>Ga0222429_100295_pt1 | contig 51540 bp, 41 predicted proteins | sample 1B50Ametagenome_FD_182475 | JGI IMG/M metagenome (GOLD analysis project Ga0222429, IMG submission 182475) | Enriched microbial communities from leaf-cutter ant dump, University of Wisconsin, Madison, United States - 1B50A (version 2) | ecosystem: Environmental > Terrestrial > Nest > Insects nest...
ATGAGGTGTTTGGCGATATCAAAATACACAAAAAACCCCGAAATACCAAGAAATTGGCCATTTTCGGGGTTATTTTTATTAGTAATACCCTAACTACAAATTACTTACATTAAATAAGGATACCCTACTTATTTTTTCAGACCAAAGTAGGCGTTATGAGCCAGTAAGGAAAATCAATTTGACTGTACCTTATATCACAAAATAGTCCGTTGGAAAAATTTGATTATAAAAATAGTAGTATTAAAAACATACATGGGTTACAATCAAATTTTTACAGAGGACATTATTTTGTGAATGTTTTTTTGCTTACTTTTTTTCGAAAAAAAGTAAGTCCGTCTGAAAGACAAAAAGAAAATTTACATTTCAACAATTACTCTTCCCAAAGCGCGACCACCCAGCATGCGCTCTATCTCTGCCTCCAGCCCCTCTAAAGTAACGGTCCGGGTAATGGCTTCGAGGCCGTCGGGCTTCCATTCGTCAGCCAACTTGGCCCAGAGCTCTTTTTTCCAGGAGAGAGGGGATTCCGCAGAACCGATTCCGTACATCGTTATTCCCCTGAGAATAAACGGAAACACCGAAGTGCAGATATCAGCAGAAAGCGCCATACCGCAAACAGACAAAGCACCATTCAGCGTGATGTGCTTAATCATGTTTTCAAGCACCCGTCCGCCTACGGTATCTATCCCACCGGAATAGAGCCCTTTCAGCATGGGTTTGGGTGATTCCTCCCAGGTATGAATGACTTCTCCGGCTCCCAGCGAGGTCAGGTATCCTACCGTTTCGGGCCTTCTGGAATAGGCCACGGTTTCTATACTAAGTTTTTTCAGAATAAGAAGCGCCACACTTCCCACACCTCCCGTAGCGCCGCTGATCACCACCGGCAACTTGCTCAGGTCACTATGGCGTATTTTATCAATACTCATGGCCGCCGTCAGCCCGGCTGTGCCCAGCATCATGGCTTCTTTGAGGCTCATTTTTTCGGGCAGAGATACTACCCAGTCCGCCGGAACGGAAATGTACTCTGAGAAACCGCCTTTGGTATTCATACCAAGGTCATAGCCGGTAACAATCACCGGGTCGCCCTCTTTGAAATCCGGGTGATGGGAGCGGGCTACCACTCCGGCGGCATCAATGCCCGGAGTGTGGGGATAATAACGTGAAATGCCCTTATTGCCGGAGGCAGAAAGGGCATCTTTGTAGTTGAGGCTCGAATAAACTACTTTGATCAGAAGTTCATCGGTATCAAAACTCTTTAAATCGGCGTGTTCGATCCGGCGGGTGACTTTCCCTGAGTCTGAAATGGTTACCGACAATCTTCTGAAGGTACTCATGCTTTTTTATGGTTTAAAGCCGCTTTTACGAAATGGACAAACAGAGGATGCGGGTTCATTACCGTACTTTTAAGTTCGGGATGAAACTGTACTCCTATAAAGAACGGATGAGTAGGAAGCTCAATGATCTCTGCGAGGCCGCTGTCGGGGTTGGTACCGCTTAACACCATTCCGTTTTTCTCAAATTCAGCTTTAAAGGCATTGTTGAATTCCCAGCGGTGACGATGCCTTTCGCTGATGCGGCTTTTGCCGTAAATGCTGCGGGCCAGGGTTTTGTCCTGGAGCTTACAGGCATAGGCTCCCAAACGCATGGTGCCGCCTTTATTCTCCACATTTTGCTGATCATGCATCAGGTCAATCACGGGATGCTCCGTACCTGCTTCCATTTCGGTAGAGTGGGCATCTTCCCAGCCGATCACGTTACGGGCATATTCAATCACCGCCATCTGCATACCCAGGCATATTCCGAAGAAAGGAATTTTATTTTCCCTTACATATTTTACCGTAGCTATTTTTCCTTCAATGCCTCGTTCACCAAAGCCCGGCGCCACCAGTACGCCATCCAGGCCGCTCAGAAGCTCCGCTACATTTTCAGCATCTATTTTTTCAGAGTGAATCCATTTAAGATTCACTTTGCATTTATTCATTACACCGCCGTGAATAAAGGCTTCCACAATTGATTTGTAGGCATCCTTTAACTCAATATATTTCCCGACCAGCCCGATATTAACTTCATTTTCCGGGTGTTTCAGTACCTTCAGGAAGCTGTTCCACTTCCTCATGTCGGAATCGGTGGCATTGTAAACATCCAGCATAAACAGGGCCCGCTGATCCAGTTTTTCCTGGGCCATCAGCACGGGTACTTCGTAAATGGTGTCGGCATCAATAGCTTCGATCACTGACGGTACTTCCACGTTACAGAAGAGGGCGATCTTCTTCCGGATTTCAGCGGGAAGCGGGTGCTCTGTACGGCAGACAATGATATCCGGCTGAATACCGGATTCCTGCAGCATTTTTACCGAGTGCTGGGTAGGCTTGGTTTTCAGTTCACCGGCAGATTTCAGGTAAGGCACCAGGGTGAGGTGGATGGTAAGCATATTATGCTCCCCCAGCTCCCATTTCAGCTGGCGAACAGCCTCCAGGAAGGGCAGTGATTCGATATCGCCCACACAGCCCCCGATTTCAGTGAGGATGATGTCATACTCTCCTGAATCGCCTAACAGGCGGATATGTCTTTTGATTTCATCCGTGATGTGAGGGATGACCTGGACGGTCTTCCCCAGGAAATCGCCTTTACGTTCTTTATTCAGTACGTTATAATAAATCCGTCCGGTGGTAACATTATTGGCCTGTGAGGTGGGAATATTCAGAAAGCGCTCATAATGACCCAGGTCGAGGTCCGTTTCGGCACCATCTTCGGTCACATAGCATTCGCCGTGCTCATAAGGATTAAGGGTACCCGGATCCACATTCAGGTAGGGGTCCAGCTTTTGAATGGTTACAGAAAAACCGCGTGACTGTAAGAGTTTGGCTAGTGATGAAGCAATGATGCCTTTTCCGAGTGACGAGGCTACTCCTCCGGTCACAAAAATGTACTTTGGCTTTCTTTTCTTTCCGCTCAATGGCATTTTGATAATGATTGATTACGGGATACAAAGGTAGAACTTTTTTTCTGCTTTGGAAGCAAGTTTAGGATTCAAAAAAATAAGAGGTTTCTGTGATGGGTATTAAGCCGTTGGTTTGTAAGGTTTTGTTCACTTTAACAATTTTTAACGCGTTTCCCGGTAACATAATTCTGTATTTAGTCGTTTAAAATTTTAAGTCAACACTATTTTTATGAACATGAGAGGTTTCCTGTTAGTTTTTTTTGCCATTCTGTGGGCAGGCCCGGTACTGAGCCAGGTGACCCCTAATCCGTCTATCGAAAGGAAGTCAGCCAAAAATGTATTCATTAACAAAATAGAGATCACTTCGGAGCATACGGTATTTCATATGCAGTTTTACGATAAGTCGGACGAGGACAGCTTCGACCGGTTTATGAAGGAAAACCCGGAGATCGGCCGGCGGCTTAAAGATATGGGACTGAACCGCGAGCAGGCCCTGAAATTGTTCAGGGAAAGAATGAGTATGGGGCAAACCATCAGCTTCCAGCCCGGCTCACGGGTGGTGCTGCCGGATGGCCGGAAGTTTAAGTTCATCAAAGCCATAAACATCCCGGTTTCACCCGAAAGGCAGGAAGTGGAGACCGGTAAAAAATATTTCTTCAAAGTGTATTTTGAAAAGATTCCGGCCGGGTTTGAGAAAATCGACCTGATTGAATACGATACGGATACAGAGGGAACTTTCCAGTACTGGAATTTCAACGGTATAAAGATCAATAATCCTAAAAACAGGCAGCCGGCAGCCGAATCCCCGGTAGAAGAACCGGTGTTAAAAACTACGGATTTCAGGGTGTACGGACGAATACTGAATGCAGCTACGAATGAGCCCATTCATGCTAAAATTATCTGTGACGGCAGGGAAACAGGTGAAACCATTGACTCGCTTCAAACCTCCCGTACCGGGAAATATGAGTTTTATGTCAATGAAAATGAGATCAGTTTCCGGGTTTCTGCTCCCGGTTTTGAGGAGCTGACCGAGTCGGTTAACCTGAAGGTTTTCCTGAAATCGGGAAGCTTTGAAAAGGACATTTATGTAGAGCCTCTGCCGACCGGAGATGGAGTAACGGAGGAAGTAACGGAGGTGGAAGAGGAACCGGCCGGTGCAGATGAAAAACGGACCGGCGCGGAAGAAAAGCCGGCCGAAATCATAGGAGAGAAGCTGAATGAGGAGGCTACCGCCTTTAAGCTGGATAAAGTGTACTTCAACCTGGGCCAGGCGGTGATCCTGGAAGAGTCTTATGAACAGCTGAACCTGCTGGCAGAATACCTGCTGGCAAATCCTGAACTGAAAATCCGGATCGAAGGGCATACTGATAACCAGGGAGATGCGGCTGCCAATCAGAAACTTTCCATTGAACGGGCATTTAACGTGCGCCAGTACCTGATCGGAAAAGGCATTGACGGCAAACGGATCAGTTTCAAAGGGTTTGGCAGCAGCCGGCCCGTTTCTCCGAATGATACGGAAGAGAGCAGGAGCAGGAACCGGCGGGTGGAGTATGTGATTGTTCGGGGTGATGAGTAGATCGGTGGACGCACTGGAATGTCTGGGGGGTAGGTGACCTGAAAATGTTGAATAAACTTCACGTGCCCTTCGACAGGCCGGGCCGCGCAGGCTCAGGGTGACAATGGTTACCTGTGAGTTACAACTGTCACCCTGAGCCTGCGAGGCCCGGCCTGTCGAAGGGCACGTGAAATCAACTTATAAGTATCTATTCTTCTTCCCCGAATCTCCCGCCCCCGATGCTCTTCCCAAAGAAAATAGCATTCAGAAACAGTTTATTGGTACCGTACCAGAACGCCCGGAAGTTCGGGTTGTCGGTAAAGCTCACCACCTGGCCGCCACCCACCCGCTGAGCTACCACTGCCGGGCTTTTGCGGATACGTTCCAGGTTTTTAGGGTGTACATAACCCGCCATCAGCGGATTTTCAGTAAACATCACCGGGGTGTTAAAGGCATTCCCGGTATCTTCAAAAACCGTATTGTTTACCTTGAAAACCGGCAGGTAGAGTTGCCTGTAACCATAACAGAGCGGGTGGCTGATGTCTATTTTGGTTTCAAAGATGGTACCGGCGGTAGACAGGGCGCCGTTCACGTTAGACTGGGAGGCATACGGAAGTTTTTTGTCTTTTGTATCTGCTGATGCCCCGGATTTGAAGGTGGCAGAGCCGATCTTGTTCCGGCCGGCCCATGTGGCGCCATCGCCTAACGCGATGAGGGTACCACCGCTTTCCACATAATTTTTAATCTTTTCTGCGGAAAGCTCAAAATACCGCCCGTGATTCAGTACAATATGACTGTATTTGCTGAGGTCCATGCGGTTTACCTGGTTGATATCGGAAAACGTGAGCGGCAGATTTACCCGGGTATCCAGCAGGTGCCATACTTCGCCGGCATCATTGGCGTCTACGCCGTCACCGGTAATCATCAGCACCCGGGGCACGGGCATCATCCTGAATTTTTCACTGCCCAGGTTGATGCCTTTTTCCGTCAGGCCGGTGGTTTGGGCGTAGAAAGTGATGCCGTCACGGACCGCCAGGGTTTCCAGGAGTGCGCGCACATCTTTACCGCTGACCTGCACGGTGCCGTAACCAAATTCCTTTTCCTTCCCGTCTATCAGCACGGTAAAGGGCTCGGAGGCGTACTTCAGGGTATATCCTTTGGATAGTAATTCATAAGTGGCCCGGGGAGCAAAGTAGCTGTCCCATTCGTAAAGATAGGCCAGCGAGCCGCTGCCGCTTACTTTACCGGCGGGGAAGGGGTTAGCCTCTACTTTTGAGCCTGCGCTGAAGGCTGTTTTTACTTCGGCGTAGGGCACATTCATACACAGGGGAGTGGTCCAGGCCGACACATCGTAAAAAGCACTGTCGCTGAAGGTGGTTCTCTTTTCAAACATAGAGGTAATCAGCCGGTGCTGGGGCTGGTCCAGGGGAACCACGTAGGCGTCTTCCTTCCGGAAGTCGAGGCCGTTGATCTTTTCGGTTTTGGCTATCCTGAAGACCTCCACCTGGTTTCTTTTCAGCATATTCACCATTTCCCAGGTAGCCACCGGGTCATTGGCACTTCCGAACACGTAGGCTCTGGTATCACCGCCGGCTTTCTGAGCATAGAAATCGCGCTGGTGGGCCAGCAGCTCTTCTCTGAGCTCTTTCCCGGCCTGCAGGGTAGACAGGGTGGTTACAAACTGGTTACGGATGGTGAAAGGAAAGCTGAGCAGGCCGTTAACGCTTTCCTGCAAATGCCCGCGGGAAGAAGCCTGCTCAAAGAGAATACCGATGGATCCGTTGACATCGGGCAGGGTAGAGCCCTTTCCGTAATAGAAGTCATCGTAATTCTCTTTGGTATAGTAGGCTGAACCTATTTTATCCAGGGCTTTGGCATGGTAAGTGCCTATTTTTGAAGTAAGGTCAATATTACTCTGAGGTGTTAAGGGGTGGGTTCTGGCGGGAATTCCCGGCTGGAAAAAGAAAGTGGAGTTGGTGCCCATTTCATGGTGATCGGTCAGGATATTGGGCCGCCAGTCGTAAAATTTCACCAGCCGGCCGCGGCTTTCGGGCAGCTGCTGATAGAGCCAGTCGCGGTTCAGGTCAAACCAGTAATGGTTGGTACGGCCGCCGGGCCAGGTCTCGCGGAACTCGCGGCTGTTTCCGTCAGACACCAGTGTCTGGCTTTTATTGCTGTTTACCCAGGTAGAAAAGCGGGTGGCGCCGTCAGGATTCAGGCAGGGGTCTACCAGGATCACGGCATCTTTCAGGAGGGCATCGATCTCTGCACCCTGCGCTGCTGCCAGGTGATAGCCGGCCAGCAGGGAGGCATTAATGGCGCTGGCTTCATTGCCGTGCACAGAGTAGCCCATCCAGATCACTACGGGCATATCTTTCACCTTCAGGTTTTTGGAGAGACCGGGCTGGCTCAGCTTTTTATGCTCTGCCTGAATGGCATCCAGCCGGGAGAGGTTAGCCGGAGCCGTAAAGGTCACCAGCAGCAGCTCCCGGTTTTCATAGGTGCGGCCGTAGCTTTCCACTTTCATACGGTCAGAATGCCTGGCCAGCTCTTTGAAATAGGCATTTACCTCGTAGGGAGTGGCGTGCTGTTCGCCTACTTCATATCCCAGGAACTCTTTCGGAGTAGGGATTTTGGGGTCATAGGTTTGTCCTTCCGGCAGGTAATATTGCAGGGTAACCTGGCCGGAGGCACTTAATTGTAAACAAAGAAAAAACAGGGACAGGAAGAGATTCTTCATACGGTTTGCTAATTAATTACCTGAAAAGATAGAAAAAGAAGCGCAGTTTAGCAAAAAGGTGTAGACTATTGGCAGAATTGTAAAGTCTAAAAGCAAAATAGTATTTAAAAGGCATATTGTTGACTTTTATCTATTGCAGCTGATGATTATCAGGCTAATTGGAATGTTTCTCAATAAGCGTGCTTAATTTTGTATAAGAAAACTTAAAAAGCCAATGTCAGCCTCAAAACAAGTTATACATTCAGATGTGGTGATGATCGGTGCCGGAATTATGAGTTCTACTCTGGCCTCCATTCTGAAGGAGCTGAATCCTGAAATTTCCATTTCTATCCTGGAAAGGCTTGACGCCCCCGCAGCCGAAAGCTCAGATGCATGGAATAACGCAGGAACCGGTCACAGTGCCCTTTGTGAACTAAATTATACGCCTGAGAAAGAAGACGGAACGGTAGATTGCAGCAAGGCGGTGAAGATATTTGAGCAGTTTGAGATCTCCAAGCAGTACTGGGCTTACCTGGTGAAACAGGGCCTGGTAGAAGCACCGGAAGAGTTTATTCATACCATTCCGCACATGAGTTTTGTATTCGGAGAAAAGAATACCGGTTTCCTGAAAAGACGTTACGAGGCGCTGCAGCAGTACCACTTCTTCCGGGGGATGAAGTTTACCGGTGACCCGGAGAGAATCAACCACTGGGCGCCGCTCATCATGGAAGGACGGGATGCACAGGAACCCGTGGCAGCTACCCGTGCCGAGTGGGGTACCGACGTGAATTTCGGTACACTGACCCGCAAGATGCTGAAATACCTGATGTACGAGAAGGGGGTAACGCTGAAGCTGGCCCATGAGGTGAAAGACCTGACCCGGCTGCCTGACGGCAAATGGAAAATTGTGGCGAAGAACCTGACTACGGATGCCAAAACCGAGCTTCATACCGATTTTGTGTTTATCGGTGCCGGCGGAGGCTCTTTACCGCTGCTGGAGAAGTCGGATATCCCGGAGGGAAAGGCATACGGCGGTTTCCCGGTAGGAGGACAGTGGCTGCGGTGTACCAACAGGGAGGTGATCAGGCGCCACGATGCCAAAGTATACGGTAAGGCGGCAGTGGGGGCTCCTCCGATGTCTGTGCCCCACCTGGATACCCGGTTTATTGATGGTGAGCGGGCCCTGCTTTTCGGGCCTTATGCCGGTTTTTCTACCCGTTTCCTGAAAAACGGCTCGCTGCTGGACCTGCCCGGTTCTATCAATACCCATAATATCCTGCCGATGATCAGGGTAGGGCTGGATAATATGGACCTGACCAAATACCTGATCAACCAGGTAAGCCAGTCGCAGAATGAAAAGGTGGAGGCCTTAAAGGAGTATCTGCCGCATGCACAGCCGGAAGACTGGGAGCTGGAAAAAGCCGGCCAGCGGGTGCAGGTGATCAAAAAAGATAAAAAGGAGGGCGGTGTTCTGGAATTCGGAACGGAGATCGTGAATGCGGCAGACGGCAGCATAGCTGCCCTGCTGGGAGCTTCTCCGGGCGCGTCTACAGCCGTGGCCATCATGCTGGAGCTGTTAAGCCGGTGCTTCCCTGGCAGAATGGAGGCCTGGAAGCCGAAGCTGGAAGAGATGATCCCTTCTTACGGGAAATCCTTACTGAGTGATCCTGCCCTGTTTCATGAAGAACACCTGGCCGCATCTGAGCTGCTGGGAATAGAGCCGGCACCTATAGAGAAAACGGCCTGAATTTTAACCGGTACGGACCAGCAGTTTAGCTTTTAAATTGCTGATCCGCATTTTTAAAGAGGATATTGAAGGTGGTCATGCTGCCGTAGCATCGTGAAATGTACTGTTGAATGTCTACTTTGGCCTCATCACTGAGCTCGGAACCGTTTACCTTCTGCTCCAACACCCGCAGCTTGTCGCGCATCATCACTATCTTATGAAAGAAGGTCTCTATCGGGAGTTCTTTAGAGGCCAGGCCGGGCTTACCCGGCTCCAGGATCATTTTTCCGCCGGCCCATTTTTCACCGAGCGGGATAATTTCGGTGGCGTCCATCCATTTCTGTAAGACCTTTCCCAGGGTTCTTTCCACCTCTGAAAGGCTGATCAGGTCATGGCTCAGTGGCACACTTTCTATCACCTCCATGGGGGTGTCGGGTTTCACCCGTCGTGTGCCGCTTTCCATAAACGTGATTTCGTATCCTTCGGTTCGTACGCTGATCACTACTCCGTTACCGTATTCCTGATGTTTTACTCTTGAGCCTATTCCCAGAATCTGCATGTGCTTTGGTTGATTAAAGTGGCAAAGATAGGAGGAATTGGGGGAGAAGGAATAAAATTTGCAAGTTGATTTCACTTGCCCTTCGACAAGCTCAGGGTGACAGTAGGTTGCTCACTGGTTACCATTGTCACCCTGAGCCTGCGCGGCCCGGCCTGTCGAAGGGTACATGAAGTTTATTTAATATTTTCAGGATATTTATTCCGAGACATTCACTTGCCCTTCGACAAGCTCAGGGTGACAGTAGGTTGCTCACTGGTTACCACTGTCACCCTGAGCTTGTCGAAGGGCAGATGAAGTTTATTTAACATTTTGAGGATATTTATTCCGAGACATTCACTTGCCCTTCGACAAGCTCAGGGTGACAGATGGTACCCCACTGGAAACTCTCTACTGATTATTCTCCTGATTAAGAATCTCTATCGTGCGGGCTTTCTCCACTTTGTCCTTCTGGTAATTGATGTCGTAGGTAGTAGGCTGACGCACTTTGGAAGCATACGGGTTTTTCTCCAGGGCGCTTTCTACCTGGCGGATAAAAGAAAATACCATTTCATCTTTCAGGCCTTCTTCCAGGGCCAGGTTATAATAATTCAATGCTTTGCCCAGGTAATCGGCTGCTCCTTCATCGGTACGGCTGGCAATAGCCCTGCGCTTCATCTGGTTGGCCATTTCCAGGGTAAGGATGGGCAGGAGTCCCCGGTTAGGGTCGTAAGGATTCAGCACCAGCAGCTCTTTCATGTGCGACTTGGCCGTTTCATACTGCTGGTAAGCCCGGTAATCTTCGGTCTTTTTCCAGTGAAACATGGCCCGGGAGCTGTTCTTGATCTGGTTTTCTATGGAGTAATCGCCTTGGAAATCAGGGCTTTTTGTCAGGTTACGGTATAAAAAGAAGGCATCCCAGTAACGGCCGGCCTGGTAATATTCATCTGCCTCAATCTTTTTGTATTTCAGGTAATCCGATTGAGCAAAAGTGGTTAATGCAACGAATGATAAAACGGCTAATAAGGCTGTTCTCATGATTTTACGTTTAAAGGAAAGTATTTTTATACGCAAATTATCTTCGTTTTTTGGTTCATAACGCATAGTTTTAAAAAAAATTTTGCGAAATATTTAAAAATTCATGCTGCGAATTATTTCCAAACCACAATAGATTCATAGATTCAAGAGATTTAATCAGGATATGTAAAGATATTTTCCATAGCTATGTGTTGGAAATGGATTTTCCTAAGGTCTCCTGTTCTTATAAAATCTATGTGGTTAAACCTGTTTCAGGAAATGAGTAGTACCAGTTAAAAAGTAAGCGTTGGTGGATTTTTATGAATGGATAACTTCACTGGGAAATGCCGGATCCCGGTTTGCCTGGTGCCGGAAAGGAGATGTTCCGCCCCGTGAGCAGATCGCTGTATGGGAAGATCAGTGGCACTTACGGCCGGAGATAGTGCGTTCGCGCATCCTGTCTAAGCTGGGGCTCCTGGAAAAAATACCGGGCCGTTTATGCGAGATGAGGCGGATTTCACGCCCCGTAGCCGATGAATTCCTCGAAAACCACCATTTACAGGGAACTGCCGCATCAAAAACCAAATATGGCTTGTTTCTCCCTGAAAAATATTTCCGGGTTTTAAAAGAGAAACCGGCAGGGCCGGAGCTGCTGATGGCGGTGATGACCTTTTCCGGGCCGCGGATCTTCCGTGACGGCACCCGGTCATATGAACTGGTGCGTTTTGCCGTGCGCTGCAATTTCCATGTACAGGGTGGATTTTCCAGGCTTTTGAAGCATTTTATCCGGGAAAGAGACCCGGATTCGGTGATGACGTACGTAGATCTCGACTGGTATTCAGGAGGCACCTATGAAGCCCTGGGATTTGAACCCGCAGGAGAGCTGCCACCCATACTTTACACGGTAGATGAAAACGGGAAACGGCTGCCCGCCGAAGGACCGGAATATGATGTAATGAACAAGGGAAGCTTAAAGATGATATGGAAGAAGAAATCAGGGTGATCCTGGGGCCTACGGCATCGGGAAAGACATCGCTGGCCGTGGCACTGGCACAGCGAACCGGGGCAGAGATCATTTCGGCCGACTCACGGCAGGTATACCGTGGAATGGACGTGGGAACGGGAAAAGACCTGGCAGAATACGGTGCCGTTCCGTATCACCTGATCGATATCCGGGAGGCGGGAGAAAAATATAACCTGGCCCTTTTCCAGGAAGATTTCAGTGCCGCCGTTCAGAAGATAAGAGCCCGTGGCCGGCAGGTGGTGGTCTGTGGCGGAACAGGCCTTTATATTCAAAGCCTGGTGCAGGGTTTTTCAGATACGTTTGTGCCGGAGAACGCGGCGCTCAGAAAAGAGCTGGAGGTATTGCCGGAAACGGAGCTTAACCGTCTGCTGGGCGATGAACGGCCTTCTACCCGTAAACGCAAGATCCGTGCACTGGAAATAACCGCTTTTAAAAAGGCCAATCCGGACGTGATTTTCCCGGAGCGGGAAAGGTACGATTTCCGCCTGTTCGGGCTTGATCCGCCGCCAGAGATAAGACGGGCCCGGATCTCGCAGCGCCTGAAGCAGCGGATACAGCAGGAAGGCATGATTGCTGAAGTGGAAGGGCTGATAGCCTCAGGGGTGAGCCCTGAAATGCTGGAATATTACGGCCTGGAGTATAAATACATTACCGCCTTTTTGCTGGGGTTTCTGCGTTATGATGAAATGTATGCCCGGCTGGAAACGGAAATTCACCGGTATGCCAAACGGCAGATGACCTTTTTCAGGAGTATGGAGAAAAAGGGGATTGGGATTGAGTGGGTTCCTTTTGAGCTCTCTTTGGAGGAAAAAGTGGGGTATATACTGGCATGCAGGTAGAACGCAGATGACGCGGTTCTCGACTACGCTCGAACTGACAAAAGGCACTACTTTTCGTTCAATTCGATCAAATCCAATTCTCTTAAGATTGAGCATGCCATCTGTCAGTTCGAGCGTAGTCGAGAACCGCGTCGTCTGCCTTCCATCAATGCTCCCCGGAGGCGGCCAGATAGCGCTCCGCATCCAGCGCCGCCATACACCCGGTACCTGCCGCCGTAATGGCCTGGCGGTAAACGTTATCCTGGGCATCGCCACAGGCAAAAACGCCGGCCACATTGGTTTTGGAAGTGCCTTTTTCTACCAGGATATAGCCGGTTTCGTCCATATCAAGGTAGTTGGCAAAAATGCCCGTATTAGGCTGGTGGCCAATGGCCACAAAGAAGCCGTGAATATCAATCACCGACTCTTCACCGGTTTTATTGTTTTTTATTTTAACACCGGTCACGCCGTCGTCACCCAGCACCTCCACGGTTTCGGTATTGAAGAGAATCTCAATGTTAGGCGTGTTTTTCACTCTTTCCTGCATGATCTGTGAGGCTCTGAATTCGTCTCTTCTCACCAGCATGGTTACTTTTTTACAAAGCTTGGAAAGGTAGTGGGCTTCTTCACAGGCAGTATCACCCGCACCTACTATGGCCACATCTTTCCCCCGGTAAAAGAAGCCGTCGCATACGGCACAGGCCGATACGCCCAGGCCGTTCAGACGGGTTTCAGATTCCAGTCCCAGCCATTTGGCCGAGGCGCCGGTAGCAATGATCACGGTTTTAGCAATGATCTCCTTGCTTTCGTCTATGATCACCTTGTGAGCCAGAGGAGTGGAGAAATCTACGGCGGTGGCCAGTCCGAAACGGTTATCCAGCCCGAATCTTTCGGCCTGCTTTCTCAGGTCTTCCATCATGGCCGGTCCCTGGATACCATCGGGATACCCCGGGAAGTTCTCCACATCATTGGTGATGGTCAGCTGGCCTCCGGGCTGCATGCCCTGGTACATGACGGGTTTAAGTCCTGCTCTGGCGGCATAAATAGCGGCGGTGTATCCGGCAGGTCCGGATCCTAATATTAAAACTTCTGCGTGCTCTTGTGTCATTGGTTATTTACTTCTTTAAAGAAAAGGATTTTTCGAGCCGCAAAGTTCGGAAATTCTGAAGAAAAAGCTCAAAGAACTTTCAGTTCTATTCTCCGGTTCAGCTGGCGGTTAGCCTCCGAGTCGTTTTTGACTTTCGGCTGGCTTTCGCCATAGCCTTTGGCTACCAGCCGGTCAGAGGCAATGCCTTTGCTCTTCAGGTACTCTACCACGGCGCCGGCCCGCCGGTTGGAAAGGTCCAGGTTGGCCTTGTCGTTTCCCACGTCATCGGTATGACCCGAAATCTCTACCATCAGCTTCGGATTTCTCTTCAGCATTTCCGTAAGCTTTTTCAGCTCAATGTTTGATTCACTGCGAAGCTCGGCAGAACCCGTATCAAAAAAGATGTTGTCCAGGGTTTCTTTGGTTTCCTTTTCAATTTTAGTCAGGTGGATGTCCAGCTCCTGGTTTTGATTTCCTTCCTTAAAATCAAACTTCAGGCTTTTGAAAAAATAGCCGGGCGTTTCAATGTACATCATGTACTGGCCCTCCCCGGGCAGCACCGACATGTAGTCGCCCGTGACCGGGTCAGAGAGAAAGCGCGACACCCTTTCGCCCGTACTGCTGTTCACCAGCTCCAGTGTAGAATAGAGAGGCTTCCCGGTTTTCGTGTCTTTGATATAGCCTTTGATATAATAAATCCGGTCAAACTGTGAAGACAGCTCCTGCGGCACGGCGAACTCATAAATAAAGGTCTGATCGCCTTCCTGCTTGGAGTAGAGGGCTGATTTTCCGTCAGCGGAGATAAAAAGCCCTGATTCGTCACCGGGTGTATTGATAGGGTAACCCAGGTTCACGGACTCCGCTCCGAAATTTTCCTGTATGGTGGTCATGTAAATGTCGTGGTTACCCAGCCCGTCGCGTCCGTTAGAAGAGTAAAACAGCGAGGAGCCGTTGGCGTGTACAAACGGCGATACCTCATTTTCAGGAGTATTGATGCCCGGGCCCAGGTTGACGGCCCTTGACCATTTACCGTCTTCGTCCATGGTGCTCACCCAAAGGTCTTTTTTACCGATGCCGTAGGGGCGGTCGGAAGAAAAAAACAGCCGCGAGCCGTCAGGTGAAAGCGAGGGCTGGGAATCCCAGTAGGGCGAATTCACAAAAGGACCCATGTTTTCCGGTTCGGTCCAGTTGTCGCCTTCGCGGCGGGTGATGAAAAGGTCACAGCTTCCGTATGACTTCCGGCCTTCACAGGAGGTAAACACCATGATCTTGCCGTCAGCAGAAATGCTGCAGGTACCTTCATTATTCGGTGTATTGATGTTTTGAGCAATCGGCACGGGAGGCTCCCAGCTGCCGTTCACCCGCCGGGATACAAAGAGGTCTTCGTCATCGTTCCGGGTGATGGCTGTAAAAATGAGGGTGTTTCCGTCAGCCGTCAGCACGGGGAAATATTGTTTTTGCCGGGCGTTTACCGTGTTTGTTAGCTTCTCCGGGCTGATATTCAGAGGATTGGCCATGGCTTTTATACCTATGTCTGCCCGGCGGATCTGCTTCTGAATCTGCTGGTAGGCCATGGCGTTTTTGTTGGTATTGGCCAGGGCAGTAGACAGGTATTTTTTTGCTTCTTCGTAACGGCTGTCTTCCAGTGCCCGTGATCCGAGATACATATAAGCAGCAGGGTAGGTGACCTTAACGGTGTCAAAACCAATGGTTTTTTGGTAAAATTCCACTGCTTTTCGGGTATTTCGGAACGATTCGTAAATCTGGGCGGTCCGGTAGTAGGCCACCTGCCGGGAGCTGTCGCGCTGAAAATACTTTTCAAAATTGCCCAGTGCGTCGTTGTATTTCCTTAATTTGAATTCTTTTTCGCCCTGATCCAGGTAAAACAGGGCTCTTTTATCCTGTGTAAAAGCGGGGGTAAAAGTCAGGGAGAGGAAGAAAAATACCCAAACCTGTCGCGCCATAAGAATATTTTTTAAGTAGCCATGAGCAGTGGCCGGGTGGCGAACCGCTATGAGCTATGAGAAAAAGACAACAAAAATTATATTCACAAAATAAACGTCCCGGTCGTGCTGTCAAGTATATTTTGAGACATAAATACACCTATTCCACCGGAATCCTTATTACTTTTGGAAATCAAATATAGCAAGGCAGACAGAAAATTATGACGGAATATTACGGATATTTTAAAGCATTTCATATTGTAGGTTTTGTTTCCTGGTTTGCCGGGCTGTTTTACCTGGTGCGGATGTTTGTGTACCACGCCGAAGCCGACACCAAGCCTGAGGCACTCCGGGCCGACTGGAAAAAGCAGTTCACCCTCATGCAGTGGCGGGTATATAAGATGATTGCCACTCCCGCCCTGGTCATTACCTGGATATGCGGCCTCTCCATGCTGACCATTAACCCCGCCCTGCTCCAACAGGGGTGGATGCACGTGAAGCTGACGCTGCTGGTGCTGCTCACGGGCTACCACTTCTACTGCCGGCGGGTGATCCTCCTCCAGGAAAAAGATGTTGACCGAAAGTCATCCATGCACTACCGCCTGCTGAATGAGCTGCCCACGCTTTTCCTGGTAGCCATTGTGCTGCTGGCAGTCATGCGTGATCTGCTGGATTTTGTGAAGCTCTTTGCGGGGATTATGGTTTTTGGAGTGGTGCTGTTCGGGTTGGTGAAGGCGTATAAGCGGAGGCGGGAGAAATAAATAGTTAAAAACTAAAAACTAAAAGTTAAAAGTAGATTGGCCATTGTTAAACTCCTTTATTTCATATAAATTTCTTTCCCTTCAGAGTCAATAAAGATAGTCTTTACACTGAAGCAGGCCGTAAAATAACCACGTACGTATTCTCCGAACCTGCGATATTTAAAAGGGGTGAGCTCCCGTCCGAGGGGATCTATCAGCGCCCATTGTTTTTTAGTGGAGCGCACCCAGGCCCGCCCATGAGTAAAGGGTTCTGCCATATCATAGTAGGGCGGAATTACCTCTTCCCCCCGCGTATTTATGTAGCCCCAGCCGTCTTCAAATAATATAGCCGCCAGGCCCTCTTCACTGAAATCGTCCGCTTTATCATAAATAAAGGGGATAACTTCCTGCCCTTTGGTGTCAATAAAGCCCCATTTACCCGCCCGCTTCACCGCTGCATAGCCGTTACAGAAAGCCCTTGCCAGGTCATACAAAGGCGGGATTACTTCTTTAAAATTCCGGTCAATAAACCCGCGTTTATCATCCAAAATCACCCGGGCCAGCCCCTCCGTAAAAGAAAAAACATTATGATAGATATGCGGTATCAGCATTTCACCGGTAAGGTTAAAGACGGCCCACCTTTTCAGCATCCGGGCTTTCAGATAGTCACCTTTAAGCATTTCCACATACTCATACAGGATGGGCAGAATCTCTTCTCCCGATTGATTATACACCCCATTGGCTCTGGCTATGGTTACGGTTAAAAAATCATCCTCCAAATCCAGTATATAGTCATACACGGGCTCCATGATTACCCGGCCCTCCGTATCCAGTAAACGATATTTACCGTCTTTCCGGAAGCGGGCAGATCTTGAGTAATAGCTGTCGGGGCGTAATTCAGACATAAAAGGGGGTATTATTGGAAATTTATGGATTTTATGCTTTACTAACCACGGTTCTGGCAAGATAATCGCCCAGGCGCTGAGATTTTTCGGATAAAAGGGAAGTAACAATTGCTCCCAGTCCTACGGTGAGAGTAAAATCCGCCGCACTCCCTATTCCTCTTAATATGGCTTCTACAGGTGTAATGAGCTTCCCGTTTTCTTTCCGCACCCGGATACGGCATATAAACTTACCGATAGTAAACCCCCGGGTAACACTTTCCATCAATGGCACGTACATAACCGCAAAAGGCAGGTAGGCCCTCATTTCCGCGAGGCCGTTGAAAAGGCGGTCATAAGCCACGGGGTTATCGCGGTTCACTCAGCTATAAAACAGGCCAAAACCTATGTATAACAGGATAAGGTCAATGAGGCGGGCCAGAACGCGGAGAAGAAAGAGGATAGGTTTATTCATTGGCTTATAATACGTCTTGATAAATACTCCTGTTGCTTGTCGGTGAGATCTTCCGCATAGACTTCCAAAAGAGGCCATAAATCTTCTTTGTGATCTATGGCAAACCTTAATTCGGATATAGCGTCTAATCGTTTTTCCAGATCCTCTTTCCACAAAAAAGGTGAGTAATTCAATCCACCGGAATCCCCGAAGTTACGTATATACCCGGAGGTATAGATTTCATTGACTTCAAAAGGGTTATCAAGACAGGCATAGGTGATAATACTATCTAACAGCGCCTTCTCATTTTTGCTCAGCTTTTTTTCCAGTGAATAATACTCAGGGGTTGCCGGAGAGAATTCCTATTCCCGACAATGCCCCTTATAAGTGAGCGCCTCCACGAAAACTTGTTAAATAACGTACTTCTGCCCGGCGGTGCACTTCATATCCTAGGACATATGCCAGTGATATCAGGCCTAAAATCCAAAGAATCAGTTGTTTCATTTTTACTTTGTTTATTTTGATTTACAACACTTCTTTTTCCGGAGATTCCAAAGGTTTGTTTCGTTTTATCCAGTTGATGTGTACTTCAGGAGAGGTGGGGTTTCGGATGATAGTGATCAGCATACCCGTAATCAGTAGGGTAAGCCCTATCTGGGATATACTGGAGTATTTCTGTTCCACCAACATCTCCAGCACCAGGACAAACACCGTAGCCAATACATAAGGCAATCGCGTTTTTTCCACCGGGAACCACCGATACAACACTACCGCAAGCATATACAGGCTCACCTGGCTTAAGGCTCCCGTGATAAATATCCAGGCGTCTTTAATATAAAATACCGGAACCTCGTTCGTCACCAGCATGAGTACCCCTCCAAACACCACATTACTCAGGCTGAATACATTGCAGATTACAAAGGTGTTTTCATGATTAATTGCACGTTTAACCAGGAAATACCCTGTACACACTAGGCCTACACTGATTAAGGCATAGATAAAACCCAGGCTCTCTTCGTCTATAAAGCGGGCATCTATCACCAGGTATAATACCACCAATACGGTCCAGAAGGAGAGCCAGAATTGCGGGGCTGTTTTCTTCTGCCCCAGGGCTACGGATGCAAATATGATCAGGGGCACATCCAGTTGATTGATCAGTGAAACTGAAGCTGCACTCAGGTAGCGGTAAGACAATATGGTCAGGTATGAGGCCATGCCTGTAATAAAAAACCGGGCTATCTGAGGCCGCCAACGGTTGGGTAAAAGTTGTTGCCCTTTTACCAGCGCCAGTACTAAACCCAGTACCAGGGCAATGCTGCCTCTGCCTGCCATGATCTGGGGAGGGGTATAGCCCCGGTCGGTCAGCATTTCTACGGAGTATCCGTAAAATGAAATTAATACGACAATGGCTGCTCCGATGAGGTATTTGGGGTGAAGCATGTTTTTAGGGTTATTTCATATAAATTTTCATCATGCAATTAAGATATGGTAAATAGTGTGTATTCCGGCCAGTTTTATACTCTAAGTTATGCTATATGTAAACAGCGCTTACAAGAAAATAATTGTATTTTTTTATTGTCATTTTTAAAATGCCGCTCTCCCACGCCTTATACGTAGGGAGGGTGTATTCCTGTCAGAGACAGGAATATTCACAAAGATACGGAACTTTATATTGTCGGTTAGAAATCGACTGACAGCCTGACTACGTCTAAAGACGTGTCAGAGCGGGAAGAGTTGCCCCAAGCACGTTGATATTTTTAACTTTAAATATCATATTTTAAGAATCCATCTTTCTATAAATGGTATTGCTATTCTACAAGAACCACGGTCTATTTTTTAATTGCACGATTATTTATTTATTTATTTTTTAATTATTTCCTCAAATAATCTCAACGCTAATATTCTTGTTTGGAGTAGATGTGGGATTACTTGTTCCGTAAAAAGCATTTTTCAGTTTTTGATATGCAGTTGCAGATGTACCCCCCACAATAGAACAAAGGTCTGATGTCAAACGATCTCCAACCAAAATACATCCACTAATATCATCCGTGGTATTTCCAATGTGAATTTGGATGTATGTTCTATTTGGTACATTCAATAATTCAATCCTCCAATGGTCGCTGTGATCATAGCGCAATATTCCTTTATATTTTCCTGATGGAATAGAACTAATATTTTGCTGGTTATCTACCCATGGTTTTTCCAATGTGTGACAAATTATACTGTCGTTAACAGCTAAATATCCAGAGGTGCATTGACCAGATGGATATTGCCTAAAAATAGTTATCTTAAAATCTGTCGCTTGTTGCTGTATTAACGAACTTCCCACTTGAGAGGGTATTACCAATTTTTTGATGGTAATAGCTCCGCTATAACTAATTATTGTAAATACAATGATAGAAAGAATTGATTTCATAAGTTATTTTATTTGATAAGTGAATACTAACCGTTTGCGAATATCGTTTCTGGGATTGTAACAGAGATCATCTCCATCCATCTTAAAATCCTTTATTGGATCCGTATCCCACACACTATAAACCTCAAATTCTTCAATATACATTCTCGTAGGCTTAAATTTGTTAATTACGTTCTTAATCTCTTCATCATTTATGGAGTATAATGAACCACCTGCCTTGTTAAGCTTTTTAGAACGGATTGAATTTAAGGTAGCCTTTTCATCAATCAATTTACTAAACTCTGCTTCATTATTTCTTTCCATTATTAGATAAACTTCAAGATTCTTAGAAGCAAAATCATTAAAAACCTGAAGATTATTCTCCTTATCAATTTTTCTAATAGGGAAAACCTGCACTTGTGGGGCCGTTACAATGTTTGAAAATCTATAATCATACTTGTTACCCTCCTTAATAGATGTTTTCAAATATCGAGCGACAGCAAGTTTTAAAAATGGAAAGTATAGTTTCTTTTCCTTGGGAATGTTAAGTTTTATGTCGCAGTAGAATTTCTTTTTTGCCAAATCAAATTTTACTGGAAAAATCGCCGCTTTTATTTTTCCTTTATACGATGCTGTAATGTCTTTATTCTCTATATCTCTGACAACAATATTCATAAAATCCGATTCAGTTACATCAATATCTTCTATTTTTTCATCCTTATCCAATCTAAACATTTCGACTTTAAGTCCATCTGTTCTATCATTATTAGCATTTGTGCTTGGGTCTTTACCAAACTCAGAGACCAATCCTTCGTATTCGTCAGGTATAGTGTTTTCATTTTCCAAGAAGAAAACTGCGATCTTTTCTTCTTCTTCAAGTTTATAATTTCCGCTCTCGTCTTTCTTTACAGAAGCACCGTTTTGATACCAATCATCCTCAAGATAAATCCGGAAAGTTTCGTGTTTTCTAACCACCTCATCTTTATCCTTATCTTTACTTTCAAGCCAACTGAACACTGGAACGATTGAATCTATTACTAATGCTTCCGGTTTTTTGGAATTATGAATTGGCATATGATCAACTAACTGATCGTTCCCGCTTTCATCTTTAACTTTGTATTTAACAAGTCCCTTAACACTAAATTCACTTTCATTTGGGAAATAGTCTTTGAATCTTGACACCAATTCGATAGAATACTTGACATTTCGATATTTTGTATCACCAAAAGAATGTTCCAACGACTTAAAATCTTCTACTGTTAACAATCTATGGTGATCGTAATCGGCTTTAAACGGTTCCTCATCACGATCCGTTTTTAATGAAAAGCCTTCCCCTATATTGGTAAAAGTTTTGGCCAATACTTTCCCTGATTCAACCCGGTACCCCCTTTCACAACTCTTATCACAAATCACCTCATCATATTCTGCGATCACTTTTATTTCTCCGGCCGTGGAAACAGGAAACCTATTATTTTTGTATAACAATGATTCAAATGAAAGGGTAATTGGATGTTCGGGTGTTCTTTTTGCTATGGTTCCTTCCAATGTATACTTGGCAAAAAATAACGTTTTCCCATTATCAATTATCACAGGTTTTTGAACCGCATGTACAAAAAGCAACTCTTTGGGATTGGTGAATTTACTGTTGCTAAATTTGGCCTCTGGAGAAAAAAAATTACTGTTCGCTATCTGACTTTCAATTTCGCCTTTAAATATAGAACCAGGCCGAAGTTTGACCAAGATCGAGTTGTCCTCTGTTTTTATACCTTCTTCCGTTTCGTTGTGCTTTAGCTCGATCGCATGAAAAGGTCTGCTGATATAATCTTTATCATTCATTTTCCACCTTAAATCTATAGTACCCTCTTTATCCAAATTATCTATTGTTTTTTTCTTTGAAAAATCTTTAAATACACGAATGCAAAATGAAGTAACCATAGGATCGGTTAAGAAAGGGATTTCAACACCAGGTTTGAAAATCTCAATATTCAATTTAGAATTATCATAAGCAGCTTTTTGATATATCAAGTTTCGGTCGTTATTGTTTTTTAAAAAATTATCAATACTGCCATGCAATTCAACGAAACTCATGTTAGCTCTTGGAGGACAAACAGAACGAATACTGCTTTTCGCCGGAACCATCTTCTCTCCTTCGATTCTGGTTTTTATTACAAAGGTTACTAAATCCTCCCCGTAGTATTTCTCTTTGATTTTCAAAGCAACCCCTTCTTTTCTTTTGTTCCTCGGATTGCCTTCGTATATGTTTTCAATATAATGTAATTCAGGTGGGTTTGCCGCTTCCAATCTTTTGTAGCAATCAAATGGGATGATTTGCCCGTTGTCGGAACTTTCTTCCGCACTATTTCCACAGATATCAACAACCCTGATCCGGAATTCGTAGCTTTTTCCAAACCTTAGGGGTACAAGTGTACCTACACTTGTACCGTTTTCTTTTTTAAAAGGCCGAATATTGGTCAACTCTAAATCATTGTATTCATGGTTTTTGTTGTCACGAGGATAACTTCCAATATGTGGGCAAGTGAGGCTCCAATTATTCCATCTGCATAACTCCTCATCAACATAAAGCATACCTGACTCACCGGCTTGGGCCGATTCTGCAATCCAAGGTTCATCAACATATCCATTTAACAGATTAATAAAACGTGATTTGGAAGAATGATTGGAGACATCAATTTTGTAATCAGCCATTCGCCAACACAGCGAACTGAATTTTCCATTTCCTTTAACCTTTTCCCTCACATCTATGCGATAGCCTGTATCCAGGTGATGTCCGAAGATGATATAATTATCAATATTGGCAGTCTCATTGCTTTTACCATTAATTTTAATTGATGCATTTACCGAATCCGGATCGGCATTGATAGCAAATATCGTAGGGGTTACTTGCTTTGACTCAGCAGCTGTATCATTGTTATCTGGATTTTTTTGAACTACAATAGCAATCCCTGAAGAGATTAGATCATCACTTGCTTGTTTAAGAACATTTTCGATTGCAGGATCTATTTCTTGCTTTTGGTCTTCTGGGGCAAGGTTTAGTTTGGCTTCTAATCGTTTGTGGTCAAACTGAGTAGCAGTCAACTCATATGAGTTTCCTTTGGCCTTTATAAAACCGTTTTCAATATTGAAATAATTTTCCTCAAAGGCTTCTAAGTATTTGATCGAAAAATTTGTTTTACTTGCAAAAAAATAAGTCCAAGGGGTTTTGAAATCTATTTCTTTAGAAAAGTTCCTCCATAATTTGAGCTTTCTCTTATATTTTTTGTAATGTTTATAGTTCGCATCTCCTTTTTTAGTTTTCTCAATTTTTTCAATAAACGATTTAAGTTCTGTAATATCCAACTTGATTAGATTATATCCTTGAATTTCTGGGTCAAGTTTAAATTGAAAGTCTGAAATCCATCCTGTCAACCTCAGTAAGTGCGGATAATCAGACAGTATAGATAGCCTTTTGTGAAATTCTTGATTTTCTTTGTTAACAGCAATGGACTCTTCCTTTAAGAGTTTCTTGTCAAGAATATCTCGATTGATTACAATCCCTTTTGATTTATTTTCCCTGACTTTAACAGAATGTGTGTCAGCTGCCATACTAGGAAAATTATTTTGTGGTGCATCATTTTCTCCTTGCTCATTTTCAATTTCTTCTTCGGAAAAAAGCTGTATAACTCTACCCGGTATATTCTCTCCTTCATCCAGAATCCAGCCTTTGACTGGTGTATCCTCTTGAAAAAGCTGACTCCATATACTCATTCCTTGTGTATAAAACCTAAGATCATCATATTCCTTAGTTTTATATTTATTGTTAGTTATATCCTGAAATATTTCTTTGCACACACCATTGTCACGTATTATAGAATAGGCTTTACTGTCCTCTATACTTTGGTAATCCCTTAGATTATCGTGAGAAGTCGGGTGTAAACTTGCAAACTTTACCTTCAACCATTCATCAGCAAGTGATGTAAATAGCTCTATAAATTCGTGCCATCTCAATACCTCATAATAATCCTTTAAGGTTCCTGAGTCGGGTAATCTTGGAGAAAGATAGACAGAAAATGATAATCGGTTGGACTTCTTCGTCTGAGTTGGATTCGGCACAACCGTACAGATTATTTTAGTATTTTTTCCCATGTGTGCTAAAGTTTGAAAGCATTGCAGTATTCATCCCATAACTTTGATTTTTTAGGATATATCTTGATAAATTTCTTTTGGTCTATTTCATCTTTAGGGATATCTAAATTCGTCTTCTCTTTAAATAAAACCGACCCAAAGTTTAGTATTGATGCACTTTGCGTGTCAGAATTTGATGATATAGTAGATGTTGATGTGACTTCTTGATCTGGATTAAGGGTATTACCTTTTGCTCCATAGAACCGCTTACTATAACTCAAAGTAAAGGATTTTTTGAAAAAGCCTATTTTAATAGCATATTGTACAGATGCTGAGCCATACAGGGTTGCTTGTCCCTGATAATTTTGATATTCAAGGGCAAGTAAGAATGTGACAGAGACAGAAATGAAGCCAAAAACAGTAACTCCTCCACCACAAATTACGTATCCCCCCAAGATGATTTTATCCTGACTATGACTATACTGGTATCTAATTCCGGCAAAAAGATAAACATGGCCAGAGGCGATACCTAAATTGATACCTAAATATCCTCCAAACTCAATGCCTGAGTCTATTCCAATGATTTTCGTGGGCGTGGTCTTCAGAACAAAATGGCCTCGCCCTCCAAAAATCCCAACGGTCACAAGAAACTTATCGTCATGACTATTTACACCAAGAGTTGTGGAAATGGGCTCTACCTCATAAGAAGTGGGAAAAGTAACTTTTAACCCTACATTAAATTTCAGATTAGCCAAGTTAAAAGCGGGTGTTTCAATAGATGGTAGAGCAAAGGCGTAGCCAATTTCAACCTGCGAAGCAGAAGGTATTACTCTTAGCCCCGTGCCGGGCATTTTTATTGCGTCTGCAATCTTGCCTAGAAAATTTAAAGGCCCGCCAAACGAAACATCATCTATTTTAACTTCTGTTTTTTTAGGCATTGTGTTTGATGATAATACTTCTAACTTATTGAAGAAAATCAACAACACATCTTCATTTAAAGCCCGAATAGCAATAGAGAAATTGGAAAGCCTGGTAAATGATTTGTATTGATCTGGATTTTTGATTTGTTTTTCAAGATAAACTTGCAAAGCGGCCTGTGTTCCTTTGTTTTTTCCGTAGAATTTTACAAAGGAATAATCTTTCTCCCGAATTTTATCTGTTTGGAAATTGTAAACGATCTTATCGGGAAGTCCGTATTCATCTGAAACTTCAGAAAGCCTTGGCAATTCAAAGTCTAAGCCTAAAATATCTTTTAATGAAATGCTTCCTAAGATTTTTGCTTCAAGCCCCTTGAAAAAAGTATCGGGTTGAATTTGTTTTATATCATTCCACTGTTTTTTTGCTTCTTCACTTATGAAAACCAAATCATTGTATCCATCCTGTATTTGCTTTGCGTATTGGTCTAATTCAGGATATTGCTCCAGTAGTTCTCCTTTTAATTTTTCTGGAACTTTCTTCGGATCTTTTAGGTAAGTTAAAAATTCAACTGGAATTTCGGGATTCAGGTACCCCCCCATATCAGAAGCTACCTGTCTGATTTTTCCTTTCAGATATTCTCTGGAAGATTCGGTAACTTCTGCAAATACTCGTGAAGCATTTTTTTCTATTTCAAGTTTGGCAGTATCAAGTTGGTTTTTAATATAATCTTCCGCATAACCTATCTCTATTGGGATTTGCTCATTGACAATTTTATTTAGTGATTTGACATATACCTGTGCTTTCTTTAACTGAGGTAAACTTGAGTATGTATTAAAGAAATCTAATTTACCATCAACCTGTTCTTTTAATCTTCCTTTGAACAAAACAAAATCTGTGCTTAGATTTGAGATAGTATCATCTTTAATTCTTTCAAGCTCATTTTCATAGTGCTTAACCGTAAATCCGATTTGTTGTTGGTAGCATTTTATTTGATTCCTGAACTCTTTCTCAACATTCTTTAACTGTTGCCATGTTTTGTTTAATGCAATTATTCTTTCCGAAAAATCATTATATACTGGATTGGCTGTTATTTCATCAGAAAGGGTCTTTAGTTTAGAATGAGCGTCAGACAGGTTTGTTACTATAGACTTAATATCATCAACTCTTTTTGTAATGCCCAATTGAAGTATCTTGTCCGTGATGGTCAATTGAATCTTACCGATAAGTGAATCAACATTATCGGAACATTGCTTAATATAGTCATCTATATTGCTATTATAGTCGAATAGTTTATTTTTTAATGAACTTATTTCTACCAGTACATTGGTATACTCTGAGGATTTATCTGCTAATTCATTTATGATCTCATTTGTTAGATAGGAGTTCCATTCTAAGACTCTTTTTCTGAAATATAAGTAATGTGCTTTCCCCTCTTCATATTGTCTTCTTTTCTCGTTATCGGTTATAGTACTGATTTTGGTTTCGATTTTTTCTAATAATTTCTCAAAATCAGATTTGATCTCATTTTGCAATTTGTGAACAGTAATTATTTCCGAATCGAAGAAGGCATCAATATCGTCAATAGTTGCATTAGTAGCAATTATAGCAAGTTCAACAGCCTGTATGTTTTTCTTAAACTTTATTTTTTTATCCTGCCAATCAGTACCTTCATATTCAAAATGTAAAAATTCTTTTGTGTGATATTCAATTGGATAGAATATTTTTGCTTTTGATGCTCTTGTTCCGTCTTCTTTATTTATAATAAGAGTGGAGCTTGAATCTGATATATTGAATGTCTTTATTGTATCTCCTTCAAGATAATCGGGTTTGTCTAGAGGAATAATTTGTTTGGGTTTAACCTCTTTAATTTCTATGGATTTGTAAGGTGATTTAAATTTGCTGACTAATTCTTTATCATCAATGTTGGTATGCTCCTGATAATCAATCAATGGAGTTAAAGGCATGATATATTCTCGATAGTCAAGATAAGACAATCCTCTTTTTGTTCTTCGTTTTGTAGTTTTGACCAATAAGTATTTATGCCCTGCTTCTTTATCCATAAGTAGAGTTACTAATTCCACTTCTTCATCTCTACCAAAAGAAATCAATTGCTTCCATGAGAATAAAAATATTCTGTTTAGAGCATCAGTAGCACTTGTTATTTCAATCTTTTCGTTTTTAAATTCTATAAATGATGAAACGCCTATTGATGAAAATATAATTTTATTAGTCCTCGCGACAAGTTTATATTTAATGTACAGCTCAACTAAGTCTCGCCTATCTCTAGCATCTGGCAAAATACGCCAATTAGGATTTACAGACCCGTCAGGTTTCTGGGTGAAAATGTCATTGGTTTTAGTCCCTTCTGTTGGATAGTCAGGAGACCCCAAAATCATCAATTCGATTTTTTTGATTATTTCATCAACTTCATTTTTTTGTGAATTTTCCCTTTCTTCTTCGGTTTGATTTTCTTTTTTGATTTTTTGTAGTTTCTCGTATTCCAGATTCTCAGTGATGGTTAAAGAGGCTGTCCACAGTTCTGCTTCGAATTCAGTTTTATTTACATCAGGTTCTTTTGAAAATTCCCAATGCCATTTGAATCTGTCTTGATCAGGAAGTTTAGGGCTTAAGATTAAACGCCAAGGAAACTCCAATGCCGTAATCGGGTCACCATAGGCTTTTGGAAATTTGTCATAGCTATATTTATATGTTCCGTCTGCTTGTTCTTTGTAGCCTAATGGATATCTATTTTCAAAATTATTTTTCTTATTAACCTGAATTTCAAATAATGATTCTGTTAGATTCTGCCTTACAACAAGTTTGAAATTATTACCTTTTTCATTATTCCAATCCATTAAAGATTCAGCAGTAAGCGGGATTTTCTTTTTGTTTTCATTGGGGGAAAACATTATTCTGAAAACAAGGTAGCTATAACCTGAAATCATAGTAACGGCTGTCCAGTTGTTTTCAGGAGCAACTTGCCCATTTGGAACGGAATAGGATTGTTCTGCAATATGTTGTTGAGGTAGGCGAACGATCATATAGCTTTCTTCCTGGCCATATCTAGAGAAGATTTTTCGCTTTCTAAAAAGATTGTTATCCTTATAATCAGCATTTACAAAGTAGAATTCGATATTTAGCAAATTCTTCCAATTGGTAAGCCGAAATCCACAATTAATCAACAGAACTCCTTTTTGTTCGTCGACTTTCATGAGTTTCGAGCAACTTTCAATCGCCGGAGTAACAGATATAGCGGCTAAAGCAGATGTCTTAATAAAAGATCTTCGTCCAATCCCATTCTTTTTCATGAAATCATTTGTTAGAACACTTCATAATAAATTATTTATTCAGAGCATACTCCATTAAGTTTAAATCCCATTCTTTATATAATCATATTCTATCGTATGTTATGTGTAACTTTCATTTAGAGCATATTTAAAAATTAGATTTTGTTTTCCTTCCATCTATTTAAGGTTATTTGACAATTCGCCTATAAAATCTATACTTTAGTAGAAGATGTTGTTTTTTCATAATCTTTGGAATACCTTCTGAAAAGTTTAATAACCCCAAAGTACGCTCATTTACCCATCTCCATATCATACGAATAAGGCTTTTAGAAGTAGGAGGCTTGGTGGCAAAACCTAATTCAATACTAAACCATACAGACCATGAAAAATGATACTATATTATATCTTGATTTTTAAATAGATATATTAGTTCATAATGACTAAATGCTTTGTCCACTAGTTTTCTGGAATTAATTTAATACGGCTCGGCTAATTGATAGATTTTTTCCCTCTCTTTAGAGATCAGATCTGTTATTTTTTTCTTTTCAAAGCGAGGTTTCATGAGGCAGAGGGTTTTTATAGGTTGAAATCCTAATAATTCTGATTCATGTTTTCAGCTGCTAGGTAAATCTGACAATACTTTGAGGAAAATTACCTGTGCTTAGTTTTGAGATAATGGTTACTAACCTCCTTGTATTTACCTGCTTTGTTACTTAGAAACTCAATCATTTTGTAAGGGATATCTACTCTGCAAATATCAATCAAGCCGCTAAACCCTGTTGGGAAATTGATTTCCAATAAATAATATTGACCATTTTCATCCTCCAGGAAATCTACTCCCGCAAATTCAACATTTGCTATATGGGTAGCTTTTATAGCAATATCCTTTAATTCATGGGAGTATACACGGTGGTGATAGGATACTTCAGACAATACCGCGGCATTTCTAAAGTCACCATTATTCATGGTAAAGTCAGCCGCGGCGATTATTTCGTGGCCTAAAACAATCATCCGGCAACCGCTTTTGGCCTTTATGAACTGCCGCAGAATAAATTTATCTCCAGTATTTACCAGGTAATCAACGGTTGAAATGAAACTTTGCCAACTTTCAACCTTGATGGTACCTATACCTCTTGTACCTCCTGCAACTTTTATAATGAGTGGAAAGCCTCCAAGATAATCCACGTATTTTTTAAGTAGCATCCTATCAGACGTGATATGATATATAGTTTTGGGTGCAGGTAGTTGGGCTTTGTCGTGCAAAATACTCCAGCCGGTAGAAGAATAAATTTGATTCATTGCCGGATTTTTAATGTAGAATGTACTTACATCATCATTTAACAGAATTGTCTCTAAGGTCTGCGAACCTCTGGCACAATTGTATAGCAAGTCATCTCTTCCGGGAATTGGAAGGTGGGTGTAATCTAGTTCTAAACTGTTTAATGCAACAAATTCAATACCCAGATTTTCGGAAGCTATTTTTAATTGTTCAAGCCTTAATTGAACACCCTCGTAAAACCCTTCGTGCAAGCAGAAAAATCTCATTTTATCTTAAAAAGAGTCCTACATAATATTTTTCTTTATCTTCACTAAGTACTTCATACCCACTGTTACTATGCGCTTTTAATGCCCTTTCGTTTATTTTTGTGACGCTAGAAAAAAGCATATCGTACTTTTTGTCTAAAAGGTTAATCAGATTATTCAACAAGGTGTTTATCCCCCTCTCCCCTCGATATTCTTTTTCAATAACTGCCTGAGCACCCCATCCAATCCGGTTATAAGATATCCTGTACTTTTCGGCAAGTTTAAACGCTTCTTTGGATTGGTAATCCAGAGCTGGGCTTTCGCTTTTTCGCCCTACTCATAAATAGCCGGTTACGATTTGACTATCCATTGCGACAACCATTTCTTTGGCCTCAATAATCCTGGTAAAATCCTTTTGACTGTATCCCACCCGAATAAATCCCTGTTCTCTTTGAGATTTAGGTAGGTTTTTCCATAAGTATTTTTCACTCAAAAGTAGAATTTCAGGTATTTGATCAAGTGCCGGTAGTTGTATATGTATAGACATTTATGAATATATTTTCGAAGTAAATACTGTATTATACGAGCTTAATAAAAAGGTAGTGTTGAACTTTTTTTATCATTTAATGAAAAGGGTACTAAACCTACCTTAATAAATTCTATCTCATTTGCCGGGGTCTGGTGTCATTAGGGTTGATGTTTAAAGAGATCCTTTATGGCTTCGCCATCGTCAGTAACATTTTCAGTTCCTGAATGCGGGAAGTCCCATATGTACTGGCTTCCTCCCCGGCGGTTCTTCTTGGAAGGGAGACTGACAGTTTTCAGGTTCACCGGGATCAGGTATAGTGATTTTATGATGTACCGGCTGGGATTCAGACTGTTTACAAAGCTAATTTAGGAAAAAAAGTAAGAATGAAAGTTATGCTGATGTTTTTTTGATAGTTTCTACTCCGCCGTAAATCCGTATTCCTCGCTCGGCACCTCCGACACCTCCGTGCCAACTTCCTGCTTTCCAAAAGTTACCGTTGGCACTTTTACCCAGGAAGCCGCGTTCCCGTCAAATAGGATCTTCTCTCTCTAACCCTCTTTCTGAAGCTCGATGGTTTTCGTCTGCTTGCTCCCTGTGTCTTTCATTGGGCTGCCTACCCTGTTCCTGATAACCATTATATTGCTGGTCGTGATGCGCGACCTGCTGGATTTTGTGAAACTTTTTACCGTCGTATTGGTTTTCGGGGTGATGTTGTTTGGGCTGGTGAAGGCGTATAAGCGACGGCGAGAGAAAAGAGAAACTAAAAACTAAGAGTGAAAAGTTAAGGAATGTGAGTTTATGAAAACTCCTCTGCTAATGTTGATACCTGATTTATCAGTGAAGGTTACAACCAGGCACCTTTATTTTTAAGCTCATATAGTAAACAGCGGAGTTATATTGCAAACCACCTTACGCATTATGAAAATCGGAAGTCAGGGTTTCATCATCAGCTTCCGGAAAATAAGAAACGTGATATTTGCCTAACAGGTCTAAAAAATCAAGTCTGCTCATACCAAGTAACTGTGAAGCAGTCCCTGAGGATACCTTACCAAGTTCGTAAAGTTTCACTAAAGATAGAATTTTCATCTCTTTTTCAAATTCTTTGCCTCCCATTTTAAGAGAAAGTGCAAGAGATTCAGGATATGATATTGCGATAGTTGCCCCCATATTACTTTTTTACTCAATATACGCTAAACAAATCTCAGAAATTTCTTTTATATAAACAAAACTTTGCATCTTGTTTCATGCGACGACATAAAAGAGTTTCGTGATTACGGGCCCTATTTTTAATGGTTAGGTCTTTTACCTTTCAATTATGGCTTTCTAAATTCCACTTCAAGCCATAATAACGGATAACCATCTATACCCGGGATGAATTTTTGCGAAAGTCTGCGAATTGGATAATTTTCAGGTACAGTAGGCTTAATTATTGCACCTTTTTTCCATACATTATTTCTTTTTTCCGGAGCTGAAATCCGGAGATTCAAGGATGTGGCGGTTATCCAGTTATCTCCATCTTTGTGGTAGATATAAGGTTTATTCAAAAAAACGTAAGCAGTATCAGAAATTGGTATATTCTTCAATTTACCTGCATATACCCACCCTTTGATTTTTTCTTCAGAGGGTACAGGTACGTCAACGGGTATGGGTAATTGATTATTCCTATCCACAGTTGTTACTGCTACAACGGAATCGGAAACATTTACACCGGGAGTTATATCTTCTGCCGTATCTTCATTGGCTTTTGCAAAAACAGCTTCTCCAAATAAACTATCTGCCTTTACTTCCAACCGTTTAAACTGGTAGAAATTTTCCAGCAGCTCGTCATCACTGGAAGCGTGCTTTGTATAGCTTTTTGAAAGAGCCACTACAACTGCATCCTTTTCTACATTTAATTCAAAACCTTTAATAGCTGTTTCATACCATATTTGAGCATTCACTTTGTGGGTAGATTTCTTTATATTTTCTGCATAGCTGCATAACTTTTGGATATGAAAATCGTAGGTTGATTTACATTTTTTTTTCTCCCCACATTTTCTTCCATGCATTTTTTTTCTACAAACATTGGTAATCAGTTGGGGATAAATCTCTAACTCAGTATTAGTAGAGTCGGAGTACGTAAGTTTCGCTAAGTAATGGAAACCATCGGTATCACTTAAATATGAAATTTTTTTGTATCTTTTCTTAAATGATTCTTCAAAGTATCGGTCACTTTTAAAAACTTTAAGAAGATCATATCCCTTCTCTGGAGAGTGAACCAGTACACTATCAAATCGTATAAAGTAAGCAGATTTTTCTAAGGAGGATATGGAGTAAGAATCTACTTTTTGCTTTGGGTTATGCTCCCGAATCTGTCTTATAAACACTACTCTGGGGTCAAATAAACTGGATTTAACCGTTTCTACGTCTTGAGCAGACAATTTTATTGAAGAAATAAGAGCGATTAAAGTTAAGATTTTATACATAGCTATAAATTTTAGTAGGTTTGAAACTGTGCGCCCATTCCCCAGATAAACTTGTGGCCATCTGTATTGGAGGGGTAAAAGAAATGGAGCCGGTCCATTTCCTTGCTCTTATTAATGAGTGTTTTATTATCCGTGGAAGTATTGGTCAACGCCTTATTAATTTTATTTATACGACTATGAATGAAGTTTTGAGACCACATACTTTCCTTTCTTTGCCAACCAAACATCAAATGATAGTTATATCTTATTTTTGAATCAGGAGTGGGAGAATAATCTACCATAAAGAATGAACGCCCCTTATTAAATCTCTGTTGGCCGGCATCTTGGTAGGCGTATCTGGCCAGCCTTTCTTTTTTAGCCCGTCCCCAACGATTTTCCTTGTTGGATACATACACGGAATCTACCCAATCCGGATAATCAAAATCATCCCGATAGTTATTTCCGGTATACACTTCGGTATAAAACTTAGCCTGAATATTTTTGTTGATTCTAAGTTGTACATTTCCTCCACCGGTAAAGAAGCGATCAAAATTATCGGCAAAACCTTGTAAATAATCGTTGTCAGTAAAAAGGAAATCTTCGTAAAGGTTTAATTGAAAACTTCCGAAATCATCTGGAGAATTTTCACTTCCTCTATATTTCCATCCGGTTCTTAGTTGGGCATAAATAAGTTGCTGGGTTCTGTTTCTATTGGTTTCAATATTTTTTCCTAACCCTCGCGGCATTACTACAAAACTGGATCCTAAAGTAATTGAATGTCTGTAGTTTGAATGAACGCCGGTGACATTGCCAAAGTAGGCCGGATTTATTTCCTCAAAGTAACCCAGGTACTTTGGGTAAATGCCTACGGTTAGTAGTGGTGAAACAATCGTATTAAATTGTAAGCCAGTGTACTCCCGCTCACTATTGCCTAAGTTCTTTTTTCCTATTCGAGCACTTAATGAAATGTTTAGAGCGGGTTGAAGCACTTTTCCTCTTGCGCTAAACCCATATCCTATACCTATATTGCAACCTCCATTTAGAAAAAAGGAGGCATTTAACTTAAAACTGTTGTAAAGTTTATACCTGGATGATACAAACGGATCAGATGCAGACTGGCCGGCAACCGACCCATAGAGAAATATCGTAATAATAAGAAACGTAAGTTTATTACTGATCCCTGAAGATGAGTTAATCTCTTTCATATCCGTATTTAATAGTTTTAAATTTAGATCCTTTCAATTTATTTTTCTTACCCATTCTCCGTCAATCTCCACCGAAGCAAAACAACCTAACCCGTTAAGTGCAAGTTTTAATTTGTTTTGCCCTTCTATTTTCAGAATGCTTCCGTGTAAACCGGCAAAATGTCCTTGGGTAACTACAATCAGGTCACCTGCTGTAAGTTCCCCCTCCCTGACTTCTATTTCCCCCTCATAACTACACAGCCGCTTCACCCGCTCAATCTCTTCTTCGCTGAGGGTGGCTATCTGGCTGCCGATAGAGAGGTATTTTACCAGTCCGCCGGCTTCAAATACCCTGCTGCGGAGCCGGTCTTCGGTTTTTACAAAAATATAGGAGCTGAAAAGCGGTTCTTCGACCCATTTTTTACGGTCGTTCCAGATGCGCAGGTGGCGGCGCAGGGGGAGGTAATTCTCGAATCCGGTTTCGGTGAGGCGGCGGCTTACCTGTTTTTCAGCGCGGGGACGGGTAATGAGTACATACCATTTGTTGAGGTCTGGTGTCATAGGGGGGATGTTTAAAGGGGTGGTTTATGGCTTCGCCGTGGTCAGTAACATTTTCAGTTCCTGAATGCGGAAAGTCTCTTACGTATTGGATTCCTCCCGGGCTGTTCTTCCCGGAAGGGATGGCTGGCAGTCGTCAGGTTTACCGGGATCAGGTATAGTGATTTTATGGTTTACCGGCTGGGGCTCAGACTGTTTACAAAGCTAATTTAGGAAAAGAAAGTTGAAAATAAAAGTTGTGCTGATGTTTTTTTTCAGACAATTTCTACTGCACCGTAAATCCATATTCCCCGCTCAGCACCTCCAGCACCACCGTATCCCCTTCTCTCTTCACAAAGGTCACTCCGGGTACTTTTACCCTGGCAGCCGCCTTGCCGTTAAAAATCACTTTCCCGGATTCCCGGATGACCGGGGCGGTTTTCCCCGCCAGCGGCAGGCGCACCTGTGCCCGGCTGTTAGCAGGTACCGTGCATTTCAGGGTGAAGGTTTCAGGGGTTTTGTCCCAGCGGCTGTGTATTTTGCCGTAGGGAGAGTAGTAGGAGGCTTCGGCCCATTGAAGGTTACCGGCCGGCATAGGGGCCAGTAGGAAATGTTTGAAGCCCGGGCTGGCGGGATCACGCCGGATACCGGCCAGGTACTCATAAAACCACTCGCCCAGTGAGCCGTAGGCAAAGTGGTTGCGGGAGTTCATGCCTTCGGGTTTTTCTTTGTCGGAATTCCAGAGCTCCCACATGGTGGTGGCGCCGTTATCTACCATGTAGCCCCAGGAGGGGTAGGTTCTCTGCGTGGCCAGGGTGTAGGCCAGCTCGTGCCGGCCGGCTTCACTGAGGGCAGGCAGCAGCATCTGGGTGGCGATAAAGCCGGTGCTCAGGTGGTTTCCTTTTTCGATCACGTTTTTGGATATGTTTTCAGCTACAGCTGCCTTTTCAGTGGCAATACCCAGGCTCAGCGGGATGAGGTTGGCGCCCTGGGTGCCGCCCTGGTAATTCCCCGTGTTCCGGTCAAAATACAGCTCATTGTAGCGCTCAGCGGTTTTCCGGGCCACAGCAGCGTACTTGTCTGCATCGGCTTTTTTATTCAGGACACCGGCTATTTCGGAGAGCAGGCGATTGGAATAGAACTGGTAGGCACCGCCGATAGGTTTGGAAGGGGAGGCCTCTACCGGCACCCAGTCGCCGTAGCCGTACCAGGCTTTGTCGCCTTCACCGGCCTGGAAATGATAGATACCGTTCTGCCGGGTGGAGGGGTGGTTATTCAGGTATTCCACCCAGGCCTGCATGGGGGCGTAGTTTTCTTCCAGGATACGCTTGTCGCCATAAAAACGATACATCTGGTAAGGGACAATGACGACGGCATCGCCCCAGGCGGGTTTAGAGGGGCCGCCCACTACTATTTTGGGGTTAACATCGTATACATAGCCCGAAGAATGCTGGCTGTCGGTAATGTCACGTTGCCATTTGCTGAAAAAACCGTTGATGTTCATCATATAAGCTGCCGTGGGCGCAAAGATCTGGGCATCTCCCATCCAGCCCAGGCGCTCGTCGCGCTGGGGGCAGTCGGTAGGTACATCCATGAGGTTACCCTTCAGGCTCCAGGTGGTGATTTTATAAATCTGGTTGAGAAGCGGCTCACTGCACGCAAAACGGCCGGCTTCGGGGAGGTCGGAATGAATCACTTTAGCGGTAAATGTATTCAGATCCGGTTTTTTGGAAAGTCCTTCTACTTCCACGTAGCGGAAGCCGTGATACGTGAATTTAGGCTCCCATTCTTCCACGCCATAGCCTTTGAAGATATATTTGTCGGTAGGCCGTATGCTGCGCAGGTTGGCCTGGTCGGCCAGCCCTTTGTCGGTCAGCAGCTCGGCAAATTTCATAGTTACCTCTTTTCCGGCTTTTCCTTCAGCGCGGAGGCGTACATAGCCCACCAGGTTCTGGCCGAAATCCAGCACGTAACGCCCTTTCCGGGGCTCAGTGATGGCCACGGGCTGAAGCTCCTGCCTGACGCGGATAGCGGGAGCACGAGAAGCCTTAAGTGTCAGCGTACGGGTGGAAAAAATATCGGCCTCTTCGGCTTTATTGGCTTCGGGTTGGTCGCCGAAAAGGGTGGTGGTATTGGTTTCATCGTCCAGCAGGTCGGCTTTTGCCCAGTTATGGCTGTTTTCCAGGCGGGCGTCGTACACCTCGCCGTCATACAGGGTATTGGAGACCACGGGCGAGAGCCGCGCCTGCCATGTAGCATCGGAAACCAGGGTCTGCCGGCTGCCGTCGTAAAATTCCAGCTCCATCTGTAAAAGCAGGCGACAGGGGCCCTGGCTGTAGGAGAATTTACCGCCTCCCCAGCCCAGTCCGCTACTCCACCAGGCATTACCCAGGGTGACAGTGATAAAATTGGTGCCTGAAGTGACCTCCTCTGCGGGAATCTCGTAGGTCTGGTAGTGCAGGGTTTTGAGGTAATGGGTCCAGCCGGGGGTAAGCACATCCTGCCCCACCTTTGAGCCGTTAAAGCTGAGGTGGTAAGCTCCCAGGCCGGTGACATAGATCCGTGCTTTCACCACTCTTTTGCGCAGTGAAAATTCTTTTTGAAGCTCCACGGCTTTGGGCGGCTTGCCCCCGGTGCCTTTCATGCCTATCCAGTGCGCCTGCCAGTCTTCTTTGTGTAGCAGGCCGGTTTCCAACCAGGCCGATTCGCTGAATACCTTGTTTTTCTCATTCCATACCCGCACTTTCCAGTAATAGCGTTTCCGTGATTCCAGGGGCTTGCCTTTGTATTCTACCCAGGTGCTCTGATCCGATTTTACCACACCCGAGTTCCAGATGTTGCCGGTATTCCGGGCCAGGTTTTCTTCTTTGTCAGTCACCAGCACCTGGTAGGCGGTCTGCCGGCTTCCGCGGGCCGGGCTGTTCAGTTCCCAGGAGAAGCGCGGGTGCGTGACATCGGCTCCCAGGGGATTTTCGGTGTATTCGGTCCGAAGATTCTCCAGGGTCTGAGCCGAAAGCGAGAGGGAGAGGAGGAGGAGAGGGAGTATTTTTTTCATAAGGTATATGATTTAAGATGTTAGTTATTAGCTATTAGCTGTTAGCTATTAGCTGTTAGTTATTAGTCGTGGTGGCGAATCTAATTTCTAACTTCTAATAGCTAACAGCTATTCCAATAAAATTAAACCGAATCTTTCATGAAACCTAAAATTCTAATTTAAAATCAGGAGAACGGATGCTATAAGAAGGATCGAGCAGAAAATGCCTTTCAGAACGTTGGTGTAATTTTTTAAAATAAGAAGGTCTGTGATAAGCAATGCCAGGGGGAGACCCAGGCTGAGAATCCATTTCCCGGTTTGTACCGGGGTGAAGTACGGCCAGGTGAAACCCGGGTGGCGGATGGCCTGCTTCATCAGGTAGTTTTCGGTGTAATCAAAAAACATATACAGAAGAGGAAGGGCGATTACCCACGGGAATTTTTTATTCCTGCCGGTCCACAGTTCAAAGGCATAAATCCCCAGGAATAACCCGTACATGAGCACGAAATAATTGTCATACTTGAGGAGGGAAATAAAAGCTTCCTGCTGAGCGGCTCCCAGTGCCTCATAGGCCTTTCTGAAATCTTCCAGGGAGCAGGTGAGCAGGGAGGAATTCTCTTTAAATGATGCCGTCAACGGGCTGACCTCGCCGGCCAGGTGCATTAATATGCCCCAAAGCAGGGAAGCCGTGACCAGGGTGATTCTTTTTGTAAGAGAGATGATCATAGATTTTTTCTTTCTTTTTTGTATTCCTGCCAGTCAAATTTTTTCAGGAAGTTTACTGCCGCCCGGACTCCTATCAGAAACAGCTCTTCTTTTTGTTCGCGACTCAGGTCAAAATTGAGCCAGCTGATGCCGCTGGGATAGGTCTTGATGTAGGCAATACAGTTTTTCTGATAGAAGGGATTAATAGACAGGAAAGTATTATCCTCATTGTTTCTCACGGTATTGATGATCATGCCCAGATAGCCGCCAAAGGTGGTTTTTTTGCTGGAAAGATTGGTCATCACCGGCTCGGTATCCTGTATACGTACTCCCATTATAGGGATGCGGGGCTCTTTGATGTGGTCCTGATGAAAGAGGCTGATGGGAAAATTGGAAAGAGAGCCCCCGTCAATTAATTTCCCGGCGCGTGAAACCTTCCGGTGAAATCCCCCGGTCAGTAGTTCCTTACAATAAGGGCAATGTTCTTCTTTTTTAGCTTTCAAATCAAATTCATAGGGTTCAAAAAAGAAGGGGATAGCCATGGATGCGCGAACATACCGGGCGGGATTTTCTTTTGCGGGCTCACTAAAATAATGGCAGGCTTCCAGCGGAAGAACAATCTTACATTCGTTCTGGATGTCAGTGGTGACAAAAGAGTAATCACTACTGATACCAGAGGGCAGGGAAATGAGTTTTCGCAGCGTACGGGCTTCCTGCTTTATTTTGATGAGGTCACCTGTAATAGCCACGGCTTCCGGAGCAACCTCTTTCCGCTGTTGAAATGTTCAGAAACAAAGTATTGTTCCTTTGCCGTGCCCTGCCGGGTACATAAGCCCTGAATTCTTTATCATTTTCTTTCAGTTCTTTCTGAATCTTCCTGAACTCTGATTCTGTTATGTTTAAAGTATTAAAATTCCGCCTGGCCTTTTTATCCAGGTCGGCCTGCGACCTAACCCCAAACTTCTCCAGCTCCTCTGCCAGGAAAGTAAGGAATTTGTGACCCGGGTTAATGCCGTAATTAAACCGGCCAAATGAATGAAGTAAGACGGCAATAACAGAAGACAGGATAAGAAAGGCTCCTAAAAAATAAAAGTACACAGGTTTGCTTTCTTCCCCGATTAAAAGGGCAGCAGGGAGGGGAATCAGCACGAGAATAAATAGCACCAGGTAGGCCATAAGGGTGTTTTTCAGGAAATGGGGGTTTCTGCCTGAAGCGTAGATGGCCTTCCGGACTATCCCCCACCGGGAATCCACAAACCCCCTCATGTTAAACCGGTGGTTATCCATCACCATGTCGAACAGCTCCGGGGTTTTAGGGTCTTCCTTTTCCCCGATGGCTGCCAGAAACAGGGTGTTAATGGCTCCGGCACTGGTGCCTGCCAGTCGCAGGAAACGGATGCCCAGGTATTCCAGGGCCGCAGCATATCCCACCAGTGAAACACCCAGTGTGCCGCCTCCCTGCTGTACAAAGTTTATCCACTGCAGTTTTTCACCGTTATCTGTGAGAGAAATGACATCAGATACAGGTTTATCTTTCAGTTCAGTCAGCTCCCGGTAAAGATTTTCATCGGTTTGAATAAGCTTTTCAATTTTTTCAAAACTGAAATTAACGCCGGAACGGGGAATCTTATTTTTCATGGCTTTAATTTTGTCAGGGAGAGAAACATTCCCCTCCATGGGGGCTTCTAACAAAATTAAATAATAAAAAACAAAATAAACTACAGTCCGGGTAGTATTTTTTAGTGGAAAGCAGTAAGAATCAATGCTTAACGATCTCCTTCACAATTCCGCCCTGGGGTTCTCTGACTGTCTGGGTGAAGATAAAGGCCTTAGGGTCTATTTCATAAACGGTATCTCTCAGGCGCCGTACTTCCAGGCGGGTCACTACAGTGAAGATGATGTCTACTTCGGTGCTTTTTTCGAAAGATTTCTTCATAAAGCCTCTCTCTCCCTTGTAAACGGTGATGCCCCGGTCCAGCTCCATCACCAAAGCCCGTTTGATTTCTTCGCTTTTAGCTGAAACAATGGTTACGCCGGTGTAGGCTTCAATACCTTCAATGACGTATTTAGTGGTTTGTCCCGCAATAATATAGGTCAGGATAGCATAAAGGGCCGTTTCCACCTTCATAAATATGGCCGCGATGATAAAGATCACGATATTCATACCCAGGATGACCTCGGTGATGGAGAAGCTGCTCTTCCGGGTGGTCATCAGCACCACTACTTCCATGCCGTCAAAGGTACCGCCGCCCCGCATGCACAGTCCCACGGCAATACCCATAAAAAAACCGCCGAACATGGCTACCAGCAGCTTGTCGTGGGTAAGTTCAGGAAATTGCACAAACTGCATGGTCAGGGCAATGAGCACCACGGTAAGGGTGCTGCGCAGGGCAAAGTTCCGGCCTACTTTAGAGAAAGAAAGCAGGATGAACGGGATATTCAGAAGGATCAGTACCAGGCCCAGGTCCCAGCCGTAGATTTCATACAGCAGGATGGATATGCCGGTGACACCGCCGTCAAGAAAGTGATTGGGTACCAAGAAGCTTTTCAGGGCAAAACTGGCTGATAATACTCCCAGGATCAGGAAAATGATATCAGAAAAGGTAAATAAAGGGCCTTGGTGCTTTACAGTCATAGGTTACGTAATTTTGATTTGATCATCCGGAGGTTTTCTGCTTTCCTGGCGTTCCTGTTTTTTCGGGAAGTTTCAGTGAAATACGTATGATTTTCCAGGAATTTTTCCTGCAGAATATTCCATTCCCGCTCGTTTTTGACCACTCCCGAGTGGTACAGCTCCCGGTATAGCCGGTTTCCGGTTGTAAAGAAATCATCTCTTCCGAAATAATCCAAATCCGCATCGGCCAGAATTTTCTCCGGCAGGGTTTCTGCATGCTGGGGAATGCGCGTAGCCATAATCATGGCCCGTATGGCCTGAACAGCCGCTTCAGAGTAGCCGTAGCGCGGCAGGTATTCTGAGGCCAGACGGCAGGAATGTTCTTCATGTCCTTCGGCTGTAAACAGGAAACCCGTATCGTGCAGCAGCGCGGCGGTTTTCAGCAGGATGAGCCCGTCCCCCCGGATACCCTCGGCGGCAGCAATCTCCCGTGCCGCCCGGATCACATCGCGGGTATGCCGCGTATTGTGATAGGTAAGGTGGGGTGGGAGCTCTTTGCGGAGTCGCTCCATCACGTCTTTTTTCAGGGAGGCGTAGTTCATGAACTACCGGATGCTGATCAGCTTCATTTTCCCTTTCGCAGGGGAGGTGATGGAAATGGCCTCATCACTCACCTCTATCTTTTTATCTCCGGCCATCTGGATATTGTAGGCAGAATCTACGGTAACGTACTGCCAGTGCTCTTCTGACAGGTAGATGCGGTTACCCGAAATACCCAGCACCCGGTAGCCTCTTCCGTTGCCGTCAAAAGGACCGAAAATCAGCGAAGTGAGGGTCACCGGCTCTTTGTTAAGACCCGCAGTCTGGATATTTTCACCTTCTTCCACCACATCCCATTCGTTAAAACCGATGGTTTTACGGAGGGCTGCTGCCAGGGTGGGCACTTCTGCAGGATTTATCCCGTGGTTTTTCAGGATATTCTCCAGTTCGGCTTTCCGGCCGGCTGAAAGCTCATCGGCCTTGGCTTTGCCATAAGGAGCAAATTCAGTATCCATCGCTTCGCTGTCTTCTGCCGTTACGGTGCTGTCGGTAAGTACGGCCAGGTCGTCTATGGTAGTGTCTGTACTTTGTGTGCTGTCACAGCTCCCTAAAATGAGGAGGGCGAAGAAACCCATCCATGTCTTTTTCATTGATCGGAAAAAATTAATTTGCCAAAAATAAACAGGGATAGTGAATAGACAAGTGAAGAGGGGCAAAAAGTATTGGGATTGAGCTGAGAAAAGGGGGGATAATATACTTTGTGGATATACAATAAGCTTTGCGCCCTTCGACAGGCCGGGCCGCGCAGGCTCAGGGTGACAGTGGTAATGCTCTGTGCTAATAGTAACCTATTGGCGATAACGCCTGCCACTGTCACCCTGAGCCTGCGCGGCCCGGCCTGTCGAAGGGCGCGTACTTCATTAAACTCCATCACCGTTATTTCTACCTGTCACCTCTCCGCCCTTCGACAGGCTCAGGGTGACAATGGTTACTCACAGGTCACCACTGTCACCCTGAGCCTGTCGAAGGGCGCGTACCTCATTAACCCCCATCACCATTATTTCTACCTGTCACCGCTCCACCATCACCACCCTCACCTTCCGCTTCTCCGCCCACTTCCGCGTCACCCTGCCCGGCATCGCAATAATATAATTATCTATCGCATCGGCATCCATGGCCTCCGCGGCAAAAACCGTGGCAGAGAGCACCGGTGTACTGAAAGGGCGGCCGGTAGCCGGGTGAATGTGGTGCTGCCTGATCAGCCCGGAGGTGGTGACCGCCGAGTTGAAAATTTCTTCTGTTGCGTATTCCAGGTGCACGGAGTCATTTTTGATGACCGGCTTCTCCAGGGCGATCCTGAATTTCCTGCCACCCGGATGCGTGCCGCGCGTTTTGATTTCTCCGCCTAATTCTACCAGGTAGTTTGTAATGGAACGGCTTTCCAGGAACCGGGCCAGCACGTCTACGGAATACCCCTGGGCTATGCCGTCTACATCTATTTTTACGCCGGGCTGTTTTTTGATGAGCCGTTTTCCGCGCACCCGGAGCTTCCTCATGCCCACATTTTGCAGGGCACCGGCTATTTCGGCTTCGGAAGGAGGGGAGTGCCCTCTGGCTCTGGCCGACCGGTAGAGCTCCGTAAGAGGACCTACCGTAATGTCAAACCGGCCTTTAGAGGCTTTCCAGTGACGGAATGAGGCCCTGACCACTTTCTGCAGGTGTTCATCCATCACCACTTCCGTGGTACCGGAAGCGTTAAACCGGCTGATAAGGGAATACGGTTTGTAGACGGAAAGAGAGGAATCAAGCGCGTTCAGAACGCTGTCGGCCTGGTATTTTTGTACCGGTGCATCTTCAGGATACAGTACGATGCGATAGGAGGTACCCTGGGCCGGCCCGTAAATGATCTTTTGAGAAAAAACAGGCGATATTGCCCCGAAAAGGAGAAATATCGCCTGAAAAAATGGCTTATGATTCAATGTATTGAGTCGTATTTACTCCCGGAACAGCCACCGGGTAGAAGCCGTCGGCATTGGGCAGCGTCTTAGGCAGGGCATCCCATGCGTAACGGTCCGGCATCAGGCTGACCTGTGATTGCAGCGCCTTATCCCACTTAATGACCTTTCCGGTGTAGCAGGCCAGGCGTCCGATAATACCGGTGAGAGTACTGTAAGCTCCGTACTCGGCATTGTCAAATGCATACTCGCCTTTTGAAATGGCTGCAAACAGCTCTTTGTGCTCCTGCTGGTACGGGTTAGGGTTACCTTTGGGATCATGCTGGTAGATAATGTTCCCTTTCCAGTCGTACAGCCGGGCCTGGCCGTTGGCAGAAAGATAGGTCCGGCCTTTGGTGCCCTGGAAGGTCTCATCCACCCGTGAGCTGGCTCCTTCAAAATGGGCGCACTGGCTGGAGATCACGGATCCGTCGGCATAGGTAAGCTCAATGGAGAAATTGTCATAAATTTCGCCGTATTCCTTGCCCGTACGGTGTGCGCGACTACCGGTACCCTGGATAGAAACCGGGTAGGCATTTTTCACCCAGTTCGCCACATCCAGCTGGTGTACGTGCTGCTCTACAATGTGATCTCCGCACAGCCAGTTGAAATAGTACCAGTTACGCATCTGATATTCCATTTCGGTTTGCTCAGGCTTGCGCGGCCTTACCCATACTCCGCCGGAGTTCCAGTAGACCTGTCCGGCCACCACATCACCAATGGCCCCGTCCTGCATGCGTTTGATGGCTTCGCGGTAGTTAGTCTGGTACCTGCGCTGCAAGCCTACTACCACGTTCAGTTTCTTTTGTTTGGCAATCTCGGCGGCGGCCAGCACTTTTCTTACGCCGGGGATATCTACTGCCACCGGTTTTTCCATGAATACGTGCTTGCCCTGGCGTACGGCTTCTTCAAAATGAATAGGCCGGAAACCCGGTGAAGTGGCCAGAATCACCACATCGGCATCTGCAATAGCGCTTTTGTAGCCTTCAAACCCTACGTACTTCCGGCTGTCAGGCACGTCTACCTTCTCCTTAAATGCTTCTTTCAGGGAAGCGTGGGCCCGGTCCAGGTTGTCCTTGAAGGCGTCGCACAGGGCTACGATCTTCAGGTTAAAGCCTGATCTCATGGCATCAAAAGCCGCGCCCGTGCCGCGTCCGCCGCAGCCTACCACGGCTACCCGGATCACGTCACTGCCACCGGCATACACACTTTGAAAGGGCAGGCTGTTCACCAGCGCAGCCCCGGATAATAAGGCCGAAGCCTTCAGGAATTCTCTACGTCCGTTCATAGTTCAATAGTCTTTTATGGGTGCTTTGTCGTAATATAATGAAATTTCTTCTTTAGAGGGGGTAACCAGGGGGCGTACCAGGCGTATGCCCACAAACGGTGCATCGGGCAGCCACCAGTTGCTCTTGGGAACCTGGGGGTCAATCTGCTTCCATGACGCATCGGAGTAATCCCGGGCCGTAGGAGTAAGATAGCGCAGATCGCTTTGATAAGAACCGCCGCGTACGGCATGAGGGTACAGCTGCTCCGGCACATTTACCGGGTCTTTCGCCGTTTTTCCGGCCAGGGTAGCATAAAAATCCGGGCTGTACTGGTCGTAGGTCCATTCAGCGGCATTGCCGAGCATATCGTAAATGCCGAATTTATTCGGGCGTTTAGTGCCCACTTTCTGGGTGGTGCTGTTGCTGTTCCCGATATTCCACGCGTAGTCGTCCAGGGCTCCTTCCTCCTGCCCCTGTTTGGCGGCAAATTCCCATTCGGCTTCGGTAGGCAGGCGGTAAAATATCCCTGTGCGGGCGTAGAGCCACTTGCAGAACTGGATGGCGTTGTATTGGGTCATGGCCAGGGCCGGCAGGTCCTGCTTACCCATGCCGAAGGTCATATCCAGGTAGGGCTTACTGGGCCGGGTGATGGCATCTACCTCTGAAGGGATTGTTTTACCGGCACTCTGGGTGAGTTCCAGGTCTTTATAAACAAAGAGCTCAAAAAGATCCCAGGTTACCTCGTGCGTACTCATCCAGAAAGGACTCACCGCTACCTTATGTTCCGGTTTTTCATCGTCATGGCCGGCATTATTGCCCATGATAAACTCACCTCCCGGCACCACGGCCATATCAAAGGCCAGAGGGGTGCCTTCTATCTTCTGGTGGTAAGATTTAAAGTCCTGCGGGGTTGCGACCTGCGCGGCAGCCTTCTGCTGGGCGGAAACCTGGAGTGTCAGAAACAGAAAAAGATAAAAATGTATTTTTGACATGATTTACAAATTAACAAAAAAACAAACGAACAAAAAAACGAAATCAGCCTCAGTTCTTCTTATGAAACAGGGCAAGACCTATAATGGTTACCAGGCCGTTCAGCAGCAGGTTCTCAAAACCGAATTTATAGCCGGTAGTGTTCTGGATGACCTGCTCCAGGATATACGTGATGAGGGGTGAAGCCAGGCAGATATAGGGTACAGCCTTGTCTATCACCGCCCTTTTAGTAAAAATACCAAAGGCAAAAAGACCCAGGAGCGGTCCGTAGGTATAGCTGGCGATCTTATAGATGGCGGTGATGAGGTCGGTGCTGTTCAGCGCATGAAAAATCAGGATCACCACCACAAAAACGGCTGAAAAACCAATGTGTACCCGGTTTTTGATCTTAATGGTTTCGGCTTCGGTTTTACTTTGAACATTCATAAAATCTACCGAAAACGAAGTGGTAAGGGCAGTCAATGCCGAATCGGAGCTGGCGTAGGTAGCTGCTGTTATGCCTACCAGGAAGGTGATTCCCACCAGGGTTCCGGCCAGTCCGAATTCCGGGCTGTTAAAGATATCCAGAGCCATCATGGGGTAGAAATCATCGCTGTTGGCCGGTACCTGTATACCGGCCTTATGAGCATACATAAAGAGCATGGCGCCCAGGCTCAGGAAAAGCAGGTTCACAAATACCAGGGTCACCGTAAACCACATCATGTTTTTCTGGGCTTCGCCGATGTTTTTACACGAAAGGTTCTTCTGCATCAGGTCCTGATCCATACCGGTCATCACGATGGTAATGAACATCCCGCTGATAAAGAGCTTGAAAAAATTCTGCTTGTCACCCCAGCCCTGGTCAAAATGAAAAATCCGGGAGAAATCGGAGTCGGAAATCTGCCGCACCATTTCGCCCACGCCCCAGTCCATCTGGTCTTTGATCAGGAAAATGGTGGTCACCAAAGCTGCAATCAGGAAGAAAGTCTGCAGGGTATCGGTGATGAGGATGGTCTTTACCCCGCCTTTAAATGTATATACCCATATCAGCAGAATGGTGAAAATCACCGAAAGCTCAAACGGGATACCAATAGGTGTAAAAATGGCCATCTGCAGTACACTTACAGCTACGTACAACCGAACGGCTGATCCTATAGTTCTGGAAATCAGGAAAATGGCCGACCCTGTTTTGTATGACCAGTAGCCGAAACGCGTATTGAAAAACTGGTAAATAGAGATCAGGTTAAGCCGGTAGTAAAGCGGCATCAGCACCGTTCCGATAAAGAGGTAGCCCAGCACAAAGCCCAGCACCATCTGGAAATAGCCGAAGCCTTCAGCACCCACCTTACCGGGAACCGACACAAACGTCACCCCGGAAATACTGGTTCCGATCATTCCGAAAGCCACCAGGTACCAGGGCGCGGCCTTGTTGGCCAGGAAAAACGAGCCGGAGTCGGCATTTCGGGAAGTGCGGATAGAAATGATAATGAGTATGGCGAAGTAGACAAAGAGGATGCCCAGGGCTAAATAAGGACTCATAGATCAGGGTTTGATTACAGAAAACAAATATCTGAAAATAAATCATACTCCGCCTGTAGTTTTCTTATTTTTTGAAGAAGTAACCCGCTAACGGGGCTTCCGAAACTATTTTAGGGGGTATTTGGTTTAAATTAAGAAGAAGTTTATCTATTTTTGGGTAGTGATTAGAGAAGTAAACCTATGAGAGAAGCGCCGGCACCGGAGGTATTTGTAGAAGAGGAAGTAATCCTGGATGATGTTAAATTATATTCTCTGGTGGTTTTTAATGATGATGTAAATACGTTTGACTACGTAATTGATACCCTGATTGAATACTGCGGCCATACCTTTGAACAGGCGGAGCAGTGTACGCTGATTATTCATTTCAAAGGGAAATGTGCTGTGAAAAACGGGGATTTTGAAGAATTGGCACCGATCCGCAAGGCCATTACCGGCCGGGGCATCTCTGCAGAAATATTACTGAGATAAGACCTTGAATTATCCGTCGAGAACCATAGAAGAGGCTGTGCAGGAAATAGCCCGGCTGCCCGGTATCGGGAAGAAGTCAGCATTACGGATGGCCCTGCACCTGTTAAAAGCGGATAAGTCGCTGGCTTACGGCCTCAGCCGCTCCCTGGTCAATCTCATTGAAAAAACCACGTATTGCCGCGAGTGCTTCAATATTTCAGACAGCGAGCTTTGCCAGATCTGCGGCTCTCACCGGCGCGATTCCGCCCTCCTGGCCGTGGTGCAGGACACCAAAGACGTGCTGGCTATTGAAAATACAGGGCAGTTTACCGGGAAATACCATGTATTGGGCGGGGTGATCTCGCCGGTGCAGGGCATTGGCCCGAACCAGCTGAATATTGAATCGCTTGTGAGCCGTATTGCCGCCGATCCCGGCATTCGTGAAGTAATTCTGGCGCTTAGCCCTACAATGGAAGGGGACACCACAGCGTTTTATATTAAGAAGAAACTGGCAGAATTTGACCTGAAAGTGAGCACTATTGCGCGGGGGATCCCGGTAGGCGGTGACCTGGAATATACGGATGAGATTACGCTGGGAAGGAGTATTCTGAGCCGGGTAGACTTTTAAGCGAATAGTTAAAAACTAAAAGTTAAAAGTGACGGAACTTATTTATGCATGCATTTGCTGACAATAGCTGTTAGCTGTTAGCTGTTAGCTAAAATCTAACGGCTAATATCTAATATCTCATAGAATTAAACTGAATATACATATGAAAAGAAAAAATTTTCTGGCTACGCTGGCCCTGGGGCTGGCGGCCACACGCACCTCATGGGCAGGCCTGTCTTCAACGGCCGCCGAGGGTAAATTTACGCTGCCTCAACTCGCTTATGCCTATAATGCCCTGGAACCTCACGTGGATGCCCAAACCATGGAAATTCATCATTCCCGCCATCATAAGGCCTATGTAGATAACCTGAATAAAGCCCTGGCCGATACCGATGTGTCAGGACTCAGCCTGGAAGATATCATCAAAAATATTTCAAAATACAGCACGGCCGTACGCAATAACGGGGGCGGGCACTGGAATCATTCCTTCTTCTGGGAAATCCTGAGCCCGGCCAAAACCACCGCTTCCGGTAAGCTTCTGAAAAAAATCAATGATACTTTCGGCAGCGTGGATAAAATGAAGGAAGAATTCAATAAGGCGGCGGCTTCGCGTTTCGGATCAGGCTGGGCCTGGCTTATTCTTCAGAAAGACGGCGCCCTGAAGGTGGTTTCCACTCCGAACCAGGATAATCCCTACATGGATATTGCTGAGGTGAAGGGCTGTCCTATTATTGGTATTGACGTATGGGAGCACGCCTATTACCTGAAATACCAGAATAAACGGGCTGATTACGTGAGCGCGTTCTGGAACCTGGTGAACTGGGATCAGGCGGAGAAGAATTACAATGCTGGTCTGAAGAAGAAGTAAGGATTATAAGAGGTGATAGTGTACCGCATGAGTAACCACTGTCACCCTGACTAGGCGTCCCCGAGCTTGTCGAAGGGCGCGTGAAGTTTATTTAATATTTTGAGGTCATTTATCTCTCCATATTCACGCGCCCTTCGACAAGCTCGGGGACGCCTAGTCAGGGTGACAGATGGTAGCTCACTTGGTTCTCGACTACGCTCGAACTGACAGGTGGTAACTCACCCGGAACTATTTATTATACATCATCCACTAAATAAAACCCTAAAACAAAAAATCCGGCGCTACCCATCTCAGTACATTCCCCGTCAAACGTTTAATCCGGCTTTTCACCGAATTCTGATCTTCTGCAAAAGAAAATGCCGGAATCAGGCTGCCTTCCAGCCCGCCGAAACGCGGTTCACGTTTAAAGCGGTAAACCAGCTGGCTGTTATTCATCTGCGACTTAATGAGGTTATACATCAGTCCTTCAAACAGCCGGCCGTCATTGTCATTCAGCAGATGTTTTTGGGTGACCACGTAATCCAGGAAATAAGCATTGGTGGCAGCAAAAAGCCGTACGTCAGCAAAGCGGCTGCTCCAGTTAAGGCCCAGTTTGCGGTATACGTCGTGATCCTTCATGTCGATGTACAGGTCTTTCCCTTTTTCAAAGATTTCCCGGCTGCTGTAATCCAGGAAATACCCGATGTTGAGGACCGGGTAGCGGCCCGTAACCTTTAAAAAAGCTCCTTTTTCACGGAGTTTAACCGACTGTTCTATAGCTGCTTTGATCAGGAGAACCTCGTTATATCCTTTTCCCATCGTAACATCGAAATCATCAGGGTCCAGGGCTAAAAACTCTGTTTTATCCCGGTATTTTTCCGGTAAAGCAGCTTTTATACGGCTAAGATCCCAACCCGAGTTGTCCACGAATACCAGTGAATAACCGTCTTTGTCCAGGAGCTTTTGGGCATAAAAGCGAAGCACTCTGATGTACATCTCTTCCCGTTGCTGCGGGCTGAAACGCGCCTGAGACATTCCCCGGGGATCTACCGAAGCGGTCATAAGCAAGGGAAGTCTCTCCATAAAAAAATAAAAGTTTACCACCAGGTTCCGTAGGAACCACACTACCATAACCCCGGAATTCATTCCGGGGGTTTCAGGAAAAGCCTCCGGAAGAACCTCCACAGGAATCCTCAGAAGGGTCTCCACAGGGGTTCCCGGAGAGGCTCAGGAAAGAGGCGTACTCCCCAAGCCCTCCTCCGGGACCAAAGTTCCGTAAAAAATGTCAATAATTTAAAACAAAGCGTTTATAGCATCGTAATTTTGTGCCTGATATGGAATTGGTCAGCAAAAATTCAGTCCTTGTTAAGCGACTGGCCGCAGAGGCCGGGTTTGATTTTTGTGGTATTTCCCGGGCTGAATTCCTGGAAGAAGAGGCCCGCGGACTGGAAACCTGGCTGAACAAAAATTATCACGGGAAAATGGCTTATATGGCTAATTACTTTGACAAGCGCCTCGATCCGAGGCTCCTGGTAGAAGGCGCCCGCTCGGTCATTACGGTCATATTGAATTACTACCCGGAAGAAGAGCTGACGGAGAGCGAATACAAGCTGTCCAAATACGCTTACGGCACCGATTATCATTTTGTAATTAAAGACAAACTGAAAACGCTGACCACCCGCATAAACGAAGAGATAGGCGAGGTAAACGGCCGGGCTTTTGTAGATTCAGCCCCGGTGATGGATAAGGCCTGGGCCAAACGCTCGGGCCTGGGCTGGGTAGGGAAGCACAGCAATATCATTAACCGGAAGATCGGCAGCTTCTTTTTTATTGGGGAGCTGATCACCGACCTGGAGCTGGAACCTGACGGGCCCATCAAAGACTACTGCGGTACCTGCACGGCCTGTATCGATGCCTGTCCTACAGATGCCATCGCAGCCCCTTACCAGGTAGATGGCAGCCGGTGCATCAGTTACCTGACCATAGAGCTGAAAGACCAGATCCCGGAAGAATTTAAGGGGAAAATGGAAAACTGGATGTTCGGGTGTGATATCTGCCAGGACGTGTGCCCCTGGAATTCGTTTGCGAAACCGCATCAGACGCCTGAGTTTTCTCCCCGTGAAAAATTAAAGGAATTTAAAGAATGGGAAGAAATTACACAGGAGGTTTTTAATGTTTTGTTTAAAAACTCTCCTGTGAAACGTACAAAACTGGAAGGGTTAAAAAGAAATATCGGCTTTCTGAAAGAAAGTTAAACAATACCCTGGTCAATCATGGCGTCAGCCACTTTTACGAACCCGCCGATATTGGCGCCTTTTTCGTAATTGATATGCCCGTCTTCTTCGCGGCCGTATTTAACGCAGGTATCGTGTATGCTCCGCATGATAATCCGGAGGCGGTCGTCTACTTTTTCCTTGAACCACGCGTAGCGCAGGGAGTTCTGGGTCATTTCCAGCCCCGATACGGCTACCCCGCCGGCGTTAGCGGCTTTCCCCGGCACATAGTAAACTTTCTCCCTATTGAACAGCGCTATGGCTTCCGTAGTGCTGGGCATATTGGCGCCTTCTGCCACAAACCGGCATCCGTTGTCAATCAGCCG
>Ga0222429_100296_pt1 | contig 51532 bp, 22 predicted proteins | sample 1B50Ametagenome_FD_182475 | JGI IMG/M metagenome (GOLD analysis project Ga0222429, IMG submission 182475) | Enriched microbial communities from leaf-cutter ant dump, University of Wisconsin, Madison, United States - 1B50A (version 2) | ecosystem: Environmental > Terrestrial > Nest > Insects nest...
AAGAAGAATTGAAACAACGTATTGAATTGTATCTCCAGGAAGTCAACGAGAACCCTGTTCCTTTTCGCTGGAAGTACGGGTTAGAAGGCTAACCATACAAAACGTTATTTCAGGATCGTTCTACTAGATAGTCCAAATCGATATTCAAAAACGTTTTGATAGCATCAAACGGAGATTCGATAATGGGCTCACCATTATCATTGAACGATGTATTTAACAAAACTGGAGTTCCTGTAAAGTTTTCAAATGTTTCTAATAATTGATATAACTCCGGATTCAATTGCTTGGATACCGTTTGAACTCTACCGGTTCCGTCCACGTGAGTAACCGAAGGAATTTCAGCGCGTTTGTCTTCCTTAACGGGAGGTACGAGCAACATGTAATAGGAAGGGTGTTCCATTTCGAAATAGTCATTCTGCCTGCGCTCGAGCACGATCGGTGCAAAAGGTCGGAAAGATTCGCGATGCTTAATCCGGTGGCGCTCAGAGATCGTATCGACAATGTCGCGTTCGACGGCCTCGTCCCGAACTTCCCGCGGCGTCCAATGCGAAACCGGACGGCCTGATGCTTGGGGATTTTCGCAGGCGATGGCCACGATTTGAACGACCTGCTCGGGCGTAAACGTAGGCGGCGTTCCGGGTCTCGGCGCATCGCTGAGGATCTCGACGATCACCATTTCCAGGTTGTCCGGCTGCTGAGCTTCGATGAGCGCCAAGCGCGGAACCTGATCGATCCATCGCTCCCGCCAAACGCCCACTTGAGGCCGGTCAAAGGGAATGCGCTTGCTGATTTGTAGATTACTGAGCCCCTGCTCGGACTCCAGAATGACGCGCGCGCGTTTCGCAATCTGCTGCGGGGTCAACCAACGCCTGACCAGCCGCGCTAACACCTCACGTTGGAGGTGCGTTAATATGAACGGTCGTTTTTTCGGTCTTGTGTTCATTTTTTACACCTCCTGGCAGGTAAAGTCCTTTCCGTTCCTTACCCTTGTTTCTCCAGGTGGTAACTGTTGGATATTTTCAACTATTCAGTACTGCCTGGTTGCTGGCGACTAAACCGTGATAGTGCCCCTTGCGCGCAATCAATTCTGCATGACTGCCGCTTTCAACAATCTTTCCGTTTTCTATGAAGTGGATCATGTCCGCATTTTCAACGGTCGATAATCGATGCGCAATGACGATCGTTGTCAGACCTCTACGTGCCAAATCCAGATTTTCCTGAACGAGTCGTTCAGTTTCCTGGTCTAACGCCGAGGTTGCCTCATCAAGGATTAGAACCTCAGGCTGACCAATTACCGCGCGAGCGATAGCAATACGTTGCCGCTGTCCGCCTGACAACGTGATCCCTCGTTCTCCTATCACAGAATCGTAAGCATTGTCCATAGTCACAATAAAATCATGGATTTCAGCAATTTTGCAAGCATGGACGATCTGCTCCCTCGTAAAATCCCGACCTAATGCTATATTATTTTCTATGGAATCAGGGAATAAGTACGGTTCTTGAAACACAATAGAAACTCTGGATGTCCAGTCTTTTCTGCATATGCGATGAAGCGGAGTACCATTAATCATAATATCTCCCTGATTCGGTTCGTAGAACCTTACCAGCAGTTGTGCCAATGTCGATTTCCCGCCGCCGCTTGACCCAACGAACGCCGTTTTCTTGCCCATATCCAAATTCAAATTCAACTCATTCAACACAGATGGACGATCAAGCGAATATCGAAAGGATACTCCTGCAAATTGAATGGACCGGATGGATGCCCTCAGAAGTTTTCCCTCATCCGAGATCTTTTCATTTTGCAGCAGTTCGCGCGCAAGCTCCACTCCCACAAAAGATTCCCTGATTCCGATGACAAATTGATAAATACCCAGTACAGATTGAACAAACTGGTTGCCGAACTGGTAGACAACGACAAACAATCCAAGGGAAAGATGACCTGCGATCACGCCATAACCGCCAACCCCAAGAATCATAAGATTTCCTGCCCAATGAAGAGGGTTTGTCCAACTCATTTGTTTGTTTTGCAACTTTGCCCTTTCGATCAATTTCTCATAGTATCTATGGTAGCTAGCATCCACTTTCTCTTGCTCCCAAGCTTCTCTATGATAGGCGATCACTTCCCGGGTAGCAGCTATCCCTTCCTCTATGTGCATATTCAGATCGGCGCGGCGCTCATAAACGTCTCTGGCCATCCGATGGATCAACGGCGCATATACTTTGCCTACCACGATATAGCTTACGCTGAAGATGAGGAGCCCGCCGAGAAGCCATGGATTAGCGATGCCAATGACGCCGGCAAGAATAACAAAATTCAATATACTTGAAATCCCGTTCGGGATTAGATACGCAAGTATTCTTGGGGTACGCAATAAATCTTGCATGTGGCTAAAGATGGAACCCAAACGTACATTCTGATAATGTTTAACCGGCATTTTCAAGATGCTTTCCATGAAATCCTGCCGGAGAACGATTTCAAGCCTCCTGATAACCCGACCGAACAAGATGTCTTTCATGACTAATGAAAAGAGGTAAGTGAACGCAATGGCACAGAAGACCCCCACATAAGGGCCAAGTAATTTAAAATCGGATGGAATAAATACGTCATCGATGATGTACTTTTGTATAGCGGTAATTCCTAAGAGAGCGAAGACGGAAATCAGCAATAAGATCAGGGCGACCAGGTAAATTCGCCAACATTGCCGTATGTAATGAAAGATCCAGCTAAGCATACAATGCGCCATTCTCCTTTCCTTGCATCAATTCGAAGAACTTCCCTTTACGTTCCATCAAGGTTTCGTACGTACCCTCTTCCACGATCTTCCCTTGATCCAAAACAAAAATCCGCTGATATTGCTGTATCGTAGAACGTCTATGAGCCACACATAACGTTGTTCTCCCTTTCAAGAGAGAGTTGATCGCCTCGTTGACCTCCCTTTCGCTGACATTATCCAATGCCGAAGTAGCTTCATCGAGAACGACAATTTGCGGATTTTTCAAAAACATACGGGCAATCGCAATCCGCTGCTTCTGGCCGCCTGATAATTTGTTGGCGCGCTCGCCCACCAAACTGTCATACCCTGCAGGAAATTCCATGATAAAATCATGCGCATATGCTGCTTTGGCAGCATCAACAATCCTATCGTCAGTTGCATCCGGATTGCCGAAACGAATATTTTCCCTAACCGTCGTACCAAACAAATACGTTTCCTGGAATACATAACCAATCGAGGTTCTTAGCTGTTCCAATGTCAACTCTTGAAGAGGGACTCCGTCCAGTTCGATATGTCCCTGGTCAGGATCATAAAAGCGCCCCAGCAGTTTCGTCATGGTGGACTTGCCGCTGCCACTGGCGCCTACGATGCATATGCGTTCTCCTGGTTTTGCGTGAAGTGTGACATCTTGAAGAACGTCACCGTTGGCATATGAGAATCCTACATGCTTTAAATGCAACTCCCCGCAAACCTCATTCAATCGTTTGGGGTAAGGAGATTCTTTAATATCCGGCTGAATTTTCATAAATTCATATAGTTTTTCGGATTGACGCAGCTTCATATTCTGATTGGACAAGTTTGTTATCAGGTGCGTAATCCCAAACATCAAATTGAAATAGATCATGAGGAACGCGATGAATTCTCCAACAGTTAGCTCCTCTATCCGAATTAAGTGATAGGCGTAAAAAAATAGCATTACTGCACCGGAATACACGGCAATGCGCCGCATGACCGCATACAGATTTACATAGATCAGATGTCTAAACTGTGTCCGCCCGGCCTTCTCGGCTAATCGAGTGAGATTTTTCAAATCCCAGCTCTCGGCATGAAACACGCGGAGTTCAAGCATAGACGACAGACTCGTATGCTGTTTACGGTCGACTTCTTTAATCAGTTGATTAAATTTTTGAATGGACCGAATTCCCCTTTTCTCAAAATAGGGGCCGCTCATCAAGTAAAAGATTGTACAGGGGATGAAGATCAGTGACAGTTGAAAATTGATTGCTGTAAGGAAAACCAGAGTAAGCAACAACCTGAACACTGATTCAACAATTTGGGGCAGATAGTTCCGATAGACTTCCTGAATCGCCGGAATATCCGTTTGAAAATAAGACAGGGTCTCGCCAACCGCATGTTTCTCGAAATAAGAAAACCCCAGTTCTCTCATTTTACGAAATGCGCCCCACTGAATATCACGGGTTGCTTTCAGCTGAAACTCCTGGGCAACTATGTTTTTCTTCGCATTCGCAAAGTAAGTAATGACGTACATAACAATAATGCAACCTAGTAATAGGAAGAACAATTGAATATCTTTGTTCGGCAGTATGGTATCAACGAATACTTGAATCACTTTGGGAACGAGTACCGAGATTAAGCTGCTGAATAAACCAAGTCCGATGAATAAGATAACTGCATTTCGATATGGGTTTAAATAGGTTAGGCACCATAAGTAGAGTCGAAAAAACGGGGGTGAACGATGGATTGATGTTGGACTCATGCTTTTATCCAATGTGCAACCTCCAAAAATAGATAATGGTTACTTCTGGAATATTTCCACCTGAGAGTATATCTATATTAAAATAATCCTGAACACGCGGCCATGCACATTTCCTGATTCACTTACCCATTTCAACAACGAACACAACGCATGAATGCCTGGCTGGCATCGGACACTCCATTACGGGCGTCCGTTGTCAAGCCAGGCATCCACTTTTTAAACCTATGGAACCTTACGGTTCCCGCGTCAACATCCCCGCCGGGATCGCTTGCCGGGTCAGCCCCGGTCCGGAAATCTCCAAGGCAGGCGTCGTTCCGTTCCAGATGCGCTTTTGTACGCCCGTGTTGTAGGCACTGTAGGAATTTCCGCGATAGTCCACGTACCGCACCTCGAACGTATGCGCTCCCTGAGCAAGCGAGATCGACCAGGCGCCGAATGCCTGCCGCCGCGTTGCCGGGTACCACATCTCGCCGTCCACGTACACTTCCAGGTCGTAGCCCGCCATGATGTCCGGCCGCAGCCATTCCCTTGGCGCATAGAACGTATAGATGCCGTCTGTCGGCACGTTCAGATACCCGCTGTACGCAAACCCATATGGATCATTCGTCTGCTTGGCCGTGAAATCAAACAGACCGCTCGCGTCTCCTTCCTGAACCGGCGTCATTCGATCCATACGGTAGATCATGTCTTTCCAATCGCCTTCGTAGTAGCGATAATGCAGGCCGGCTTCGCTGCCGGCAACGCTGGCGGCCGGGTGCCGAGACTGCTTGGTGAAGACGGCCAGGCGCGTGGAGCTGGCCAGCGTCCCTGTTGCCGTGTCCGGTATCGCCGCAAGCCCGCTGCGGAAGGCCCGCGCCTTGACGACGGTCGTATCCGTCAGCGTGAACGGTCCCGTGTACAAGGCGGATGCGAGCGTCGGCTCGCTGCCGTCCGTCGTGTAGCGAATCTGCACGCCGCCGGTGGCATCTGACATCGTAACTTCCACCTGATTCGTGAACACATTCGCCTCAGGCGTGATCTGCACATTCGCAATCGGCTTATAGATGGGAGACGTCACTTGCAGGCTGCGTCCGCTGTCGATCGTAAATTCGAAATCGCTGAACCCGGGCGATTGCGGCACGCCGTCGACGGAAATCGCGTTCACGCCCAAGGCGATTCCCCGAATCAACCCGTTTCCTTCCGTCAGGAGCAGGAGCGATTCTCCCTGAACCGCCACGCCGTCGATCGTCAACTGCTCGTTCTTGTTGGCCGCTGTCAAGTACTGCGCGATTCTGCCGTCTGCAAGCGCAGCTTTAAATCCAGCCGTGCCGGCTCCATTGAGCGATTCAATAGAAGCCAGGTCATCCGAAGCTTCTTCCCGCGGCACAATCAGGCTGACCAGCGCCTGATTGCCGGAGCCTCCGATGGTCGTACCCAGCTTGTAGTAATCGGATATCTTGTAAGCGTCATTGCCCGCAACCTCTTGTAAAGCGCCCGTCGCATTCACGGTACTCGTTCCGAACTGATAGATCGACAGATTGGCCATACCGTCATCGTTCGTACGAAGCGTCGCCTCTCTCCCTTGGGAGTTCACGGTAATATTGGCCGGCGTAAACGCTTTGTACCCGTTATTGCCGCGAGGACCGAGCGCAAGCGACGGCAACCGCCAATTTACCGTGTAGGTATGAGACTCCGAAGCTGCGGCCATCCGATCCGTCACGACCCACAGTCCGGCATCGCGCATGAATTGCACCATGCGTCCGTGCGCGACATCGTTGGTCACCGTGGTTGAATTGCCGTAATATCTGTCGTATACCCCTTCGGTCATATTGAAATGGTCGGATTCGCCCCACCTCAGATCCTCCGGTTCATCCCAGGCCGATGCCAGGAACTGCCGATGCCCCCATCCCGGAATGCCGTAAACGCCCTTCTGCCGCATGCCGTCTACCAGCACCGGCGTTGGAATATTATTATAGGCACCGACCTCTCCCGGCACCAACATATCTTGCCCAAAGGCGGACAGCCAGAACATGTTGTTGCCCGTCTCGCTATGGTACCCGTAGTTGCCCGGACGACTGGAGCTGAACAGGAAGGCCGACTGATCCCGCTTCTTCCAGCCTTCGCGAATGAAGGAATAGCCGCCGTAGGGGAACCACTCCGATGTGAAGGAGGGCACAGGCGCTTCCGGCGCCAGGTCCACCTTGCTTCTCGCAATCGCCAGAATGGCATTGATATCGTCGTCCGCCGAAGAATCCGGCAAAGCGTCTCTCAGCAATTGGCTAACCGTCGTCGTCCAATCGCGCGTATCGATGCGGAACCCGCCCGGGTACTGGCCGTTCGCCTGCAGCGTGTGCGCCATCAGCTTCGCGCGATCCCACATATGGCCCAGCAGCTCCGCCGCCTCGTCTGCCGGCAGCAAATCCGAACGGTTCTGCAAGAAAGGATAGATCAGTCCGGCGCCAAATCGCAAATATTCGCGGTTGTAGGAGATGGACTGCTCCGAATCCGTGCCGTCCGGCATCATTTGCGTGGTCGCCATATCTTCCATTCTGCGAATTCCTTTGCGCATATAGAGCGCCGCATCCTTGAACTCGTCCAGCAGCAGCCCGTTCACGATCAGCGCCGGGAACTCCTGCGTAGACCAGTTCTGCGGGTTGCTGTTCATATACTCAATGCTCAGCGGCGGATATTCTTCCACGATCCTGAGCAACAATCGCGCCAGAGTCGGCGCGGGCAAGAGGTCCTTGCCCCCCGGCTTCGACCCGATATTCCGGATGGTCGCCAGCATGGAATTCACCACTCCGGCGGGATTGAAGTCCGAATCGCTCAGTTGCTGCGGCAGAATCTCCTTGAACCCGGCAGCGTGCAAAGCCCAATCGTCGATATAGTCGGACCACATCTCCAGATAGGAAGGATTCCCCGTGATCATGAATCGACTGGTCAACTGGCCGAATTGAACAGGATGCCACATAAACGTATTCAGGCCGGTCGTCTGGCTGGTGTAGTTGCCCGCATACTCCTTGTATCGCCAATTGACTGCGCCCGGCTCGCCAATCCTGGTCTTCACGATGACTTTTTTGTTATCTTGTTGTTCCTCCACGGAAATGATGCGAAACATCAGTTCATCGCCAACATTCGGTGCAGAGGATAACGCCTTCGGTTCTGTCGCCTTGGCCCAATCAAAGCTTCCGAGCGAAGCCAGCTTATTGAGGAAATAACTGCGGAATTCATCCAATGCCGCTGCGTATTGCCCGTTGGCGACGAGCGAACGGAACACGGCCAAGCCTGGAGCATCCGTCTCCAGCGCTCCGGCCAGATGCCTGGTCAACTGCTCCAGGGATGCCGCCGAATTGCGCGCCGCGAATTCCGTTTTCTGCGTTTCCACCCCACTCGGCGCCGGGGCTGTTTGGCTGTACGCAACATCGGGCTTGCGAATGCCATATCGGGCCTCCGCCAAGCTATCCAGCAGTTCGGCATCCTCTGTCGGGTCGAAGATCGACGACTGGCCGCTCACAATCCAGACCTTGCGGTCATCATCCTGGTAGAGATGCAAGCCGAACGCCTCGGCCAGATCGCCGACCGGCCCCTCCAGCCCCCCTTCTCCCAACACGGCCGGCTTATCAAGCGATACCGGCGTTCCATTAACGGTCATGTGCGTCTGTCCGCCCGTGACGACTACCGTTGTCCCTTCCCTGGAGAGGGTCATCGTTTGATTGGCTGCATTCCACACGACATCGGCGTTTATACTCTCCGCTATATAGGCAATCGGAGCCATCGCCACGCCGTTCTGCAGTCGTGGGCGCACCAGGGGGTGCTCGCTGTCCATCTCCTTTCTTAAATTGCGCACATAGCCGTAATACCCGCCTTCGTAGAGGACGACAGCTTCAGCCAGCCGATTGGCCAATGCTGTGGAATAGTAACGCGTTTGCGATTGAATGTCGGCAATCTCATTTTCCAGCTCGGTGTTGATCCGGGTCCACGGCTTGGCCTTGATCGACCAATCGTCCGTATACAGCGAGGCAGTCTCTCCTCCGGCAACCGTTCCCAGAATACGTCTTCGCAAAGCAATATAGCCTTGTTCGTGATCGATGGTTTTGCCGGACGTGTCCTTCACGGCCAGAGACAGGTGAAGGCTCTGCTCCAGGAGCGCATGGTTGGTCAAATCGAAAACATACAAATCGTATTTGCCGGTTTCCGTATCCACAACCCCGATGATCTTGTACCAGGTATCATTCGCAATCTGTCTTTGAGCAAGGGTTTTGCCGGCTGCCTGCAGCCCGGACTTGCTCATCGTCCACAGGAGAAACGTCCCGTTCGTCGACTTTGGACGCATATAGGCGGAATAGGCGATTCCTGTCCCGCTGCCTTCGAATCGAATCTTCTGCTCCAGCACAAGGTGGCCTTTGATTGCGGTCGCAAAGTTTTTGTCCATAAACCCGGAAGGCGCCACGGCGCCAAATGATTGATAGGCCGTATGATTATCCGGATCGTCCGGGTCCGCCTTCACGACGATGTTATAGTTGCCTCCGCTGTAAACCGTATCTCCTATGTTTCTATCTTCCAGGGTTTCATTGAAATAAACCGTCTCGACCGACATCATGATCGTATTCAACCGATTCACAAGCGCGGCTTTGCCCGCTCCCTCCGGCAATGCTTGGACTTCTTCCTCTGCCGCTTCATAGTCGTCGGGAAGGAGCGTTTGTTCGGCGACGGTCACTTTGTCCGTTGCATAGGCTTGCTGGGCAGCGGGATTCAGCACGCCAAGCCTGGCGTTCAGCGCAGTCCGGACAGAGCCTTTGGGCAGCGTCATCACCATTGCTTTCGCAGCATCCCAATCCGATTGGCTCTGGCTCTTCTCCGCCTGCAGCACCCTGATAGCAGCAAGGGTGTCAGGGCTGACAGAGTACAATTGCAAATCGTCCGTCCAGGTTGCCGCGCCTGAGGATGAAGAGCCGTAATGACGCCCGTACAGCTGATTGAACCCTTCCGAATAATCAATCGGATTCCCCTCGCTTGCCGCAGGCAATGCAAAGCCTAATCCCGAGTAAACGGATTGTCCCGACTCGTTTTCCAGATAGAGATCGAACTTGGCAGAGGACGTATGAATAATGGCTTTAACTGTATACCATTCGTCAGCATGGACGTCGCCCGCACCGGTGACCCGAACGTTGCTCTTGCCGGGGTACAATCCCGGCTGGTTGGCCGGTCCCTGGAGCTTCCATAGCTGAACCTGGATATTTCCTGCTTTGGTCCGCGCATACAGGCTATAGAAAATACCCGCACCGTTCCCGGAGAAGCGAACCCGCTCCTGCAGCACCAAGGCGCCTGCCTGCGCCTGAAAATAATGAACGGGCAAATAGCCGGACGGCGCCACGCTGCCGAAGGTCATCTTGGCCGCCTTGTTGCCCGGATCCTGCGGATCCGGTTGTACATACACGCTGTAGTGGCTGTCCGCCTTCAGCATATCGCCCGTCTCTTTGCTTTCGTAGGTTTCGTACACGACCGGCTGAACCGTATGCTCCGCTTCCAGATAATATTGAACCTGATTCGCTTTCACGGCGGCGTTGGCGATAAGCGTACTGCCTGTAATGGTTCCCGTGACTCCATCTTCCCATAGCGTAGGCAAGCCGTAAGCTTCCGTAACATTGACAAGATTGGCTTCGGCCACAGTCAGCTCGGGCGCCTCGGCGCCTCCTTGCACCACCCCGATTCCTCCGAATTCGTTGCCGCTCACCTCTATATCTCCGGTTAAGTCGACTGACGAGCTGTCCACCAGAATGCCGGCGTCTGCGCCGGATACGGATATGCCGTCCAGCACGACGCCGGTCGCGCTATCGACTCGAATAGCGCTTACCCCTTGCCGCCCGTAGGCGCCGACCATCCGGATCTTGAGCTCATGGATCGCCGTGTCGCCGGCCTGGATGAGAATGCCCTGTCTATCTCCCTCGGCTGATGTATTCACATCGGAAGTGAAGGTTAATGTATGGCCCCCGCCGTCAATCGTCAAAGGGCGATCTATTACCAATGGCGACGAGATGCCGGATATATCCCCGGTGATCTGAATGCTCCCGACATGCTCATGGGCAAGCGCGGCTTGCAGTTCCGTCAGATTGGCCGCGCTGGCGTTCTCCGGCACGGTGTACAATTGCAAATCGTCCGTGTAGGTTACCGCACCCGTGGATGACGTGCCGTAATGGCGACCATACAACTGCTTGAACCCTTCCGAATAATCGATCGGATTCCCGTTTAACGTCGCGGGAAAATGGTAGTCCGAGCCCGTGAACACCAGCGAGCCTATTTCGTCTGTCAGGGATACATCATAGGTGGCTGTGTAAGTATCCATCGTGACGCTAACCGTATACCATTCATCGGCATGCACATCGTTCGCGCCGGTTTGTCTGACCGTGCTCGTGCCGAGGTAAAGCCCCGGCTGATTGCCCGGCCCCTGGAGCTTCCATAGCGGGACCTGGCTGTTTCCTGCCTGGGTCCGCGCGTATAGCGCATAGAAAATATTCGAGCCGCTCCCGGAGAAGCGAACCCGTTCCTGCAGCGTCAGGACGCCTGCCTGCGCCGGAAAATAATGCGTCGGCAAATAGCCGGATGGCGTTGTGCTCCCGAAGGTCATCTTGGCCGTCTTGTTGCTTGCGTCCAGAGGATCCGGCTGCACATACACATTATAGTGGCTGTCGGCTTTCAGCATATCGCCCATTTCATAGGAGTCGTACGTCTCGTTCACGACGAACGACTCCGCCCCCGGTTCGGCGTGCGCCTTCTCTGCCACGATGCCGGCAAAGGTGGAGCAAACCATGCTCATGCTTAGCACGGCCACAAGCCATCTCGAAAAAAATCTCTTGTTTTGCCTGTTCATCCACAACATCTCCTTCAAGTCATAATCCTGTTCGGAAGTACCCTGCGGCTTCATTCTGGCCGCTCCTGCGCTTAAGGCTCGCGGATCAACATGCCTGTCGGAATCGACTGCCGGGTCAGTCCAGGTCCGGAAATTTCCAAGGCAGGCGTCGTTCCGTTCCAGATGCGCTTCTGTACGCCTGTGTTGTACACACTGTACGAATCCCCGCGATAATCGACGTACCGCACCTCGAACGTATGCGCTCCCTGAGCAAGCGAGATCGACCAGGCGCCGAATGCCTGCCGCCGCGTTGCCGGGTACCACATCTCGCCGTCCACGTACACTTCCAGGTCATAGCCCGCCATGATGTCCGGCCGCAGCCACTCCCTTGGCGCATAGAACGTGTAGATGCCGTCTGTCGGCACGTTCAGGTACCCGCTGTATGCAAATCCATATGGATCATTCGTCTGCTTGGCTGTGAAATCAAACAGACCGCTCGCGTCTCCTTCCTGCACCGGCGTCATCCGATCCATGCGGTAGATCATGTCTTTCCAATCGCCTTCGTAGTAGCGATAATGCAGGCCGGCTTCGCTGCCGGCAACGCTGGCGGCCGGGTGCCGAGACTGCTTGGTGAAGACGGCCAGGCGCGTGGAGCTGGCCAGCGTCCCTGTTGCCGTGTTCGGTATCGCCGCAAGCCCGCTGCGGAAGGCCCGCGCCTTGACGACGGTCGTATCCGTCAGCGTGAACGGTCCCGTGTACAAGGCGGATGCGAGCGTCGGCTCGCTGCCGTCTGTCGTGTAGCGGATCTCCACGCCTGCCGTGGCATCCGTCATGGCGACTTGCACCTGATTCGTGAACACATTCGCCTCAGGCGTGATCTGCACATTCGCAATCGGCTTATAGATCGGAGACGTCACTTGCAGGCTGCGTCCGCTGTCGATCGTAAATTCGAAGTCGCTGAGCCCGGGCGATTGCGGCACACTGTCGATCGAGAAGCCGTTCACGCCCAGGGCGACTCCCCGGATCAACCCGTTCGCCTCTGTCGAGAGCAGGAGCGATTCTCCCTGAACCGCCACGCCATCGATCGTCAACTGCTCGTTTTTATTGGCGGTAGCCAGGTATTGTACGGTTCTGCCATCCGTGAGCACGGCTTTAAATCCCGTCGTGCCGGCACCGCCAAGCGGTTCGATCGACGCAATATCATTCGAAACGGACGCCCGGGGCACGATCAGACTGACCAGCGCCTGATCGCCAGCGCCGCCGAACGTGGTGCTGTATTTATAAAAATCGGATATTTTGTAGCTCTTGTCGGCCGCCGGATCAAAATAAACTTCGCCATCCGATGTCAGCTCGCCGGTGCCGAACTGATAGATCGACAGGTTCGCCATACCGTCATCGTTCGTGCGAAGCGTCGCCTCTCTCCCTTGGGAGTTCACGGTAATATTGGTCGGCGTAAACGCCTTGTATCCATCCGTGCCGCGAGGGCCGAGCGCAAGCGACGGCAACCGCCAATTTACCGTGTAGGTATGGGACTCCGAAGCTGCGGCCATCCGATCCGTCACGACCCACAGCCCGGCATCGCGCAGAAACTGCAGCACACGTCCGTGCGCGACATCGTCGGTTCCGGCAGAATCGCCATAGTGTCGGTCATACAATCCTTCCGTCAGATTGAAGTGGTCGGATTCCCCCCACCTCAGCTCCTCCGGCTCATCCCAGGCCGATGCCATCACATGCCGGTGTCCCCATAGCGGAATGCCGTAATTGCCGTTCTGCTCCATACCGTCAACCAGCACCGGAGTCGGGATGCTGTGGTAGGCCCCGACTTCGCCGGGGACGAGCATATCTTGACCGTATGCAGAGAGCCAGAACATGTTATTGCCTGTCTGGCTATAGTAATCATAATTGCCCGGGTGGCCGGAACTGAACAGAAATGCTGCCTGATCCTGTTTTCTCCAGCCTTCGCGGATGAACGAGTAGCCGCCATAAGGGAACCGCTCCGATAGGAAGGAGGGTGCGGATGCTTCCGCGGCCTGATCGTTTTTGCTGCTCCCGATGGCCAGGATGGCCGCAATGTTCGAATCTCCCAGCGCCTCGGGCAGCCCGCCTTTCAGCAGATCGCGAACCGTCGCGACCCAGTCGCGCGTATCGATGCGGAAGCCGCCGGGGTACTGTCCATTCGCCTGCAGCGTATGCGCCATCAGCTTCGCGCGATCCCACATATGGCCCAGCAGCTCCGCCGCTTCGTCTGCCGGCAGCAAGTCCGGGCGATTCTGCAAGAATGGATAGATCAGCCCGGCGCCAAAGCGCAAATATTCGCGATTATAGGAGATGGACTGCTCCGAATCCGTACCGTCCGGCATCATATGCGTGACGGCCATATCTTCCATTCTTCGAATCCCTTCGCGCAGGTAGAGCCGAGCATCCTTGAATTCATCCAGCAGCAAGCCGTTCACGATCAGCGCCGGGAACTCCTGCGTAGACCAATTCTGCGGATTGCTGTTCATATACTCGATGCTGAGCGGCGGATATTCTTCAACGACTCTGAGCAAAAATCGAACCAGCGTCTGAGCGGGCAACACTTCGCGCGTCGGCGAGTTGGCCATGTTTCTTATGCCGGACACGAACGAATTGACGACTCCCGCCGGATTGAAATCCGAATCGCTCAGATGTTGCGGCAAAATTTCTTTGAAGCCGATGGAATGAAGCGCCCAGTCGTCAATATATTCGGCCCACTTCTCCAAATAGGCCGGATTGCCCGAAGAGACCGCCGCGTTAATCAATCTGCCAAATTGGACGGGATGCCACATATACGTGTTCAGGCTGGTCGTATCGCTGTCGTATCCGCCCGTCGGCTCTCGATAATGCCAGTTTACTTCACCCGGCTCGCCGATCCGCGTTATGCCTCCCTCCGGATCCCTGATCACGTTAAACAGCAATTCCTCCGCCACATTCTGGGTGGATGACAATGCCTTGGGCGCCACAGCCGATGCCCAGTCAAAGTCCTTCATGGCCAATAACTTGTCGAAAAAGTAGCTTTGAAACGCCTTCAAGGCATCCTGGTATTGCTCGCTGGCCATCAAAGTGCGAAACTCGGCCAGTCCCGGCGCATCATCCCTCAAGGCATCCTGCAGATGCTTGGCAAGGGCCTCTATGGCTTGCGGAGAGTTGCGTTCCGCAAACGAAGCTTTCTGATCTTTCGCATGCTCCGGCGGCGGGGCCGTCTGGGCGATCGAGAGCTCAGGTTTGCGCACCCCGTAACGAGCATCGGCTAATTCATCCAACAAGAGAGCATCCGTCGAAGGATCAAGTACGGAGGGCTGCTCGCTCACCACCCACACCTTCCGAAGGTCATCCTGCTCCAGATGAAGGCCGAACGCTGTGGCGATATTGCCTGCCGGAACCAACAACCCGCCTTCCCCCATCGTTGCAGGCTGGTCGAGGTCGATCCGCGTGCCGTTCACCGTCATGTACGGCTGTTCCGCTTCGATGGCAGCGGTGATACCGCCTCGCGTTATCGTGGCTTGCAGAGCGCTTGCGTCCCATTCCATGTCGGTATCCATGCCTGCGGCCAGGAAAGAAGCCGGAGCCATGGCAACGTGATCGATCAAGACAGGGCGCAAAAACGGGTGTTCCTTGTCGATGGCCGTTCTTGAATTGTTCACGTAACCGAAATACCCGCCTTCGTACAGCACGATCGAGCGGTTCAATTTGTCGGCCAAATCCAATGAATAATAGTAAGTATTGGATTCGATATCCCCTTTGGTCGTAAGGGTTACCTCGGATAATTGCAGCGAGTTCGCCTTACTCACAGGATCCAATTCAAGCTTTAACAGACGGGTGCCTTCCGGAATCGTATCATCGAGACGGACAACGAAAACCTTTGTTTGATTGAAGGCGATTTTCGGCTCTGTGGCAGACGTTTTGAGCGCCGTATATTCTGTTCCATTCCAGTAGGAGACTTTAATGAACGGCGGATGGATTCCCGCTTCCTGCTCGATAATCGAACCAAAAAACAATCTGACAGAGAAGTCCGCAATATTGTTGTAATTGTAAATGATATACGGCGATTCTGCGTCGACAGTGCTTCGAATCGCCCTGTCCGCATCGCCAAACAATTCCGGAGCAGCCGTGACAATCTTCCAATTGTCCGATTTGTCCGCAATGTGCGTCCAGTCCTTTAAAGTATCCGTCAATTTGTCGGGCAGCTTCGTCCCTGAGACCTGCACGGCTTTCGCAGCCGTTTGGCTGGAATCGATCGTCGTTGCGGTGATGGTTGCGCTTCCCGTCGCTACAGCCGTCACAACGCCGTTGGCATCTACTGCGGCTACGTCACTGCGATCGGATTGCCAGATGACCGATTTGTCGGTTGCGTGCTCCGGGAATATCGTCGGCACCAGCTTAACGGATTCGCCAACGCCCATGGTCAGCGCTTCCTCGCCAAGCGAGATCCCCGTTGACGGAACGACTGGAGGGACGGGATTGGCTGGCTGCGATCCGCCTGGAAGGTCCGGCTTATTCTCGAAAGCGGAGCCCTCCGCACCGTCATCCCGAGTGTCGGTCTCTGTTTGGCCCTCGCCCGTTATTTGGGCTGCGGCCTGCAGCGCACGATCAATCGAAACGACCGCTTCCGCCCGGGTCATCGACGCGCCTGGCCGGAAAGTGCCATCCGGATAGCCGCTCATCACCTTCAAGCCGGAAACGGCTTGAATCGCCTCCAAGCTCCAAGGGGCCATCGCACTGGTATCGGTATAGCCTGCGATATCGCCCTTCGATCCTTCCAGCTTCAATAGGCTGGCCAACATTACGGCAGCTTCTTGACGGCTGACCGCCCTACCTGCGCGCACCGTTCCATCCTCATAGCCGTGAATGTATCCCGCTCCGACCGCCCTGGATATTTCCTTGTAAGTCCAATCGCTTGATGATAAATCGACGAATTCCGCACCCGATTCCTTCGTGATGCCAAACGCCTTGTTCGCAAATGCTGCAAATTCGCCTCGGGTTACGAAGCGTTCCGGTCTCACACTGCCATCCGGATAACCGTGCAGCCAGCCTTTGTCCAACCACTGCTTCAAGGTCTGCGCGGCCCATGATCGATCCGCGTCGGCTGCCGATGCGTTCGCCGCAAAAGCGGCTGCGCAAGCGGAATAAACCATACAGACCGCAACGACTACACAGACGAGTCTTGTCAATTCCCTCCTGCCCTTGCTGCACATCGTTCGTAAACCCCTTTCTTCGACAAAATGCAAGCGTTTTCAACACCTCTATATAAAATGGGCATCCGATATGCGCGGGTTCCTCACATCAAAAATGCCCATGTATGATACGCCGAGTTGTCTGCATGCCTGAGGGCTGACTGCTGCGTTTCCCGGTGTCAGGGCCAGCCTCCCCGGCATGCTCCGGCCCTCGCTGCCTTACAGCGGAGGGCCGGAGCATATGCCGGGCAGTTGAGCCCATCGTTCCTGACGAATGGCCTACGGCTCGCGGATCAACATGCCTGCCGGAATCGGCTGCCGGGTCAGTCCAGGCCCGGACATCTCGAGCTGCGGCGTCGTTCCGTTCCAAATTCGCGGCTGCGCGCCTGTATTGTACACACTGTACGAATCCCCGCGATAATCGACATACCGCACTTCGAACGTATGTGCGCCCTCTGCCAGCGAGATCGACCAGGTGCCGAATGCCTGCCGCCGCGTTGCCGGGTACCACATCTCTCCGTCTACGAACACCTCCAGGTCATAGCCTGCCATGATGTCCGGCCGCAGCCATTCCCTTGGCGCATAGAACGTGTAGATGCCGTCTTCCGGCACGTTCAGATACCCGCTGTACGCAAATCCGTACGGATCGTCCGTCTGCTTGGCCGTGAAATCGAATACGCCGCCCGCGTCTCCTTCCTGAACCGGCGTCAGCCGATCCATGCGGTAGATCATATCCTTCCAGTCGCCTTCGTAGTAGCGATAGTGCAGACCGGCTTCGCCGTCCGGCACGTCAATCGCCGATTTCATCGGCTGTTTCGTGAAGACCGCCCACTGCGTCGTGCTGGCCAGCGTACCGGATACCGTCGTCGGGACCGACGCGATTCCTTTCCGGAATGCCCGCGCCTTGACGAGCGTCGTGTCCGTCAGCGTGAACGGACCGGTATACAAGGCAGACGCAAGCGTCGGTTCGCTGCCGTCCGTCGTATATCGGATATCCACATCTGCCGTTGCATTGCTCATCGTCACCTCAACCCGATCCGTAAAGACATTCGCCAGCGGCGTAATTTCCACGTTGGCAATCGGAGTATAAATGGGCTCAGCCACCTCGAAGCTGCCTTCAGGGTCAATGGTAAACTCGAAATCGCTCGTCCCCGGCGCTTGCGGCACGCCGTTCACCGTCATCGACTGTACGCCGAGCGCAATTCCCCGGACCGATCCGTCGGTTTCGGTCTGAAGCAGCAGCGATTCCCCTTGAACGGCGACATTTCCGATCTGCAGCAACTCATTCTTATTGGCCGCGACCAAATATTGAATCGTGCGGCCCCCTTGCATCGTAGCGTTGAAGCCGGCCGTGCCTGCTCCTCCCAGCGAAGCGATCTCCGCGAGGTCGGCCCCGCCCGGCGAACGCGGCACCATCAGGCTGACCAGCACATTGGCGCCTGAACCGCCGAAGGTTGTGCTCCACTTGTAGAATTGGGAGACTTTATAAGTCGGGTCGGCTGTCTCCGGGAATTCCACTATCTGCTTTGTTGCAAGATTCCCTGAGCCGAATTCATAGATGGACAAATTGCCGACGTTGCTCCTGCTGTCCTGCGTGCGCAGCGATGCCTGGTTCGGTCCCGGGTTGTCCGTGACGATCTCGCCCTCCTTGAACCGCAAATCGCCGCTGCTATGAGGACCGGCATCACCGGCAGGAAGCTTCCACTCGACCGTATACGTACGGGAACCTGCTTCCGCCGTCATCCGGTCCGTAACGATCCACAGCCCGGCGTCGCGCAGGAATTGCAGCATGCGTCCGTGCGTCACATCCGAAATGACACCCGTCTTCAGCGTTCCATATTCCCTGTCATACAGCCCTTCCGTCAAATTGAAGTGCTCGGACTCTCCCCAACGGAAATCTTCCGGTTCATCCCAGGCCGAATCGAGTACGTGCCGATGTCCCCATGTCGGATGGCCGAAGGTACCGTTCTGCCACTTGCCGTCCACCAGCACCGGCGTCGGAATGTCGTCATAGGCGCCAACTTCGCCCGGCACGATCATATCCCGTCCAAAGGCGGACAGCCAGAACATATTGTTGCCCGTCTTATTATGGAAGTCGTAGTTGCCCGGATGGGTAGAGCTGAACATGAACCCTACCTGATCCTGCTGCGTCCATCCCGAGCGAATAAAGGAATAGCCGCCATAGGGGAACTTCTCCGCCACATAGGAAGGCACCAGGCCCAAATTCGATCTCAACGCCAGAATGGCCTTGATATCCGGTTCTTCCAAGGCGGAAGGCAGCGCATCCCGGATCAAGGTACGCACATCCGCCATCCACGAATCCCGCGTATCAATACGGAAGCCGCCGGGATATTGCCCGTTGGGCATCAGCGTATGCGCCATCAGCTTGGATCGGGACAACAGATGGGCTTCCATCTCCGCCTTCTCGATGTCCGTCAGAATATCCGGACGGTCTTTAATAAAGTTGTAAATATTCCCGGCGCCGAATCGCAAATATTCACGATTGTACGAAATGGATTGCTCCGAGTCCGCCCCGTCCGGCAGCATCTGCACCGTTGCCAGATCCTCCGTACGGCGAAGTCCTGCGCGCATATACAGCTTTGCATCCTTGAACTCATCGAAGATAATGCCATTCAGTACAAGCGATGTCGCCAATTGCGTCGACCAGTTCTGCGGATTGCTGCGCGCATACTCGATCGCCAGCGGCGGATATTCCTCCACGATTCGGAGCAAAAGCCTTGCCATCGTCGATGCCGGCAATGCGTCCCGCGTTTCCTTCTTGCTCAGATTCCGCAGCTGCTGGGCGTACATGTTGATAATGCCTGCCGGATTGAAGTCAGTGTCGCTCAGGTTTTGCGGCAAAATCTCCTTGAACTTGAACGAATTCAGCGACCAGTCATCGACATATTCCGCATACTTCTTCAGGTACGACAGATTGCCTGAAGCCATGTATTGATTCAACAGCGGATTAAATTGCAAAGGATGCCACATAAACGAATTGTAGCTGTAGGTTTCACTGTCGAACGGCTTGTTGAAATTCGCATAATTCCAATCCACCGTCCCGGGCGCGCCGAATTGCTTGGCTCCTTCGCCTGCAATCCCGATCACGTTGAACAGCAGATTTTCCGCCTTGCTCGTTCCATTGGACAACGCCCGGCTAACCGTGGCATTCTCCCAGTCAAAGTCGTTCATCGCCGACAACTTGTCGTAGAAGTACGTCTGGAAAGCCTTCAGCGCATCCTCGTATTGACCGCTTGCCATCAAGGCTCTGAATGGCGCCAGCTCCGGAACGTCGTCTTCGAGGGCGACCTGCAAATGTTTAGCCAGCGCTTCCAGCGCTTCCGGCGAATTGCGGTTCTCGAACGCCGTTGCCCGAGCCTCGGCGTCCGCGGCTGCCACAGGCTGACCTTTGATATCCATATCCGGCTTGCGTACGCCATACCGGGCTTCCGCCAATTCATCCAGCAAGCCGGCATCTGCCGCCGGATTGAACAAGGCCGGATTGCCGCTTATGATCCATAGCATCCGTTCGTCATCCTGATCGAAGTTCAGACCGAAGGCTTGAACGAGGTTGCCGACAGGTCCCATCAAGACGCCATCAACCATTATTGCAGGCGTGTCGAGCGGTACCGATACGCCATTCACCGTCATATTCGCCTGATCGGCTTCCATGACGACCGTCTTGTCATCGGTGGTCAGCGTCACCTTTGTTCCGGACGATTCCCATTCCGCTTCCGCATCAAGTCCCCGCGCTGCAAATGCCAACGGAGCAAGAGCAACGCCATTGCGGAGAATTGGGGTCGTCATGGGATGGTCACTGTCGATCGGTAATAATTGATTGTTCACATAGCCGTAATATCCGCCTTCGAACAGGACAGTCGCATTTGCAACCCGCTCTCTCAATGCTGGCGAATAATAAATTCTATGAGTCCGATAATACTCTATTTCCGCTTGCACTTCGGCGTCGGCAATGTCTGCCGGCTTGCCCGCAACGGACCAGTCATCGATGTATAAGGCACCTTGCTGCACTCCCGATACGGTGCCGACGATACGGCGAAGCAGCTTCGAGAAACCTTGACCATAATCGATCGGTTTGTTGTTCGCATCTGCGGCAGGCAACGAAATATTCGTCGCTTCGCCCAACACTTCGTTGTATTTCAAGCCGACGAGGTAGACGCTGTATGTCTGGGTGTTGGTATCCACAACCGCAATGATTTTGTACCACATGTCATTGACAAGCTCGTTGTTTGCCAGCTTGCGGCCGCCGGCCGACAGAACGGTCTTGTTCATATTCCACAGCGTGATGGTGCCGTTCGTCGATGCGGAACGCAGCAGCGTCGTGTAGCCGACGCCCGCTCCTTGACCTTCAAACCGGATTTTCTGCGTGAAGATCAAGTGTCCGGATATGGGGCCGCCTGTAAAAGAGTCTTCCATAAAGCCTGACGTGTTGCTTGAATGAAATGTATTTTTCGCCACGATGTTATCCGGATCTTCGGGATCGACTGCCGCATATACGTTGTAGTTGCTGACGACATGGATCTTACTGCCGTCTTGCTTATCCTCGTAGTCTTCGCTGAAATAGATCGTTTCGACCGTTGCCGCTATTGCGCTTAACCGTTGCAGCAGCGATGTCTTCTCGGCGCCTTCCGGCAGCAGATCCACTGCTGCAGCCGCCTTCGCATAGTCGTCAGCCCGCTTGGAAGTCTCGGCAGCGCCTACCTTGGCTCTCGCATCCATAATGAATGCCGGAAAATCGAAACCGTCCAATCTGGCTTGCAGCTCATCCTTCCATGCGTGCGCATCCAATTCGCTTACCGCCGCGACGGCCGCATCATAGTCGTTCATCTGCTTGCTGCGCGCAGCGCGATCGACGATTTGCTCTGCGTGAATATACGGTCCTTGCCACAGCTCGCCGGCGATCAGATCCAGCCTGGCTTGCAGTTGCGTTGCCGCGTCCCCTTCGGGTAACGCTGCGACATCGCCAGCGGCCGAAAGCCAGATTTCCTCGGATTTGCTCTTCTCTGCCTGCAATACCTTGAGCGCCGCATAGGTTTCGTCACTGATCATATACAACTGAAAATCGTCCGTATACGTCGCGGCTCCCGTTGCGGAAGAGCCGTTATGCCGCCCGTACAACTGGTTAAGCCCTGCCGTGTAGTCGAGGCCTGCCGGAAGGGGGAGATCAAGCCCTTCGTACAAGACGTATCCGAATTCATTCTCCATATAGATATCGTAGGTGGCCGTGCGCGTATCGATAATCGTCGTAAGGCTGTACCACTCCCCGCCGCGCACATCGTTCGGTTTCGTGGCCGACTTCACGCTTGAGCCGGGATACAGTCCGGGAGAATTGCCCAAGCCCTGCAGCTTCCATATCTGCACCTGTTTGCTGCCGGTCTTCGTCCGCATATACAGCGTGTGGAAGATGCCGGAACCGCTGCCTTCGAGCAGCACTTTCTCCTTCAGCACCACTTTCCCCGTCACTGCCGGCGGATAATAGACGCGCATATTTCCTGAAGTCGCTGTGCTCTCGTAGGTCATCTTGGCCACTTTGTTCCCGGGATCCAGCGGATCGGGCTGAACGTATATCTGATAATGGCTGTCTTTCTTAATCATATCGCCAATGTCGTTCGTTCGATACGATTCATATACTCTCGGATTAGCCGCATAATCCGCAAGAATATAATGCTGCACTTGACCGGCTTCAATTTGCGAATTGGCATGCAATGTTCCCCCGGTCACCGAGCCTGTGACGCCGTCCTCCCATAAGGTCGGCTTTCCCGTGACTTCCGTGTCGTTCCGGAAGGTTGCGCCCGCAATCGACAAAGCCGGATCGGCTGGCAGCTCTGCGCCCCTGGACACTTCTATTCCGCCAAATTCATTGCCGCTTATATGGATATTGCCGCTTAAAGCGACAGCCGCTCCGTTAACCAGGATGCCTGCATCCGCGCCGGTTACCGCAACGTCATCCAGCACTACGCCTGTCGCTCCGTACACCTGAATACCGTACACGCCTTGCCATCCGTAAGGGGTTGATAAACGTACCTTCAGATGCTCCAGCGTTACGTCGCCGGCTTCGACGAGGATCCCTTGCCGTTCGCCGTTGGCCCCGTTGTTCAGATCTGAAACGAACGCAAGGGTGTGATCTCCCCCGTTAATCGTTACTTTCCGGCTAACCCTGATCGATGCCGGAATGTTCGAAATATCACCGGCGAGGGTGATCGTCTCGATGTCCGGATAATCCAGCGCGCTCAGCAATCCGACCAGACTGTCCACATTCACGGCAGTCCCGGCTTTAACCGTTACTTCTGTTTGCGCCGTTTTGCCGCCGTCCGCCGTTGTCGCTGTAATCGTTGCCGTGCCCAGCCCCTTCGGAACGACGATGCCGTCTTCCGTTACGACAGCGACTTCCTCATTGCTTGAGGTCCACCGGACTTGGCGATTGGACGCATAGGACGGATATACCGTCGCATGCAGCTGCTGCGTCGACCCGATCGTCATCTCCAGCGTATCCTGCTCCAGTGCAACGCTTGACACGGGCACTTCCATCCGGAGGGTCATCTGCGATAATTGAATCGCGTTATTATTGGGAGAGCTCTCCGAGTTTTTGAACACAAATTTCAAAAAGCTGTAGCCGGGCGGGATGATGTTCTCCGATTGCACGGTCTCCCGATACCTCGACTGCGCCCGGTCGATTTCCGTTTGATTCGTAAAGCTGAGCTGCAGCTTCTCCCAATCTTCGCCATTTGCCGATACATAGGCTTCGGTTACTTCTTTAGGTTCATAAAATGATTTATTGAAATACACAATGGCTGTGAATTGGGCGATGCCCGCATAATTGTAAATAATAGCTCCGGATTGCGCATCCGTCGTGTTGCGCACCGCTCTGGACGTATCTCCTTCGAAATATCGAGGGTAATCGCCCTTGAACAACCACTCGTCAGACCATGCGAACGCATAATCCCAATTGTCCAACGGATCGACAATCGTCGCCGGCGTATCGGAAGGCGCAACCGTAATAACAATGGAAGCGGTTTTCTTGCCGTCCACCGTCGTGGCCGTAATCGTTGCCGTGCCAATGGCCTTCGGGGTAACGACGCCCTCGCTGCTGACTTCCGCAACCAGCGGGGCATCGGTCGACCACGTCACTGCCGGGTTCGAGGCATTCAGCGGCGTCACCGAGGCAGTCAAGGCGGCCGTATCTCCATTCACGATCAGTTCCATCGGTTCCTGATCGATCGCGATGCCGGCGACCGGCACGGCATATGAAGCGAAATTAGCCGTTACTTCCACGGCATTCGCGGGCATTGTAAAACCGTAAACGGCTCCGACAACGGTCCTGTCCCCGATCTGCCAGCTTGTGAAATAATACCCGGCATTCGCTTCCGCGCTGAGCGATACCGCATCCCCCCATACATAAGTTCCTGTTCCGGCAACCGTTCCTGCATCGGTTGGATGGACCGCGGCTGTAACGAGGTTGGAAACGGCCGCCAGTACCGTTACCTGGGCGCTTGCAAATATCCCGCTTTCGATCGAAGTCGCCGTAATCGTCGCGACGCCCGGCGCTACCGGGGTGACGACGCCGTCGGCATCGACCGTGGCAATCGCATCATCGCTCGAAGACCATGCCACCGACGGATCGCTGGCTTCATCCGGCCATACGGTCGCCATGATCCTGCCGGTTTCCTTGCCGGCCGTTAAAGTTAATGCCTCATGATCCAATGCTATGCCGGTCACGGGTACATTCGTGTCGATGGTGACCTTGGACAGGGAAATCGCATTGTTATTCGAGGTTTGCTGGAACACAAGCTTCACAAAGTTGGACCCCGCCGGAATGCTCTCGGGCACAACCGTCTCCTTGGTCCTGTTTCCGCTCACGAATTTCCGATCCTTGAATACAAGCTTCAACGGGCTCCAATGCTCCCCGTCAACGGACGCCTCGGCGCTCATGACATCTTTGGGCGTATACACGTCTACGTTGAAATAAACCCTCGCATCGAAGTTCACAATATCGGCAAAATTGTAAATGATATAGCCCGGGTCGGCAACGACACTCCCCGTTCGCGCTGCCCTGGATTTATCACCGTCATACATATCGGGGTAATTGCTTTGAAACACCCAATCTTCTGTCTGGTAGAATACGAGATCCCAATTATCCAGGTTGTCAACGATCGTTCCTTGCGCGACAGCCGGCGCGACTTTGATCGTGATCGAGGCGGTTAGCCCGCCATCCGCCGTCGTGGCCGTAATCGTTGCAGTGCCGATGGCTTTCGGCGTAACGACACCTTCACCGCTGACTTCCGCAATTACCGGAGCGCTGGATGACCATGTCACCGCGCGGTTTGTGGCATTGGCGGGCGTGACGGTCGCCGTCAACGTTCCCGCTGCGCCGCCCGGAATCAAATGCATGGCATTCTGATCCAGACTGATTCCCGTCACGGATACTGCCTTTGCAGTGAAATTCGCCGTTAAGGCCACATCATGGGCCGGCATGGCAAACGAATATACCGCATCCGCAACTGTGACGTCATCCCCTTGCCAGCTTGCAAACTCATAGCCTTCGTTTGCAGCGGCAATCAGCGTTACGGCCGTGTTCTCTTCATAATATCCTGTTCCGCTGACCGTTCCGGCAACATCCGGTTGAATCGCCGCCGTAACCGCGTAGACCGGACCGGCCGCATCCGTGACCGTGACCGTGCTGGTTGCCGTGTAATTTCCGTCGGCTGTCGTTACCGTGATGACGGCTGTTCCTGCTGTGACAGGCGTAACGACACCTTGATTGTCTACCGTTGCGACAGATGTATCGCTTGACGACCAGCTTACCGCAGCATTCGCGGCATTCGCTGGCATTACCGTTGCCGTCAGTGTGCCGGCAGCCCCGCCCGCAATGAGGGCCAGAGTGCCCGGCGTGACGCTGACGGAGCTCACCGCGACCGTTGCCGGCGGATTCTCGCCATCATTATCCTCGTCCTCCGGGACGGTCGGCGACGATGATTCCGGCGTGAATGTCGGCGGAGGCAGCACGGCGCTGCCCTTCTGCGGACCCTCCAACGAACCGGGTTTATTCTCGAATGACGAGCCTTCCGACCCCTCATTCATCGTTGCAGTTATGACAATGCCCTTGCCCAGCAGCTCTGTAACGGCACGAAGCACCAGGGATACGATCTTGGCCTCGTCACCGAGATCAACTTTGGCATTCTCAGCCTCATCGCCAACATTCAAGTGATTGACGGAGCCCTTCGGAATCGAAATCAAGATCGATTTGGCGTTCACGTCAACCGTTGAGAAATTCCCTATTAACGTAACCTTCGCATTTGCCGGCAGCAAGCCGGACAGCTCGACGGCCTTAAATCCGTCGTCCGTCGTCCCGCTCTCTTCCAACTTAGCCGAAGATTTCAGAACGACCGTTTGCACCGTTGACGAGCCTTCCGCCACGATGCGCACATTGCCTGTTTTCTTGTCCACTTCAACCGTGACAAGCACCGAATCGACGAAATGAATCGAGTTCTCTCCGCCCCCGTTCACGACGGTCTTGCCCTGCACCGTCACATGACGGATCGTGGCGTCGCCGTTGCCGATCCCCGCTCCGAAGACGAGATCGCCTTCGATAATCAAGTTCTGCAGGGTAACGCCCGGAGCCGCAATCGTGACGTTGCCGGCAATCGTTTCCGTGCCGGAGACCGGGCCATAGGTTCCCGCTTGCTCGTAGGTTCGATTACGCGCAGTTTCCTTGGCCTTCAACGCCCGATCGATCGATACGACTGCCTCTGCCCGGGTAATGGCCGCCCGGGGCCGGAAGGTTCCATCGGGATAGCCGCTCATCACATTCAGGCTGGCGACAGCTCCGATCGCTCCCTTGCTCCATTTGGCCATCGCGTTGGCATCGGAGAACACCGATACGTCTCCGTTCGCGACATCCAGGTTCAGCACGGCAGCGAGCATCACAGCCGCTTCCTCGCGGCTGACCTTCTTCCCTGCACCTACCGTTCCATCCTCATACCCGTGGATATAACCTGCGCGAACGGCTTTGGCAATCGCCGAATATGCCCAATCACCGGAGTCGAGGTCGCGAAAGTTGATCTTGGCCTCATCCGATAAGAGGAACGGCTTATTGATCATTGCGGCAAACTCGGCGCGCGTCACATCGTTATTCGGCTTCACACTGCCGTCCGGATAACCGTTCAGCCACCCCTTTTCCAGCCAATTATCCAAAGTTTGCGCGGCCCAACTATCCTTCACATCCGACACAGGGGCGGCCGCATAAGCAGACGCATAGACGGACAAAGTCATACTGACTGCAAGAGCCAGGCTGACTATTCGCACGCCGAATCTTTTTCCCAACTTCATCATCGTTGCCGATCTCCCTTCCCGTCAATAAATGCAAGCGCTTTCCTGCGCTCTATATGTAAAGGGCATCGAATATGCGCTCATTTCCCTCGACATCGAATGCCCTGTTGTCCGCTTGCTTCATTGGTTAAAACTGCACTTTCACGATATCCACCAGCTCTGTCCTGAACGTATCAGCCACTTCAATCATGAGCTGTCCATCCACGTACGAGGAAGCTGCCTCTTGCTCCACCCACAGCAGTTGTATTTGCTTAGGCTGTCCAACCCCCTGCACCCGGATGAAGCCCTCATGATGCGGCAGCAAGAAGAAGTACCAGGCATCCCCTCGACGCGTGACCGGAACGCTGCTCTGCCCGGGATGGGGTCCGCCCACGGTGCCAAACACGGCTTCCCCGCACAGATCCATCCAAGCTTTCAATTCCTTCAACCGCATATAGGCAATCTCTGGCAACTCTCCGTTCGCATTGGGCGCCATATTCAGCAAATAGTTCCCGTCCCAGGTCAGCACCTTGGCCAGCCGCCCCAGAATATAGCCTGTCGACCGGTACTTCTCTTCCTTCATATAACCCCAACTGCCCCACGAATCCGTCCAATTCTCGCATAGCTCCCACCAACCCTCCGGCTTGCTCTCGGGGAGCTTGCACTCCGGCGTGAGATAGTCGCCTGTGCCATGCATCCTCGGATTGACTACGATGCCCGGCTGTAATTCCCGGATGCGCTCGATCGTAATCGCGGGAGGACCGCCATCGAAGAACAGCAAGTCGATTTTCCCGTATTGCGTTAACAATTCTTCAATTTGACCGCGGAGATAAGCATGAAACTGCTCCTCCCATCCCTCAGGCTTCGGCTTCTCGGGTATACGGTATTGAAAGGACATGTAATCCCGGTTGTAATGCCAATCCGGAGGCGAGTAGTATAACCCGACCTTCAATCCGTTGTTCCGACAGGCGTCCACGAAGGGCTTGACGTAATCTTGCCCCTGGCCGTGCGTCGCGGTGTTGAAATCGCCATAAGCGCTTGGCCATAACGCATATCCTTCATGATGCTTGGTCGTCAAAACCGCATATTTGAAGCCGGATCTGGAGGCTTCTGACACCCATTTCTCCGGGTCGTAATTCCGGGGATCGAACCGATTGGCCAATGCGAAGTAATCCGAAGAGTCGAGCTTGTTCCGGCCTCCGAGATGCTTGTCGTAGCGGGTGCCCTTGATCATTCCCCAGGACAGATCGACACCGCCGTGCACACTGGATAACCCCCAGTGAAGGAACAGCCCCAGCTTGGCATGGGCAAACCACTGCGAATCCGGGTGTTCGGTTCGCCGGACAGCCTCTGTTTCCCCTGCTGTACCCGCTGGCATGGACAAGACGGCATGCTGATCATCTGCGTTATTTGCAAATCCGGTTTTCAATTTCCATCCCTCTTTCTTCTCTGGCCGCTTCCTTATGCCAATCCTTGTTCAGCTTTGCAAGAATGCGCCGTTCACTTCCCGATACCACGAAACGTCCTGCCAGTTCTCCCAGAATGGATGGGAATAGTTCCAGGGCGTGGAGCCCCATAAACCATACTGTGCAGCCAACGCATTGCATTCGGCGCACCATTCGCGCAGCCAGTTCCATTTCAAATGCCGGTGATCCATGTGCCACCAAGGCCCCCACGCCTCCGATGTTGCGACGGGCGCTCCGATTTCCGCGGACCATTCCATGGCATACTTCAGCTTGTTATGCATCTCTTGAAGAAACATCGGCCGCATGATTCGAAAGGCATCGTCAATTTTTCGCTGATAATCGGAATAGTCGCGGTCGCCGCGGTCTTTCACGATTTCGGCAAAACCGGTCCGCGATTCAAAGCGTTCGATCGGCTGGCCGCTTTGCATAAAGAAATGCAGCTCCAGCACGTCATAGCCCCGATTTCCGGTCGCGCGCACTTCTTTCCAGAAGGAGGTCAGCGAATAGGTGAATCGCAGATAAGGATATTTTCGCTGAAAATGACGAAGCATCTCTGTATGCAGCGCAGCGACATAAGCGATCTGCGGCGGCGACCAGATCAGTCTGCCGGGCCCTGCTTGCTGCTGGCCGACCGCTTCCATGGGATCGGCCTCGCTCTCCATGGCCCTCTCGCTTGCCTCCGCTTCCCCCAGCTTTTTCAAAGGTATCAGATAGGGAGAGAAATACGGGAATTCCTGGTCCAGATCGACGAAGAGTACGTGCTCGAGCAGACCTCGGCTGCCAAGCAGATCGAGCGTCCGCTCCCAGGCACTGCGGAATTTACCGCGATCCTCCGCATAATCCGCACGCAGATCGGGATACTCCTTGCAATTCTGGTTCCACGTCGACAGGATGACGCAGACCCCCTTGTCTTTGCAAGCCTGCATAAATTCGACAAGCTCCCGCACAACCGGGTGCTTACGGTCGATATCGCAAACTCCCCAGTTGGCCAGCGGACTTCCGGCGAAGGTGACCGTTTCTTCCTCTGTGTTCAGCAATCCGACGATCAACGGAAAACAGTCGATCCTCACCGTATTGAACCGACGCGCGATCAATTCGTCCAGGGCTTGACCGAAATCTTCGAACGGGCCGCCGGGATAATGACCTTTCAGCCAGGAATAGTCCCACATGGCGATCGTTAACCGTGAAGGCGTCAAGCCTCGCCTCATATCATAAGTATGGTTCAACTTCCTCCCCCTTTCACGACAAGCGGAATCGAAACGGCCGTTTCTTATCCATAATCCTCCATATCATACATGGAAATCAGATAAGGATGATTCAGCGAATAATGGGTAAGCGCCTCCGGACGGGCCGTCTTGCCTTTGGGCCGGCATCCGCTTCCGGTTCGGCCGGTCGCCTCGTCTCCGAGGTCCGTGCGGCAGCTTTCCAGCAATCGCTCCAAGCGGGCTGCAATCTCCGGATGCTCGCCGATCAAGTTGGTCGTCTCGCCGATATCCGCGTCCAAATCATACAATTCCCGGACCTGTCCTCCCTGACGCCAAACATGCAGCTTCCAACGTCCGGCGCGAACCGCGCAAAGGTGGTTTTTCATGTAATAGAAGAAGGTCTCCCGCGGCGAACGTACGGTCCCTTCTCCATCGAACATGACGGAAGATATCTCGTACCCATCCACCACCCGATCTGTCGGCACCCTTCCTCCCGCCAACCGCACCAAGGTCGGAAAGAAGTCCAGCGATGCGATCATTTCGTCGCTCGTTACGCCGGCGGGGACGGTTCCCGGCCATCTCGCGATGCACGGGACGCGCAAGCCGCCTTCCCACGTCGTGCCCTTCCTGCCGCGCAGCGGGCCGTTGCTGCCTTCGTGGTCGCAGCGCGAACCGTTGTCCGAGGTGAAGATGACCAGCGTGTTCTCGTCGATTCCTTGCCGTTTCAGTTCATCCATGATCGCGCCGGCGACCCAATCCACACAAGCCACAGCCGCGCCATAGGCGCCGTTGCGCGATTCCTTCAGGAAGCGATCCGGCACATACAACGGCAGATGAACATACATGTGAGCCAGGTACAGGAAGAACGGCTTCTGCTTATGACCGCGAATGAAACGCACGGCTTGCTCCAGGTAACGCTCCGTGAGCGAAGTTTGGTCCGGCTGCTCCTGCAGCACATCTTCGTCCAGCATCAGCGGCAGCGGCGGCTGCTCAGGCCGGCCTGCGCCCGCCTGCCGCCCCATGTCATTGCTGTAAGGGAGGCCGTAGTAATGGTCGAAGCCGTGCCGGGTCGGCAGAAATTCAGGCTGGTCGCCGCAGTGCCACTTGCCGATCAACATGGTCGCATAGCCTTGCTGCTGAAGCGCCTTGCCGATCGTGATCTCATTCGGATGCAAGCCCTCCCCCTGGCCCGGAAACAGCACCCATCTGCCTTCGAAGTCGCCGAATCCGATTCGCGGCGGGTAACAGCCCGTCAACATCGCGCCCCGGGAAGGCGAACACACCGAGGAGGCCATATAGAAGTTCGTAAACCGGATGCCTTCCCGCGCCATCCGATCCAGACAAGGAGTATCATGCTTGACAGAACCATAGCAGCTTAAATCGCCGTAACCCAGATCGTCGCAATTAATCAGAATGACATTCGGTTGCTCGCGCTTCATAACGACGCTCCTTAATACAAGGATAAATTCATATTAAAACAAAGCGGTGTGTGCTTCCATGCACTTTTCCGTATTCAGTTACCCTAAACGTGACGGCGATTTTCGTGTCCAATGAACGATTTGTACAAGATGATGGATTTGCACATGGCAGCCTCCGCAAACGAAGGATATAATGTACACGAAAAATACCAATGGAAATCGGGGGGATAACGGTGAAAAGCCGCAGCCGCCTGGCAGCCGCCATCAGCACGATCGTCATTGCCGCCCTGCTTGCCGGCACGCCAAAGGATCAGCAAGCGCCCGATCCAATTGAATTCGAGGAGGTCTCGCCGATCATCGCCCGTTCAACCGCGCCAAGCAGCGCCATACCCGCAACCATCTATATCGACACGAATGCAGAGCAGCCGATCCAGGCAGGATTTTCCGGGTACAATTACCCTGCTTTATTCAGTACGGGACCCGTTGCCTACAAGCCGTATGTTCAGGCCGTGAATGAGCTGCATCCTGGCGTTTTAAGGTGGCCTGCGGGAACTCCTAATGATGCCTATAACTGGCGAGCAGGCGACTTGGAAGATGAGTGGACGGTGCAGTTCAACGAAAGAAATTACCTTAGAGCCATGAAGTGGAGATCCCGACCAAGAGTGCTCGGAACTGCCAAAATTTCAGACTATAAACGACTTCTGGATCAGATTCAGGCTAAAAGCATCATTGTGGTGAATGCTGCGAACGATACCCCCTCCAGCATTTACGATTTGGCAAAATACTGTGCAGACAACAACATTATCGTCGAGTACTGGGAGATCGGAAACGAAAATTACTATCATAGCGAGTTCTACAACGACGGGCGAGATTACGCCCTGAAAGCCAGACCTTTTGCCGAAGCCATCAGGAGCGCTGTCCCCGGTGCCAAAATCGTGCTGACGGCCATGACCGAGGAAAATGAAAAAAGCAGGCAATGGAATGCAGACATGACATCCGTCCCCAAATATTGGGATGGAGTCGTTTTCCATTCGTACAAGGGAAATGGCCCCACCATCAAGACTGCGATGGAGGCTTTAAACTATGCGGCCGCTTTCCTGTCCAAGCCGGGAATAAACGATCAGCTCAAGATCTTTGGCGAAGAACAATTGGATGTGATCAGCACGGAGTTCAATATCGGATTGGACTTCTCCGGAACAACCGTTCAAAATCCGCTGCAGGGTTCGATCTATGCCGGCATCTATAATGCCGAGATTGTTAACCGCTTTATTTCCGACCCGAAGTATAGATATATGACCAATCATTCACTGAATAAACAGGTGCTCCCTATCGGTACTTTAAGCGGGATAGACTCCGCTTTTCGCAAGGGTCTTACCCTCGACTATGAGGGGTCAGGCATCTCCTATTACATAAGTGCGGAAGCCAAAGCGTTGACCGTATCGAACGAAGCCATTAATCGCAGCCTTGCGATCTGGAAAACAACGGTCCAGGGCGGCACGAGGGTTGCGGCAAAGGGCGGCGTAGAAATCCCGGCTCTATATGCGCAAGCATACAGGGGGGCCGATGACAAAAATTACTTGGTAGTGACGAATAAATCGGGTGCGATACATTCCGCAATCCTTTCCGTGATCGGGAGCGCGAGTCCCCGTACGGTTCTGGTATCTGCGGCATCGAGCCTGGATCCGAGTGCAATCAATACGGCAACCAGCCCGAATCAGGTGGAGATTCATACCGCTGCGAGCGCAAACCCGGTGACGATTCCGCCTTACAGCGTTGTTCGCATCGAATGGGAGAAAGAGCATAAACCGGCTCCCAGACCCACGAGAATAGCAAAAGCCGTTCCTGTCAATCGACATGCCGTGCTTCTCCACTTATGGGAGATCGAGAACACCGATACCTATACCATCAAATACGGAACGAGCCCCGGGCACTATACCAACGAAAAACGGGCAGGCACCGCAACAACGGTATCCATCGAGGGCCTGAAGGAGGGGGAAACTTATTTCTTTGCCGCATATGCGAACAATGAAACGGGAGTATCTCCCGCATCTAACGAAGTAAGGGTGACCGTGGACCGGCCTGGCGCTCCTGTTCTGGAAGAAGTGAAAGCGTCTGACGGTTACTTGACGATCGAGTGGCAGAGCGTGCCCAACGCCGTCGGATATAAGGTTGAATATGGGACCGTGCCCGGCTTATACCCGACAGAGATAGATAGCGGCAACATGATCTCTTTGCGTCTGCATCAGCTTCGCAACGGACAATCCTATTATTTCCGAGTCAAAGCTTATAATCAGTTGGGCGATAGTATGCCTTCCAATGAAAGAAGCGGAAAGCCTGCCGCCATTTTGCCGTTCGCACCGAACACCGTCATCGCGAGACGGGTCGACGGCCATGCCGAATTGACTTGGAAGCCTTCTCCGGTTTTATCCTATTATTCCAATCAGGCAGGACCGCATTTGGAAACGGAATATGACGTCTATCGAAGCTCATCGCCTCAGGGGGAGTATGAGTTGATCGCTTCCCATGTCAAGGCAACGCAATATACGGATACGAACCTGGCATGGGATTCCGGCAAGGAATATTACTATTATGTAAAATCGATCAACCAACATGGCGAAAGCACCCATCATTCGGCCATTGCTACCCTTAGGAAATAGGCAGGATTATCCCACTGAACAGGTCCTGCTCCCGATGAACGCTTGGGAGCAGGACCTGCTTGCAGCACAAACCGTTATGGCTTCTTCCACTGTCTCTCATAAGCTTGATTGGCAATGGCCAGCAATCTCTCCAGCCCCATGCCGTTCAATTCCTTCAAGTAGGAATCCCATTCCTTATCCAGATCGCGATGTCCGAGCGCGAATCGGGCAATATTTTCGTTTACAAAATCTCTGATGGTGGTGTCGAACCCGACGTATTCCTCTGATTCTTCCGCTGTCAGGAACAACGGCGGAACAACTTGTTTCTTGTACGGTTCATAATTGTCTGTCGTCGCGCTGCCAAGGAAATAAGCCATTTCATAAGGGTTGCTCACATCCCGAACGCCACCGTCCGCCCACTCCTTCGGCCAATAGCCCGGGTTGGTGAAGTTCCAATGAGAGTTCTGATTGGAACCCCACACCAAAATTGCATTGAACTTCGCCGGTTGACCGCTGACCCCGGGCTGTTTGCCGTCCGCTTCCTTCCAGTCTACACCGGGAATACCCAATCTGCTTCTTGCCGTGACCTGCACATCATAGAATTGATCTACCCATTTCATCGCGATATCCGCGCATTCCCCTTGGCAGGCATTCGTGAGCACGAACATGCCGCTTGTTACGGAATTATACGGATCCCACATCGTTTGTCGAATACCGCTCGGCCCTTTAAGCGGAGGCACCGACACATAATCGTCCTTGCGCGTGTTGTTCGGATTGGAGTAAGCGCCATAGCCGCCGCCGGTTACCGCGCCTACCAACTGGGTTTCATTCTCGAACAGTTGCTTGAGTTGACTCTGATCCTGCGAGAAGCTGATCGGGTCAAGCAGCTTCTCGTCTGCCAGCTTCTTCATATAGCGAAGCCCGTCACGCCATTCCGGTTGCGTGTAAGCCGCTTGAATTTTGCCGTCCACAAGGACGAATCGATTCGCCGCATTCGGATTGGGCACATCATCCAGAATAAAAGGATTCATCAAGTACCCTTCAACAGGAAGCTGCCAACCTGTCGTAGCTCCGGCCAACGGAATCTCATCCGCTTTGCCGTTCTTGTTCGGATCCTGCGTCTTAAACGCTTTCAATACGTCGTAAAATTCATCTGTCGTTGTCGGGATGCTCATCCCTACGTTATCCAGAAACGTCTTGCTCATCCACAGCTTGGACGGCATCGTACAATTGTAGCATTCGCTGATCTTAGGGAGACTGTAGATATTGCCATCCGGGGCTGTTATCAGATTCGTCAACCCGTCGACCTTCTTGACCACTTCGACAAATTCGGTGGAATGCTTCTCGATCAGTCCGTTCAATGGTTGAAAGACGCCCTGGGAGCCATACTTGACAAGCAGACTGTTGCCAACCCCGCCCATAATAATATCCGGCAGGTCCTGATTCGTGGCCAGCAGCAGGTTCAATTTCGTACTCCAATCCTTCTCGGGGACCAAAGTTATCTTCAAGTGCACATTCGTCTTTTCCTCCAGAAACTTCGTGAACGCATTGTCTTCATAATCGGTCACTCTGACATTTTGCTGCATCAGCACGGTTAGCATCGTCTTGTCCTTCGTAATCGGGAATACGCCTTTCGCCGACAGATTCGAGTTGGCCTCAGACGCAGCAGATGCGTTTGTGCCGGCAGTCCCCTTACTCGGAGTTACAGCCGGGGACGAAGTCGTGTTGTTCCCGGAACTGCTGCACCCGGTCAGCACCACGGATAGAACGAGCATCAGCAACAATGCGGCTTTCGTGAATTTTCCCATATGATCCTCCCCTGAATGAGTTCCTTGGTTATGTGCTAGCCTTTAATCGAGCCGATCATGACGCCCTTGACGAAATAACGCTGAACGAACGGATAAGCAAGCCAAACCGGTAAACTGGCGATAATTATCATCGCGTACTTCAGCAGATCAGCCAGCCCAACCTGAGCCGACATCATTTCGGGATCCGTCACCATATTCGAGTCGATCGAATTGGCAACCAGGATGTCCCGCAGGACGAGCTGAAGCGGAAACTTCTCGCGGTCATTCAAGTAAATCAGTGCATCGAAGAACGAATTCCAATGCGCCACCGCGTAGAACAAGCACAGTACAGCCGTGATCGCCTGGGAAAGCGGCAGCACGATGCGAATCAGAAACTGGATGTGGTTGCAGCCGTCCAATTGCGCGGCTTCGAACAATTCGTTCGAAATCGTCGTTTGGTAGTACGTCCTGGCAATGATGATGTTGAACACGCTGAGCGCGCCAGGCAGCACCATAACCCACAACGTATCGATAAGATGATATTCCCTGATCGTCAGGTAGGTTGGAATCAGCCCGGCATTCAACAACATCGTCAGCACAAACAAAAACGTCACGAAGCTGCGGCCGTAAAATCGTCTGGACAGCGGGTAGGCTGCCAATATCGTCATGACGATATTGACCGAAGTGCCAACGATCGTATAAATAAAAGTGTTCGCAAAGCCCGAAACAATCTGCTTGCTCTTGAACACCGCCGCATAACCGTCAAGCGACAGGTCGACCGGCCACAGCCACACCTTCCCCGAGATCACGGCAGCGGGAGAACTGAAGGACGAGCTCAGAATATAGAGCATCGGATACAGCACGATCAGAAGCAGGAGCAGCAGAAATAAATCGACAATCGTTACAAAGGTTTTATCGCCGCGCGACAACTTGATAGCGTCCATTCCTCGCAACCCCTTACCATAAGCTTGTCTCGCTGCCTTTCCTGGCAATCTGGTTCACGATAAGCAGCAAAACAAGATTGACCGCGGAATTGAACAACCCGATCGTGGTTGAGAACGAGAAATCCGCTGCTGCCGATGCCAAGCCGATCTTGTACACATAGGTGGAAATAACCTCGGAAGCCTGCAGATTAATCGGGTTCTGCAGCAATAGCACTTTCTCGAAACCAACGTTCATGATATGCCCTGTTTGCAAAATGAGCAGAACAATCATCGTGGGCGCAATCGCGGGGATATCGATGTGCAGCACACGCCTCAATCGGCTGGCGCCATCGACGGTTGCCGCCTCATGAAGCGATTGGTCCACCCCTGCCAATGTCGCCAAATAAATGATCGTGCCCCAACCCGCATTCTGCCAGATGCCGGACCACACGAAGATGGACTTGAAGTAGGCCGGAGTGCCCATGAAATCAACCGCTTCCATGCCAAGCCATTGAAGCGCCATATTCACGATCCCGATTTTTGGCGACAAAAATTGCAAAATAATGCCTACCATAACGACTGTAGATATAAAGTGCGGCAAATAAATGGTATACTGGACCGTCTTGCGGAACAGCCCCCTCATGGTCACATGAAGGGCAAGAGCGATGATGATCGGCACCGGGAAGCCGGCGACAAGCTCGTACAGGCTGATACCCAGCGTGTTGCTTACCAATCGTTCGAACAGGTAGGAATGAAAAAACTTGTCGAAATTGTCCCATCCGACCCATGGGCTTCCCCAAATTCCTTTCGTTGAGATGAATTTTTTGAATGCCAGTTGCACGCCATACATCGGTGCATACTTGAAAGCGATTAACCAGGTGAGCGGCAGAAGCAGGATCAAGTACAGTTGGTAATCGCTTTTCAACCGCCTGAATAACATGCGATGAGCGAACCCCCCCATCCGTATGAATTGTTTGCAGGCTCATTGTAGCAAGCCCTTCGCACGGATGTGTAGTTCCTTCTCGCCCGATGCCTTGAAGAAAACCCGATTCTGGAATGATGCACATCGCCGTCAGGAATGCTTCTTCCCGTTTTGCTCCCTGTAAGTGGACGGGCTCAGCCCGAATTTCCGTTTAAACGCCCTGTAGAAAGTATTCATGCGATCGTAGCCCGCTTGGTCGGCAATCATGCCGACGGTCAGACTGTCGTCCGCCATGAGCGCCAGCGCTTTGTCCAACCGCAGCTTTTCCAGATAAGCGCTAAAGTTTTCCCCGGTTTGATCTTTGAAATAATGGGACAAGTATTTCTCGGACAACCGAAATTCGGAGGCAAGGTCATTCAGGTAAAACCCTTTATCCGTATACCGCTCATGGATGATTTCAAGCATCTTGTGAATCGGAGAGGACTGTTTTTGAGACTTCAGCGTCCGGAACCGTTCGCACAGCTCGTCGAACGTATCCGCCACCGTGTCGAACAGTCCTCTGCGATTTTGGCTGCGGTCCATCGCTTGAACCCGCTCATCGATCACGGCAATCAAGTCTTCCTGGCCCTGCAGCAAATCCTCTTTTATTTTCAGAAGCGTCCCCCTGAACTCGCAGTATAGCTGATGTCGATCGCCGTCCGACAAGCTTCGTTCCTGAAAGTTGACTTTGAACAAATGCTGCAACTGCTCGCGCGCATATTCGTCGTCTCCGTTCTTGACATAGTTGATCAACCGCTGCTCATGGTCGATCGGATAGTAGCAGCCTGAATAAGTGTAATTTAACTTGTTGAACCAGATCAAATGGCCTTCTCCCGCCGCATATTTGTTCTCCAGCGCCTTGCACGCTTCCTGGAAAGACCGGGAAATTTCCATAATGGCAGAACAGCGATTGCCGACGCCGATGCTTGCCTGAACGCCCAGCTCACGGTAAACGTTGAGCAGAGCTTCATCCAGCCGGTCGGAAAGCCCCTGCTCCAGATTCGTATCGTCACGCTCCCCGTAAGCGAACAGAATCGCAATTCTGTGATCGTCTATGTTGTGCATCAACAATTTTCCCGAGAACAAGTCATTTAATAGCTCACTCACGTTCGTCCGCTCGATTTCCTGATCCGTAATGTTTTGGACCGTAATGTGCCGATCGGCCGGTAATTCTACGACCGCAACGATATAATAGTCGCCGGCAAGGCTCGTGCCCGAATAACTCAAATACGCCTCAATGTCTTCCTTGCGGTGTATGCTGCCGCGAAGCAGGCGATCCAGGAAGCTTGCCCGCATAAGCGGCAATTGCAGCTCAAGACGTGTTTGCATATCGATATTCGTATTGACAAGCTGTGAAACCTTGCCCTTGATCCCTCGCAAATTGTGATTGCCGTGCGTGAAAACGGTATTCAAAGTGATCACCGTTTGCTTAAGCGGCTGGCTGTAACGGTAGGAGGCGATGACCGCCGCAAGGATGCCCAGCATCAGCATAACCAATGTGGCCAGCTCGAAGCTGTGTTTGAAGAACGCCGCTTTCTCTGCCAAATAGGATGCAGGCACAGCCGCTGTATAGATCCATCCGCGAAGCGGGGACTCCACGTCCAGGATGACGGAAGCTTTGTTATGGTTCGCGGTTTCCTCCAGGTTCCCGAACGATAGCAGCGGCGTCCCGGCAGCATCCGTCAATTGAAAGGAGCCGTCCTCCAGCATCTCCATATAATTAAAATAACCTGAAATATCCGCTTTGTTGATCAAGGCAATAATAGCAATCCGATTCGCAGAATCGACCTCGCTTACATAGGTGTAGCAATAGGCCAAATACGAAACCTCTTTCCCGTCTCTGTCGGCCGTTACGGAAAAAGCAGTTTGATAAGATCGGCTGTCGACCAGCTTTTCCCGCCATGTTTCGAACGACATCCCCTTATATTGCAGCATTTGTTCGTAATACATCCGGGGATTGTCCGAAGCGTTCTTCGAAGAAACAATAATGCCCGGCCGGTCCCAATAAATATAGAGCTCGTCAATAAACCGATTGGTCAGCGTATAGCTGTTGAGCTTCGAGTTAATGATTCTTAAATCGTAGTAATCCTTATTATTCATCGTGCGCTTCTTGTTCAGAAGTTTGACATTATTGTCGAGCACCAATTGCGTGATGATGCCGTCTATCTCGTTCAAACGCGCCTCAAGCAACGCTTGGCCGCTCTCCAGCGAGGAAGCCGCATTACGAATGTAATCGGCTCTGATGATCTTGTTCACTTCCTGATAGGTGAAAAACCCGATGCCGGATATGATGACAAGAATGAGCAGGTAAGAGCCGATGAAATTTAGAAAAATCCGATTGTTGCGCAGGATGCGAAACATGGCGATGCCCCCTGTTAGGTATGACAGCGTTTACATAACGTTTGGCTTTATTATATCATAGCGGAATTGTATGATAATAGGGAGGTTAATATTGCGGGAGGAATTGGAATGCTTGCAGATCCTGAACGGAAACCTAATATTTTGTTGATCACGACCGATTCCCAGCGCTGGGACAGTCTTGCCTGCATGGGAAGCCCGTTCGCCAAGTCACCCGGCCTTGACCGGCTTGCCTCCGAAGGCGTGCTATTCACCGAAGGATATACGACATCTCCCGTCTGCTCGCCCGCCCGATGCAGCTTGATTACCGGCGTACACCCTCCTGTGCACGGCTGCCTGGAGAACGGGATGGGTCGTCAGACGCACCTGCCCGTATTCACAGATGAACTGAAACGGCAAGGATATCGGACTATCATGGTCGGCAAAACCCACTTCGAACCTATTCCCGAATCATTCGACATTGTTCGCCGCGTTACGGAGAAGGGACTCCCGGCACGAGACGAATATGCCTCGCATATTGAATCGCATGGATTCCACCGTGTGAGCGGGTATCCCAATCCCGTTTCGCACGAGTTATTCATGGACGCCTATCTGGCCGATGCCGCAATCGAGGAGATGGAAGCCGCCGTTCGCTTGGGCGCGGGTCCGTTCATGGCTCACTGCTCGATGGTCAGCCCGCATGCGCCGATCGACCCTCCTGAGCCGTGGGCTTCCCTGTATGCGGATATCGAGCTGCCCGGGCTGAACGTTGCCCGGGGAGAGGTTCAGCTTCAACCAGCGTTCGTGAAGCTGTTGCTGGGACTTGCCGAGTCCGATCACCGGATCACGGGCGACTGGCATTTGGATAAGCCCGAGCAGGTCAAAAAGCTGGAGCATGCCTATCTCGGCGAGGACTATTCCGAACAGGAATGGTCCCGCATAAGCGCGGCGATCGATCGGCTGCGCAAGCTGTATTACGGTTTATGCGCCTACTGCGACCATCAGGTCGAACGTCTCCTCGACTACCTGGACCGCAGCGGGCTCAGAGAGAACACGCTCGTCATCTTCTCCTCCGACCACGGCCAGCAGTATTATAACCATGGCATCAACGATAAACATAACTTCTATGACGACACTTGGCGCGTCCCCATGATGATGAGCATGCCGGGAACCTTGCCTGCGGGAGAGCGGCGGGACTTCGCCATGTGGCATGACCTGGCCCCCACCATGCTCGCCGCTGCCGGAGGTCGCTGCGACACGATGCAAGGCTTCGATCTGTTTACCCCGCTGGCGACCGGCCAGGAACTGCCGCGCCGCTGCGCCGCTTCTGTGCTGTTCCATTCCATGGCCCTTGTGTCGCCGCGCTGGAAGCTGGAATACGATCCGGATGAAGCCAGCGGCAGACTGTTCGATCGCTTGCGCGATCCGATGGAGCGGAATGATCTGTACGGCAGCCCGCCTCACGCGCAGCTTCGTGCAGCGCTGCTGGAAGCGTTGCTGGCATGGCGTGCGGGCATGTTCGATCTGGCCGGGCAGCGAGCGGCCTTGCAAGGCGCGGGCAGAGGTCCGGTCGCCCGCAGGGTCAAGTCCCAGATTGAACGGATGAGCGGCCTGGACAACGAACGCCGTTTGTCCGAAACAGTTGTTCAAATCGAGAATCAGTGGAATGGGTTACTATAACCCTTCTTCCGCTAGTCGCATCTTGTACTTTTATCATTTGTCCGTTCAACCCGCCGCGGATATCCGGAATACGGCAGGCGTTGGCCATATCGTGAGAAAAAACCGTCAGGGAAGATTTCCAGACGGTTTTTTTGACCCGCCGACCGCCGCATCCGCCAATTTGGCGACGACATCGCCTATTTCTCCCGACCGACCGCCGCATAAGCCTGGGCTTGCCGGATCAGCCTGTTCTCCCGGCTGCCGCCCTCTTCTTGCGCCGCTTCGTTGTCGGGCTGTGCGGTTGCATACCGTGGCTCTTGCGGATGCCGTCCGCGATCGAGGAGCGCCCGGATATTCTGAAAGACCAGCCGGGTTTCCTGCAGGTTCGTGGGCTTGAGCAGGTAATGCTCGACCTTGTATTCAATCGCTTGGCGGGCATACTTGAATTCCCTGTGTCCGCTAAGCAGGACAACCTTCGTCTCCGGCTTATGTTTGGCGATATATTTGGCCACTTCAATACCTGTCACCTTGGCCATCTCGATATCCGTGAGCACGACATCGACCTTCGCGGTTTGCAGAAAAGAGATAGCCGCCTCCCCATCCGCATATTCGCCGATCAATTCAAACCCAAGCTTCGGCCAGTCGATATATTTCTTCAATCCGTTCCTGACGCGCATCTCGTCCTCGACAATAATGAGTGAATACAAGGCCGCAGCCCCCCTTATCATTCCTTCTGTTGCGTCTCGCGCCATCAAGACCCTGCAATCGTTTTCAGATGATTTTATTATAACGTATCATTCGTATTCTTCAATGGCATACATGGGGGCGAAGCGATTTCCCGCATCGTTCAAAATGAAGGGATTCGTCAAATAGCCTTTCGCGAAGACCCCGACTAGCCGCATTGTCACACGATGAAACGAAGAAGGGGTGAGAACTTATGTTCTCACCCCTTCTTCGTTATCGGCTGGTCAGGATTGCTCAGCCGTTTCTTAGCTTGCATGATCGGATATCTTCCGGAAGCAGGTCTAGCCCAGATTATACCAGACATTCGGTCTCGCAGAACCCTCCGCGTTCGAATTCAATTTGTTCTCCGCTCGGGAGTTCAATGACCGCACGCAAAGCTTCGGGCCATGCCGCGCGCAAATGGAACTTCCCGCCGCTAATCCGCCAACTCACGTCGACGGGGCCTCCCGGCGTGATGACCCGGCCCGATGCCTCGCTTAAGCTTCCGATCGCTGGCCGAATTCGCAATGCGCGGGATCCCGGAGCGATCGGCAACACACCCAGCGTTTCAACGGCATATTCGTAGATGGGCACCGAGCCCCAGGCATGCGCATCGCTGCGCTGGCTGACCGTATCCTCCATCCAGGTCGTAACGTTGTCGCGCACCATCTTCCGCCAGGGCTCGAACAGCGCATCGACACGGTCATACAGACCGGCAAGCGACAACGCTCTGAACAAATAAAAAGACATGGCGAAAGAACAAGGCACAAACTCGGGATCCGAAATGGAAAGTTCCATGATGCGGCGCGCTTCATCCCCGTGGACGGCGCCGCAAAGAACTGCCCATGCCTGCGCATGCTGGCTGAATTCCTCAACGCCGGGACCGTCCGTAAATAACCCTGGGCGAATCGCCGACATACAACGTGTCTTTACCGCATGAATGAGGTCCCGGGCCCGGTCCTTGTACACCTCGGCCAATTCCGTTCGCCCTGCGAATGCCGCAAGCTCCGCGGCATGCTGCAATGCGTAAGCGTACATCAGTGAATATACCGTCAACGGCCCGCTCTTCGCCGCATCGGGCACGCCATAATTCGCCTTCCAGCGGATCGCCCAATCGACGAACGACCAATGGCGCGGGTCCATGGCGCCGACCATGCCGGTGCCGTCCAGCATGCGATGGAAATAGCCGAGAACGCCATCTACCCCGTTCAAATACCGTTCAATCAATGCGCGATCGCCGAAATACATCATATGGTCGTGCAGCATCAACACCCAGTACAAAGAAAATCCCGGAATCACTTGCGGGGCCACGGATGGATACCTGGACTGCGTCAACCCGTTCGGCAGAATCGAGCTGTGAAAATCGTAAAGCGTCCTGCGGGCCAATCGATCATCGCCGGAAAGCAGGTAGGTGAACAAAATTTGCGACCGCGTATCCATCCCATACTGCAGTTGTTCGTAGTAGGGGCAATCTTCGTATGTCTCGTGCATGCATCGGCGCAGCGTCCTCACGCTAATGTCCCACAGAAGCGACTCCTCCGGATTGGAAGAACGATAAGAAGCGCCGACCTCAAGCGGGTATCCCGTCTCCCGATAAGTAAAACTGTTCAGGGTCAGCGGCTCATCCGCAGTTTCGATTTCCAATCGGATATAGCGGAACGTCCGGAACCAGAACGGCTCGTACACCTCGTCCGGCGCTTGCGATGAGGTCTTTCCTATGCCTGCGGGCCGGTAAATATCTATATCGCCATATAGGTTGCCGTTCACGTTGTCCGTCCGATCGCCCTTGTCACGCCTCCAGGGAATGGAGAAGGGCTTCCGCTCGTAACATTCGGCGGCAAGCAAACGGACGACCGTTCCGCCTCCGCCGTTCATGGACAATACAAGAAACCCTGTCGTGAGTTCGCCGGCATCCAGATCGACGGAAATCGTTGAACGCGCGGGAATAACGACATGGCCTTCATTCTCGAGAAACTTTGTCCAGGTGTCGCCGTCGGCATTGGAAACCTGGACGATCTGCTTGAACCGGCGCGGCGTCTCATAGAGCGCGGGAATCGGCCGTTCTTCCAGGACCCATGGTTTGAGCGCCCCGGTATCCGAATAGAATGTATAGGCAATGCAGCCGTCCCAGCCTGCGGCGTCAAAATCCGCCTCCAGCCAACCGTGCGGCCGCTTGCTGCCGTCTACGCACTCGGTTATGCCCAGAAATTGCGTATAAACCCCTTGCGACAGCGCAATGGCTTCATCCTTCCTGCAGGACCAAGTCTCATCCGTATGGAAAGTGGCCGCTGTGGAGCCATTATGAACATCGTAAACGGCACCGTGCACGATCAACCCTGGCAATTTCGTTCGCCACACGGAGTCGTTCCCGCGACCCAATGCCGGATATCGTAAAACTTGGACGGATATAACATTCGTTCCAGCGACCAAATATGGCGCAAGGTCGACAGTTTCGTAATACCAGGTGTTCCGGTCCCCCTTGCACGGACCGAAGCATGCCCGCTGTCCATTCACGAAGAGCCGGTATCGGCTGTCTGCGGACACCCGGGCGGTGCAGGTGTGCTCACCCACGCCAAGCTCGAACGTTTTGCGAAAATACACGAATTTCCCGGTTCCACTCTCGTCGTCCGGACTCCAATCCGGCGCCCAGATCCACTTTGCTTCTTTCTCCCATACATTTGGCATGTCTAGCCTACTCCTCTCTGTTTAGAAATTCTTGCTGTGACAACCATTCCTCGACAATCATTCTGGCGACTCTGGCAAGCACTTGAATGGTGATGCCTTCGCCATAAATAAATGCCGTGTCATGCCCATCCCAGTTCGCTTCTTGGGCAGTTTCCCCGTAATACTTCGCGAGCAGCGACAAATCTTTTAAGCTAATTTGGGTTTCTCCCGGCACCAACGTAACGACTTGGTTATGGAAGGTTTGCAGCGCTGTCTTCAACGTATTCTCTGCTTGATCCAAGGCTTGTTACGTCGACGCCGAACCAAGTGCGGATGTGGCCTGCCCGATCGCGGCTTGCAACTTTGCCTTCTCCAATTGTCCAACAATGACCGAACCATTAAAGGTATTGAACGCTTGTTGCAACGCTCCGACTGCTTGATCCACTTGGTCTTGTTTGGCCAGTGTATTGTTCAATACCGACTGGGCCTGACTGATTGCATTTTGCAACACGGCTTTGGAGCCTATCGGATATTGGCCCGAATTCTGGCCTTCTGTCGCGCCGTCATGCGCATTTTGCGCATTGCTGATCAGGTCTTCCAGAACGGACTTATCGATGATTCTTATCTTCAGATCCAGGGTGTACGAATCCCCGTTCAGAGCATAACTAGTATAACGATCCATAAATAATGCAACTATATTCCCAAAAAAGTTTGTGGTGTAATATTCATAGCACATTTCGACCGGAGAGATATCATGCCCTTCAAATCTAAGAAAGACGACAAAACCCGGTTGCAGCACCTCAGTGACTGCGAACGTGGTCCCTAACCCGACAAAACCTGGTTGCAGCACCTCAGCGACTGCGAACGTGGTCCCTAACCCGACAAAACCCGGTTGCAGCACCTCAGCGACTGCGAACGTGGTCCCTAACCCGACAAGACTCGGTTACAGCACCTCAGCGACTGCGAACGTGGTCCCTAACCCGACAAAACCCGGCTGCAGAACCTCAGCGACTGCGAACGTGGTCCCTAACCCGACAAAACCCGGCTACAGAGTATAAATAACGTTACTTCAGGATCGTTCTACTAGTATCGTCCTCGGCAATTTTAATATCAGACGTGGATACCGTTGTTGCACCTGCGGATACTCCCGATTTAACTGCCCCATGAAGAACAAACAGATCATGATGGTCAGCCGGGGAGATCGTTCCTTCCGTCACAACAGCCGTGATATAAATTTTACCGTTTGAGGTTACACCCGTTCCAATAATTTGCAAGCCCAATTCTTGAGACGCCGGGCCGATGGCTTCATCCGCCAATGCCAGCGCATCCGGGTAAATTTCTGATCCTAGAGACTCTCTCCGATATAGGCATCCAGCTTGTCATCATCTTCACCGGGATCCCCGCCGCCTGGGCCGCCATTCGGGTTTTCTCCTGTCAACATGGCGACACCCATCAGATTCGGATATTGCCAAATATCATTATTTGTTGTGTGCCAGGCAATTGAAAGTCAAGATAATTATCTACAAAAGGTGGAATATTAAAATCCGCAGTTGTTGTGTTGGTCTTTGCGTTATAAATCTGGTTCGCAATCGTCCATGAAGTTGATGAACCCGGAGTCGGCGCGATATCCGCTTGTCCTTTAAAGGAGAGGTGATAGGTACCACTGATATCCACAAGACGGTTTTTAGCATCAGGGTCATCAAAAGGGGACGCTAGAGGTGTCGGTCTAGCGTCAAAGAGAATGGCCCTGAAATCCGTTGTCGGCCATCCGTTTGAGTCCAAGGGGATCAAGGTGGAGCCCGTACCTAATTTCCTGAATGGACGGGAATACATAAATAAATCAACAAACGCATCCCAAACCATGCTGCCAGGCAAATTGACCCCCGCGTTCTCGATTGTCGGCATCGCTGCCCAAACCTAATCGAAAGTAACTTCGGATGCGTGCGCAGGGCGGTCACCGATAGAAAAAGCGAACACATTGCGTTTACTGTCCGGATTTCACACCCCCGATGCACTTGAATCCCGGTATTTTCATTCCAATCGACTGCACTTTTTTCATACGACGAAACTTTCATTGGAGTATGATTGGAACCGCTTCCAGACCTTCAATCATTATTCCACCTTAATTATATCGACCGCCATGTGAAGAGGGTGTGAAGATTCGTCCAGCCGTGTGAAGTTGGTGTGAAGCATGCCAAACCCGCCTGCGGCCAACGAAAATAACAGCAACGCCCTCTGTCAAATCGAGGGTGTTGCTGCTATTTCCAATAGAATAAAGAACGATGGATTAGGGCAATTCGACAACCTTGAAGTTATCAAATTCTACTTTCGTCCCGGTCTTGCCCGAATAATTATTCGTCACGAACCCAACACGGCCATTCGTCAGGGTTGAATCCGTTGTACTGGCCACCAACACCCCATCCACGTAAAAGGACAATTGATCGCCGTCCAGGACGGCTTTTAGATGATAGGTCTGATTGGCCGTTATACTCATGGTACTTGAATAGCCGATCGTAGACCAGGTACCTGCATGTTTATCAATCTGCCAGCGAGTGTTATTGTATCCAAATTGATAGCTTACCAAATGTCCGCCAATTCCACCGGGCCCATCATGCGCGAGTCTGCCCACCAGATAGAACGGCCCATTGTTCACTAAAGGCGTAACATCTGCTTCTATGGAATAATTTGTCCAACTGGATACTCCTGTTACCGCAAAACTTTCAGATGTTTTGTTATTCTCATCCTGCAATTGATAGCTCCCATCCATAACCACGCTCCATCCCGAATCCAGTGGACCACCGGCTTCCGCTTGTTTGGTCCAACCGTCGGCATTGCCATCCTCGAAATCGTCGTCAACCAGTATGACATCCGGGGTCCCCCCCGTCAACATGGCGACGCCCATTAAATCTGGATATTGCCAAATATCATCGTTTGTTGTGTGCCAGGCAATTTTTGATTGAAGGCCGTAACCATCCGTATCATCTGAGGCCAGATCCCAACCCATGAGCCCGCCTTCACTTGGCGTAATCCCGATGGTCGTCCATGGAATTCTGGCTTCAAGAAGGTAACCGCCTGAACGATCCTGTGATTGATAAGAAATCCCCGTTGTTGCATTATGTTTCGTCTCGCTTACAGGTACAGTGTCGTCATACGCGAATGCAAACTGGAAATCCCCCGGGCCGTATGTGGTATTTTTACTGTTATTCCGATCCAGGAACAATTCCACGTCATCGCGTTTATTGGCCCCGGCATCGTGTTTGATCAAAACGTTATCCGTGATATCATATAACAAATATAGATAATCATTATCCCACAGGGCTTTAGCTGAAGCGGAATGATCGGTAGGCTCCACAACATCCAACCCGCCTTCAATTAATACTTTCTGATCCAACGCGTAGGATTGCGCATTCGCCCATACCGTGTTATTAAACGCGCCAATAACGGGAGCTTGCGAAGTCCGCGCAATCTTGAATCCAGTGAACGCGCCCAAGGTCAAGACAGCCTGATTGCTCTCTATTGTACCTACCGCGTTCGTTGCCTTAACCGTATAAGAGCCTGCATTCGTTCCAGCGAAATTTTTGATTGTGAGATTCTTGTTGGTTGCGCCAGGAATTTCCGTTGCATCTTTAAACCATTGATACGTAACGGCCGGTGAACCCTGTGCCTCAGCGCTTATGCTAACCGTATCGCCAAGTGAAACGTCTGATCCTTGCGGTTGCGTCGTAAATACCGGGGCCGTTTCCGGGTCCGGAATCACCGTAACGTTGGCAAACGATGAACCGTAACGAATTTCATCGATTGACGCCGCATTCTTCATGACGTATATCGTTGCCTTTGTTATTTTCCCATACGGCGTAAAGAAAGAAGCAATATCCGGAACTGCAGGCTCAACCCCACTCGACAAATCAGGGTTAATATAAATTTTGACATTGGTATTGTTCGCTGATTCGAATTCCATTTTCGTTACGATTAAGGTGGGTGCGCCATCTATAATCGGCACAGTTGAAGCCACCCTTTTTTCGTTGTAATTGAATTTTGCTTCCCATACTTGGTTACCACTTACTTTCGTGCCCAGATAGCCGATTTCCACTTTACTTTGGTTGCCAGCCCCTACCCATGGTCTAAATTGAAACTGGTTCTCTGTCCCTTCGCTGCGGATGACGACACTCGACCATAGCGTCGTCCCCGGTTTGCCAATCGCATCTTTACTATCCACTAAATATTCACTAAATGCCCCATTACTCGTTAAATCGAAGTTCCGATTCACTTCGGCTTTAACCGTTGTAGAGCTGTTAATCAAGTGGTTTCCACTATGGGTCAAACCCGGATACACCAATGGATTACCGTTTGAAATGGTAAAATCACTTGTGCCATTCCATCCCCCATTCCAACCGTTCCCGCCATTAAGACCTATCAAGTTGGTATTGGCAGAATAATCGAACGGTTCATATGCGAGCAGAAGGCCGGGGTTGGCGGAACTCTCCAAAGAGGACTTAACGATCGAATCGGCGGAACCTCCGAAGTTCACAGCGGTTACTTTGTAATAGTAAGGGGTATCAAAATCCAAACTCGAGTCCGTATCCGTATAGCTTGTCGTCGTTATCCCTCTCCGGAGCAGTTTAAACGGACCGGCTGCCGATTCAGATCTCAGGACACTATAAGTCACATACTTGTAAGGCTGGCCCACCCCACTGATGACGTCTCCATTCCAGGTCAAATCGATCCCGCTTGCACCGATGTTAACTGCAAAATTGGTTGGAGCAACGGCCGCGTCGGCGCCTAATTCCAGGATGGCGCGCGTCTTTGGTGTTTCCACCTTGTTCAAATCTTCAATCAAGCCCCAGCTCCCGTAACGCGATGGTTGGGCGTAAAGGTTATAATACATAAACAGCTCGCCGCCGCCTTTGGACCAGGTATTCAGGAAGTCCTTGATCAAGTTCGTCATCGAAGGCAGACGTTCAGCAGCAATGCGGGCATCTATGTTTGCGGTAGTGCCTCCGCCGTTGCTCGTGCCGCCCTCGTAGGCCACATAAGCCAGTTTATAATTATCGGCAACAGCTCGGACCTGTGAAATAACACTGACTGATTTGGAAGCATAATCGCTTCTAAAGCAAGCATCATATTGGGCCGGATCATCCTTATTCACAGCACCTGCCGGGCATTTCATGTAGATCCCGGTGGCTAATCCGTAAAGATAATTGGATGGATCGCCGTAATTATCCTTCAGCCATATCAGCGAATTGTTGAATCTGGTGGGTACAACATGCTGCCCCCCCAGTATGGGACGGATAACCGTGTTGAGTGAGCCTGCACCGAATTCATTAAGGAAAATATCCGCTATTTCCCAGGTTTTACGCGCGTACAGCCTATTACTCCATATATCCGGTTCGAAATGCTCAGGCACGTTCAAATTCGAAGCTAATCTTGTCGATGAGCCCGCATAACACAACTGGCCGGTCACTTCCATACAAGCCGCGTCCCTATTATGCGCCCTCGGGGATGCAAGCCCGCCCCAGACCTCGTTACTGTACTCCAAATAGATACGAATGCCCGGATTCAAATTGGTGTGCAAAAATGCAGCCAATCCAGCAATGTAATCGTCGGACGCCTGCGGGGGAATGTTGATCCAGGGGTCTTTGCCGGTCAGGTTGGCCAGTTCTACAATATACTCCCAAGCGACTGAGTCTTCCCATGCGACCTGACTTTGCGCATTATCCTTTTCGAACTTATATTGCGTAGTCGTCGGTGATCTGCGATCCGCCCAATCTATGAGGTAAGGTTCGCATGCCTTGTTGACAACCGCCGACCCGCAATAACTCAAATAGCCTAAACCCAGGTTCCATTCGTAAAATCGTATCGTGCTGAACGGCTTGAGCGAATTGAGAAATTCATTCGTGAAGGTCTGCGTTGCATCGTACCCCGGCTTAAGCAGCTTGATCTCTGAGATCCCGGTATTCACTGCGGCATTCGCAGTTCGCTTCGTGTTGGAAAAATTAATGACAACCAGAAAGTCGAGATAATCACCTGTAAAAGGCGGAATAACAAAATCGGCAGTTGTTGTGTTAGTCACTGAGTTATAATGCTTGTTCGCAATCGTCCATGAAGTTGATGAGCCCGTATTCGGCGCGATATCCGCTTGCCCCTTAAATGAAAGGTGATAGGTGCCGCTAATGTCCGGAAGACGGTTTGCAGCATCAGGGTCATCAAAAGGGGGCACTTGAGGTGTCGGCCTAGAATCAAAAAGAATAGCCCTCACATCCGTCGTAGGCCATCCATTCCCGTCCAAGGGGACTAAATCGTTGGAATCCAAGGCTCTGAACGGACGGGAATACATAAATAAATCAACAAACGCTTCCTTAACCATGCTGCTGGGCAAATTGACCCCTGCATTCTCAATCGTTGGCGCCGTTGCCCATGCCTCGTCGAAAGTCATCTCGGATGCATGCACCGGGCGGTCACCTATCGAAAATGCGAACACAGAAACCAACAAAATGAATGACAATATCATGTATACAGTTTTCTTGAATGTTTTGCTCAATGGATACCCTCCCAGTAATCATTATAATAAAAATGTTGGCCATCTAAAGCGATAAACAAAGTGCGAATCGACTTGGCGGAGATTGGCTTTGTAACTGTTTGCACTGTTTAAAAAAAGGGGGGCACCCGGGACATATCGCCCCCTCAACACCACTACTCTGTTTGAATGCCAATGCCAGAAATCCATTTTATCAGGGGTAACTTACTTAGCAATCGGTTAAGGCAATTCCGCGACCTTGAAGTTATCAAATTCTACCTTCGTCCCGGTCTTGCCCGAATAATTATTCGTCACGAACCCAACACGGCCATTCGTCAGGGTTGAATCCGTTGTACTGGCCACCAACACCCCATCCACGTAAAAGGACAATTGATCGCCGTCCAGGA
>Ga0222429_100297_pt1 | contig 51379 bp, 48 predicted proteins | sample 1B50Ametagenome_FD_182475 | JGI IMG/M metagenome (GOLD analysis project Ga0222429, IMG submission 182475) | Enriched microbial communities from leaf-cutter ant dump, University of Wisconsin, Madison, United States - 1B50A (version 2) | ecosystem: Environmental > Terrestrial > Nest > Insects nest...
CCTGGCATGCCGCCATGCGCCGCGCCATCGAGCAGTGCAAGGTGCTGGGCGAGTTGCGCGCGGACACCAACGAGGAGCAGATGCTCTTCGAGATCCATGGCCTCATCCTCGCGCTGCACTACGAAGCGCGGTTCCTGCGGACCCCGGGCTCCCTCGAACGGGCGCTCACGGGGTTCCACAACATCCTGGCGCGCTACAGCGCCGAGGCGCCCGCGGCGGCAACGGCAACCCCCGCCGCCGCGAAGCGCCGCAAAGTTTCCAACCAAACCACCACCTCCAAGGAGTAAACCCCATGCCTACCTACACGCCGCCCCTGCGCGACATGCAATTCGTCATGCACGAAGTGCTCAAGGTCAGCGATGAATTCAAGGCACTGCCGCCCCATGCCGAGGTGGATGTGGACACCATCAACGCCGTGCTTGAAGAGGCCGGCAAGTTCGCCGCCGAGGTGACTTTCCCGCTCAACATCAGCGGCGACACCGAAGGCTGCGTGCTGGACAAAACCACGCACGAGGTGAAGACCCCCGCGGGCTTCAAGGACGCCTACGCCAAGTACGTGGAAGGCGGCTGGGCCGCGCTGTCGTGCGACCCCGCCTATGGCGGCCAGGGCCTGCCCTTCGTGCTGAACCAGTGCCTGTACGAAATGCTCAACAGCGCCAACCAGGCCTGGACCATGTACCCCGGCCTGTCGCACGGCGCGTACGAGGCCCTGCACGCCCACGGCACCGACGAGCAGAAGAAGACCTACCTGCCCAAGCTGACCAGCGGCGAATGGACCGGCACCATGTGCCTGACCGAGCCGCACTGCGGCACCGACCTGGGCCTGCTGCGCACCAAGGCCGAGCCGCTGCCCGACGGCAGCTACAAGATCACCGGCAACAAGATCTTCATCAGCGCCGGCGAGCACGACGTGGCCGACAACATCATCCACCTGGTGCTGGCCCGCCTGCCCGACGCGCCCAAGGGCAGCAAGGGCATCAGCCTGTTCGTCGTGCCCAAGTTCAACGTCAACGCCGACGGCTCGCTGGGCGGCCGCAACCCGATCTTCTGCACCGGGCTTGAGCACAAGATGGGCATCCACGGCAACGCCACGGCGCAGATCGCCATCGACGGCGCCGTCGGCACCCTGGTGGGCGAGCCCAACAAGGGCCTGGCCGCGATGTTCGTGATGATGAACGCCGCCCGCCTGGGCGTGGGCAACCAGTCGCTGGGCCTGACCGAAGTGGCCTTCCAGAACGCGCTGGCCTACGCCAAGGACCGCATCCAGATGCGCAGCCTGAGCGGCACCAAGGCCAAGGACAAGGACGCCGACCCGATCATCGTGCACCCCGACGTGCGCAAGATGCTGCTGACCGCCAAGGCCTACGCCGAAGGCGCGCGCGCGCTGCAGATCTACTGCACGCTGCTGCTCGACAAGGCGCACGGCCACCCCGACGAGAAGGTGCGCAAGGACGCCGACGAGATGGTCGCGCTGCTCACCCCCATCGTGAAGGCCTTCATCACCGACAACGGCCACACGGCCACCAACGCGTGCATGCAGGTCTTCGGCGGCCACGGCTTCATCAAGGAATGGGGCATGGAGCAGTTCGTGCGCGACAACCGCATCAACATGATCTACGAAGGCACCAACACCGTGCAGTCGCTGGACCTGCTGGGCCGCAAGGTGCTGGGCAACAACGGCGCCACGCTGAAGAAGTTCGGCAAGCTCGTCGGCGCGCTGGTGGCCGAGGAGGGCGTGAACGAGAAGATGGCCGAGTTCATCAACCCGATCGCCATCCTGGGCGAGCAGATGACCAAGTTCACCACCGAGATCGGCTTCAAGGGCTTCCAGAACCCCGACGAAGTGGGCGCCGCCGCCGTGGACTACCTGCGCGTGGCCGGCCACCTGGTGTTCGGCTACATGTTCGCGCGCATGGCCCAGGTGGCGCTGCGCGAGATCGCCGCCGGCAACACCGACCCGTTCTACGTCGCCAAGCTGCAGACCGCGCGCTTCTACTTCGCCAAGCTGTTCCCCGAGACGGCGACGCTGATGCGCACCGCGCGCGCCGGCTCCAAGGTGCTGATGGACACCGACGCCGCGCTGGCCTGAGCAATAAAAACATGAGCGCATGGCGCTTGCCATGCCTTCATTTGGAAATGAAAGGATTTTGAAATGAAGATGTGCCAAGCGTTAGCAGCTATTGTTTTAATGGCGTCCGGCGCCACGGCCTGGGCCCAGATGTCGCCCGTGGGGCTGTGGCGCAGCATCGACGACAGCACTGGCGAGGCCAAGGCCGAGATCCGCATCACCGAGGCGGGCGGCGTGGTCAGCGGCAGCATCGCCCGATCCCTCAAGAAGGACGCCGCGCCCGACGCCACCTGCACCGAGTGCAAGGACGAGCGCAAGGGCAAGCCCATCGCCGGGCTGGAGATCATCCGCGGCTGCAAGCAGGCCGAAGGCCAGGAGGTCTGGGAGGGCGGCAAGATCCTCGACCCCGAGAACGGCAAGGAATACCGCGCCAGCCTCACCCCCATAGACGGCGGCAAGCAGCTGCAGGTGCGCGGCTACCTCGGGCCGTTCTGGCGCACCCAGACTTGGCAGCGTGTGCAGTAACCCCATTCAACGAATACAACCATGTCCCGATTCAACGTGAAAAAAGTCGCCGTGCTCGGCGCGGGCGTGATGGGCGCGCAGATTGCCGCCCACCTCGTCAATGTGAAGGTGCCAGTGGTGCTGTTCGACCTCCCTGCCAAGGAAGGTCCGAAGAACGGCATCGTCACCCGCGCCATCGCCAACCTGAAGAAGCTCAAGCCCGCCCCGCTGGGCGTGCCCGAGGACGCCGACCTGATCCAGGCCGCCAACTACGAGGAACACCTGGCGCTGCTGGGCGAGTGCGACCTCGTCATCGAGGCCATCGCCGAGCGCATGGACTGGAAGCTCGACCTGTACACCAAGATCGCCCCGCACGTGGCCGCGCACGCCATCGTCGCGTCCAACACCTCGGGCCTGTCGATCACCAAGCTCTCCGAGGTGCTGCCCGCGTCGCTCAAGCCGCGCTTCTGCGGCATCCACTTTTTCAACCCGCCGCGCTACATGCCGCTGGTGGAGCTGATCAACACGCCCACTACCGAGCCGCTGGTGCTCGACCAGCTCGAAGCCTTCGTCACCAGCGGCCTGGGCAAGGGCGTGGTGCGCGCGCACGACACGCCCAATTTCATCGCCAACCGCATCGGCATCGCCGGCATGCTCTCGACCATGAAGGAAGCCGAGAACTTCGGCCTAAGCTTCGACGTGGTCGACGACCTCACCGGCAAGAAGCTCGGGCGCGCCAGCAGCGGCACCTTCCGCACCGCCGACGTGGTGGGCCTGGACACCATGGCCCACGTCATCAAGACGCTGCAGGACAACCTGACCCCCGAGACCGACCCGTTCTACCCCAGCTTCGCCACCCCGGCCGTGCTGGCCAAGCTCATCGAGCTGGGCAACCTGGGCCAGAAGACCAAGGCCGGCTTCTTCAAGAAGGTGGGCCGCGACATCCTGCGCTTCGAGATGGACAGCGAGGAATACGTGCCCGCCGGCCAGAAGGCCGACGACGTGTACGCCCGCATGCTCAAGAAGCCCGCCGCCGAGCGCCTGCGCCTGCTGCGCGCCGCCGAAGGCGCGCCCGGCCAGTTCCTGTGGGCCATTCTGCGCAATGGCTTCCACTACGCCGCGCTGCACCTGCACAGCATTGCCGAGACCGCGCGCGACGTGGACCAGGCCATGCGCTGGGGCTTCGGCATGAAGCAAGGCCCGTTCGAGCTGTGGCAGGAAGCCGGCTGGCTTGAAGTGGCCAGGATGGTGCAGGAAGACATCGACGCCGGCAAGGCACTGTGCAGCGCACCGCTGCCCCAGTGGGTGTTCGAAGGCCCGGTGGCCCAGGCCGGCGGCGTGCACACGGCCGAAGGCTCGTGGAGCCCGTCGCTGGGCAAGTTCGTCGCGCGCCGCCAGCTGCCGGTGTACGAGCGCCAGTATTTCCCCGAAAAACTCCTGGGCGAGGCCAGCCTGCCCGACTGGAAGCAGGCCGGCACCACGGTGGCCGAGAGCGACGCGCTGCGCACCTGGACGCTTGATGGCAAGGTGCTGATCGCCAGCATCCAGAGCAAGATGCACGCCATCAGCCCCGACGTGATGGAGGCGCTGATGGAGGCCGTGGACCTGGCCGAGCGCGAGTACGAGGGCATGGTCATCTGGTCGGGCGACGCGCCGTTCTCGGTTGGCGCCGACCTGCAGGCCACCATGCCGGCCTACGTGGTCGCCGGCATCGGCGCCATCGAAGGCGTCGAGCAGGAGCTGCAGAACCTGATGCTGCGCCTGCGCTACGCCCAGGTGCCGGTCGTCTCCGCCCTCCACGGCATGGCGCTGGGCGGCGGCTGCGAGCTGGCCGTCCACAGCGCGCGCCGCGTGGCGCACATGGAAAGCTACATCGGCCTGGTCGAAGTGGGCGTGGGCCTGGTGCCCGGCGCCGGCGGCCTGACCTACATCGCGCGCCGCGCCGCCGAGAACATGGCCAGGAGCACCAGCCGCGACGTGCTGCCCTTCCTGACCGAAGGCTTCACGGCGGCGGCCATGGCCAAGGTCGGCACCAGCGCGATCGAGTCGCGCAAGCTCGGCTACCTGCTCGACTCCGACCTGATCGTGCCGCACAAGGACGAGGTGCTGTTCGTCGCCATCAACGAGGTGCGCGCCATGGCCGCATCCGGCTGGCGCGCGCCCGCCAGGCGCCTGTTCCCGGTGGCCGGGCGCAGCGGCGTGGCCACCATCAAGGCGCAGCTGGTCAACATGCGCGACGGCGGCTTCATCAGCGCCTACGACTTCAAGATCGGCGCCATGATCGCCGAGGTGGTCTGCGGCGGCGACGTGGACGCCGGCTCGCTGGTGAGCGAGGAATACCTGATGGCGCTGGAGCGCAAGGCGTTCTGCCACCTCATCGAACAGCCCAAGACGCAGGAACGCATCCTTGGCATGCTGAATACCGGCAAGCCGGTCCGTAACTGAGCGGCCAGGAGAAACAACCTATGAAACAAGTACAAGACGCCTACATCGTCGCCGCCACGCGCACGCCCATCGGGCGTTCGGGCCGCGGCTATTTCAAGAACACCCGCCCGGACGACCTGCTGCTGGCTGCCGTGCGCGGCGCTCTGGCGCAGGTGCCCACGCTCGACCCGAAGGCGATCGAGGACAGCATCATCGGCTGCTCCTTCCCCGAGGGCGAGCAGGGCATGAACATGGCGCGCATCGTCATGGGCCTGGCGTTCGACCACCCGGTGGGCGGCGTTACCGTCAACCGCTTCTGCGCCTCGGGCATCACCGCCATCCAGATGGCGGCCGACCGCATCCGCGTGGGCGAGGCCGACGTGCTGATCGCCGGTGGCGCCGAGTCCATGAGCATGGTGCCGATGGGCGGCAACAAGCCCTCGTTCAACCCCGAGGTGTTCGCGCGCGACGAGAACGTCGGCATCGCCTACGGCATGGGCCTGACGGCCGAGAAGGTGGCCCAGCAGTGGAAGGTGAGCCGCGAGCAGCAGGACGCCTTTGCGCTCGAATCGCACCTGCGCGCCATCAAGGCGCAGCAGACGGGCGAATTCACCGACGAGATCACCCCGTTCGAGATCATCGACCGCAGCCCCAACCTGGCCACCGGCGAAGTGACCGAGAAGCGCCGCACCGTCAACCTCGACGAAGGCCCGCGCCCCGACACCTCGCTCGAAGGCCTGGCCAAGCTGCGCCCGGTGTTCGCCGCGCGCGGCTCGGTCACGGCCGGCAACAGCAGCCAGACCAGCGACGGCGCGGGCGCGCTGATCCTGGCCAGCGAGAAGGCCGTCAAGCAGTTCGGCCTCACGCCGCTGGCGCGCTTCGTCAGCTACGCCGCGCGCGGCGTGCCGCCCGAGATCATGGGCATCGGCCCGATCGAGGCCATTCCCGCCGCGCTGCGCTACGCCGGCCTCAAGCACGAGGACATCGGCTGGTTCGAGCTGAACGAGGCCTTTGCCGCCCAGTCGCTCGCCGTGGTCAACACCCTGGGCCTGAACCCGGCCACCGTCAACCCGATGGGCGGCGCCATCGCCCTGGGCCACCCGCTGGGCGCCACCGGCGCCATCCGCGCCGCCACCACCATCCACGCGCTGCGCCGCCAGAACCTTAAGTACGGCATGGTGACGATGTGCATCGGCACCGGCCAGGGCGCCGCCGGCATCTTCGAGCGCGTTTGAGCGCCATGGCGTGAACGAGCGGCCCGCGAGCCTGGTGCGCGGGCCGCTTTTTTTATCCGGCGCAGACCGGAACCCAAGGAGACACAAGCATGCAGACCTTCACGCTCGACCCGCCCGGCGGCGCGCCGCTGGCGCTGTGCGTGCACCAGCCGGCCGGGCCGGCGCGCGCCAGCGTGGTGATCGGCCCGGCCATCGGCGTGCCGCAGCAGTTCTACCAGGACTTTGCCGCCTGGCTGGCGCGCCAGGGCTGGTGCGTAACCACCTTCGACTACCGTGGCCATGGCGCGTCGCTGCACGGGCGGGCGCGCAACGCACGCGCCAACCTGTTCGACTGGGCGCGCGACTACGAGGCCGTGGCCGCGTACGCCCGCGCGCAGCAGCCGGGCAAGCCGCTGTACCTGCTGGGCCACAGCCTGGGCGCGCAGCTGCCGGGCCTGTTCGCCCGGCCCGGCCAGGTGGACGGCCTGCTCGCCGTGGCCGCTGGCAGCGGCTACCTGCGCCACATCGCGCCGCGGGCGCGGCGCATGGCGCCGTTGCTGTGGTACGCGCTGCTGCCGCTGTCCACGCTGGCCTGCGGCTACTTTCCGGGGCGGCGCCTGCGCACCATTGGCGACCTGCCCGCCGGCGTGGCCTGGCAGTGGCGCCGCTGGTGCCTGAACCCGCGCTACAGCGCCGGCGCCGAGGGCGAGCGCGTGGCGCGCAGCTACGCGCAGGCGCGCTACCCCATCGAGGCGCTGTCGCTGGGCGACGACGAGATGATGACGCTGGCCGGCACCGAGGCGCTGCTTGCCCTGTACGCCGGCGCGCCGCGGCGCATCGAGCGCATCGCCCCGCAGGACGCGGGCGGGCGGCGCATCGGCCACATGGGGTTCTTCCGTCCGCAGTTCGAGGCCAGCCTGTGGCCGCGCGCCGCCGCCGTGCTGGCCGGCTGGGGCGCGGCCGGGCAGGCGGCGGCCGGCGTCGCCAGCACGACGGCGTAGCCGCCGCTTTGCAGGCACACTCGCACGACCATGAGAACCACCGCACCCCACCCCTTCGACGCCGCGCTGCACCTGGCAGCCACCGCCCCCGGCCAGTACCGGGGCCACACCACGCCCGACTACTGGAACATGGTCGGCCCCTACGGCGGCATCACCGCCGCCACGCTGCTGCAGGCCGTGCTGCAGCACCCGCAGCTGCTGGGCGCGCCGCTGTCGCTGACCGTCAACTACGCCGCCGCAGTGGGCGAGGGCGCCTTCACCGTGCGCGCCGAGCCGGTGCGCACCAACCGCTCCACGCAGCACTGGACGGTGGCCGTGCTGCAGGCAGACGCCAGCGGGCAGGAGCAGGTCACGACCACGGCCACTGTGGTCACGGCCGCGCGCCGCGAAACCTGGAGCGCCACCGACACGCCCATGCCCGCCGCGCCCCGCCCCGAGGACTGCGCGCAGATACCGCCGGCCTTCCCCGTGCCCTGGCTGCAGCGCTACGAGATGCGCCCCGTGGCCGGCACGCTGCCGGCGCAGTGGGACGGCAGCGAGGCGGGCAGCCTGTCGCAGCTGTGGGTGCGCGACGCGCCCGAGCGCGCGCTCGACTTCTGCGCGCTGGCCGCGCTGTGCGACGTGTTCTTTCCCCGCGTCTGGCTGCGCCGCGCGCGCCAGGTGCCGGCGGGCACCGTGTCGCTGACCGTGTACTTCCACGCCGACGCCGCGCTGCTGGCGCGCACCGGCAGCGGCCACCTGCTGGCGCAGGCGCGCGCGCAGGAGTTCCGCAACGGCTTCTTCGACCAGAGCGCGCAGCTGTGGAACGCCGACGGCCAGCTGCTGGCCACCAGCCACCAAATCGTTTACTACAAGGAATGAGCATGACCCAGTCCACCGACATCCTGGTGCACACCGAAGCCGGCGTTGCCACCATCACCTTCAACCGCGCCGACAAGAAGAACTCGATTACCGAGGCCATGTACGCCGCCATGGCCGACGCGCTGGCCGCCGCCGAACAGGACGCCGCCGTGCGCTGCGTCGTCTTCCAGGGCGACATGGCGATCTTCAGCGCCGGCAACGACATTGCCGACTTCCTGCAGCAGGTGCAGGCCGGCAGCCAGGGCGGCACCGAGCGCCCGGTGTGGCGCTTTCTGCGCACCATCGCGGCCTTTCCCAAGCCCATCGTCGCGGCCGTGTGCGGCCCGGCCGTGGGCATCGGCACCACGCTGCTGCTGCACTGCGACCTGGTCTACGCGGGCGACAACGCGGCGTTCTCGCTGCCCTTCGTGAACCTGGGCCTGTGCCCCGAGGCGGCGTCGAGCCTGCTGCTGCCGCAGATGCTGGGCTACCACCGCGCCGCCGAGGCGCTGCTGCTGGGCGAGCCCTTCCTGGCCGAGGCCGCGCTGGAGGTCGGCCTGGTCAACCGCGTCGTGCCGCCCGCCGAATGCAACGCGCTGGCGCAGGCGCAGGCCCGCAAGCTGGCGGCCAAGCCGCTGGCCGCGCTGGTCGAAACCAAGCGCCTGATGAAGGCCGGCCAGGCGCCGCAGGTGCAGGCGCGCATGCAGGAGGAGGGCGCGAGCTTCGCCCGCCTCATGGCCGGCCCGGCCGCGCGCGAGGCGTTCACCGCCTTTATGCAAAAGCGCAAGCCCGACTTCTCGAACCTGTAACGGCTCCCTGCCCCGCTGGGGAGGGTTAGGGCGGGGGCCGGCGGCCTCGGCCTTGGGCGGCATCTGGCCGTGCGCGCAGCCTCCATCCCGGCCTTCTCCCAGCGGGGAGAGGGGCAAAGGCAGCGGTGTGAAATTGGGGTCTGACCCCAATTATTGATATTTTTACCAAGCAAGCGCTTGATAAAAATAAATGGCTTTGCTATGGTGCGACCATGCAGACCACCGCACCCCGCAAGCGCGCCGCGAGCGCGCCTCTTTCCAGCACCCCCGAGGCCGACGCCGCCGCGCCGCGCCGCCCGCGCGGGCGTCCGCGCAAGAGCGCCGACACGCAGGACGACGGCGACCGGCGCCACGCCATCATGGACAAGGCCGCGCGCCTGTTCCTGAGCAAGAGCTTCGCCGCCACCAGCACGCGCGACATCGCCGCCGCCGTGGGCATGCACAGCGGCTCGCCGTTCTATTACTTTGAAAGCAAGAGCGCGCTGCTGGGCGCCGTGATGAGCGAGGGCATGACCCGCGCGCTGCACAGCCAGCAGCAGGCGCTGGCCGCGCTGCCGCCCGAGGCCAGCGCGCGCGAACAGCTGCGCGCGCTGGTGCGCCACCATTTCGAGATACTGCTCGGCCCCGGCAGCGGCTTCATCCCGGTGATGCTCTACGAATGGCGTTCGCTCACGCCCGTGCAGCGCCGCAGCATCGCCCGCATCAAGGACGCCTACGAGGCCGCCTGGATGCCCACGCTGGCCGCGCTGGCGGCGCAGGGCGCGCTGCAAGCCGAGCCGGCCGTGGCGCGGCTGTTCATCTTCGGCGCGCTCAACTGGGCTGTCTCCTGGTTCTCGCCGCGCAAGGGCAAGTCGCTCGACGGGCTGACCGACCAGGCCATGGATTTGTTCGTTCGAAAGGATTGATGCGATGCAACAGGCAGACGCAGGCTACCGCTCGGTCTTTGCGCCGGGCTTGTTTCAGGGGCAGGTTGCCGTCGTCACCGGCGGCGGCTCGGGCATTGGCCGCTGCGCCGCGCACGAGCTGGCCGCGCTGGGCGCGCACGTGGTGCTGGTGGGGCGCAAGGCCGACAAGCTGCAGGCGGTGCACGACGAAATCGCCGCCGACGGCGGCCAGGCCAGCTGGCACGCCTGCGACATCCGCAACGAGGGCGCGGTGGCCGAGCTGGTCGCCCAGGTGCTGGCCGCGCGCGGGCGCATCGACGCGCTGGTGAACAACGCCGGCGGGCAGTTCATGGCGCCGCTGGAGGCCATCAGCGCCAAGGGCTGGGAGGCGGTGGTCAATTCCAACCTCACGGGCGGCTTTCTGATGGCGCGCGAATGCTACCGGCAGTGGATGGCCGCACACGGCGGCGCGGTGGTCAACATCGTCGCCGACATGTGGGGCTCCATGCCCGGCATGGGCCACAGCGGCGCGGCGCGCGCCGGCATGGTCAGCTTTACCGAGACGGCCGCCGTGGAATGGGCGCACGCGGGCGTGCGCGTGAACGCCGTGGCGCCGGGCTACATCGCGTCCAGCGGCATGGACAACTACCCGCCCGAGGCCGGCGAGATGCTGCGCGCCATGCCGCGCACCGTGCCGCTGGGACGCATGGGCACCGAGGCGGAGGTGTCGGCCGCCATCGTCTTTCTGCTGGGCCCGGCGGCGGCCTTCATCAGCGGCAGCACGCTGCGCGTGGACGGCGCGCGCCCGCAGGTGCGCCTGGGCTGGCCCATGGGCATGCCGGGCGCGGCGGCACGCGCGCACGCCGCCGTGCAGCCGTTCAACGGATTCCACCGCGCGCGCACGCCCCGGGTGTTTGCCGCCGGGGACGCCGGGCAGGAAGCAGGCCAGCCATGAGCGGCGCCGCCTTCGCCTCGCGCTTCAACCCCGGCTCGCCCGACGCACAGCGCCGCCGCGCCGCGCTGCTGGCGCGGCTCGATGCCCTGCGCGCACTGGAAGACTGCGCCGCAGCCGCCTCGGCCCGCTCGCTACCGCAGTTCGAGAAACGCGGCCAATTGCTGCCGCGCCAGCGCGTGGCCTTGCTGCTGGACCCAGGCGCCCCCTGGCTGCCGCTGTGCTCGCTGGCGGGCTACATGCAGGACACCAAAGACCCCGCCAAATCCGTACCCGGCGGCGGCGTCATCGCGGGCATCGGATTCGTGGCGGGCGTGCGCTGCATGGTGGTGGCGAGCGATTCGGGCATTGACGCGGGCGCCATCCAGCCCATGGGCCTGGACAAGATCCTGCGTGTGCAAGAGATCGCGCTGCGCGAGCGCCTGCCCTTCGTTCACCTGGTGGAGAGCGCGGGGGCCAACCTGATGCGCTACCGGGTCGAGGGCTTCGTGCATGGCGGCTCGCTGTTCCGCAACCTGGCGCGGCTGTCGGCGGCGGGCATCCCGGTCATCACCATCCAGCACGGCTCGGGCACTGCGGGCGGGGCGTACATGCCGGGGCTGTCGGACGTGGTCATCATGGTGCAGGGCCGCTCGCGCGCCTTCCTGGCCGGGCCGCCCTTGCTCAAGGCCGCGACGGGCGAAATCGCCACCGAGGAAGAACTGGGCGGCGCGGAGATGCACACCGCCGTCTCCGGCCTGGGCGAATACCTGGCGCTGGACGACCGTGAGGCCATCGCCATCGCCCGTCAGGTGGTCGCCAACACCGATTGGGGCGCGCCCGCAAGCCGCACTGCCACACAGCCCGCATTGCCCGCCGACGACCTGCTGGCCCTGATCTCCGAAGACCTGCGCCAGCCCGTGGACATGCGCGAGGTCATCGCGCGCATCGTGGACGGATCGGAACTGCTCGAATTCAAACCCCGCTACGGCGCAGCCACCGTCTGCGCGCAGGGCCGCATCCAGGGCCATGCTGTGGGCTTCATCACCAACAACGGCCCCATCGACGTGGCAGGCGCGAACAAGGCCACGCACTTCATCCAGTGGATGTGCCAGCTCGGCCACCCCATCGTGTACCTGCAAAACACCACCGGCTACATGGTGGGCAAGGACAGCGAGCAGGGCGGGATGATTAAGCACGGCAGCAAGATGATCCAGGCCGTGACCAACGCCACGGTGCCGCAGATCACCATCCAGTGCGGCGCGAGCTTTGGCGCGGGCAACTACGGCATGTGCGGGCGCGGCTATGCGCCCCGCTTCCTGTTCAGTTGGCCGGGGGCCAAGACGGCGGTCATGGGTGGCGAGCAGGCCGCCCGCACCATGCAGATCGTGACCGAGGCCGCGCTCGCCCGCAAAGGCATTACGCCCGACCCTGCCGAATCGCAGGCCCAGTTCGACAAGATCGTCGCCATGTTCGAGGCGCAGGCCGATGCGCTCGTAACCAGCGGCCTGCTGCTGGACGACGGCGTGATTGACCCCCGCGACACGCGCGCCGTGCTGGCTTTCTGCCTGGACACGATTGCCGAAGGTGCGGCGCGCACGGCGCGACCCATGCAGTTCGGCGTGGCGCGGATGTAGATAAAACACAGGAGACAAAACCATGCAATTCACGCACGAGCACCGCGAGATTCAAAAGACGCTGAAGCGCTTTATCGACGAGGAAATCAACCCCCACGTCGATGAATGGGAAGCCGCGGAAGTCTTCCCCGCGCACGAGGTGTTCAAGAAGATGGGCCAACTGGGCCTGCTGGGCCTGTGCAAGCCCGAGGAATACGGCGGCGCGGGCCTGGACTATTCCTACAGCCTGGCGATGGCCGAGACGCTGGGCCACATCCACTGCGGCGGCGTGCCCATGGCGATTGGGGTGCAGACGGATATGTGTACGCCCGCGCTGGCGCGCTACGGCAGCGACGAACTCAAGCGCGAGTTCCTGGCCCCGGCCATCGCGGGCGACATGGTGGGCTGCATCGGCGTGAGCGAGCCTGCTGCGGGCAGCGACGTATCCGGCATCAAGAGCGTGGCGCGCAAGGACGGCGACGACTACGTGATCACCGGCCAGAAGATGTGGATCACCAACAGCCTGCAAGCCGACTGGATGTGCATGCTGGTCAACACCGGCGAAGGGCCCGTCCACAAGAACAAGAGCCTCGTCATGGTGCCCATGCGCGAGAACGGCAAGCTGCGCCCCGGCATCGAGGTGGCGCAGAAGATCCGCAAGATCGGCATGCACAGCAGCGACACGGGCCTGATCTACTTCGACGAAGTGCGTGTGCCCCAGCGCTACCGCATTGGCGCAGAGGGGCAGGGCTTTATCTACCAGATGCAGCAGTTCCAGGAAGAGCGCCTGTGGTGCTCGGCCAGCGCGCTGGTGTCGCTGAACAACTGCATCCAGTGGACGATCGACTACGCGCAAGACCGCAAGCTCTTTGGCGCGAGCCTGGCTGACCAGCAGTGGGTGCAATTCAAGCTGGCCGAACTCAAGACCGAGGTCGAGGCCCTGCGCGCGCTCACCTACCGCGCTTGCGATTTGTATGTGAACGGGCAGGATGTTTTGGAGTTGGCGAGCATGGCGAAGCTGAAGGCCGGGCGGCTGAACCGGCTGGTGCCCGACACCTGCTTGCAGTTCTGGGGCGGCATGGGCTTTACGCTGGAGAACAAGGTCTCGCGCCTGTACCGCGACGGGCGGCTGGCCTCGATCGGCGGCGGGGCGGATGAGGTCATGCTCGGCATCCTCGCCAAGCTCATGGGCATCGCGAAACGATGAACACCCCCCTGAGCGCCTTCGTCGCTTCCCCCCGCTCTCGCAGCGCTTGCGCGCTGCGGGCAGGAGGACGCAGCCAACGCGGCGGGGCGGCCCTTGCGTGGCTGCCCGCGCCTGCGCCGCGCCAGTTGCATGCGAAGTGAGTGGCGCGCAGCGCCGTGGAGAACTGACATGCCTTTGCAAATAGCCCGCGCACCGCTCGCCACCGGCTGCGTGGAGACTTGGACGCTCAACGACCCCCAAAGCCGCAATGCGCTTTCCGAGGCCATGGCGGGTGCGTTGTTCGTCGCGTGCGAGCGTGCCCAGAGCGACACCGATTTGCGCGGCGTGGTGCTGCGCGGCGCGGGCGGGCACTTCTGCGCGGGCGGCAGCCTGGGCGGCTTTGCCAAGACCATCGGCCAGCCACTGGCCGCTGGCGAGGCCGACCCGCTCGTGCCCATGAACCGCCAGTTCGGCGCGCTGCTGCAAGCCCTGTGCGCGCTGCCCCAATGGCTCGTCGTGGCCGTGGAAGGCGCGGCCATGGGCGGCGGCATTGGCCTGGTGTGCTGCGCCGACCGGGTGCTGGCGCACGCGGGCGCGCAGTTCGGCATGCCCGAGGTGACGCTGGGCATCGTGCCCGCGCAGATCGCGCCCTTCGTCGTGCGGCGCATGGGTGCGGCGTCTGCGCGCCGCTACCTGTTGACGGGCGAACGGCTGAATGCCGCGCAGGCCCAAAGCGCAGGTCTGGTGGACGAGGTGATCGAAGGCGACATGGATGCCGCAGTGCAAAGCGCCATCGCTATTCACGTCGCTGCGGCGCCGCAGGCTGTGGCCGCTACCAAGCGCCTGCTGCTGGGAGTAGCCGAAACCCCCTTGCCCGCGCTGCTGGACGATGCCGCGCTGGCGTTTGCGCAGGCCCTGCGTGGCACCGAAGCGCCGCAGGGGCTGGCCTCGTTTTCTGCGCGGCGCGCGCCGCCGTGGAGTGCCAAGGCATGAAAAAAATACTGATCGCCAATCGTGGCGAAATCGCCCGCCGCATCATCCGCACCGCTGACCGCATGGGCATTGACACCGTGGCTGTCTATTCCGACCCAGATGCCAACGTCCTGCACGTGCGTGAAGCGAATCAGGCGGTAGCCCTGGGCGGATCGGCCAGCGCCGACAGCTACCTGCGCATCGACAAGTTGCTGGCGGCAGCACGCGCTACGGGGGCCGATGCCGTCCACCCTGGCTACGGCTTCCTGAGCGAGAACGCCGACTTTGCCCAGGCCGTGGTGGACGCAGGATTGACCTGGATCGGCCCGCCCCCCGCCGCCATCCGCGCCCTGGGCAGCAAAGCGGGCGCGAAGGCGCTGGCCCAATCGCACGGCGTGCCCTGCTTGCCCGGCTATGCGGGTGACGACCAGAGGGAAGAGCGTTTTGCCGCCGAGGCCGCGCGCATCGGCTTCCCCGCCATGGTCAAGGCCGTGGCGGGCGGCGGCGGGCGCGGCATGCGGCTCGTCACGGATGCCGCGCAGTTGCCCGCCGCGCTCGCCAGCGCCCGGTCGGAAGCGCTCGCGGGCTTTGGCTGCGGCGACCTGCTCATCGAACGCGCCCTGCTGCAACCGCGCCATGTGGAGGTGCAAATCTTTGCCGACGCGCACGGCCACTGCATCCACCTGGGCGAGCGCGACTGCTCGGTGCAGCGCCGCCACCAGAAGCTGGTGGAGGAATCGCCCAGCCCGGCAGTCGATGCGGCATTGCGCGAACGCATGGGCGTGTGCGCCGTGGCGTTGGCGCAGGCGGCGGGCTATGTGGGCGCGGGCACGGTGGAGTTTCTGCTCGACGGCGGTGACTTCTACCTGATGGAAATGAACACCCGCTTGCAGGTCGAGCACCCCGTGACCGAGGCGCTGACGGGCCTGGACTTGGTGGAATGGCAAATCCGCATCGCACGCGGCGAGCCGCTGCCCCTGGCGCAATCGCAGGTCACGCTGCAAGGCCACGCCATCGAGGTGCGCCTGTGCGCCGAGGACGCGCACTTTCGCCCTCACACGGGCCGCGTGCTGCATTTCAGCGCGCCGTCCGCAGCCGCCTTTGAACTGGGAGCGCTGCGCTTCGACCACGCGCTGGAAGAGGGCGGTGAAGTCTCTCCCCACTACGACGCCATGCTGGGCAAGCTCATCGCCCACGCCCCCACGCGCGCCGAGGCCATCGCTGCACTGCGGCGTGCGTTGCAGTCCACCAGCGTGCTGGGCCTGCCCACCAACCGGGCTTTCCTCGCGGCCTGCCTTGCGCACCCGGTATTCGCCAGCGGCCAAGCGCTGGTGCCCTTTCTGGCCGAGCATGCGGCGGGTTTGCAGGATGAGCTATTAAAAAGTGAGCTGCTAGCGATTATCCCGTCTGCGCTAGAGGCCATTTTTCCTTCAAATCTCCATCTGCCTTGCCCCTTGGCCCGCCCGCTGCGCCTGCGCCACCAGGGCGAGGTGCATGCCGTCTCCGTGCGCGAACTCGGGGCCGGGCGCTTGCAGGTGGAACACGGCGACACGTCCACTACCCTGCAACTGCCCCAGCACGGCGTGCGCGCCGTCCCCGTAGGCCGCCTGCGCTGGCACTGGCAGGCAGGCGCGGTGGACGGCTGGGTGGAAGACGCATCCTGGGAGCCCGCAGCACGCGCAGGCGATGCGGGCGGCGCGAGCGAACTGCGTGCCCCCTTCAATGGCCGCGTCGTCGCCTTGCCCGCAGCCCCAGGCCAGGCGCTGGCAAAGGGCGACACCGTGGCCGTCATCGAATCCATGAAGCTCGAACACAGCCTGTCCTGCCCGTCAGCCGCCACCGTGGCCGAGGTGCTCGTCGCCGTGGGCCAGCAGGTATCCCCCGGCCAAGTGCTGGCGCGCTTTGAACCACCAGGAGCCTCTGCATGAGCGACACCGAAGAAAGCACCGCCCTCACCGAAACCGTCACCCGCTTCGCCCGCACCGAAATCGCGCCCCACGTGGATGCGTGGGACGCGGCGGGTGAGTTCCCGCGCACGCTCTACCGCCGCGCCGCCGACCTGGGCTTGCTCGGCGTGGGCTACCCCGAGCCATACGGCGGCACGCCCGCCAGCTACGCACTGCGCCTGCCACTGTGGCGCGCTTTGAGCCGCCATGGTGCAAGCGGCGGCGTGCTGGCCAGCCTGTTCTCGCACAACATCGGCCTGCCGCCCGTGGTGGCGCACGGCAGCGAGGCCGTGCGCGCCGAGGTCGTGCCTCCCGTGCTGGCGGGCGAGCAGATCGCAGCGCTGGCGATCACCGAGCCGGGCGGCGGCTCGGACGTGGCGCAGCTCAAAACCACGGCGCGGCGCGAGGGCGATGAGTACGTGGTCAACGGCGAAAAAGTGTTCATCACATCCGGCATGCGCGCCGACTGGATCACTGTGGCCGTTCGCACGGGCGAGGCGGGCAGAGACCATGTGCCCCCATGCTCCCCTGCTGCGCATGGGTCGCTGCCCCCCGAGGGGGCGCTTGCCGCCTTGGGGCGGCCCGGCGGCGGCAAGGGCGCAAGCGGCATCTCCATGCTGCTCGTCCCCGGCCACAGCGCGGGCCTGTCGCGCTCGCGCCTCGACAAGATGGGCTGGCTCTGCTCCGACACCGCCCACCTGCGCTTCGACAATGTGCGCGTGCCCGCCCGCTACCTGCTGGGCGAAGAAGGCGCGGGCTTTCGCATCATCATGAGCAACTTCAACGCCGAGCGCTTCGGCCTCGCCGCGTCCGCCCTGGGCTTTGCCGAAGCCTGCTACGACGAAGCCCTGGCCTGGGCGCGCCAGCGCAAGACCTTTGGCGCGGCGCTGGTGGAGCACCAGGTCATCCGCCACAAGCTCATGGACATGCAGATGCGAATCCAATCGACAGCCGCATGGTGCGAGGCCGTGGCCGCGCAGGCCGACGCGGGCCGCACCGGCGCGGAATGGGTCGCGCACATCTGCCTGCTGAAAAACCACGCCACGCAAACCATGCAGTTCTGCGCCGACCAGGCCGTGCAGATCCTGGGCGGCATGGGCTTCATGCGCGGCACCGTCAGCGAACGCATCTACCGCGAGGTCAAGGTCATGATGATCGGCGGCGGCGCGGAAGAAATCATGAAAGACCTGGCGGCACGCCAGTTGGGAGTCTGACCATGCAACAACACAGCAACCACAGCGACAAAGCCATCCTCACCTGTGCCATCACCGGCGTGCTGACCGACCCCGCGCAGCACCACGTGCCCGTCACCCCGGCCGACCTCGCCCGCGAGGCCCGCCGCGCAGTCGATGCAGGCGCATCGGTCGTCCACGTCCACTTCCGCAGCCAGGAACCCGGCAAGGGCCACCTGCCCAGCTGGGATCCGCAAGTCGCCCGCGACTGCGTGCAGGCCATGCGCGAGGCCTGCCCCGGCCTCATCATCAACCAGACCACGGGCGTGGTCGGCCCCAATTACCAAGGCTCGCTCGACTGCCTGCGCGCCACGCGGCCTGAGATGGCGGCGTGCAATGCCGGTTCGCTCAACTACCTGAAGGTGCGCAGCAACGGCACCTGGGCCTGGCCGCCCATGCTGTTCGACAACCAGCCCGCCAAGGTCAAGGACTTCATCGACGTCATGCTGGAAACCGGCACGCTGCCCGAGTTCGAATGCTTCGACGTGGGCATCGTGCGCTGCGTGGAGATGTACGTGCAGACGGGCATGTACACCCAGGGCCTCCCCGAATACAACTTCGTCATGGGTGTCGAATCGGGCATGCCCGCCGATGTCGATCTGCTGCCCACCCTGCTCAAACTGAAAATCAAGGACGCCCCCTGGCAGGCCACCCTGATCGGCCGCAGCGAAATCTGGCCCGTGCACCAGCGCGTGGCCGAACTGAGCGGGCACCTGCGCACGGGGCTGGAAGATACGTTCTATCTGCCCGATGGCAGCAAGGCCACGTCGAACGGCCCGCTCATCGAGCAGTTGGCGCGCTGCGCGCGCAACGCGGGGCGCGAGGTGGCGACGCCGCAAGAGGCTCGCGCCATCCTGGGCCTGGCTGGGTGACTCACTCTGGCGGCTGGCCTGGCCTGGCCTAGCGTGCCGTCCGCCTTGGGCGCGCTCAGGACCTTGCTGTAGAAGCCCGACGGATCGAAGCAGCGCATGCGCGCAGCGTGCCCTCGTCGTCTGGTTGTTTTTAGCCATGGTTGAAGTGGTGGCTGAGCAGCGGCGCAACCCCCGTCAGGCGCCGCCGCGCCTCGCCTCGCGCGCGCGTTTGGCGCGCAGCACGCGGCGGCGCCAGCGCACCAGGCCAAGCATGTACCAGAAGTAGTAGCCGGCCATCAGGCCGAAGGCGCCCAGGGTCAGCGGGCTGTGGGCAAACTCGGCAAAGCTGCGCGGGGCGGCCGCGTTGATGGCGTACACCTCGACAAGGCGATAGGCCAGGCGGGCCACGAAGAGCACGGCCAGCGCCAGGCCGATGGGCCCGTGCGGCGTGTAGTACAGCCCCGTGGGCGTGGCCTCGAAGCGCGTGCGCCCAAGCGCGAACGCCGCCAGGCCGCCGCCCGCGGCCAGCGCGCCGGCAAAGGCCAGCAGGTGGACGGGGTGGCGCAGATTGGCCAGCGCGATCGCGCCCGCCAGCAAAAGATACACGGTCAGGGAGATCGGGCCGCGATAGCGGCTCAGGCGCTGGCGGCCCGCCGCCCTTTGAAAGCGGACATAGACGCGCCAGGCCAGCAAGGGCACCAGCGCGGCCGTGGCAAGGGTGGAGGTGGCTGGAGGCGTCATGGTGCAAGTGCTGGATTGGCCGGCTGCCACTGCCTGGGATGTTTTGCGTAGCCCGCCGCCGGCTTGAAGGAATGATCAGGCGTTGGCCTGGTTTCGCCGTTTGGTGGTGTATGGCCGCGCGAACAGGTAAAGGCCGGTGAACAGCTGCAAGAAAAGCGGTGGTAATGGCGCATAGGTCAGCCATGGCGGAGGTTCGCCCGCAGCCATCGCCCTGAACACGAAGTTGGCCACGACGGCCAGCGTGAAAACGATGGATACCCAGCGGTGGGTCTGTCGAGTCCAATGATTCAAGCTCATGCCGGCCTCCGCAGTCATGCTTTTGCTCGCGATTCGATCATTTTCCATCCGTTTCCAGACGGATCGCGAAAGCCTGCATCTATGGCGCCGTAGCGGGCCATGGGCTCTTGCGTGAACTCGACACCACGTGCGCTCAGCCGCTCGTAGGCGGCGCGGCAGTCGTCCACCATGAGCACCAGCGGCGGCATGGCCCCCTTGGCAACGGCCTCGTCCAAGGTTCGGGCGGTCGCCGCATCATGTATCGGTGGTCCTGGCTTGAACAAGCCGAGTTGGAATGAGGGCTGCTCCGGGTGCTGGACTGTGAGCCAGCGGTAGTTTCCATTGCGCGCGTCCACATGGACGCGAAAGCCCAGTTTTTCGACGTAGAACGCAAGCGCTTCGTCCTGATCTCGCACATATATACCGACCATGTCTATACCTTGATGCATGTGACCTCCGTTGATTGAATCTTCATTCTCCCAACAGTCTTCTCCCGCCGCTTCTCCGAAACTGCGATCTTGAGGTCTGGTCGGTGGGCGGCACGCACGATGCATTCCGGTACCTGCGCCCGGTCGTGGGGAGCGGGTCGCTCGCGCGCTCGAAGGGTACCCGGGCTCTCGCCGGTGATGTCGCGAAAGATGCGCCCAAAAGTGCCAAGGCTCTTCCAGCCAGTCTGGAACGCGATTTCTGTAATGGACAGATTCGTGTCGCGGAGAAGTGCAACGGCCCGTTCGATACGGCGCGTGAGAAGGTAGCGGTGCGGCGGTATGCCGAACGCATCCTTGAACGAGTGCGCGAAGTGCGCCTCCGAAACCGCACTCACTTGTGCCAGCTGGCGAATAGTCCACTCTTCGTGGGGTGCGCTGTCCATCCGGTCCTTGGCGCGCAATAACCGGCGCAATAGCTCAGGGCTTTGGGTCATGCTCTTTCACACCTAATCCAGAGTTCAACCGCTCGGGCTGTGCGGGAGCACGCACCGGTCGGACTCGATTTGTTAGCCAAGTGGAAGTTTCATTTTTCTGCCGCCAGTGACCTCGAAGCCGTTTCTGGAATAGAACACGATGGCTTTATCAAATTCAGGCTGTGGCGGTGTGCAGAGTTCCAGACGTTTCCAGCCCTTGTTTTTTGCATGCGACGCGGCTCGTTCAATAATGCTTGCGCCTACTCCTAGAGATCGGGCTTCTGGCTTTACATAAAACTCCTGTATGACTCCAAATTGCCCCTCTGTGTAAAGCGCATGGCTTTGGCACATCGCGGCAAATCCGATAATTGTTCCCTCTTTTCCATTCCTGGCCACAATGACCTCGTAGATTCCTGAAGCAATATAGATTCGGCAAAGCGCAGTAGTTCCAGGCAAATTGACGTCAAAATGCTTGGCCTTGGTCTTATCAATGATTTCATCGGTGAGAGCCATGGCCAACTCTGCTATGGCCTTTGCATCATCTACCGAAGCAAGATCAATATGAACGTCCATGATTATCCTTAAATACGGCCCTGCACAGGGCGCCCTCAAATCTGAAGTGCAACACCCCACAGATTGCCGTGTACGTCCGAGATGATGGCGAAGCGCATCATTTGCAGTCGAGGGGCCAATGTCTGAACTCAGCCGCGGCGAGGCCGCGTAGCGGCTCTGGCGCCCGCTGGAGTGATTTGTTGGGCATTCAAGCCGTCGCCACCAGCAGTTCTTCGGAATTATCGGGTGGGCGCAAGCCATCTGTTCTGCCTGCGAAGTAACGCTCCGCCAGAGCGGCAGCAGGCACATGCTGCACCTTGCTGAACCCCGCCTCGCGGGCGAGCGCCATTATTTCGCCCGGCTTGAAGAAGCTGATCCAAGGCGTGCCGCTGGCGCGCGCACCCTCAGCAGCACGCTCAACCCCAAAGCGTATTTCAGGATCCAGCATTTCGATCGGGCACAGGAATGACATGACGAAAGTGGAACCGGAAGCAAACGTTGCAAGCTGGCGCAAGGTGGCCATGATGGCCTCTTTGGTCAAATACATGCTCACACCCGTAGACGTAACGACTGCTGGGCGTTTGACGTCGAAGCCCGAGGAAACCAGCCGCTCCAGCCAGTCGTCGCCAGCCTCAAAGTCCACCGGTACGAGCCTGAGGTAATCTGGAATGCCGAAGCCGGTAGCCAAAAGCCTCTGGCGCTTCCACTCCTGGGGCTCTGGCTGATCCAGCTCGAAGATACGCAGTTGAGACGCGAGCCTGGGCTTGCGCTGCGCAAATGAATTCAGGCCCGCGCCAAGAAGAACATACTGACCAATACCGCGCCCGGCCTGTTCCTCCACCAAATCCTCAATGAACCGGGCGCGCGCCAGAATGGCCGCCCGGAACGGTTTGGTGAAGGGGCTCATGTCAGGGCGGCTGTGCCAGCCATCATCTGGCGCAGCCAACTTCAAGCCGACTTCATCTTCAAATACATGCGGGGGCGCATCCGCTTGCACATGCAATGCCCGCCATAGCGCAGTGCGAACGGCCGTGTTGTCTGGTTCCGCGACGTGTCGGTCTTGCATGGCACTCATCTCTTGATGCACAACGAATGAAAGGCGGAAACCCATGCCCGGTTTGGTCGTGCAGCGATCGATCCGGGAAGAGGTAGAGATCCTCGCCGCCGTCTGTTCGTCATAGCCAACCAACACCAACAGCGCCGAGCACCAGCCCAAGTACGACAAACATGACGCCGAGCACTCTGGTGGACGCTCCATTGCGAACAACGACTCTGCGCTCTATATCGGCGCGAGCGGCGTCAGTCAGTGTTGGTGGAGGGTCACCAAAGAGCATCTTGTCAGTCTCTTGACGTGGACGGTGTACTTGAGACCTTGACAGCACAAGTGCTTCCGCTCCCATACCAATGAGAACGATGGCTATGGCGATGAGCATCCAGGACATGGCAAGCGCCTAACGGCCCAGATAAGCCGCCCGCCGCAGGCGGGTCGGCTTGAGCAATGGGTTAGGTGACTTCAACATCCACAAAATACCTAGCGACACAGCCTATCGAACAAGTGCCTTAGTGTCGCTTGACCGCCATCCGTTCTGTCGCTTGCCATCACCCGAGCAACGTCATCGACCGTAGCACGACGCACGACAACGGCCAGATCTTCTGGTACGAGGACTCCACCACCGTCGAGCGGCAAGACATTCCACCAAGGACCGCTAGCACTAGGCATTCGAGCATCCTCTTGCTCATTCAGCCATTTCATGCTCGGGCGCTTCGATGGGCTGAATACGATTCCCTCGCGTCCCAGGTTGTCACAAACTAAGTCTCCAATGGAAAACTGTGGCATTTGAGTTCTAACGTTTGACATGAAAGGCGTGCCCCGGCTTGTCGGGGCACGTCCTCTCGATGGAAGGGTTAGGCGCCGCTTTAATTTTCACGATGCCTCTTGAATTGCATTTCGGAGCACATCAGCGAACTCGGTTGCTTCAGTTTCACTCATTTCTACTGGGTCACCGTAGGTGTTCATGACCCGAATCATGACGGCGCCTTGATCGGCCCAGGCCTCCAGCAGTTCGCTTGTCTTGCGGGACGCGTGTGGTTCTTCATTCAGGCCCACCAGCATTGCCTTCATTGCCTCTTGCGACACTCCATACCTTTTCAGAAAGACAGGGTCTCCTGCCGTCTTGAGTGCACAGGCTTCAGTGACCAACTGCGTGACTGCAAACAGCTCTTCGGACGAAAGCGAGAGTAGTGCCTGGCCTGCCTGAAGAACTTTGTGCATGGGTTGACTCCGGTTGCTCGCAGCGCCTAACGCCTGAGTTAAGCCGACCCGCGAAGCGGGTTCGGCTTGAATGAATTGTTAGTCCTCATCTCTGGGCAGCAATTCTGGATTCCATACTGCCTCCCAAAGATGCCCATCCAAGTCTTGGAAATAGCCTGCATAGCCGCCCCAGAAGGTTTCATGTGCGGGTTTGACGATCGTGGCTCCAGCCGCTTCCGCTTGCTTCAGCACGGCATCGACTTCGACTCTGGAGGAAACGTTGTGGCCAAGGGTCAAATCAGTAGCACTTGGGCGATCTAGCGGCAGACCGGAGTCATGAGAAATGCTCTTGCGGGGCCAGATTGCCAACTTTAATCCAGGCTGGAGGTTGAAGAATGCAACAGCACCATGCTCGAACTCTTTGCCGACAATGCCGGCTGTGGCGAGACCAAGGCCATCACGGTAGAACAAAAGTGCGCGCTCTAGATCGTCCACACCCAGAGTGATGACTGTGATTCGAGCTTTCATGTGAGATGCTTCCTTAAGGCCTAACGCCCGAATTTAGCGGCGCGCGCAGCGCGTCCGCTGGAATGAGTCGTTAGGGCCACATGCCTATCGAATATCGTAAGCGGGCAGCCCGTATGGATGAACCTGATTGTTGACCGTTGGGTAAAGCTGGCTGCCACGGATATCAAATGCCGGCAGACCGTACATGAAACGCCTGTTGTTGGCGGTGGGATAAAGCTGACTGCCGCGTATGTCAAAGAGCGCGAGGCCGTACAGATCGACGCTGTTTGTCGCAGTAGCATAGAGCTGGTTGCCGCGAATCTCGTACGCCGCAAGCCCATAGCTGTGGACGGGGTTGCCAACGGATGGATAAAGCTGGCTCACGGTGACACCTCATGAGATTTGGCCCTAATGGCCAAGGTAAGCCGCCCGCCGTAGGCGGGTCGGCTTGAGCGTAATGTTAGGCATTTCTGATTTTACGGACATCTGTCATAAACCATTCAAGCATTTGCCAATAATCTAGCTTGGTAGCCTCATTTCCCATGCTTTTTCGTATTTCCAAAAGAAATTTTCCAAGCAAGCTAAGCATAGCCTTAAGTTTTTCATCTGATGTAATTGGCTGATCACCTTGTGAGTAGAAAAACTGCATAAGCTCGTTGTATGTCAATACAACATCATCATTTGCAATCAATGAGAGCTTAAAAGCCGCCTTACGGTAATCAAGAGAGAGTAATTTTCCAACCGCAATATCGTCTTTGCTTTTGTTCTTATTTTGTTTTTCGTGTTCCCAGGCAGCTTGAATCATAAGTAAAATGGTAAACGGCTCAAGGATAATATTGTATGTATTGATTCTATCTTCTCGTAGTTTGTCTTCAAGCGCAAGACGGCGATCAATCGATTTGCGGAATTTCCATCCGACTCCAGTTAGTATCAATACAAATAATGGGGTTGCGATGGCTCCGAAAGCAGTTAAATAATCTAGCCAATGCTTCTCTGCCATGCGCAACCTTTTATCAAGCCACCTAACGAATGAAAGGGAATTCCCCGTCCCGAGTGGAGCGCGCATTTGCGCAGTACGGCATCAAAGTGCCACGATGGGAAGTGCAATCTCTCATCAACCCACTCGTTTTGTAGAAGGGGAAGCCCATGACCATCGTAACCGTAGGAATCGACTTGGCAAAGAGCGTCTTTGCCATCCACGGCGTGGAGTGCAACTGGCAAGCCCATGCTGGTGCGCCTCAGCGTGGCGAGAGACAAGTTGTTGGAACTCATCGCCACACTGCCGCCTTGCCTGATCGGCATGAAAGCGTGCTCAGGCGCACACCACTGGGCGCGTGAATTCGACAAGCTTGGCTACAGCGTGCGCCTGATGGCCCCCAAGTTCGTCGTCCCCTACCGCCTATCGGGCAAACGCGGCAAGAACGACGCTGCCGCCATCCGCGAAGCCGTCACCTGCCCGCAAATGCGCTTCGTGCCCATCAAGAACATCGAACAGCAAGGCCAGCTCATGGTGCCTGCCAAGGCTTTGTCGAGCAACGCACCGCTAAGGCGTCAGTGCCACCGAGACGTTCGCGGCGAACTCCCATGGTGAACTCCACGAGTTGAAGCCCTCAACGGCTTTTACGATATTTGCGGGGTCGCTCATTGCGGGACCTAACGATTAAATTCAGCGGCCGCCGAAGGCGGTCCGCTGGAATGCGTGGTTAGGGCGCACTCTGTGGCGCCTTCTTGGCCGCTCGTCTAGAAGTTGGTGAAAGCTTGCTTTCTGAAACCTCCAGAGCAGCGACAGCCTTTGCCGCGGCAGCTTCAAGTCGCGTTGCTCGGTCCAGCTTGAGAACTTCGATTCCCTCTTGAGTAAGGGCCCAGTACGCGTCTTTGTCCGCCACCGGATGCTTCTTCTTGCTAGGCTCGACGAGATCGAGACTCGCAAGGTCCGCAAATAGCATCCTGACGTGGTTGGTAGCAATTGGGGCAGTAGGCGAGGTGACGAGTTTCTGATCCGGCTTATTCATCAGTGCTAAGTAAGTGGAAGCGTGATCAGTAGACGTTTCCACCATCATCTCAGGCGCGAGCTGAGAAAATATCTTGAAGAGATTTGTTTCGACTTTAATGTCCCACGTAGATTCACCGCGTTTTCTGATCGCGAGCGTCTTGGGAATCGCTTTCAATGTTTCAATTCGCTGCTGAAGGTGGGCTCGTCGGTCAATAGCTTCCTGATCTTGCGCTGCTTCGAGTTGCGCACGGAGTTCCGCGTTCTCCCGCGAAAGACGGGTTAGCTCTTGAGTCACTTCCGGTCCGGCGATGGCCGTCGCTCGCGTCCAACCGATGCGAGGCGTAGTGTTAAATGCCTTCATCAGTGCGATCGATACCTTGCCGTGGAGATCGTCGGCTGTCTTCCAGAACCCAACCGGTCGTTGCTTCACCTTAGACTTGAACTTGGCCAGGGCAGCGATCTTCCCTTCTTCTTTATCAGTGTGCTTTGCAAGCGGTTCCACTGAGGAGTCAACTATGAAGCCGAGGGCTGGAACGCCCTTTGAAACCGCATAGTCGTACTCCTTCTCTGTAAAGCTCACGCCACCGGTAACAGAGCCGTACCGATTCCCGACAATGACTACGTAGTAGTCGGTCTCGTCAATCTGACGGGCAATGATCTTCCACTGTTCCTCGTCAGCAGCGCTAAACATCTCCATTCCGACGGGGATGTGGCCCATCTCAAGAATCGCCTTGATGACTTGCGATCGTTCATCCCTTAGGTCATCGTAGGTCGAACTGACGAACACTTGGTACTTGACTGTAGACATCTGCGTTTTCTAAAAAAAGCCTAGAGTGGAGAAGTATGCGTTCTAACGGCCCAGATAAGCCGCCCGCCGTAGGCGGGTCGGCTTGAGCGCTGGGTTAGACACCACTTCGCTATCAATCGCAACCATATGGACCATAGTCACCTGGCCACTTTTCGCGGTGCCGAACACGTTGCAGGCCAATAGACGCATAAATGACATCACACTGTGCTGAACTATGTGAGCCAAGTAGGTGCCTCTCCAGCCCGATGGGATAGCTGTATCCGACACCCTCAAACTGAGGGACCGCTCCGCAGAGCGGGCATACTGCCTTGCCCCTTGCATCAGGTTCAGTCAGATTTAGGACTCGTTGTGCTACTGTCCGCCGCCAGTTCTGGGATTCTTCACGGCTTAGATCGTAGGGTGGATTGACAGCGTCCTTATATCGCTCTGGTAGCAAGTGAATGATCGTGACTCGAAGACGCCACATTTCCTCGCGCATATGCCCCATACGCACTTCTGGCGACAGGGCTGGATCAATCTTTGGATTACCACGTGCCATAAATTTCTGTGATGGGGCTAACGGCCCAGATAAGCCGCCCGCCGTAGGCGGGTCGGCTTGAGCGCAGAGTTAGACCCTGCGGTTGGAAAGATGCCAGCGCTACCACAACGATAGCTACTAGCCCTGGTTTTATAAGGGCCAGCGGCCAAAAAGACTTGAAACTGGCGCAGCGTATGCAGGCGAAGCCCGGCGCGGCGGCAAAACCGCAAAGGAGAAACCTTTGCAAGTGGCGCGGCGGTGGAATAAATGGCTGCCTGCATTATTGGATGCTTGATAAGACTAACGACCAAGATAAGCCGCCCGCTTTAGCGGGTCGGCTTGAGCGCAAGGTTAGACCCGATGGCCGAAAGGGGAAACCCCCAACTTGCCGAAGGGCTTGGATTGCGAAAAACCGCTGCGCCACCGAGGCGACGCAACGCCGAATAAAAACCTGTGACCAAGCGCAGCGCATGCAGGCGAAGCCCAGCAGAGCGCCAAAACCCACAACCCCAACCGCTTGAGAAACTGAATGCAGTTTGAAAAAGCATGGCCTGAATACAGCGGGTTTTAAAAGGGACTAACGCCCTGAGTTCAGCCGCCGCCGTAGGCGGTCGGCTGCGACGAACGGTTAGGTGATTTCAGCAAGCTTGAATGCACAAAACTAAATAGATTAATGACACTCCATGTGACCACCTGGGAAAACTGTGCATGGCCGTCCAGTTTGATTGTTGATGACTGTTCTTGGGTGGCTTGGTTTGTTCTGATTGTTAATAATGACCCGCGTCGGTTCTGGCATATTTAACATTGATCGTAGTTTTAGGCATTCCGCTCCCTCCCGACGATTTTTGTTGGTGATCGTATTCTTCTCCATATCGCAGCGGCGTGTTTGTTCTGATACGGAAACGTCGTAACGAATGCTTGGTTGAGCGGTTTGGTTTTGTACAGGTTGGGGCCGCACTATTTGTTCGTTAATTTGTTGCTCGCGCTGCAAAGCTTGGCGTTGCAACTTTCGATTCTCCGCCTCAAGTGCCTGCAAGCGCTCTTGATAGATTTGTTCAGGATCCCTTTTTTCTTGTATCAATCCGCCGGTAGAGCCAGCATGACAGGGTGCATCAGAGAATACTGTGCGACCATTGGCGCTGCATTTGTACACTTGTGCGTAGCCTGTTGTCATTGCAAACGCAAGAAAAATGAAAGACAAGAATGTTCGATTTTTCATGATGCTCACCTTTTTGCCCTAACGCCTGAATTAAGCCGCGCCGCGAAGCGGCGTCGGCTTGAATGAATTGTTAGAAAACAATCAGTCGAACTTCAAGCCACTCTTGATCTTTGCTAGATTCTCACGCTCTGCGGCCTCGGCGGCAGCTTTCTTCGCAACTTCATGCTGTTTCTGTGCCCAGTATTTGGCATATGCAGTATTCGTCTCGGAAATGATTTTGTTGAATTCCACGATGAGATTCTGGAGTTCATTCGGAACGCAGTAGGTCTCTAGTCGGTCGCCTGAGACGTAAGCGTTTCGCTTCATCATGTAAAAATGCTGCTCCCAGCGCTGATTGAAGTACTCCGCCCATTCTGCTGGAGCTGATGAGGAAAGCTTCAGTACTGCATTGACCAAAGCTGAGCTTGGGTCAGTTTTGTAGGTTGCCTTGTCGTCAAAGGCGACGATCTTGATGTGTTCAAAATCAGTTGTCATGGAACTCCCCTTGTTTTCTAACGGACAAGATAAGCGGCCCGCCGTAGGCGGGTCCGCTTGAGCGCAGAGTTAGACCCAGCGGCTGAAATAAGGACGGAATGCAGGCGCAAACCGCATAGAACAGAAATAACACCAAAAGCACGGAGTATGCGGTGCTGCCGCTTGCCTGGCCTACGCTGGCGATGAATAACTGCCTGAGTATTTGTGCTGCGCATGACAAGACTAACTAGAATTAGACGACACGCATGCTAGCGCGATCAGTCAACCAAAACAACAACTGCATCAGCATCTCAACGTAAACCCCAACAAATAAAAAATTAGGCAAACCTAAAATTTCCCGGATGGCAACCCTTCCGGCTTCGCCCCCGCTTGCTGCCGATGCTGGCACTCTGCCGCGCCAGCCCAAGCTGCTTGAACGCATGCGCATCCACCTGCGCACGCGGCATTACAGCATTCGCACCGAAGAAGCCTACCTCGATTGGGCGCGGCGCTTCATTCTGTTTCATGGCAAGCGTCACCCGCAGGATATGGGTGCGGCCGAGGTCGAGGCGTTTCTGAGCCATTTGGCGGTTGATCGGCAGGTGTCCGCTTCCACGCAGAACCAGGCCAAGGCGGCGCTACTGTATTTGTACAAGCAGGTGCTGGGCCTGGATTTGCCTTGGCTCAGTGAAGTGGTGCAGGCCAAGCGCCCACAGCGCCTGCCCGTGGTGCTGACCCCTACCGAGGTGCGCGACCTGCTGTTGCACATGGACGGCACCACCGGCCTGATTGCGCAGCTGCTCTACGGCACCGGCATGCGCCTGCTGGAGTCGCTGCGCCTGCGCGTCAAGGATGTGGACTTTGCCCGCCGCGAGATCGTGGTGCGCGAAGGTAAGGGCAACAAGGACCGCGTGACCGTGCTGCCCGAAAACCTGATGGCCCCCCTGCAGGCGCAATTGCTCAAGGCGCGCGCGCTGCACGAGAAAGACCTGGCCGCCGGCCTGGGCCGCGTGTACCTGCCGCACGCACTGGCCGCCAAATACCCCAAGGCCGACCAGAGCTGGGCCTGGCAATGGGTGTTTCCGTCGCCCGTGCGCGCGCTGGATCCGCGCCCCGACGCGCGCACCGGCGCGCTGCTGGAGCGGCGCCACCACGTCTACCCCGAATCAGTGCAGCGCGCCGTGCGCGAGGCAGCGCGGCGCACGCAGATCGCCAAGCCCGTGACGCCGCACGTGCTGCGCCATTCGTTTGCCACGCACCTGCTGCAGGCGGGCTACGACATCCGCACCGTGCAAGAGCTGCTGGGCCATGCGGACGTCAGCACCACCATGATCTACACCCACGTGCTCAACAAGGGCGGGCGCGGCATTCTGAGCCCGCTGGACGCGCTGTAGAAGGGCGCGCGAGCGCGCCGTGGCACGTCGTGCCTGATCGGGTAAGCCCCTATCCCGGCCTTCCCCCACAGGGGGAAGGAGTGCTGGCAGGCGCAGCGCAAGGGCCGGCGCGCAGCGACTCAGGGGGTGTTTTTTTCCAGGGTTTCGCGCACTTGCGGGGTTACCGCAAAGCCGGGGCCAAAGCGTTCGGCCAGTTCGGCGGCGCGCCGGGTGAAGGCGTCCACCCCCATGCCGTAGATGAACTGCAGGGCGCCGCCCGTCCAGGCCGGAAAGCCGATGCCGAAGATGGAGCCGATGTTGCCGTCGTGCACGCTGGCCAGCACGCCTTCGTGCAGGCAGCGCGCCGTCTCCACGGCCTGGCGGTGCAGGATGCGGTCCTGCACGTCCTGCAGGTTCCATGCGGCGCCGTCTTTTTCAAACAGGCGCTTCAGGCCGGGCCATAGCTGTTTCTTGCCGCCCTCGGGGTAGTCGTAAAAGCCGCCGCCCGCCGCGCGGCCGGGGCGCTGGTGTTCCTTCACCATGGCCTCCACCAGCAGCTCGCCCGGCGTGGCGTGGTAGGTCTTGCCCTCGGCGGCCAGGTCGGCGCGGGTCTGCTCCAGCACGTGCACGCTCAGGGAGAGCGCGGTTTCGTCCAGCACCGCCAGCGGCCCCACGGGCATGCCGGCCTGCATGGCGGCGTTCTCGATCACGGCGGCCGGAATGCCCTCGCCCAGCATGGCCGCGCCTTCCATCACAAAGGTGCCGAAGGTGCGGCTGGTGTAGAAGCCGCGCGCGTCGTTGACCACGATGGGCAGCTTGCCCAGCGCCTGTACGTAGTCGTAGGCGCGGGCCACGGTGGCGTCGTCGGTTTGCCGGCCCCGGATGATTTCCACCAGCTGCATCTTGTCCACCGGGCTGAAGAAGTGGATGCCGACGAATTTCTCGGGCTTGGCGCTGGCTGCGGCCAGGCCGCTGATGGGCAGGGTGGACGTGTTGCTGGCAAAAAAGCCACCGGCGGCCAGCTGCGGCTCGGCCTCGCGCGTGACTTGCGCCTTCAGGTCGCGGCTCTCGAACACGGCCTCGATGATCAGCTCGCAGCCCGCCAGGTCGGCGGCGCTGGCGGTGGGGGTGATGCGCGCCAGCAGCGCATCGCGCGCTTCGGGCGCCATGCGGCCCGCGTCCACGCGCTTTTGCGCCAGCCGGGCGCTGTAGGCCTTGCCGGCCTCGGCCTTGTCCGGGCTCACGTCCTTGAGCACGGTGGCAATGCCCCGGCTGGCCTGCGCCCAGGCAATGCCCGCGCCCATCATGCCCGCGCCCAGGATGCCCACCTTGGCGGGCTTGAAGCGTTCGGCCACGGCCGGGCGCGACTTGCCGGCCTTGATGGCGTTCATGTCGAAGAAGAAGGTGTTGATCATGTTGCGCGCCACCGGGCCGGTCATCAGGCCGGCCAGGTAGCGGCTTTCGATGCGCAGCGCCGTGTCGTAGTCCACCAGCGCGCCTTCCACCATGGCGCACAGCGCCGCCTCGGGCGCGGGGTAGCGCCCGCGCGTGGTCTTCTTCAGCATGGCGGGCGCCACGGCCAGCGCGCCGGCGATCTTGGGGCTGGCGGGCGTGCCGCCGGGCATTTTGTAGCCCTTGTCGTCCCAGGGCTGGGCGGACTGCGGGTGCGCGGCAATGTGCGCCAGCGCGGCGGGCAGCAGCGCCGCGGGCGCGTCCACCAGCGCGTGCACCAGGCCGGCGTCGTGCGCCTGCTGCGGGTTCATCAGCTTGCCCTCCAGCAGGTAGGGCTGCGCGCCCAGCAGGCCCAGCAGGCGCACCATCTTGGTCACGCCGGTGGCGCCGGGCATCAGGCCCAGCGTCACTTCGGGCAGGCCCAGCTGGGTCTTGCGGTCGTTCACGGCGATGCGGTGGTGGGCGATCAGCGCCACCTCCCAGCCGCCGCCCAGCGCTGCCCCGTTGATGCAGGCGACGACGGGAATGCCCAGCGTCTCCAGCGTGCGAAAGTGCTTTTTCATGCGCTCGATCTCGGCGAACGCGGCCGGGGCGTCGGCGGGCGTCAGGCGCATCGTGGCCTTCAGGTCGGCGCCGGCAAAAAAGCTGCTCTTGGCCGACGCCAGCACGATGCCCTTGAGCGCGGCGCCGAGCTTTTCGCGGTCGGCCAGCACCTGCGCGGTCACGCTGGCCAGGTCGTCCTGCCACTGGCGGCACATGGTGTTGACGGGCGAGCCCTGCTCGTCGAAGGTGATCAGGGCCACCTGGCCCTCGCCCTGGGCGGCGATCAGTTCATAGCGGATGGTTTGCATGGTGTCTCTCTCCAAAGGGTGTTTGTCAGGCTGCGCCATGTGCGTTGCGGCCGGCAAGGCATGGCCCAGGCCAGCGGCAGCCGCGCAAGGGCCGCCCCGCCGCGCTGGCTGCGTCTCCCTTCCCGCAGCGTGCAACGCTGCGAGAGAAGGGGGAAGCGGCGTAGCCGCACAGGGGGATGCGCGTCATACGCGCTCCACAACCGTTGCGATGCCCATGCCGCCGCCCACGCAGAGCGTGACCAGGCCGTAGCGCAGCTGGCGGCGGTGCAGTTCGTCGATCACCGTGCCCAGCAGCATCGCGCCGGTGGCGCCCAGCGGGTGGCCCATGGCGATGGCGCCGCCGTTGACGTTGACCTTCTCGTGCGGCACGCCCATCTCGCGCATGAAGCGCATGGGCACGGCGGCAAAGGCCTCGTTCACCTCGAACAGGTCGATCTGCTCGACCGTCAGCCCGGCCTTGGCCAGCGCCTTGCGCGTGGCGGGCATGGGGCCGGTCAGCATGATGGTCGGGTCGGCGCCGCTCACGGCGGTGGCGACGATGCGCGCGCGCGGCGCCAGGCCGTGCGCGCGGGCGGCGGCTGCGCTGCCGATCAGCACGGCGGCGGCGCCGTCCACGATGCCCGACGAGTTGCCCGCGTGGTGCACGTGGTGGATGCGCTCGACCTGCGGGTAGCGCTGCAGCGCCACGGCGTCAAACCCCATGCCGCCCAGCTGCTCGAACGAGGGCTTGAGCGCGCCCAGGCCGTCCAGCGTGGTCTGGGGCTTGATGAATTCGTCCTGCGCCAGAATGGTCTGGCCGATCAGGTCGCGCACCGGCACCACCGACCGGTCGAACCAGCCCTGCGCGCGGGCGTGCGCCGCGCGGCGCTGCGATTCGAGGGCGAAGGCGTCCACGTCGGCGCGGCTGTGGCCGTCCAGCGTGGCGATCAGGTCGGCGCCGATGCCCTGGGGCACGAACAGCGTGGCCAGGTTGGTGGCCGGGTCCTGCGCCCAGGCGCCGCCGTCGCTGCCCAGCGGCACGCGGCTCATGCTCTCCACGCCGCCGGCCACCACCAGGTCTTCCCAGCCGCTGGCCACCTTTTGCGCGGCCAGGTTGACCGCCTCCAGGCCCGACGCGCAAAAGCGGTTGACCTGCACGCCGGCGCAGCGCCAGTCCCACCCGGCCTTGAGCGCGGCCACCTTGGGCAGCACCGCGCCCTGTTCGCACACGGGCGAGACGATGCCCATGACCACGTCGTCCACCGCGCCGGTGTCAAAACCCAGGCGCTGCTGCAGCGCGCCCATCACGCCGGTCAGCAGATCGATGGGCTTGACCTCGTGCAGGCTACCGTCCTTCTTGCCCTTGCCGCGCGGGGTGCGCAGCGCGTCAAACACATAGGCTTCGGTCATGTTGTTGTCTCCAAAAATATGAGTTAAATCGACCTTTAGCGCTTATATGGAAAGCGCTAACAGCTATGAATAAAGGAGTATCAGCGCGCGGGCAGGCCCATGCCGCGCGCGATCACTTCCTTCATGATCTCGTTGGTGCCGCCGTAGATGCGCTGCACCCGCGCGTCGGCCCAGGCGCGGGCGATGGGGTATTCCCACATGTAGCCGTAGCCGCCGTGCAGCTGCACGCATTCGTCGATCACCTGGCACTGCAGGTCGGTCGTCCAGTACTTGGCCATGCTGGCGGTTTCGGTGTCCAGCTGGTCGTGCTCGATCAGCGCGCAGCAGCGGTCCACGAACACGCGCGCCACCTGCACCTGGGTCTGCAGCGCGGCCAGGGTGAAGCGCGTGTTCTGGAACGCCGCCACGCTCTGGCCGAAGGCCTGGCGCTGCTTGACATAGTCCAGCGTCCAGCCGATGGCGGCCTCGGCGCTGGCCACGGCGCTGATGGCGATCTGCAGCCGCTCCCAGGGCAGTTGCTCCATCAGGCAGACAAAGCCCTTGCCCTGCATGGCCGGGCCGCCCAGCAGGTTGCCGGCCGGCACCTGCACGTTGTTGAAGAACAGCTCGGACGTGTCCTGCGCCTTCATGCCCACCTTCTTCAGGCGCTGGCCCTTGTCGAAGCCCGGCATGCCGGCCTCGACCAGCAGCAGGCTGGTGCCCTTGGCGCCGGCGGCCGGGTTGGTCTTGGCCACGACGATGACCAGGTCGGCGTGCCAGCCGTTGGTGATGAAGGTCTTGCTGCCGTTGAGCACGTAGTGGCTGCCGTCGGCGGACAGCTGCGCCGTGGTCTTGATGCCCTGCAGGTCGCTGCCGGCGGCGGGCTCGCTCATGGCAATGGCGCCCACCATCGCGCCGCTGGCCAGCTGCGGCAGGTATTTGCGTTTTTGCTCCTCGGTGCCGTAGTGCAGGATGTAGGGCGCGACGATCTCGCTGTGCAGGCCAAAGCCGATGCCGCTGCAGCCGGCGCGCGCGATCTCCTCCATCTGCAGCACGCTGTAGAGCCGGTCGGCGCCGGCGCCGCCGTATTCCTCGGGCAGGCTCATGCACAGAAAGCCGTTGGCCCCGGCCTTGCTCCACACCGCGCGGTCCACGTAGCCTTGGTCTTCCCAGGCGCCGTGGTGCGGGGTGATTTCCTTGTCGATGAAGCGGCGAAAGCTCTTGCCAAAGGCCTGGTGTTCGGGCTGGAACAGGGTGCGTGCGATCATGGCGGTGATTTTTACAAAGCAAATGCTTGCTTTAATTCTGACAGCGCGGCGGCAAATGTCCAGCCCCAAAAAGCGCCAAGCCGCCCCTGGGGGCGGCTGGTTTGTCACATAGGCGATGGTGCGCGGCGCGGCTGCGGCCGGGCCGGCGGCGCGGTCAGAAGAAGTCGGACACCGTCTTCCACCTGCCGTCCTGGATCTGCGACAGGCGCGAGCGCTCGCTGCCCAGGCGCTGTTTCTCGGAGAACTTCATGGTGTCGGTGCCGAACATGTCGGGCTCTATGGGCTTGCTCGTCATGGCCTTGATGAAGCTCTCGGTCGTCAGGTCGGTGCCGGCGCGCTGCGCGCCCTGGATGAACTGGTCCATGATGGTGTAGCCGTAGACCGAGAACACGCCCGGGTCCTCGTTGAACTTGGTCTTGTACTTGTTGGCCCAGAAGCGGATCGGCTGCGAGGCGTCGTCCAGGTAGGGCACGCTGACGGCGCTGGTGGCGTACAGCCCGTCCATGGCCTTGCCGCCCAGCTTGTGGATCAGGTCGGTATAGGCCGCCGTGGTGCCCAGGAAGACGGGGTTGAAGCCGGTCTTGCGCGACTCGCCGATGGTGCCGATGGTCTCGCGGATGATGGTGCCCATGACCACCATCTCGCAGCCGGCGGCCTTCATCTTGGCCACCTGCGACGAGAAGTCGGTGGCGCCGCGCTTGAAGCTGGTCTTCTCGGCCAGCTCCATGCCGATCTCCTTCATGCCGGCCTCGGCGCCGCGCAGCACCTCCAGGCCGAACTCGTCGTCCTGGTAGATGGCGCAGACCTTCTTGATGCCCTTTTCCTTGACCAGCCGGGGCGCCGCCTTGCGCGCCTGGTCGTAGTAGGGCACGCTGAAGGCGAACTTCAGGTGCATGTTGGGGTCTTCGAACATCTCGCGCGCGCCCGTCAGCGGGTAGAAGCTGATGACCTTCTTGGAGAACAGCACCGGAAACGTCGCCATGTTGGCCGCCGTGCCGATGTGGCCCAGCATGGCGAAGACCTTGTCGCGGTTGACCAGCTTCTGCGCGGCCAGCACGGCGCGCTTGGGGTCGTAGCCCGAGTCTTCCACCTTCAGCTCGATCTTGCGGCCGTTGACGCCGCCTTGCTCGTTGATCTCGTCCACGCGCAGCTGCATGCCGTTGCGCGCCTGCTTGCCGAAGCCGGCGATCGGCCCCGACAAGTCCTGGATGCTGCCCACGGTGATGCTGTCCTTGCTCACGCCCTGCTGGGCCTGCGCGGCGCCGCCTGCCAGCGCCAGGGCGGCGAGCAGTGTGATGGTGCGAAGTTTCATGGCCTGTCTCTCCTTGGGTGGACGGTGGTTGGGGTTATAGGGGCGGTGCGCGCGGGCGGGCAGTGGTGCAATCCCTCGGTCGCGCCGCGCTCAGCGGTACATGGCGTCGATCTGCGCCGCGTATTTCTGCTGCACCAGCTTGCGCTTGAGCTTCATCGTCGGCGTCAGCTCCTCGTCCTCGGCGGTGAGCTGGGTGTCGAGCAGGAAGAAGCGCTTGATCTGCTCGACGCGGGCGAACTTCTTGTTGACCGCGTCGATCACGCCCTGGATCAGCGCCTGCACCTCGGCCGCGCGCGTCAGGCTGGCGTAGTTGGAGAACGGCACGTCGTGGTCCTGCGCGTACTTCTCGACGTTTTCCTGGTCGATCATGATGATCACCGTGAGGTAGGGCCGCGCGTCGCCGATCAGCACCGCGTCGGTGACGTAGGGGCTGAACTTGAGCTCGTTCTCCAGCTCGCTGGGGGTGATGTTCTTGCCGCCGGCGGTAATGATGATGTCCTTCATGCGATCGGTGATGCGGTAGAAGCCGTCGGCGTCCACCGTGCCCACGTCGCCGGTGCGCAGCCAGCCGTCGCTGGTGAAGGTCTCGGCGGTTTTTTCGGGCAGGTTCAGGTAGCCCTTGAACACGTTGGCGCCCTTGACCTGGATCTCGCCGGTGGCCGGGTCCAGGCGCACCTGGTTGAAGCTCGCCGCCGGGCCGATCGAGCCGGGCTTGATGCGGCCCGCCAGCATGCCGGTGGAGGCGCCGCAGGTCTCGGTCATGCCCCAGACCTCCAGCATGGGCACGCCCAGCGCCAGGTACCACTTGATCAGGTCGGGCGAGATCGGCGCCGCCCCGGTGACCAGGAAGCGCGCGCGGTGGATGCCGATCAGCTTGCGCACGTTGTCCAGCGCCAGCCAGCGCGCCAGGCGGAACTGCGCCTTGAGCGCGGCCGGCACGGGCCGGCCCGCCAGCACCCGGTCGGCGATGCGCGCGCCCACGCCGATGGCCCAGGCGTAGGCTGCCTGCTGCAGGCGCGACGACTCCTTGAGCGCGATCATTACGCCCGAGTAGAACTTCTCCCACACGCGCGGCACGGCGGTGAACACCGTGGGCGCGATCTCGCGCACGTTCTCGGGCACGGTGTCGGGGTTCTCGACGAAGTTCAGCTTGCAGCCGGTGTACAGCGAAAAGTATTCGCCGCCCATGCGCTCGGCGATGTGGCACAGCGGCAGGAAGCACATCGCCTCGTCCTGCGCGTCGCGCGCCACCAGGGTGTTCAGGCCGCGCGCCGCGTGCACCAGCGCGCCGTGCGTGTGCATCGCGCCCTTGGGCTTGCCTGTGGTGCCAGAGGTGTAGACCAGGATGGCCGTGTCCTCGGGGCGCAGCGCCTGCACGCGCTCGGCGATGGCGCCGGGGTGCTGCGAGTTCCACTCGCGCCCCATGGCGCGCAGGGCGTCGAAGCTGATCACGCCGGGGTCATCCAGGCCGCGCAGGCCTTCCATGTCGAGGACGACGATCCTGTGCAGCAGCGGCAGGCCGGCGCGCACCTCCAGCGCCTTGTCGAGCTGCTCGTCGTCCTCGACGAACAGCACGCGCGTGGCCGAGTCCTCGCACAGGTAGTGCACCTGCGTGGCGGCGTCGGTGGGGTAGATGCCGTTGGCGATGCCCGCGCACGACAGGATGGCCAGGTCGGCCAGCACCCATTCGATGTTGGTGTTGGACAGGATGGACGCCGTGTGCCCAGGCGCGAAGCCCAGCGCCATCAGCCCGCCCGCGACCTCGCGCACGGCCTCGGCGGTCTGCTCCCAGGTCCAGCTTTGCCAGATGCCCAGCTCCTTCTGGCGCAACCACACGTCGGGCCCGCGCTGGCGCACGGCGTTCCAGAACATGGCGGCGATGGTGTCGCCGTCCAGCACGCTGGCGGGGTTGGGCCGGATGTGGGAGAGATCCCAAAGATTGGACATTGTTGGCTATCTCCAGGTCTTTTTCTTCTTCCAGCGCCGTTCGCCGCGCACGCCTTCTTCCTTCATGCCCAGGTAGAACTCCTTGATGTCGTCCTTCTCGCGCAGCGCGTCGCAGCGGTCTTCCATCACGATGCGGCCGTTTTCCAGCACGTAGCCGTAGTCGGCGGCGTTCAGCGCCATGTTGGCGTTCTGCTCGACCAGCAGGATGGTGGTGCCGCGCTCGCGGTTGATGCGCACCACGATCTCGAAAATCTCCTTGGTCAGGCGCGGGCTCAGGCCCAGGCTCGGTTCGTCGAGCAGGATCAGCTCGGGCGCGGCCATCAGCGCGCGCGAGATCGCCAGCATCTGCTGCTGCCCGCCCGAGAGCAGGCCCGCGTCCTGCGCGCTGCGCTCGCGCAGGATGGGAAAGTAGCCGTACACCAGCTCCAGGTCGCGCGCCGCGGCGTCGCGGTCGGCGCGGGTGTAGGCGCCCATCATCAGGTTGTCGTGCACCGACAGCAGGGGGAAGACCTCGCGCCCCTCGGGCACGTGCGACAGGCCCCGGCGCACGATGGCGGCCGGGTCGCGCGCGGTGATGTCGTCGCCACGAAAGTGCACGCTGCCCTTGCGCGGGTCGATGATGCCCGAGATGGTTTTCAGGATCGTCGTCTTGCCCGCGCCGTTGCTGCCCAGCACGGTGGCGATCTGGCCGCGGTGCACCTGCAGGCTGACGCCGCGTATCGCCTTGATCGGGCCGTAGGCGCTCTCCACGTTCTGCAGGCGCAGCACCACGTCCGCGCCGACCTCGGGGTGGGGTTGGTGAGGCAGGGCGCTCATGCCGCGGCCTTTGCGGGCGGGGCGCTGCGGCGCAGGCTGCTCACGTCGTCCACGCTGCCCAGGTAGGCCTCGGCCACGCCGGGGTCGGTTTGCACCGCGTGGGGCGTGCCCATGGCCAGCACCTCGCCCTGGTTCATGGCCAGCACCCGGTCGGAGACCTTGGAGACGAGCGACATGTCGTGCTCGACCATCAGCACGGTAATGCCCAGCTCGTCGCGGATGTCCTGTATCCAGAACGCCATGTCGTCGGTCTCCTCCACGTTCAGGCCCGAAGAGGGCTCGTCGAGCAGCAGCAGCTGCGGCTCGGTGCACAGCGCGCGCGCCAGCTCCACCACCTTGCGCACGCCGTAGGGCAGGCCGGCGACGAGCTGGTCGCGGTAGTGCTGCAGGTCCAGGAAGTCGATGACCTGCTCGGCCTTCTCTCGCGCGCGCATCTCGGCCGCGCGCACCCGGGGGGTGAAGAACATGTCGGCCCACAGGCCTGTCTCGCGCCGCGTGTGGCGGCCGATCAAGAGGTTGTGCAGCACGCTGGCGTGCTCGAACAGCTCGATGTTCTGGAACGTGCGCGCAATGCCCAGGCCGGCGACGCGGTGCGCCGGCTGGCCGGTCAGCACCAGCGGCGCGCCCTGGCCGGGGTGGTACAGGATCTGGCCGCTGGTGGGCTGGTAGATGCGGCTGATCAGGTTGAACACCGTGGTCTTGCCCGCGCCGTTGGGGCCGATCAGCGTGAACACCTCGCCGCGCCGCACGTCGAACGACACGTCGTTGACGGCCAGCAGCCCGCCGAAGCGCACGCTCAGGTGCTGGGCGCTCAGCAGCACGTCGGAGTGGGGGGATGGTGCGTTCATTTCAGGCGGTCGGACTTTTGGAAGGACTTCTGCCGCTTGAACATGCCCTTGCGGTAGAACGGAAACAGCTCCAGCCAGGTGCGCACCTTGAGCCAGCGCCCGTACAGGCCCATGGGCTCGAACAGCACGAAGGCCACCAGCACCACGCCGTAGACCACGGCCTGCAGGCCGGGCGCCTGGCCGATGGCGTCGGGCAGCCAGTCCTTGCCCAGCGAGATGAGCTGCGGCATCGAGATCAGGAACGCCGCGCCCAGGAACGCGCCGTGCACCGAGCCCAGGCCGCCGATCACGACCATGAGCAGCAGGTCGATGGACTGCAGGATGCTGAACTGGTCGGGCGAGATGAACTGCAGCTTGTGCGCGTACAGCGCGCCGCCCACGCCGGCCAGCGCCGCCGACAGGGCGAACGACAGCGTCTTGTAGCGCGCCAGGTGGATGCCCATGCTCTGCGCCGATACCTCCGAGTCGCGTATCGCCACGAACGCCCGCCCGGTGGGCGCGCGCAGCAGGTTGAGCACGGCCAGCGTGGCCAGCACGGTGATGGCCAGGCACAGCAGGTAGAAGGCGTTGGCCGATTCGAACGCGTAGCCCGCCACCTGCGGCGGCGGCACGTACATGCCGGCGTTGCCGGCGGTCACGCTCTCCCAGCGGGCGAAGACTTCCTCGACGATGAAGCCGAAGGCCAGCGTCGCCATGCCCAGGTAGATGCCCTTGACGCGCAGCGCCGGCAGCCCCACCACCACGCCCACCGCCGCCGAGAGCAGCGCCGCGCAGGCCAGCGCCAGGGCGAACGGCCAGCCCATGGTGGTCAGCACCGCCTGGGTGTAGGCGCCCACGCCCAGGAACGCCGCGTGGCCCAGCGAGAACTGCCCGGTAAAGCCGGCCAGCAGCATCAGCCCCAGGCCGACGACGCCGTAGATGAGCACGAAGGTCAGCTGCGCCAGCCAGTATTCGGGCAGCAGCCAGGGCGCGGCCAGCAGGCCCAGGCACAGCAGGCCGTACCAGAAGCGGTGGCCGGCGTGCTTGGCCAGGCGGATGTCCTGCGCGTAGCTGGTCTTGAAGATGAAACGCATGGGGTGGGCTCAGACTTTCTTGCGCAGGGCTTCGCCGAACAGGCCGTTGGGCCGCACCATCAGCATCAGCAGCACCACGATGTAGGCAGCGGTGTCCTTGAAGCCCTCGGGCAGGTAAAAGCCCGACAGCGACTCGACCACGCCGATCACCACGCCGCCGACGATGGCGCCCGGCAGGCTGGAGAAGCCCCCCACCACGGCGGCGGGAAAGGCCTTCAGGCCGATGAAGCCCATGTTGGCGTGCACGAAGGTGATCGGCGCCAGCAGCAGCCCGGCGACGGCCGCCATCGCGGCGGCCAGCCCCCAGGTCAGGCCGTTGAGGCGCTGCACCGGTATGCCCATGTAGTAGGCCGCCAGCTGGTTCTGCGAGCTGGCCTGCATGGCCACGCCCAGGCGCGTGTAGCGGAACATGGCGAACAGCAGCAGGCACAGCGCGGCGGTGGCGGCAATCACCACCAGCTGCTCCACGTCCAGCACCAGTGCGCCCAGGTGCAGCGTCTGCTCCTTGTACGGCACGGGCAGCGCGTGCGTTTCGGTGCCGATGCCCGGGATCATGGTGACCAGGCCGCGCAGCACGTAGCCTATGCCGATGGTCAGCATGACGATGGAGAACGCCGGCTGGCCCAGGATGGGGCGCACCACGATGCGTTCGAGCAGCACGCCGAACAGCGCCATCGCCGCGATGCTGGCCAGCACCGCGATCCAGAAGGGCCAGCCGAGCACGGTCATCAGCGCCAGGCCGCAGAACGCGCCCAGCATCATCAGGTCGCCCTGGGCGAAGCTGACGGTTTCGGTGGCCTTGTAGATGAGCACGAAACCCAGCGCGATCAGCCCGTAGATGCACCCCTGGGAGATACCGCTGACCAGCAGTTGCACGAATTGCACCCGGATGTCTCCATATTATTTTTACAAAGCAATTGCTTTGCATAATTCATGGTGCATGCAAGCAATGCGAATGACACTCGGTGCTTTCCCTGAAGCTGCAGGCCAAAGCTAAGATGCGCTGCGCCCCCGCCCGTCCTGCCCGCGCCGCACGCCTTCCCCCTTCCTCTTTATTTCTTCCTGCCATGGTCAAGCAAGCCCCCGCCGCCGCACCCGTATTCGAGCCGCAGTTCGTCGCGGCACTGCGCCAGTTGTTCGAGGAAAAAATCGCCTTCAACCAGGTGCTGGGCCTGTCCATCACCGCGATCGGCCCGCAGGAGGTGGCGGCGCGCATCGCGATGCGGCCAGAGCTGGTCGGTCACTACGCGTACAACCGCCTGCACGGCGGCGTGATCAGCGCCGGGCTGGACGCCATGGGCGGACTGGCGGTGATGGCGGCGATCGGCGCCAAGCACATGGACGAGGCGCCCGAGCAGCGCCTGCACCGCTTTGCCCGGCTGGGCACGATAGACCTGCGCGTGGACTATCTGCGCCCCGGCATTGGCGAGCAGTTCACGCTGCGCGCGCAGGTGCTGCGCCTGGGATCGCGCGTGGCCAATACGCGCATGGAGTTCCTGGACGCGGACGGGCAGCTGCTGTCCGCCGCCACGGCGGCCTACATCGTGTCATGACGTATGCCCGCGTGTGGGCATGCAAGGCCTGCAAGCGCGTGTAGCGAACGAGCGCTTTGGTTACCGTTCTTGCGCCCTTGCGCTGATTGTGAGCACTTGCTGTTTTTAGCATCGGGCGGTCTTTTTCAAGGAGCTCCGATGGCTGTGCAAACCCCCTTCTTTGGCAAACGCGAACCGACTGAAACCCTGCCGCAGCGCAGCCCTGGCACGCCTTTGGGCGCGTCGGGCCTGACCTCGGCAAACAGCAGCGCCAGCCGGCCCGCCGCCGCGCCGCCCAGCGTGGCGCAGCCCGTGCCCGAGGGCGGCAGCAAGCTGACGGTGGGCCCCAAGATCAAGCTCAAGGGCGTGGAGATCACCGACTGCGACACCCTGGTGGTCGAGGGAACGGTCGAGGCCACGATGGATTCGCGCGTGATCCAGATCGCCAAGGACGGCGCCTTCCACGGCACGGCCGAGATCGACCTGGCCGAGATCCACGGCCTGTTCGACGGCACGCTGACGGTGCGCGACAAGCTGGTGATCCACAGCACCGGTCGGGTCAGCGGCACCATTCGTTACGGCAAGGTGGTGATCGAGGAGGGCGGGCAGCTCACCGGCGAGATCGCCGTGGGCACGGGCGGCGCGGCGCGCGCGGGCCAGCGCGGCGAGGCGGTGGCGCTGCAGGCGTAGCCGGCCTCGGCTGATGGCTGATTACTGCGCGCCGCCCTGGGGCGCGACGGGGCGCGGCTTGCCGTTGTCGTCGATGGCCACGTAGGTAAGGCGCGCCTCGGTCACCTTCACGTACTGGCCCTGGGCGCGGATGTGCTCGGCGTAGACCTCTACCAGCACCGTGATCGACGTGCGGCCCACGCGCTCGATGCCGGCGTAGAACGACAGCAGGTCGCCCACGCGCACCGGCTGCTTGAAGACGAACTCGTTGACCGCCACCGTGGCCATGCGCCCCTGGATGAGCCGCGCCGGCAGCACCGAGCCGGCCAGGTCCACCTGCGCCATGACCCAGCCGCCGAAGATGTCGCCGTTGCTGTTGGTGTCCGCCGGCATGGGGATGACCTTCAGCACCAGTTCCTTGTCGGAGGGCAATTGGGTGGCGGGGCTGCTGCTGGCTTGGGACATGGGCACAATCACTCGTTCAATACAAAACGAGCATTATCACCATGCGCCGCCACGGCGAAGCCCCGCCCGCCCCCGACAGCCACAACGACTCCCCCCGATCCGACTGGGCCACGCTGGGCCGCCTGATGCCCTACCTGTGGCAATACCGCTGGCGCGTGCTGGTGGCCATCGTGCTGATGGTGGGCGCCAAGCTGGCCAACGTGGGCGTGCCGCTGCTGCTCAAGCAGCTGGTGGACGCGATGACCGTGCCGCCGGGCAGCGTGCAGGCGCTGCTGGTCGTGCCGGTGGGCCTGCTGCTGGCCTACGGGCTGCTGCGCTTTTCCAACGCCGCGTGCAACGAACTGCGCGACCTGGTGTTTGCCAAGGCCACGCACGGCGCGGCGCGCGCCATTGCGCTGTCCACCTTCAACCATTTGCACACGCTGTCGCTGCGCTTTCACCTGGAGCGCCAGACCGGCGGCATGACGCGCGACATCGAGCGCGGCGTGCGCGGCATCGAGGCGCTGGTGTCGTTCGCGCTGTTCAACATCGCCGCCACGCTGATCGAGGTGCTGCTGGTGCTGGCCGTGCTGGCCAGCCGCTTCGACGCCTGGTTCGCCGCCATCACGCTGGCCGCGCTGGTGCTGTACGTGGCCTGGACGGTGGGCGTGACGCAGTGGCGCATCCAGTTCCGGCGCCAGGCCAACCAGTTCGACTCGGCCGCGCACAGCAAGGCGGTCGATGCGCTGCTGAACTTCGAGACCGTCAAGTACTTCAACAACGAGGACTTCGAGGCGCGCCGCTACGACGTGAGCCTGGAGCAGCTGCGCCGCGCCCAGCTCAAGAGCCGCAGCACGCTGGCGCTGCTCAACGCCGGCCAGCAGCTCATCATCGCCACCGCCCTGGTGGCCATGCTGTGGCTGGCCACCGCGGGCGTGGCGGCCGGGCGCCTGACGCTGGGCGACCTGGTCATGGTCAACGCCTTCATGATCCAGATCTACATCCCGCTCAACTTTCTGGGCGTGATCTACCGCGAGATCAAGCAAAGCCTGGCCGACTTGGACCGCATGTTCCTGCTGATGGACCGGCAGCAGGAGGTGGCAGACGCGCCCGGCGCCCAGCCGCTGGCCGGGCTGCAGGCGCCGACGATACGCTTCGAGGACGTGCACTTCGCCTACGAGGCGGCGCGCCCCATCCTGCAGGGGCTGAGCTTCGAGGTGCCTGCCGGCAGGACCGTGGCCGTGGTCGGCCCGTCGGGCGCGGGCAAGAGCACGCTGGCGCGCCTGCTGTACCGCTTCTACGACGTGGGCGCCGAACCCTCGCGTGCGAGCGCGGCGCGCAGCCCGTCTGCCGGGGCGGTTGCCGGCGCCGGCCGCATCACCATCGCCGGGCAGGACATCCGCGGCGTGACGCAGCACAGCCTGCGCCGCGCCATCGGTATCGTGCCGCAGGACACGGTGCTGTTCAACGACACCGTGGCCTACAACATCGCCTACGGCCGCCCCGGCGCCAGCCAGGCCGAGGTGGAGCAGGCCGCGCGCGCCGCGCGCATCCACGACTTCATCGCCGCCCAGCCCAGGGGCTACGAGACCATGGTGGGCGAGCGCGGGCTCAAGCTCTCCGGCGGCGAGAAGCAGCGCGTGGCGATCGCGCGCACGCTGCTCAAGAACCCGCCGATCCTGATCTTCGACGAAGCCACCAGCGCGCTGGATTCGGCCAACGAGCGCGCCATCCAGGCCGAGCTGCGCGCCGCCGCGCAGGGCAAGACCACGCTGGTGATCGCGCACCGCCTGTCCACCGTGGTGGACGCGCACGAAATCCTGGTGCTGGACGCCGGCGCCATCGTCGAGCGCGGCACGCACGCGCAGCTGCTGGCGCGGGGCGGGCGCTACGCCAGCATGTGGGCGCTGCAGCAGTCCGACGGCGAGGGCGCTCCCGTGCCCGAGATGGTGCAGACGCTGCAGCGCCCCGCGCCGTGGGAATGAGCATCGAGGGGCCGCAGCTCCTCGCGGCGCAGCACGGCGTGGCCGCGTCGGTGGCTGCGGCGCAGCCGGCGCCATGAACAAAAAAGCGGCAGGGAGTGCCTCCCGCTCTTGTATTTGATAGCTTCTGCGCTTGATTATCAACAATCTCAGATTGTTTTATATCCAAGATTAAATGCCGATAAGCGCAAACAGCTATTGTTTTTGCGGGCTGCTACTTGCTCGCCGCAACCGCCTTCTCGGCCGCCTGCACCAGGTCGTTGCCGATCTGGCCCTTCCACTTGTTGTACACCGGGCGGGTGGCCTGGACGAAGGCCTCGCGCTCGGCGGGGGTGAGCTCGGTCACGGTCACGCCCAGGCCCTCGATCTGCTTGAGCAGCGGCTTGTCGGCCTCGACCATGCCCTTGCGCGCCAGCGCGATTTCTTCCTTGCCGGCCTCGATGGCGGCCTGCCGGACGGCTTCGCGGTCCTGCGGCGTCCAGCTGTTCCACACGTCCTTGTTCACCACGAAGACCAGCGGGTCGTTCATGTAGCCCCACATGGTGATGTACTTCTGCGCCACGGTGTGCAGCTTGGCGGCGGTGAAGATCGACAGCGGGTTTTCCTGCCCGTCCACGGCGCCGCTGGCGAAGGCGGGCTGCGCGTCGGCCCAGCTCATCTGCGTGGGGTTGGCGCCCAGCGCGGTGAAGGTGTCGAGGAACAGCGGCGAGCCGACGACGCGGATCTTCATGCCGTGCATGTCCGCCGGGCTCTTGATGGCGTGCTTGGAGTTGGTCAGCTCGCGGTAGCCGTTCTCGCCCCAGGCCAGCGGCACCACGCCGGCCGTCTCCAGCCTCTTGAAGATCATCTTGCCGACCTCGCCTTGCGTGGCGGCGTCCACCGACGCGTAGCTGGGGAACAGGAAGGGCAGTGAGAACAGGTTCAGCGCCTTGACCTGGGGCGACCAGTTGATGGTCGAGCCGATGGCCATGTCGATCACGCCCTGGCGCAGCGCGCTGAACTCGCGCGTCTGGTCGCCCTGGATCAGCGACACGCCGGGGTAGAGCTTGATGTTGATGCGGCCCTGGGTTTTTTCCTTGACCTTGTTGGCCCAGATCTCGCCGCCCTTGCCCCAGGGGAAGGCGGTGCTCAGCACCAGCGACATGCGGTATTCGCTCTTGTAGCTGCCCTGCGCCAGCGCGGGGGTGGAAAACGCCAGTGTGCTGGCGGCGGCCACGGCGGTGGCCAGGAAGGTACGCAGTTTCATGGTTTCAGTCTCCTTGGGAAAAAATCAATAGCCCAGGTAGGCGGGCAGCCACAGCGCCAGTTGCGGGAAGGCGATCACCGCCACCATCACCAGGAACATGGCCAGCAGCATCGGCCAGACCCAGCGCACGGTGGATTCCATGCGTACCCCGGCGATGCGGCACGAGACCATCAGGTTCACCGCCAGCGGCGGCGTGAACTGGCCGAGCGAGACCTTGAGCGTGAGCAGCACGCCGAACCACACCGGGTTCCAGTGGTAGTGCTCCATGATGGGCATGAGTAGCGGCACGAAGATCAGGAAGATCGAGATGCCGTCGAGGAACATGCCCACGGTGATCAGCAGCAGGATCAGCAGCGACAGCACGCCGTACTCGCCCAGGCCCGAGTTGACGATGGCGTGCGCCACCGGGTCGATCACGCCCAGCGTGGACAGCGAGAACGCGAAGATGCCGGCCAGCGACACCACGATGAGGATGACGGCCGACAGCTCGCCGGCCTCGCGCAGGATGACGAACAGGTCGCGCACCCTGATCGTGCGGTGCACAACCATGCCCACGAACAGGCCGTAGAACACCGCCACCACGGCGGCCTCGGTGGGCGTGAACCAGCCCATGCGCATGCCGCCCAGGATCACCACGGGCGCCGACAAACCCCAGAACGCCTCGCGCAGGCTGCGCCAGAACGGCGGGCGCGGCATGCCGGACTCCAGCTGGCCCATGTCGTGGCGCCGCGCCATCCATACGGCCGGGGCGATCAGGGCGAGGCCGGCGAGCACCCCGGGGATCATGCCGGCGGCGAACAGCGCCGGCACCGTGGCGCTGGGCACCAGCACCGAGTAGACGATGAAGGCCACCGAGGGCGGGATCAGGATGTCGGTGGCGGCGGCGGCGCCGACTACGCTGGCCGAGAAGCTGCTCGGGTAGCCGGCGCGGTTCATGGCGGCGATCATCACGCCGCCCACGGCGGCCGCGTTGGCCGGCCCCGAGCCCGAGATGCCGCCCAGGAACATGGCCACGGCAATGGCCACCAGCGGCAGCATGCCCGGGCCGCGCCCGATGATGGACACCGCCAGGTTGACCAGGCGCAGCGCCACGCCGGAGCGGTCGAAGATCGAGCCCACCAGCACGAACATCGGGATGGCCAGCAGCGGGTACTTGCCCAGGCCGGCGTAGAAGTTCTGCGGCACGGCCAGCAGGCCGAACCATTGCGCGTCGCCGTTGGCGAGCGCGATGCAGGCAGCGCCTGCCAGGCCCAGCGCCGCGCCGATCGGCACGCCGGCGAGCATGAGCGTGAGGAAGGCGACGAACAGCAGCGTGGCGATCATGGCTGGCGCTCCTGCGCCGCGCCGTCGCCGCCGTTGCCGCTGTCGAGAAACTCCACGTCGCTCTGGCGCGTGCGCCGTATCAGCAGGCCGATGGCGCGCCAGGTGATGAGCAGCGACAGGATCGGCAGCCAGACGGAGTACCACCACTGCGGCACGCCGATGCCGGGCGAGGTCTCCTCGTAGCGGTAGTCGTCCCAGACCAGGCGCACGCTGAGCACGGCCAGGATGGCGAACAGCAGCGCCACCATGGCCGCGCCCAGCTGCGCCAGGCGCCGGCGGCGCAGCGCCGAGCCGCTTTCGGCGAAGAATTCGATGCGGATGTGGCGGTCGCGCGCCACGGCGGCCGAGCCGGCGACCATGGTCAGCACGATCATCAGGAAGACCGAGATCTCCTCGGTCCAGGCGAACGAGGCGTCGGTGAAGTAGCGCACCAGCACGTTGGCGAAGGTGATCAGCGCCAGCGCCGCCATGATGAGGACGGTCAGCCAGTCCTCGATGCGCAGCGAGCGGGGCTCCTCGCTAGTGGCGGTGTGGTCGGGCGCGGCCGAGCCGGCCGGGGCCTCGGTCGAAGCCGGGGCTTGGGTGGGGTGGGATGGCATGCAGGCAGGGCGTGAGAAGGTCGGACATGGCGATCGCCTCTACCTGCCGGCGTTGTGCGCCGCAGGCCTGGACGGGGTGCGGCGCTTGGGGCGCCGCAGCGGCTATTCTGCCGGTAAAACAGGGGGGGCGCGGCGCAGGGAGTTCCCGGAGAAAGCCTGTCAGCTTGTGTTGGGGACGGGCGCGCCTGGACAGATAATGCGCGCCATGGAAACCAAATGGCTTGAAGACTTCGTCAGCCTGGCGGAAACGCGCAGCTTTAGCCGTTCCGCCCAGCTGCGCCACGTGACGCAGCCGGCGTTCTCGCGCCGCATCCAGGCGCTGGAGGCCTGGGCCGGCACCGACCTGGTCGACCGCAGCTCCTACCCCACGCGGCTGACCCCGGCGGGCAGCACGCTGTACGACCAGTCGCTGGAGATGCTGCAGGCGCTGCAGAACACCCGGGCCATGATGCGTGCGCACACCAGCGCCGGCTCGGACATGATCGAGTTCGCCGTGCCGCACACGCTGGCGTTCACCTTCTTTCCGGCGTGGGTGTCGAGCCTGCGCAAGGACTTCGGGCCGCTCAAGAGCCGCTTGATCGCGCTCAACGTGCACGACGCGGTGATGCGCCTGGTCGAGGGCGGCTGCGACCTGCTCATCGCCTACCACCACACGTCGCAGCCCTTCCAGCTCGACCCCGACCGCTACGAAATGGTCAGCCTGGGCGAGGAGTCGCTGGCGCCGTACTCCCGCCCGCAGGCCGACGGCAGCCCGCTGTTCTGCCTGCCGGGCAAGCCGGGCGAGCCGCTGCCCTACCTGGGCTACGCCCCCGGCGCCTACCTGGGGCGCATGACGGATCTGATCCTCAAGCAGGCGCAGGTGCCGATCCACCTGGATCGGGTCTACGAGACCGACATGGCCGAGGGCCTGAAGGCCATGGCGCTGGAAGGCCACGGGGTGGCGTTCCTGCCGCACAGCGCGGTGCAGAAGGAGGTGCGCTCGCGCAAGCTGGTCAGCGCCGCGCCCGCCGGCCTGCAAGAGCTGCGCATGGTCATGGACGTGCGCGCCTACCGCGAAAAGCCCACGCGCAAGGAGCCGGCCAAGGGACAGGCGCAGGCGCTGTGGGAATACCTGCAGTCGCACGGGGACAACGGGCAGGTGTGACCGGTGCGGGCGCCGTTGCGTGCGCTATGATTTATACCTAGGGTAAATACCAGTATAAAAATTTTGCATAACCGCGCCTGTAATCGGCATTGGAGTTCTTGCAGGCGCGCACTTACAGTCTGCACCGCGCCGCCCGGCTGCCCCTTGCAGGGCGCTTGGCGGTGCAAAGCCGTTCCCGGCAGGCGCAGAATCTGCGCGGGAACGCGTTCTCTTGACGGAACCAACGTATGACACACCAGCACCGGAACATGGCATGGGCGCTTGCACTGCTGTGCTGCGCCGCGAGCGCCAGCGCGCAGGGCGTGCTCGAACGCATCGCCGCGGGCGGCGCGCTGGTGATTGCGCACCGCGAGTCGTCGGTGCCGTTTTCCTACATGCACGACGGCAAGCCCGTGGGCTACGCGGTCGACCTGTGCCTGCGCATTGCCGACGCGGTGCGCAGCAAGACCGGCATGAAGAACATGCCCGTGCGCTTCCTGCCCGTGACGCCGGCCAACCGGGTCCAGGCGATCAAGGAAGGCCGCGCCGACCTGGAGTGCGGCTCCACCACGAACAACGCCGCGCGGCGCCAGGATGTGGAGTTCACCATTCCGCACTTCATCACCGGCGCGCGGCTGCTGGTGCCGGCCGGCAGCCCGGTCACGCGCATGGAAGACCTGCAGGGCAAGAAGCTGGTGTCGACCAAGGGCACGACCCCGCTGAAGGCTGCGGTACAGGCCAACAAGGGGCACCTGATGGGCATCCAGATCCTTGAGGCGTCCGACCACGAGGCGGCGGTGGAAATGGTGGAAAAGGGCCAGGCCGACGCTTTCGTGATGGACGACGTGCTGCTGTACGGCCTAGCCGCCAGCCGCCCCGATCCCAAGGCGCTCAAGGTGGTGGGACGCTTTCTGACGACCGAGCCCCTGGCCATCATGCTGCCCAAGGACGACCCCGCATTCAAGAAGCTGGTGGACGACGAAATGCGCCAGTTGATCACCAGCCGCCAGATCAACGCCATTTACGACAAATGGTTCATGCAGCCGATTCCGCCCAACAACCGGGCGCTGAATCTGCCCGTCAGCTATTTATTGCGCGACTTCTGGAAATACCCTACGGACAAGGTGCCCTTCTAGGCACCAAAGTACGCACAATAGAAACCTGATTCAACCAATCATTGCCGGCATGCGCCCATGCGACCCGTTTGGGCAACGGCCGGCCGTGCACTCTGGCCTCTGCCCACCCATACCCAAAGGAGAAAATACATGAAAAAGCATTTGCTCGCCGCTGCCATTACCGTGTTGGCGGTCGGCACCGCGTTTGCGCAGGAGCAGGACACGCTGGCCAAGATCAAGGCCAGCGGCAGCGTCACGTTCGGCGTGCGTGAGTCCTCCGGCCTGGGCTACACCCTGGGCAACGGCAAGTACGTCGGTTTCCACACCGAGATGGGCGAACGC
>Ga0222429_100298_pt1 | contig 51281 bp, 46 predicted proteins | sample 1B50Ametagenome_FD_182475 | JGI IMG/M metagenome (GOLD analysis project Ga0222429, IMG submission 182475) | Enriched microbial communities from leaf-cutter ant dump, University of Wisconsin, Madison, United States - 1B50A (version 2) | ecosystem: Environmental > Terrestrial > Nest > Insects nest...
CTGATGGAGGAAAACACCACCGCCATGCAGGCGCTGGTGATCGCCCACGCCGCCTACGGGCACAACAGCTTCTTCAAGGGCAACTACCTGTTTCGCATGTGGACGGACGCGGGCAGCATCATCGACTACCTGGTCTACGCACGCGACTTCATCGCCCAGTGCGAGGAACGCCACGGCCTGGACGCGGTGGAGCAGCTGCTCGACTCCTGCCACGCGCTGGCCAACTTCGGCGTGGACCGCTACCGCCGCCCGTCCAAGAAGAACCTGGCGCGCGAACGCGCCGAGCGCGAGCAGCGCGAGATCTACGCGCAGCGCCAGGTCAACGAGCTGTGGCGCACGCTGCCCGCGCGCCCCGGCAGGGACGACGCGCCGCAGGGGGCCGAGCGCTTTCCCGCCGAGCCGCAGGAAAACATCCTGTACTTCATCGAAAAGAACGCGCCGCTGCTCGAACCCTGGCAGCGCGAGGTGGTGCGCATCGTGCGCAAGATCGCGCAGTACTTCTACCCGCAGCGCCAGACCCAGGTGATGAACGAGGGCTGGGCCACCTTCTGGCACTACACGCTGATGAACACGCTGTACGACGAGGGCTGGCTGACCGACGGCGTGATGCTGGAGTGGCTGGGCTCGCACACCAACGTCATCTACCAGCCGCCGGTGGGGCACCGGGCGTACAGCGGCATCAACCCGTACGCGCTGGGCTTTTCCATGTACCGCGACCTGCGCCGCATCTGCGAGCAGCCCACCGAGGAAGACCGCCGCTGGTTCCCCGACATCGCGGGCAGCCCCTGGCTGCCGGCGCTCGACCACGCCATGCGCAACTTCAAGGACGAGAGCTTCGTCGGCCAGTACCTCAGCCCCCGGCTGATGCGCGACATGCGGCTGTTCGCCGTGCACGACGACGCCAGCGCGCACGAGCTGCTGGTCAGCGCCATCCACGACGAGGACGGCTACCGGCAGCTGCGCCAGATGCTGTCGCAGCAGTACGACCTGGGCGCGCGCGAGCCCAACATCCAGGTCTGGAGCGTGAACCTGCGCGGCGACCGCAGCCTCACGCTGCGCCACACGCAGCACCGGGGCCGACCGCTGGCCGACGACGCGCAAGAGGTGCTCAGGCACGTGGCCCGCCTGTGGGGCTTTGGCGTGCAGATCGAAAGCGTGGACGGCGATGGCGGCCCCCCGGTGCTGCTGCACGAGGTGCCCGCGCCCACGGCGTAACCCCGTTATCTGCGCGCAAGGGTTGCTCTATATACTGGCCGCCAACGGAAAAACCGTTGGTATGCACGCCGCCGTGGCGGCACAGCGGCAACACCATGGACAGCAAGCAACACGATGATTCGGGGCGCCAGGCGCCGCCAGGTGCGGCGCCCGCCGGGGCGTTGCTGCGGCGCGTGCAGCAGCTGCAGGCGTCGGTCGAGCGCCTGGAGCAGGCCGAGCGGCTGCAGCGCGCGCTGTTCGACATCGCCGACACGGCCGCCTCGCAGCGCGACATGCCCAGCCTGCTGCAGGGGCTGCACCGCATCGTCGGCGAGCTGATGTACGCGGCGAACTTCTACATCGCGCTGTACGACCAGCGCCGGCAGCGGCTGCGCTTCATCTACTTCGTCGACGAGATGGACGGCCAGATGTACCGGCCGGACCAGGAGTTCTCCGCCGAGGAACTGTCCAACTCGATCACGCTGGCGCTGGTTCGCCACGCCCGGGCCGTGCGCGGGCCGTCGCGGCAGGTGGCGCGGGAGCTGGGGCTCGACAGCGGGCAGGCGGTGGGCTCGCCGTCGGCGGACTTCATGGGCGTGCCGCTGCTGCGCGGCGGCGAGGCGCTGGGCGCGCTGGCGGTGCAGAGCTACCAGCCGGGGCGCGGCTATACCGAACGCGACCAGGACGTGCTGGCCTTCGTGGCCGGGCACGTGCTCAACGCGCTGGAGCGCAAGATGGGGCAGGAGGCGCTGGAGCAGCGCGTGGCCGAGCGCACGCAGGCGCTGGCCGACGCCAACGCCCGGCTGCGCGAACAGGTGCAGGAGCGCGAGCGCGCCGCGCACCTGCAGGCCACGCTGTACCGCATCGCCGCGCTGGGGCACGACCACGACAGCCACGACGGCTTCTACCGCGGCATCCACCAGGCGGTGGGCGAGCTGCTCGACGCCGAGAACTTCTTCATCGCCCTGCTGACCGAGGACGGCGCGCAACTGGACTTTCCGTACGGCGTGGACGTCCAGGGCGTGAGCTTTCCGTCGCGCCCGTTCGGCCGCGGCATGTCCGAGTACGTGATCCGCCAGGGCCGCACGGTGCTGATGAGCGCGCACGAGGTTCGGGCGCTGGTGGACGCCGGCGACGTGGACGTGGCCACCTACCACACGCCGGCGCTCAGCTGGCTGGGCGCGCCCCTGCCCGGCGCGCGCGGCGTGATGGGCGTGGTGGCGGTGCAAAGCTACCGGCCCGGGCTGAGCTATACCCGGCAGGACGCGGACTTGCTGACCTTCGTCTCGTACCAGCTGGCCAGCACGCTGCGGCGCCACCGGCAGGAGGCGGCGCTGCAGGCGCTCAACGGCGAGCTGGAAGAGCGCGTGCAGCAGCGCACCCAGGAGCTGCGCCAGCAGATCAGCGTGCGCGAGCAGGTGCAGCAGCAGCTCAGGCACCAGGTCATGCACGACCCGCTGACCGGCCTGCCCAACCGGCTCTACCTGCGCGACCGGCTGGAGCGGGCGCTCGGCGGCCAGCAGCGCAGCTCGGTGCGCCGCTTCGCGCTGCTGTACCTGGACGTGGACCGCTTCAAGCTGTTCAACGACAGCTTCGGCCACCTGGTGGGCGACGCCGTGCTGCGCGAGGTGGCCGCGCGCCTGCAGGAATGCGTGCGCCGGCCCGACGTGGTGGGGCGCCTGTCGGGCGACGAGTTCTCCATCCTGCTGGAGGACTGCCCTCAGCCCGCCACGGCGTGCCTGGTGGCGCAGCGCATCCAGGCGCGCATGAAGGATCCCATTGAGGCGGGCGGGCGCCTGCTGCACGTCTCGATCAGCATCGGCATCACCATGAGCCACCCGCGCTACACCGGCGTGGACGCCATGCTGCACGACGCCGACACCGCCCTGTACCGCGCCAAGGCGGCGGGGCGCCAGCGCTTCGTGCTGTTCGACGAGTCGCTGCAGACCATGGCGATGAACGTGCTCGACCTGGAGCAGCAGATGCGCGGCGCGCTTGAGGCGGGCGGCTTCGTGCCGCACTTCCAGCCCATCGTGCGCCTGGCGGACGCCGCCGTGGTCGGCTACGAGGCGCTGATCCGCTGGCAGCATCCCACGCGCGGCCTGCTGGGGCCGGGCGAGTTTCTGCCCGCCGCCGAGGAAACCGGGCTGATCGAGGCCATCGACTGGCACATGTACCGCATGGCCTGCACGGCCGGCGCGCGGCTGCTGCAGGGCGAGCAGTACCTGACCATCAACATCTCGCCGCGCCACTTCCAGGACAGGAACTTCGACAAGCGCCTGCTGGCGCTGGTGCGCGAGTCCGGGCTGGCCGCGCAGCGCCTGTGCATCGAGGTGACCGAAGGCACGCTGCTGCGCAACCCCGACGCGGTGGCGCACGCCCTGCACCGCCTGAGCGAGGCGGGCATCAGCACCGCGCTGGACGACTTCGGCACCGGCTATTCGTCGCTCAGCCACGTGCACCGCTTCCCCATCGAAAAGCTCAAGATCGACCGCTCCTTCGTCAAGGCGCTGGGCAACGAGAACGAACGCCGCAGCCCGGCCATCGTGGCGGCGGTGCTGGGCATGGCGCAGTCGCTGGGCATCGCCGTGGTGGCCGAGGGCGTGGAGACCGACGCGCAGCGCCGGATGCTGCTGGGCATGGGCTGCGCCTACGGGCAGGGCTATCTATTCGGGCGCGCCGAACCGGCCGCGCACTGGCAGGACGACCGCCAGCGGGCGGCTGAAAGGAGTACGGCATGACGCAACAACACCTGTCCGCAGCCGCGGACGCACAGCCGCTGGCGGACGGCCTGGCGGCGCTGCAGCCGTCGCCGCGCATGCCGGTGCTGTTCCTGGGCCACGGCAGTCCGATGAACGTGATCGAGGACAACGCCTGGCGCAGCACCTGGCAGGAGCTGGGCGCGCAGCTGCTGGCGCGGCCCGTGCGGCCGCAGCTCATCCTGTGCGTTTCGGCGCACTGGCTCACGCGCGGCGGGTGGTATCTGACGGGCATGGCGCAGCCGCGCACCATCCACGACTTTGGCGGCTTTCCCAGCGAGCTGTACGCGCAGCGCTACCCCGCGCCCGGCGCGCCCGCCGTGGCGCACGCGCTGGCCGGCATGCTGCGCACGCCCGCGGGCGGCGCGCCGCTGGGCGTGGACGAGGACGAATGGGGGCTGGACCACGGCGCCTGGGGCGTTCTCAAACCCATGTTTCCCGCCGCCGACATCCCCGTGCTGCAGCTGAGCATGGACTACGCCCGCCCCCCGGCCGAGCACTTCGCGCTGGGCGAGCAGCTGCGCGGCCTGCGCGAGCGCGGCGTGCTCATCGTGGGCAGCGGCAACATCGTGCACAACCTGGGCGCGATGCGCATGGGCACCGGCATCAACGCCGCGTACGACTGGGCGCAGGCGTTCGACGCCCAGGTCACCGCGCTGGTGCAGGACGGGCGGCTGCCGGCGCTGGCCGATTTTCTGCAGTGGGGCGACGTGGCGCGGCTGGCCCATCCCACGCACGAGCACTACCTGCCGCTGCTCTACGCCGCCGGCGCCGTGCATCCGGGCGAGGCGCCGCGCTTCTTCAACACCGGCTTTCAGGCGGCGGCGATCTCGATGCGCTCGATGATCTGGGGAGAGTAAAAAATATAGCTGGCTGCGCTTTATATACAACGATTTCAGATATAAAAGTACCTGAAATCCTTATATAACAAGCGCAGCCAGCTATTGATTTGTGCGGCCCCGTCTCCCAAGGAAGAAGGGGTATTGCCCTAGCTTTACATCACCTTGGCCACAGCCTGACACACGTAGTCGATGTTCTTGCTGTTGAGCGCGGCCACGCACATGCGGCCAGTGTCGGTGCCGTACACGCCGAACTCGCTGCGCAGGCGCACCATCTGGTCCTTGGACAGGCCGGAGTAGCTGAACATGCCGATCTGCGTGGTGATGAAGGACATGTCCTGCTGCACGCCGGCGGCCTTCAGGCCATCGACCAGCTTCTGGCGCATGGCCTTGATGCGCACGCGCATCTCGCCCAGTTCCTTTTCCCACAGCGCGCGCAGCTCGGGGTTGTTCAGCACCGCGGCGACCACGGCGCCGCCGTGCGTGGGCGGGTTGCTGTAGTTGGTGCGGATGACGATCTTGAGCTGGCTGAGCACGCGCGCGGCCTCGTCCTTGTCGCCGGCCACCACCGACAGCGCGCCCACGCGCTCGCCGTACAGGCTGAAGCTTTTGGAAAACGAGGTGGAGACGAAGATGTTCAGCCCGGCGGCGACGAACTTGGCGATGACCGCGCCGTCCTCGGCGATGCCGTGGCCGAAGCCCTGGTAGGCCATGTCCAGGAAGGCCGTCAGGCCGCGCGCCTTGACGGCGGCGATGACCTGGTCCCACTGCGCGGGCGTGATGTCGTAGCCCGTGGGGTTGTGACAGCAGGCGTGCAGCACGACGATGGTGCCGGCAGCGGCGGCGTTCAGGTCCGCCAGCATGCCGTCGAAGTTCACGCTGCGCGTGGCTGCGTCGTAGTAGGCGTAGGTGCCCACCTCGAAGCCGGCGTTGGTGAAGATGGCGCGGTGGTTTTCCCAGCTCGGGTCGGAGATCAGCACGCGGGCGTTGGGGCTGATCTTTTTCAGGAAGTCGGCGCCGATCTTCAGGCCGCCGGTGCCGCCGATGGCCTGCACCGTGGCCACGCGCCCGGCCTTGACCACGTCGGAGTCGGCGCCGAACACCAGCGCCTTGACGGCGCTGTCGTAGGCGGCAATGCCGTCGATGGGCAGGTAGCCGCGCGCGGTGGGCTTGTCCATCATGGCTTTCTCGGCCGCCTGCACGCAGGCCAGCAGCGGCAGCTTGCCGTTGTCGTCGAAGTACACGCCCACGCCCAGGTTGACCTTGGCGGGGTTGGTGTCGGCGTTGAATTGCTCGTTCAGGCCCAGGATGGGATCGCGGGGTGCCAGTTCGACGGCGGAAAACAGAGACATGGAAAATCCTTGGTGGAGAGGGAAAATCGCGCGCTTGGCCCAAATGTCTTAGGCTCTCGGGTCAAACCCTAAATTCTAACGACGCGCGCCCGCAAAGCGTTGACCACCACCATGCAAGAAGCCGCCGCCCCCGCCGCCAGCCAGCCTCCGGCGGGCGAGTTCGTCCAGTTCGACGGCTCGCCGTTCGAGCTGTTCCAGCCCTATCCGCCGGCGGGCGACCAGCCCGCGGCCATCGCCCAGCTGGTCGAGGGCGTGCAGGACGGCGAGGTGTTCCAGACCCTGCTGGGCGTGACCGGCTCGGGCAAGACCTTCACCATGGCCAACGTGATCGCCCGCCTGGGCCGCCCGGCGATCGTCTTCGCGCCCAACAAGACGCTGGCCGCGCAGCTGTACAGCGAGTTCCGCGAGTTCTTCCCGAAGAACGCGGTGGAGTACTTCGTCAGCTACTACGACTACTACCAGCCCGAGGCCTACGTGCCGCAGCGCGACCTGTTCATCGAGAAGGACAGCGCCATCAACGAGCACATCGAGCAGATGCGGCTGTCGTGCACCAAGAGCCTGCTGGAGCGGCGCGACGTGGTCATCGTCGCCACCGTCTCGGCCATCTACGGCATCGGCGCGCCCGAGAGCTACCACCGCATGGTCATGACGCTGCGCCGTGGCGACAAGCTGGGCCAGCGCGAGGCGATCGCGCAGCTGGTGCGCATGCAGTACCAGAGGAACGACCAGGACTTCACGCGCGGCAAGTTCCGCGTGCGCGGCGACACCATCGACGTGTTTCCGGCCGAGCATTCCGAGCTGGCGCTGCGCATCGAGCTGTTCGACGATGAGGTCGAGAGCCTGCAGCTGTTCGACCCGCTCACGGGCCGCATCCAGCAGAAAATCCTGCGCTTCACCGTCTACCCTAGCAGCCACTACGTGACGCCGCGCGACGTGGTGCTGGGCGCGGTCGAGACCATCAAGGAGGAGTTGCGCGAGCGCCTGGCGTTCTTCGCGCGCGAGGGCAAGCTGGTCGAGGCGCAGCGCCTGGAGCAGCGCACCCGCTTCGACCTGGAGATGCTCAGCGAGGTGGGGCACTGCAAGGGCATTGAGAACTACTCGCGCCACCTGTCGGGCGCCGCGCCGGGCGAGCCGCCGAGCACGCTGACCGACTACCTGCCGCCGGACGCGCTGATGTTCCTGGACGAAAGCCACCAGATGATCGGCCAGCTCAACGCCATGTACAACGGCGACCGCTCGCGCAAGACCACGCTGGTGGACTATGGCTTTCGCCTGCCGTCGGCGCTGGACAACCGCCCGCTGAAGTTCGAGGAGTTCGAGCGGCGCATGCGCCAGGTCGTCTTCGTCTCGGCCACGCCGGCGGACTACGAGAAGCAGCACTCGGGCCAGATCGTGGACCAGGTGGTGCGCCCCACCGGCCTGGTCGATCCCGAGGTGGAGGTGCGCCCCGCCACCCACCAGGTGGACGACGTGCTGCAGGAGATCCGCATCCGCGTGGACAAGCGCGAGCGCGTGCTGATCACCACGCTGACCAAGCGCATGGCCGAGCAGCTGACCGACTACCTGACCGACAACGGCGTGAAGGTGCGCTATCTGCACAGCGACATCGACACCGTCGAGCGCGTGGAAATCATCCGCGACCTGCGCCTGGGCGCGTTCGACGTGCTCGTCGGCATCAACCTGCTGCGCGAGGGCCTGGACATTCCCGAGGTGTCGCTGGTGGCCATCCTCGATGCCGACAAGGAAGGCTTTCTGCGCGCCGAGCGCAGCCTGATCCAGACCATAGGCCGCGCCGCGCGCAACCTCCATGGCCGCGCCATCCTCTACGCCGACCGTGTCACCGACTCGATGCAATGCGCCATGGACGAAACCGAGCGCCGCCGCGCCCGGCAGCTGGCGCACAACGCAGCGCACGGAATCACGCCGCGCGGCATTGTCAAGCAGGTGAAAGACCTGATTGATGGCGTCTACAGCGAAAAAGCCGGCCAGCAGGCGCAGCGCCTGGAGCAGGAGGCGCTGCGCCATGCCGAGCTGCAGGAAATGTCGGAACACGACGCCGCGCGCGAGATCAAACGGCTGGAAAAACGCATGCTGGAGCACGCGCGCAACCTGGAGTTCGAGCAGGCCGCGCGCGTGCGCGACCAGCTCGCAGCCCTGAAAGACCGGGTATTCGGCGCCCACGGCGGCGATCGATTCACGGCCTGATCGGCGGGTCAATAAAACCGAAAAGGCGAAAATGTGACCGGCCAGTTCATTAATCCGACAAATTTAGTCAGGAATAGTGGTATACTCGGGTAAACACCCAATAAAAACAACCCTGGCTGTACAGGGGCCTTGAGCGGCAGGCGCGATTGCCGGGTTCAAGGAAAGAGACGGGGTGCCGCCGCCGGTGCAACCAGCGCCTGGCGGGTTTCCCTAACGATCAAGCCACAAGCAAAGGAGCTTGCGATGCGTCTCACCACCAAAGGCCGTTTTGCGGTCACCGCCATGATTGACCTGGCCCTGCGCCAGAACAACGGCCCCGTCACGCTGGCGGCCATCAGCCAGCGCCAGCAAATCTCGCTGTCGTACCTGGAACAGCTCTTCGGCAAGCTGCGCCGCCACGAGCTGGTCGAATCCACCCGCGGCCCCGGCGGCGGCTACACGCTGGCGCGCAAGGCCGGCGACATCACCGTGGCCGACATCATCGTCTCGGTCGACGAGCCCATCGACGCCACCCAGTGCGGCGGCAAGGAAAACTGCCTGGGCGAGGCCGGCCGCTGCATGACGCACGACCTGTGGGCCGCGCTGAACCAGCGCATGGTCGAGTTCCTGGATTCGGTCACGCTGCAAAAGCTGGTGGACGAGCAGCTCGCCAAGGGCATCCAGATCGAGGACAAGCCGGTGGCGCGCCGCGCCATCTCCACCACGCCGGTGGTCAAGCCCATCCGCGTGAACGCGCCCAACTCGGTCTTCGCGCTGGGCAACGCATTCGCCAAGCTTTAAAGCCACGCTCAAAAGGGCAATCTTTTGCTGGCATGATTGCCAGGCTGCCAGCCACGGGCCTGGGCTTTGCGCCAGGCCCGATTGCATTGGGCCGCAGCATTTTGCATCGCCAGCCGAAAACGCCATGACCGCGCACTTTCCCATCTACCTCGACTACGGTGCCACCACGCCGGTGGATCAGCGCGTGGTGGACGCCATGATCCCCTGGCTGCGCGAGCATTTCGGCAACCCCGCGTCGCGCACCCACGCCTGGGGCTGGGAGGCCGAGGAGGCCGTGGAAGCCGCGCGTGGCCACGTGGCCGCGCTGATCGGCGCCGACGCGCGCGAGATCGTCTGGACCAGCGGCGCCACCGAATCGAACAACCTGGCCATCAAGGGCGCGGCACAGTTCTACCAGGACAAGGGGCGCCACCTCATCACCGTCAAGACCGAGCACAAGGCGGTGCTCGACGTGATGCACGAGCTGGAACACCAGGGCTTTCAGGTGACCTTTCTGGATGTGCAGGACAACGGCCTGCTCGACGCCGAGGCCTTCAAGGCCGCGATCCGCCCCGACACCATCCTGGCCAGCGTCATGCTCGTCAACAACGAGATCGGCGTGGTGCAGGACATCGCCCAACTTGGCGCCATCTGCCGCGAACGCGGCGTACTGCTGCACGTGGACGCGGCGCAGGCCACCGGCAAGGTGGCCATCGACGTGGCGCAACTGCCCGTCGACCTGATGAGCCTGGCCAGCCACAAGACCTACGGCCCCAAGGGCATTGGCGCGCTGTACGTGCGCAGAAAACCCCGCGTGCGCCTGCAGGCGCAGATGCACGGCGGCGGCCACGAGCGCGGCATGCGTTCGGGCACGCTGCCCACGCACCAGATCGTGGGCATGGGCGAGGCGTTTCGCCTGGCGCGGCTGGAGATGGCGCAAGACCTGGTCCGGGTGCGGGCTCTGCACCAGCGGCTGCTGGACGGCATCCAGGACGTGGAGCAGATCGTGGTCAACGGCGACCTGGCGCAGCGCGTACCGCACAACCTGAACATCAGCGTGGGCTACGTGGAGGGAGAGGCGCTGATCATGGGCCTCAAGGGGCTGGCGCTGTCCAGCGGATCGGCCTGTACCTCGGCCAGCCTGGAGCCCAGCCACGTGCTGCGCGCCCTGGGGCGCAGCGACGAACAGGCGCACAGCAGCCTGCGCATGACCATAGGGCGCTTTACCACCGAGGATGAAATCGACCACGCAGCGCAGGCCATACGCCAGACCGTGGCGCGGCTGCGCGCGCTCAGCCCGCTGTGGGAGGCGTACCAGAGCGGCGGCGCATCCCAGGCCGTTGCCGGGCACTGAGGGGGACGCTGCCATGGCCTATTCGGACAAGGTCGTCGACCATTTCGAAAACCCGCGCAACGCCGGCGCTTTTGACGGCACCGATGCGTGCGTAGGCACGGGCGTGGCCGGCATGGCTGGGGGCGATGTGATACGCCTGCAGATCAAGGTGGATGCTGCCACGGGCGTTATTGCCGGCGCGTGCTTCAAGGCGCACGGCAACGCAGCGTCCATCGCCTCGGCGTCGCTGCTGACAGAGTGGGTGCTGGGCCTGGCGCTGGACGCGGCGGTGCAGCTCAAGAGCAGCCGCGTCGCGCAGGAGCTGGCGCTCGATCCGATCAAAATCCACAGTTCCATCCTGGCCGGGGACGCGCTCCAGGCGGCCATCAACGATTACCGGGCCAAGCACGGCGCGGCCATCATCAAGGCATGACATCATGGCAATCACAATGACCGAAGCCGCGGCGCAGCACGTGCGCCGCAACCTGGAACGCCGCGGCAGCGGCGTGGGCGTGCGCCTGGGCGTAAAGACCACGGGCTGCTCGGGCCTGGCGTACCAGCTCGAATACGTGGACGCGCAGGCGCCCGACGACATGGTGTTCGAACTGCACGGCGTCAAGGTGCTGGTCGAGCCCAAGAACCTGGCTTTTGTCGACGGCACCGAGCTGGACTTCGTGCGCGAAGGGCTGAACGAAGGCTTCAAGTTCAACAACCCCAACGAGCGCGACCGCTGCGGCTGCGGCGAGAGCTTTCGCGTTTGATGCGCGCCAGGGAACGTAGCCGATGATGCGCCAAATCGTACTGGACACCGAAACCACCGGCCTGTCGGCCGCCGACGGCGACCGCATCATCGAGCTGGGCTGCGTCGAGCTGGTGGCGCGCAAGCACAGCGGCCGGCACCTGCACCTGTATTTCAACCCCGAACGCAAAAGCCACGAAGACGCCCTGCGGGTGCACGGCATCACCGACGAATTTTTGCGCGACAAGCCCAAGTTCGGCGCCTGCGCGCAGCAGGTGCTGGAGTTTCTGCAGGGCGCGGAGCTGATCATCCACAACGCCAGCTTCGACGTCGGCTTCCTCGACAAGGAGCTGGAGCTGCTGGGCCTGCCGCCGCTGGCCGAGCACGTTGGCGGCATTGTCGATACCCTGGCCATGGCCAAGGAGCTGTTCCCCGGCAAGCGCAACTCGCTGGATGCGCTGTGCGACCGCCTGGACGTGGACAACTCCGGGCGCACGCTGCACGGCGCGCTGCTGGACGCGCAGCTGCTGGCCGACGTCTACATCAACATGACGCGCGGCCAGGACGCGCTGCTCATCATGGACGAGGCACCCGGCGCGCAGAACGGCACGGGCGGCGCAGCCGCCGTTGACCTGAGCCGCCTGGCGCTGCCGGTGCTGGCCGCCAACGCGCAGGAACTGGCCGAGCACGAAGAGCTGCTGGCGCAGATCGACAAAGCTAGCGGCGGCAAAACAATCTGGCGAATTGCGGATTCGGCTCCTGAAGCTGTGTCATAATCGAAGGCTGTCGCAAAGACGCGATGGGTGATTAGCTCAGCGGTAGAGCACTGCCTTCACACGGCAGGGGTCACATGTTCGATCCATGTATCACCCACCAGTTTCCTTGGCGCTGCCTTGCTTGCCAGGTGGCGCCCGCGGGTGATTAGCTCAGCGGTAGAGCACTGCCTTCACACGGCAGGGGTCACATGTTCGATCCATGTATCACCCACCAAACCGTAAAAAAAGCCTTTGGTCTTCCAAAGGCTTTTTTCGTTTCGGCGGGCACGGGCCGGGCGGTTGCCCAGTCCGTGCGCCCAGCCCTTACACCTGATCCGCCGACAGCCCCGCCGTCTGGCTGAAGCCGCCGTCCACGTAGGTGATCTCGGCCGTCACGCCGCTGGCCAGGTCGCTCAGCAAAAAGGCTGCGACGTTGCCCACGTCCTCGATGGTCACGTTGCGGCGCAGCGGCGCGGCGTCGGCCACGCGGCCCAGCAGCTTGCCGAAGTCCTTGATGCCGCTGGCGGCCAGTGTCTTGATGGGGCCGGCGCTGATACCGTTGGCACGGATGGCGCGGCCGTCCTCGGTGCGGCCCACGGCTTCGGCCAGGTAGCGCACGCTGGCCTCCAGGCTGGCCTTGGCCAGGCCCATGGTGTTGTAGTTGGGAATGCTGCGCAGCGCGCCCAGGTAGGAGAGCGTGAGCAGCGACGACTTGTCGTTCAGGTGGGGCAGGGCAGCCTTGGCCATGGCCGGAAAGCTGTAGGCGCTGATGTCGTGCGCCACGCGAAAGCCTTCGCGCGACAGGCCTTCGAGGAAGTTGCCGGCAATCGCCTCGCGCGGGGCGAAGCCGATGCTGTGCACGAAGCCGTCGAACTTGCCCCAGGTGGCGGCCAGGTCGGCGAACATCTTGTCGATCTGCGCGTCGTCGGCCACGTCGCAGTCAAACACCAGCGTGGAGTTGAATTCGGCGGCGAACTCGGTGATGCGATCCTTGAAGCGCTCGCCCACGTAGCTGAAGGCCAGTTCTGCCCCCTGCTGGTGGCAGGCGCGGGCAATGCCGTAGGCGATGGAACGGTTGGACAGCACGCCCGTGATGAGCAGCTTCTTGCCGGCGAGGAAACCCATTGTTGTTCTCCTGTGGATGTTCAGAGGTAATGCAGAATTGTCGCATGCGTGATTGGCTGATTTGTCTGTTGTATTTCCTGTCCCTGGGCGCAGGCCCGGCCTGGGCCGCGCACGGCTACGCCATGTGGGGCGACCTCAAGTACCCGGCGCAGTTCGCGCATTTCGACTACGTCAACCCCGACGCACCCAAGGGCGGTGAGCTGCGCCTGGTCAGCAATCTGCGCACCTCCACCTTCGACAAATACAACCCTTTCACGCTGCGCGGCAGCGCGCCGGCGTATTTGTCGGAAATGCTGTTCGACACGCTGCTGACCGGCTCGCTCGACGAGACCGCTTCCGGCTACGGCCTGCTGGCCGAGGACGTTGCCGTGGCGAGCGACGGCCTGTCGGCCACCTTTCGCCTGCGGCCCGAGGCGCGCTTTCACAACGGCAAGCCGGTGCTGGCCGCGGACGTGGTGCACAGCTACGACACCCTGGTGGGGCCCTACACCGCGCCGGGCTACAAAACCTTGCTGATCGACGTGGACGGCGCCGACGCGCAGGGCGAGCGCACGGTGCGCTTTCGCTTCAAGAGGCCGAACCGCGAACTGCCGCTCATCGTGGGCGGGCTGCCCATCTTCAGCCGCGACTGGGGGCTGGACGCGCAGGGCAAGCCCAAGCCGTTCGACCAGGTGGTCATGGACATGCCGATAGGCAGCGGCCCGTACCGCATCGGCCCGGTCAACTTCGGCAAGGACATCACCTATGTGCGCGACCCAGATTATTGGGCGCGCGGCTTGCCGGTGCGCCGCGGCACGGCCAACTTCGACCGGGTGCTGGTCAAGATCTACAAGGACAACACGGCGCGGTTGGAAGCGCTCAAGGCCGGCGAGTTCGACCTGATGCGCTTTTTCAGCGCCGGCGACTGGGCGCGGCGCGTCAACGGGCGCAAGTTCGACAGCGGCGAACTGGTCAAGGGCGAGTTCGCGCACAAGCTGCCGGCGGGCTTCCAGAGCTACGTGCTCAATACGCGCCGCCCGCTGCTGCAGGACAGGCGCGTGCGCGAGGCGCTGGGCCTGGCGATGGATTTCGAGTGGATGGACCGCCAGCTGTTCTACGGCGCGTACCGGCGGGTGCGCAGCCTGTTCGGCAACACCATGTGCGAGACGCACGGCACGCCCGGCCCCGAGGAATTGGCGCTGCTCGACCCCTGGCGCGCGCAGCTGCCGGCGCAAGTGTTCGGCCCCATGTACGAGCCGCCCGCGACGGACGGCGCCACCACGCTGCGCGACAACCTGCGCCGCGCGCAGGCGCTGCTGGCTCAGGCCGGCTGGAAGGTGCAGGACGGCGTGCTGCGCAACGCGCAGGGCCAGGCCCTGGAGCTGGAATACCTCGACAGCAACGAAAGCGGCATACGCACGTTGGCGCCGTGGCAGCGCAACCTGCGCAAGCTGGGCATCGTGCTGCGCTACCGGGCAGTGGACTTTGCGCTGTACCAGCAGCGGCTGCAGAAGTTCGACTTCGACATCACCACCATCGCCTACCAGGGCACGAACAATCCCGGCCAGGAGTTTGCCGACCTGTTCGGCAGCAAGGCGGCGGATCAGGAGGATTCGGGCAACTTCGCGGGCGTGAAGAACCCGGCGGTGGACGCCGTCATCAACGCCATGGTCACGGCCAGGACGCGCGCCCAGATGCTGCCTGCCTGCCACGCGCTCGACCGCATCGTGGCGCACGAGCATTACCTGATCGGGCAGTGGTACGCGCCCACGCACCGCATGGCCTACAACGCCTGGCGGCTGGCGCGGCCCGGGCAGGTACCGTCGTACGCACCGGGCGAAACCTGGGTCATCGACACCTGGTGGGCCCGGCCGGCGCAGCCCTGATCACGCGCCGCGCGGCGCAATGTGCTGCCAGGCCTGCACGGCCGCCAGCGCGGCGTGCATCTGCACCGTGTGGGCAAAGCGGAACGCCGGGCCGTGCACGGTTTCGTCGGGAAACTCGGTAATCAGGGTCACGGGCGCGTCGTGCGCGGTCTGCGCCTCGGTGCAGGCCGTGCCGTGCAGCAGGGCGAACGGCAGCGGGCCGGCGTGCTGCGCGTAGACGGCCTGCTGGCGCTGGTTGAAGTCCGCCAGCCCAGGCACTTGTGCAAGCTGCCGGCACACGGCCTGCAGCAGCGCGCGCGCCGGTTCCTGCCAGCCGGCGTGGTAGCGCAGGATCAGGAAGAACCCCTTGGGCAGCATCCAGGCGTCGAAGCCGCGCGGCACGTAGCCCGACAGCGGGCGCGTCCATTCGTGCGCCGGGTAGCCGTGCAGGTTGACGTGCAGGCGCGCGCCTGACAGGGCCAGCGCCTGCTGGCGCAACTCGCGCTCCAGCCAGGGCGGTGCGTCGCGGTATTCCACGTCGTCGCCCAGCGCGGTATAGCGCGCTGCGTGGTGCATGTGGCTGGCGTGCTGCAGGCACAGCTCGCGGTGCAGCGCGTAGCCGTCGGGGTTTTCCAGCGCGACCAGCGCGAAGTGCGCTTGCGGCTGTGCCTGCAACTGCTGCGCGGCGCGCAGCGCGCCGACCACGCCCGAAGTCTCGTTGGCGTGCTGGCCGGCGCTGAGCAGCACCGGCTGCTGGCTGCCGCGCCGGTACTGGCCCCAGGCCGTGCGGCCCTGGCGCGTGCGGGCCGAAAAGCGTTCCGCCGGCCAGGCCTGCATGGCCTGCTGGATGTGCTGCGGCGCGGGCGCCGAGTCCAGCGCGTCCAGCGGCGTGTCGGCAGCGGGCCAGGCGTGGGTGATGCGGGCGTCTTGCGCCGCCGTGTCGAAGCGCAGCAGCCGCACCTGCAGGCGTGGCGCGCCGGCGCTGGCGCGGACGTCCGGGACGATCTGGCCGGGCTGCAGGCGCCGGTCGCCGGCCGGCCGGCCGCTGCGCTGCTGAAAGAACTCCAGCAGCGCAAAGTACAGGTCTTCGTGCATCGCCTCCAGGGTGCTGATGGATTCGTGCGTGCCGGCAATCGCCTGCTCGTAGCCCGGCAGATCGACGCGCAGCTCCAGCCGCTCGAAGTACGGCTCGGCGTCGGGCCAGGGGTGCTCGCGCACGGCTTGCAGGGCCAGGGCAAAGGCCTGTTCGTAGTCGGTGGCGGCCGGCTCGTCCAGCAGGTCGGCCGCGCCCGGCGTGCGGCCTACGCGCAGCCAGCCGGAGGGCGACAGTGCGGCGGCGCCCGTGGCGTCCAGGTGCTGGCGGTTGGGCGCCTGGATGCGTTGGTGCAGCTGCCGGCCGTCGTGCAGGTGCAGCTGCACCTCGTTCCAGGGCTGGGCGTCGGCGCGCGGATGCAGCTCCAGGGCGCCGGCGGGCAGCATGGCGGCCAGCGGATAGGCCTCCAAGGCAAAGCGCCGGGCAGGGCCGGCCGTGGGCGTGGGGTAATCGACGCGGACGCTGCGCACGGCGGCCAGGTCGACCTCGTCCAGAAAGTGCTGCACCAGCGGTTTGTAGGCGCTGTACAGGCGCGCGTGCACGCCGGCTGCGGCCAGCGTGCGCTCGGCCGCCTGGCGTGCTGCGCGCGATTCGAACAGCCAGCCCTGCAGGTGGCAGCCGCGCCATTCGGGCTGGGTGAAGCGCTGCAGCCATGCATCCAGTGTGCGTGGCAGTGGTTGATCCAGCAGGATCCGTGCGTTCTTGCCGTCGTTCAAACAGGCCTCCGCGATTTGCCGATAAATTACCGGTAGATTGTGGTGCATTCGTGGCACCAACGGAAAGGCATGCATGACAAGCACACGCTGGCAGTTTTGGGTGGACAGGGGCGGTACCTTCACCGACATCGTGGGGCGGCGCCCGGACGGAAGCCTGGTAACGCACAAGCTGCTGTCGGACAACCCCGAGCAGTACCCCGACGCCGCCGTGGCCGGCATACGCCATCTGCTGGGGCTGGGGCCGGACGAGCTGGTCACGCCGCAACAGGTCGAGTGCGTGAAGATGGGCACCACGGTGGCGACGAACGCATTGCTCGAACGCAAGGGCGAGCCGACGCTGCTGGTGACCACGCGGGGCTTCAAGGATGCTTTGCGCATCGCCTACCAGAACCGCCCGCGCATCTTCGACCGGCGCATCGTGCTGCCTGAGCTGCTGTACGAGCGCGTGATCGAGGCGCAGGAGCGCATCGGCGCGCACGGCGAGGTGCTGCAGCCGCTGGACGATGAGCACCTGCGCGAGCGCCTGTGGGCCGCCTACGACGCGGGCCTGCGCAGCGTGGCCATCGTCTTCATGCATGGCTGGCGCCATACCGGGCACGAACAGGCGGCGGCGCGCCTGGCACGTGCTGCGGGCTTTGCCCAGGTGAGCTGCTCGCACGAGGTCAGCCCGCTGATGAAGTTCGTCAGCCGGGGCGACACCACGGTGGTCGACGCCTACCTGTCGCCCATACTGCGCCGCTACGTGCAGCAGGTCGAGGCGCAGATGCCGGGCGTGGCGCTGTACTTCATGCAGTCCTCGGGCGGATTGACCGAGGCGCACCGCTTCCAGGGCAAGGACGCCATCCTCTCGGGGCCGGCCGGCGGCATCGTCGGCATGGCCCGGACGGCGCAGCTGGCCCTTGGCGACGCTGCGGCGCAGCCGGCGGGGCCGGTGCGCGTCATCGGCTTCGACATGGGCGGCACCAGCACCGACGTGAGCCACTTCGCCGGCAGCTTCGAGCGCGAGTTCGAGACCCAGGTGGCCGGCGTGCGCATGCGCGCGCCCATGATGAGCATCCACACCGTGGCGGCGGGCGGCGGCTCCATCGTGCAGTTCGACGGTGCGCGCTTTCGCGTCGGGCCGCACAGCGCCGGCGCCAACCCGGGGCCGGCCAGCTACCGCCGGGGCGGCCCGCTGGCGGTGACGGACGCCAACGTCATGGTGGGCAAGATCCAGCCGGATTTCTTCCCGCCGGTGTTCGGCCACGCGGCCAACCAGCCGCTGGACGCGCAGGTGGTGGCCGAGCGCTTTGCCGCGCTGGGCCGGCAGACCGGACGCACGCCCGAGGACGTGGCGCACGGCTGCATCCAGATCGCCGTGCAGCAGATGGCCGGCGCCATCAAGAAGATATCGGTGGCGCGTGGCTACGACGTGACCGACTACACGCTGCAGTGCTTTGGCGGCGCCGGCGGCCAGCACGCCTGCCTGGTGGCCGACGCGCTGGGCATGGGCCAGGTGCTGGTGCACCCGCTGGCCGGCGTGCTGTCGGCCTACGGCATGGGCCTGGCCGACCAGAACGTGATGCGCGAAAAAGCCCTGGAGCTGCGCCTGGCGCCCGCCGCCATGGCCGAGCTGGAGGCCGCGCTGGACGAACTGGCGCAGGCCGCCCAGGCCGAGATGGCCGCGCAGCAGCTGGTGGGCGCGGGCCCGCTGGCGCTGCACCGGCGCGTGCACGTGCGCTACGAAGGAACGGACTCGGCCCTGGTCGTGCCGTTTGGCGCGCACGATGAGATCGTGGCCGGCTTCGAGGCTGCCTACCGCCAGCGCTTTGCCTTTCTGATGCAGGGCAAGGCGCTGATCGTCGAGGCCGTGTCGGTCGAGGCCGTGGTCGCCGGGGACGCGCCGCACGAGCGCGCCCAGCCGCTGCAGGCCGAGCGCGAAGTGCCGCGCCGCGCCACGGTGCGCATGTTCAGCACCGGCGTGGACGGCCACCCCGCGTGGCACGACGCAGCCCTGGTGGTGCGCGCCGACATGCGCGCGGGCGACGTGCTGGTGGGCCCGGCCATCATCGCCGAGCAGAACGCCACCACGGTGGTCGAACCCGGCTGGCAGGCGCGCCTGACGGCGCTGGACCACCTGCTGCTCACGCGCCGCGTGCCGCGTGCCAGCGCCCACGCTGCCGGCACCCAGGCCGACCCGGTGCTGCTGGAAGTGTTCAACAACCTGTTCATGAACATTGCCGAGCAAATGGGGCTGCAGCTGCAGAACACCGCCTACTCGGTCAACATCAAGGAGCGGCTGGACTTCTCGTGCGCACTGTTCGACGGCCAGGGCCAGCTCATCGCCAACGCGCCGCACATGCCGGTGCACCTGGGATCGATGGGCGAGAGCATACGCACGGTGGTAGAGCGCAACCGGGGCAGCATGCGCCGGGGCGACGTGTTCGTGCTCAACGACCCCTATCACGGCGGCACGCACCTGCCCGACATCACGGTCATCACGCCGGTCTACATCGGCACCGCGCAGGAGCCGACCTTCTACGTTGGCAGCCGGGGCCACCACGCCGACGTGGGCGGCAGCACGCCGGGGTCGATGCCGCCGTTTTCCACCCGTATCGAGGAAGAGGGCGTGCAGCTGGACAACGTCAAGCTGGTGGACGCGGGCCGGCTGTGCGAGGCCGAGATGCTGGCCCTGCTGGCCAGCGGCGAATACCCCAGCCGCAACCCGCAGCAGAACCTGGCTGACCTGAAGGCGCAGATCGCCGCCAACGAAAAAGGCGTGCAGGAGCTGCAGCGCATGGTGGCGCACTACGGCCTGGACGTGGTGCAGGCCTATATGCAGCACGTGCAGGACAACGCCGAGGAGTCGGTGCGCCGCGCCATCACCCGCCTGGCCGCGCGCCTGCGTGACGGCAGCTACACGCTGGCGCTGGACAACGGCGCGCAGATCAGCGTGGCCGTGCGCATCGACGCGGCGGCGCGCAGCGCCGTGATCGACTTCACCGGCACCAGCGCGCAGCAGGCCAACAACTTCAACGCCCCCACGGCCGTGTGCATGGCGGCGGTGCTGTACGTGTTCCGTTCGCTGGTGGACGACGACATTCCGCTCAACGCCGGCTGCCTCAAGCCGCTGGAGGTCATCATCCCCGCCGGCAGCATGCTCAACCCCAACCCGCCGGCGTCGGTGGTGGCGGGCAACGTGGAGACGTCCACCTGCATCACCAACACGCTGCTGGGCGCGCTCGGGGTGTCGGCGGCAAGCCAGTGCACCATGAACAACTTCACCTTCGGCAACGCGCGCTACCAGTACTACGAGACCATCTCGGGCGGCAGCGGCGCGGGCGGCCTGTTCGACGATGCCGGCGCGCTGGCCGGCGGCTTCGACGGCACGTCGGTGGTGCAGACGCACATGACCAATTCGCGCCTGACCGACCCCGAGGTGCTGGAGTGGCGCTTTCCGGTGCGCCTGGAGAGCTACGCCATCCGCAGCGGATCGGGGGGCGCCGGGCGTTGGCGGGGTGGCGACGGCGGCGTGCGCCGCGTGCGCTTCCTGGAGCCCATGACGGCCAGCATCCTGTCCAACGGCCGCGTGCACGGCGCCTTCGGCATGGCCGGCGGCCAGGCGGGGCTGCCGGGCGTCAATCGCGTGCTGCGCGCCACTGGCAAGGTCGAGCCGCTGGAGCACATAGGCCAGGTGCAGATGGCGCCGGGCGACGTGTTCGAGATCCAGACCCCCGGCGGCGGCGGTTTCGGGCAGGGCTGATCGGCGTTACGCCACAAAGTCCTGCAGCAGCCGCGCCAGCGCCTCGGGCTGGTCGTGGTGCAGCATGTGGCCGCAGTCGGGCAGCACCGCGATGCGGCAGTCGCGCACCTGCGCCAGGCGCTGGTGGTATTCGGCCAGGGTGTACTTGTCCTTCCACCACTGGGCCAGGCTGTCGCTGCTGGCCTCCACGGCCAGCACCGGCGCGGTGATGGCGGCGTACAGCGCGCCGGCTTCCTCCACGCGAAAGAGCTGGGGGTTGGTGATCTTGTGCGCCGCGTCGCCCAGGATGTGCCAGCGGCCGTCGGCCTGCTCCGCCGCCCAGTGCTGCGCCAGCCACGCGGCCTTGCCGGGCGCCAGGCGCGGGTTGGTCTTGGTCAGGCGCTGCGCCACCTCGGCGGCGCTGGCGTAGCTTTTCAGGTCGAGCGCGCCGCGCTCGAACGCGCGCAGCTCGTCCATCCACTGTGCCAGGCGCTGCGGCGCCTGCTGCGGTGTGGTGATCGGCAGGCCGAAGCCTTCCAGGTTGACCAGGCGGCGCACGCGCGTGGGCCGGGCGCCGGCGTACTGCATGACCACGTTGCCGCCCATGCTGTGCCCCACCAGATCGACGGCCCGATCGCCGGCGAAATGGTCGAGCAGCCGGTCCAGGTCGGCCAGGTAGTCGGCGAAGTGGTAGCCGTCGCACGGCGCCGGCATGGCCGTGCGGCCGAAGCCGCGCCAGTCGGGCGCGATGATGTGGCGCCCCTGCACGAACGCATCGGCCAGCGCATCGACGACGAACTGCCACGAAGCGCCCACGTCCATCCAGCCGTGCAGCAGCACCAGCGGCGGCAGGCTGCCGGGCGCCCCCCAGGTGCGCACGTGGTAGCGCAGGGTGCGGATGGGAACAAAGCTGCTGTGGGCGGGGCGCAGGGCCTGGTAGGTGGTTGCTTGCATGCGCCGATTATTGGGTTGCGCGGCGCGGCCGCTTGTCGTGGGTGGGACAAGCGGCGGGCGGCAAGCAGGTTTTTGCGCGGCTGTTTATATTTGGCCGCATGACCGATACCCTTACCCCAACCGTTGTACTGGGCCGCAGCGGCCTGCAGGTAACGCCCATCTGCCTGGGCACCATGACTTTTGGCGAGCAGGTGGACGGGCCGCACGCCCACGCGATTCTGGACCGCGCCGTCGCGCGCGGCGTGAATTTCCTGGACACGGCCGAGATGTACGCGGTGCCGGCGCGCGCCGAGACCTTTGGCGCGACCGAGACCATCATCGGCAACTGGTTCGCGCGCTACCCCGGCCTGCGCCAGCGCATCGTGCTGGCCACCAAGGTGGCCGGCCCGTCGCGCGGCATGCCCTGGATACGGGACGGCAAGGGCATGACGGCGGCCGACATTGCCGCGTCGTGCGAAGGCAGCCTGCGCCGCCTGCGCACCGACGTGATCGACCTGTACCAGATCCACTGGCCCGAGCGCCACGTGCCGGCCTTCGGCAACCTGTACTACGACCCGGCCAAGGAGGTCAGCACCACCTCCATCCACGAGCAGCTGGAGGCGCTGGCCCGGCTGGTGCGCGACGGCAAGGTGCGCCACGTGGGCCTGTCCAACGAAACGCCGTACGGCGTGCACGAATTCGTGCGCCTGGCCGAGCAGCACGGCCTGCCGCGCGTGGCCACGGTGCAGAACCCGTACTGCCTCATCAACCGCAGTTGGGAAAACGGTCTGGACGAGACCTGCCAGCGCCTGGGCGTGTCGCTGCTGGCGTATTCGCCCGTGGGCTTCGGCCTGCTGGCGGGCAAGTACGACGAGCACGCACCCGACGCACCCGGCGCGCCGCAGGACGCGCGCATTGCCCGCTACGCCTCGGTGCGCAAGCAGCGCTGGGGCCGGCCCGAGGCGCTGGCCGCCGCGCGCCGCTACAACCAGCTGGCGCGCGACCACGGCCTGACGCCGGTGCAGCTGGCGCTGGCGTTCTGCTACCGCAACTGGCGCGTGGCCAGCACCATCATCGGCGTGACGACGCTGGCGCAGCTCGACGAAAACCTGGACGCCTGGAACGTCCAGCTGGCGCCCGAGCTGCTGGCCGAGGTGGACGCCATCCGCTGGCAGCTGCGCGACCCGGCCCAATAGTTTTGAATGAAAATGGCCTGTAACGCCCTGTAGACGGGCGCAGTTAGCTATTGATTGAATAGTATGGCAAAGAAAGACAAGAGCGCCCACGTCAGCGAAACGCCGGCCACCCAGATGCTGCGGGCGCACCGCGTGGCGTTCAGCGAGCACCCGTACGACTACGTCGAGCACGGCGGCACGGGCGAGTCTGCGCGCCAGCTGGGGCTCGATGAACACACGGTGGTCAAGACCCTGGTGATGCAGGACCAGGACGCCAGGCCGCTGATCGTGCTGATGCATGGCGACTGCAAGGTCTCGACCAAGAACCTGGCGCGCCAGGTCGGCGCCAAGAGCATAGAGCCCTGCAAGCCCGAGGTCGCCAACCGCCACAGCGGCTATCTGGTGGGGGGAACGTCGCCGTTCGGCACGCGCAAGGCGATGCCGGTGTACGTCGAGGAAAGCATCCTGCAGCTGCCGCGCATCGCCATCAACGGCGGGCGCCGCGGCTTTCTGGTGCAGATCGACCCGCAGGTGTGCGTGCAGCTGCTGCAGGCCCAGCCGGTGCAGTGCGCGCTGGCAGAATAGGGCGCTTGTTTTCTCAATCTATGACCAGATCGCCGTGAGCTCCATCCTGCTGACCCTTGCCGCCACCGTTGCCGCCTACCTGCTGGGCTCGCTGTCCTTTGCCGTCATCGTCAGCCGCGCCATGGGGCTGTCCGACCCGCGCACCTACGGCAGCAAGAACCCGGGGGCCACCAACGTGCTGCGCTCGGGCTCCAAGCTGGCGGCGGTCGTCACGCTGGCGTTCGACGCGCTCAAGGGCTGGCTGCCGGTGGTGCTGGTGCGCTACTTTGGCAAACCCTACGGGCTGGAGGAGGGCACGCTGGCGCTGGTCGGCCTGGCGGCGTTCCTGGGCCACCTGTGGCCGGTGTTCTTTCGTTTCGTGGGCGGCAAGGGCGTGGCCACGGCGGCCGGCGTGCTGCTGGGGGTGAGCGGCTGGCTGGGGCTAGCCACGCTGCTGACCTGGGCCATCATCGCCTTCTTCTTCCGCTACTCGTCGCTGGCCTCGCTGGCGGCGGCGGTGTTCGCGCCGTTCTTCTACATCCTGGGCGGCGGCGTGGCGTGGTACACCGACGCCCGCGTGGGGCTGTCGATCGCCGTCATGTCGGGCCTGCTGGCCTGGCGCCACAAGGACAACATCAAACGCCTGATCGAGGGCAAGGAATCGCGCCTGGGTGCCAAAAAATCATAGCGCTGCGCACCGCCGCAGCCCATGAAACTGGCGCACTCCAAGCCAGAGCAGCCACGCAAGGGCCGCCCCGCCGCGTTGGCTGCGTCCCCCTCCCACGCGCAGCGTGAGAGAGGGGGAAGCCGCGCAGCGGCTCAGGGGGTGCTTCATTTCAAATGCTGTGCGTGCGCTGGGCGGCGTACAGCCCCAGCCGCACCAGCGTGCGGTGGTTGAGCAGCTCCAGCGCCACGGCCGAATGCGCCAGCGCCGACTGAATGCGCGGCTGGCCGCGCACCGTGTGGTAGAGCAGGGGCGGGTCCAGCGGCTCCTTGCGCCCGCCCAGCAGGCTGGCCACCATGGGAAAGTTGGGCTTGTCGCTGCGGCGCAGCACCAGCGCGGTCTCGCCGTTGTCCAGCCGCACCAGCGTGCCGGGCGGGCACAGGCCAATGGTGCGCACCAGCGTCAGGCTGACCTCGTCGCGCTGCTCGTCGTCGCGCCCGACGATGGCGCGCACCGAGTCGGTGGCGCTCTTGCCCACGCGGGACTTGCGCGGGCTGATCATCGCGGCGTAGCGGTCGATCGTGCCCAGGATGCGGTTCAGGCGCTCCTGCGCCGGCAGGCCGGCCAGCGGGGCCTTGTCGTCCAGCGGCACGTGGTGCTGCGCCACCACGTCCAGCCACAGGTCGTCGACGATGTGCAGGTGTTCCAGCAGTTCCAGGCTGTCCTGGGGGTGGCGCGCAATGGCCTGCTGCTGCTCGGGGGTGAGCGGATCGCGCTGCTGCGCCAGTTCGTCCTGCAGCGCCGTCATGCCGATGTTCATCGTGAACGCGGCGCGCACCAGGCTGTCGCGTTCGCGCGCGGGCAGCTCCAGCTCCTGCGCCAGGATGTGGCACAGCGTGGCGCACACCAGCGCGTGCGATGCGCTGTAGCCCACCGTGGAGGTGGAGGCGAGCTGGAACATCAGGTACAGCGCCGCGTCGATGTCGTGCGCCACCAGGTCCTGCAGCCACTGGTCGCACAGGCGCAGCTTGGCGGCGAAGTCCTGCACGCTGTCCGGGCGCAGCAGCAGCGTGCCCAGCGCGGCTTCCAGGTCGGACCATTGGCCCAGCAGGTCCTCGTATTCGATGTCCGGCGTTTCGGCGCCGTTGGGGTGGGCTTCGATGGTCATGCGGCGATCCGTCAGGGTTTGAGCAGCACCATCTCGCTGCCCGAGCGGCTCATCTGGAAGCGGTTCAGGAAGCTGTTGCCCAGCAGCACGTAGGGCATGGGCTCGGACGTGACCACGGCGTCCACGCCGTGCACCTCCAGGTCGCCGACGCGCACCGAGTCGAGCCGGATGCGCCAGGCCTTGCCCTGGCCGTTGGCGGTGCTGATGTTGACGGGCTGGCCGGCCTGGAACTTCAGCCCCAGGCGCTCGGCCTCGGGGCGGCCGATGGCCACGGTGGAGGCGCCCGTGTCCACCATGTACTGCATGATGCGGTTGTTGATGAAGCCGGTGTTGACGAAGTGCCCGCGCGCGTCGGCCTTGAGCACCAGGCGCTGGCCGCCGCCGCCGCTGCCGCCCAGGCTGACCGGCGCCTCGCCCAGCAGCAGCGTGCGCCGGCCGGCGGCGGTCTGGATCACGGCGTCGTCGCGCCCCACGCTGATGAGCTTGACGCCCATGTACTCCTGCCCCGGCGCCAGGCTGCGCGGCTCGCTGGCGTCGATCACCAGCAGCGCCTTGCTGCCCAGCACGCCGGCCAGGGCCACGTTCTGGCTGTGCGCGGCCAGCGGGGCCAGCAGCGCCGCGGCCAGCGCCAGGTGGGGGAGGGTGGTGGGCAGGCGCATGGGGTGGCCGGGGTAATCAGTCGCGGAAGTTGTCGAAGGTCAGCGGCAGGTCGGCCACTTCCTTGCGCAGCAGCGCCATGGCGGCCTGCAGGTCGTCGCGCTTGGCGCCGGTCACGCGCACTTTTTCTTCCTGGATGGCAGCCTGCAGCTTGAGCTTGCTTTCCTTGATCAGCTTCTGGATCTTCTTGGCCTGCTCGCTGTCGATGCCGTTCTTCACCTTGACGACCTGCTTGAGCTTGTCGCCGCCCGCCTTCACGGGCTTTTGCACGTCCAGGAAGCGCACGTCCACGCTGCGCTTGGTGAGTTTGTTGCGCAGGATGTCCTCGACCTGCTGCAGCTGGAAGTCGGCGTCGCCGAACAGCGTGATTTCCTTGTCCTTGAGCTCGATGGCGGCGGACGTGCCCTTGAAGTCGAAGCGCGTGCCGATCTCCTTGGCCGTGTTGTCCACGGCGTTTTTCACTTCGACGAAGTTGGCTTCACAGACGGTATCAAAAGAGGGCATGGCTGGCTTTCGGCAATTCGGTAAGGGCCCGCATCCGGACACGAGGCGGGTGCGACAATTGCAGGGATGTTAGTCGAGAAAAACGTCTCCCTGCAAAGTTGCAACAGCTTTGGCATCAGCGCCCGCGCGCATACGCTGGTGCGCGTGCGCTCGGTGCAGGACGTGCACGACCTGCTGGCCGACCACCGGCTGGCGCGTCAGCCACTGTTCGTGCTCGGCGGCGGCAGCAACATCGTGCTGACGGGCGACGTGCGGTCCGTGGTGCTCAAGATGGAGATCAAGGGGCTGGAACTGGTGGACGAGACCGACAAGGCCTGGATCGTGCAGGCCGGCGCGGGCGAGGTCTGGCACGACATGGTGGCCTGGACGCTGGCGCGCGGCTGGCCGGGGCTGGAGAACCTGGCGCTGATCCCCGGCACCGTGGGCGCGGCGCCGGTGCAGAACATCGGCGCCTACGGCGTCGAGCTGCAGGATCGCTTCCATTCGCTGGACGCGATCGACCTGGCCTCGGGCCGCCACTTCACGCTGGACGCCGCGCAGTGCGCCTTCGGCTACCGCGACTCGGTCTTCAAGCACGCCGCGCCGCTGGCCGAGCGCGAGGGCGCGGGCCTGCCCGGCCATTGGGGCCGGGGCATGGGCCTGGCCGGGCGCGCCGTCATCACCCACGTGCGCTTTCATTTGCGCAAGGACTGGCGGCCCGAGCTGGGCTACCTGGAGCTGGAGCGCCGATGCGCCGAGAGCGGCGTGCAGCACCCCGGCGCGCAGCAGATTTTTGACTGGGTGTGCGCGATACGGCGCGCCAAGCTGCCCGACCCGGCCGTGGTGGGCAACGCCGGCAGCTTCTTCAAGAACCCCACCGTGACGCCAGAGCAGTGCCAGGACATCATCGGGCGCGATCCCAAGGTGGTGCACTATCCGCTGGCCGACGGGCGCATCAAGCTGGCAGCGGGCTGGCTCATCGACGCCTGCGGCTGGAAGGGCAAGACCATGGGCCGCGCCGGCGTGTACGACCGGCAGGCGCTGGTGCTGGTCAACCGGGGCGACCGCCACAGCCCCGACGAGAGCGTGACCGGCGGCGAGGTGATGACGCTGGCCAAGGCCATACAGACCAGCGTGTACGAGCGCTTCGGCATCCGGCTGGAGCCGGAGCCGGTCGTCGTTTGATCTGATGACGTAACTACATCGACGCGGCCAGTATCTCGCGGTAGTCCTGCACGCTGGCTTCGCGCGGGTTGGTCTTGTGGCAGTGGTCGGCCAGGGCGCCGCGGATCACGTCGTCGAACACGGCCTCGGTCACGCCCATGGCGGCCAGGCCCGTGGGCAGGCCCAGGCGCGCGCTCATGTCGCGGATGGCGTCGGGAATGTCGCCGGCCGACGCCAGCTCCATGGCCTGCGCCATGCGTTCCAGGCGTTTGTCTTGCCGCACCGACTCGGCCTGCGCGTTGAAGCGCACCACGGCCGGCAGGAACACGGCGTTGAGCGTGCCGTGGTGCAGGCGCGGGTTGATCCCGCCCAGGCTGTGGCTGAGCGAGTGCACGCAGCCCAGGCCTTTCTGGAAGGCCATGGCGCCCTGCATGCTGGCGCTCATCATGTTCAGGCGCGCGTCGCGGTTGCCGCCGTCGCGCGTGGCGGCCTCGATGTGCGCCCAGCCGCGCGTCAGGCCGTCCAGCGCGATGCCGTCGGCCGGCGGGTTGAAGGCAGCCGACATGAAGGTCTCCATGCAGTGGGCGATGGCGTCCATGCCGGTGGCGGCCGTCAGCAGCGGCGGCAGGCCGAGCGTCAGGGCCGGGTCGCAGATGGCCGTCTTGGGCAGCAGGTTCCACGAATGGAAGCCCAGCTTGCGGTGGTCGTCCACGATGATGATGGCGCCGCGCGCCACCTCGCTGCCGGTGCCGCTGGTGGTGGGCACGGCGATCAGCGGGGCGGCGGCCTCGGTGATCAGGCCCGAGCCGCCCTCGATGGTGGCGTAGCGCGTGAGCGGCCCTTCGTGCGTGGCGGCAATGGCGATGCCCTTGGCGCAGTCGATGGCGCTGCCGCCGCCCACCGCCACCAGGCCGTCGCAGCCCTGCGCCCGGTAGAGGGCGGCGGCGGCGCGCACGGCGGCCTCGGTGGGGTTGGCCGGGGTCTGGTCGAACACGGCCACGGGCAGGCCGGCCAGCGCGTCCAGCGCGGGCTGCAGCACGCCGGCGGCCTTCACGCCGGGGTCGGTCACGACCAGGGGGCGGGTGATGCCCACGCGCGCGCATTCCTGCGCCAGCAGCCCGACGGCGCCGTATTCGAACTGGATGTTGGTAAGGTAGTAGATGAAAGCCATGGTGCGATGAGCCGTGCGGTGCAATTACGATGACCGTCCACATTACAACCAGGAGACATGCATGAACATGAAGCAAACCCTTTGCCTGGCCGTTTTCGGCGTCACGCTGGCGACAGGCGCGGGCGCGCAGTGTCTGGACGACGCGCAGGCGGGCGAACTGGCCCAACACTACCTGGCCAAGACGCCCGCGCCCAACTTCGCCACGCTGAGCGACGCCGACGGCGCCTGCACGCGCGCCAAGCTCAACGCGCTGCTGGCGCCCCGGCTGGGCAAGGTGGTGGGCTACAAGGCGGGCCTGACCAACCCGGCGGTGCAAAAGCGCTTCAACACCGACCAGCCGGTGTGGGGCAAGCTCTACGAGGGCATGATCCAGCCCAGCGGCTACACCACCGCGCCCAACTTCGGCGCGCGCCCGCTGTACGAGGCCGACATGCTGGTGCGCGTGAAGGACGCCGCCATCAACCAGGCCCGCACGCCGTACGAGGTGCTGCAGCACGTCGATCAGATCATTCCCTTCATCGAGCTGCCCGACCTGGTGGTGCAGGCGCCCTCCAAGCTCAACGGCGCGGGCGTGAGCGCCATCAACGTCGGCGCGCGCCTGGGCGTGGCCGGCACGCCCATTGCCGTGCCGGCCACGCGCGGCGAGCGCTACCAGCTGCTGGGCGCGCTCGAACGCATGCAGGTGCAGCTGACCAACGCCGAGGGCCAGCTGCTCGGCGGCGGCAAGGGCGCCGACGTGCTGGGCAACCCGCTCAACGCCGTGGTCTGGATGGCGCAGGCGCTGCACAAGGAGAACATCGCCCTGCAGCCCGGCGACCTGCTCAGCCTGGGCTCGTTCTCGCCGCTGCTGCCCCCGCGCGCCGGCCTGTCGGTCACGGCTACCTACGTCGGCCTGCCCGGCGCGCAGCCCGTGCAGGTGAACTTCAAGTAGCAAGGCCACTCGCACAGTACTGCCTTGGGCGATGGCACAGGTGTCGTCAAGCAACACACGCGCCATCGCCCTGTTTTTTTGTTGGTTTGAAGGAAAGGTGAATCAGTGATGGATGGTTGGTTGGATGCGCAGTGGCTGGGCAACCCGGCGCGGGCCTGGGTGTTTGCCGCTGCGGGGGCCTTGCTCGGGTTCTTGCTGGCGTACCTGGTGGTGGCGGTGGCCGCCAGTCGGTGCCGGGCGTTGGCGCAGGCGCGCCCCGGCGGCGTGCTGGAGGCGGCCGCGGCCGTGCTGGGCGCCACGCGCGCCTGGCTGCTGCTGGCGCTGGCGGTGGTGATTGCGGGGCATTTCCTGGACTGGCCGGGCGCAGCCGGCAAGCGCCTGGGCCAACTGATGTATCTGCTGATCGGCCTGCAGCTGGCCTTCTGGATGGACCGGCTGATCACCACCACGCTGGGCCGCCTGGCGCGGCACCAGGACGCGCCGGGCAACCCGGTGATCTTCGGCGTGCTCAAGTGGACGGCGCAGCTCGTCGTCTGGGCCACGCTGCTGCTGGCGGTGCTGGGCAACGCGGGGGTCAACGTCAACGCCTTCATCGCCAGCCTGGGCGTGGGCGGCGTGGCGGTGGCGCTGGCGGCGCAGAACGTGCTGGGCGATCTGTTCGCGTCCATCAGCATCGGGCTGGACAAGCCGTTCGAGGTGGGCGAGTTCATCGCCTTCGGCACCGACCTGGGCACGGTGCGGCGCGTGGGCATCAAGAGCACGCGCATCCAGTCGCTGTCGGGCGAGGAGATTGCCATCGCCAACGCCCTGCTGCTGCAGGAGAAGGTGCACAACTACAGCCGCATGCGCGAGCGGCGCGTGGTGTTCGGCTTTCGCGTGGCCATCGACACGCCGCGCGCCAAGGCCGAGCGCACCGTGCAGGAGCTGCGCCGCATCGTCTCCAGCCTGGACAAGGTGCGCTTCGACCGCGCGCACATGACGGCCTTCGGCGAGGGCTGGCTCGAATTCGAGTGCGTGTACTACATGCTCGACCCCGACTACGCCGCCTACCGCGACGCGCAGCAGCAGATCAACTTCCAGCTGATGGACGCGCTCGAACGCCTGCAGGTGCAGCTGGCCGTGCCGGTTCGCGCGCTGCAGGGCTCGCGCTGGACGCACCGCGAGGCGCCGGCCGCAGCATGACCGCAGTGCCCCCGGACATCGCCCTGACGCCGCAGATGCGCGGCGTGCTCGACCGCATGGCCCGCGCCGCGCGCCCGGCGCTGCACACGCTGCCCCCCGCGCAGGCGCGCGCCGCCTACGCCGCCGGCGCCGACGTGCTGGAGGTGCCCCGCGCGCCGCTGGCCAGGGTGCAGGACCTGCACATTCCCGCGCGCGACGGCGCGCCGCTGCCCGCGCGCCTGTACGCGCCCACGCAAGCGGCCGGCCTGCCGCTGCTGCTGTACCTGCACGGCGGGGGCTTCACGATCGGCAGCGTGGCCACGCACGACGTGCTGTGCCGCGAACTGGCGCGCCTGGCCGGCTGCATGGTGGTGTCGCTGGACTACCGGCTGGCGCCCGAGCACCGCTTTCCGGTGGCCAGCAACGACGCCTGGGACGCGCTGCAGTGGCTGGCCGCGCAGGCCGCCGCCCTGGGCGCCGATCCCGCTCGCCTGGCCGTGGGGGGCGACAGCGCGGGCGGCACGCTGGCGGCGGTGTGCGCGATCGCCGCGCGCGACGCCGGCCTGCCGCTGGCGCTGCAGTTGCTGATCTACCCCGGCACCACCGCGCACCAGGACACCGCCTCGCACCAGCGCTACGGCCAGGGGCTGGCGCTGGACAGCGCCGCCATCGCCTGGTTCTTCGGCAACTACGCGCCCGACTCCGCGCAGCGCGAGGACTGGCGCTTTGCGCCGCTGCTCGCGCCCGACGTGGACGGCGCGGCCCCCGCTTGGGTGGCCCTGGCCGAGTGCGACCCGCTGGTCGACGAAGGCCTGCAGTACGCCGACAAGCTGCGCGCCGCCGGTGTGCCGGTCGATCTGGAGATCTACCGCGGCGTGACGCACGAATTCATCAAGATGGGCCGCGCCATTCCCGAGGCGCGCCAGTTCCACCAGGACGCGGCGCGCGCGCTGCGCAGCGCCTTTCACATGGAGTGACCCGCCACATGCAACGCCACGAATTCCCCTGCATCCACCGCCTGCGCGTGCGCTGGTCGGAGGCCGACGCGCAGAAAATCGTCTTCAACGCCCACTACCTCACCTACGCCGACTGCGCCATCACCGAATACTGGCGCGCGCTGGCGCTGCCCTACGAGGAGGGCATGCACGCGCTGGGCGGCGAGGTGTACCTGAAGAAGGCCAGCGTGGAATACCACGCCTCGGCGCGGCTCGACGACCTGCTGGACGTGGGCATCCGCTGCGCGCGTGTGGGCGACAGCTCGATGACCTTTGCCTGCGGCATCTTCGCCGGCGAGCGCCTGCTCGTCACCGTCGAGCTGGTCTACGTGTTTGCCGACCCGGCCACGCAGACCAAGCGCAGCGTGCCGCAGCCGCTGCGCGACATGATCGCCGCCCACGAGGCGGGCGAGCCGGTGGTGGAGCTGCGCGTGGGCGACTGGGCCGCGCTGGGCGATGCCGCCACGGCCCTGCGCATGGCGGTGTTCGTGCACGAGCAGGGCATAGACCGCGCGCTGGAAATCGACGGCCAGGACGCCGCCGCCGTGCACGCCGTGGCCTGCAACCGCCTGGGCCAGCCCGTGGCCACCGGCCGACTGCTGCCCGCGCAGGACGGCGTGGGCCGCATCGGCCGCATGGCGGTGGCGCGCGCCGTGCGCGGCCAGCGCTGGGGGCGCATGGTGCTCGACGCCCTGGTGCAGGCCGCGCGCCAGCGTGGCGACCAGGGCGTGGAGCTGCACGCGCAGTGCAGCGCCGAAGGCTTTTACCGCCGTGCCGGGTTTGCCGTGGTGGGCGAGCGCTTCGAGGAGGCCGGCATCGCGCACGTCACCATGCGGCGCGGCCTGTAGCAGTGGCGCTATTCAAAAAGAAGCTGTTTGCGCTTGATATACAAGCAATTTAGATATTTTTGTATCTGAAAATGTTGTGTATCAAGCGTAAACAGCTATTTTTTTAGATGTCTTCCAGGAGCGCGTAGGGCAGCGGCAGCAGCTCCAGCGCCGCGCCGCCCGCCTGCAGGGCGCTCTGGGCGGCGGACAGCTGGATCGAAACGATGGCGTCCACGCCGCCCCCGGGCGCGGGCGCGGCCTGCACCACGGTGCCGCAGGGCTGCTCGGGGTCGCTGGCGGCAAACACCTCGGCCCCCACGGCCACGTCGCCCGCCGCATGGGCGACGAACGCCCGGCGTTTGAGCGTGCCGCGAAACTGGCTGCGCGCCACCACCTCCTGGCCGGGGTAGCAGCCTTTCTTGAAGTTGACCCCGCCCACCGATTCGTAGTTGAGCATCTGCGGCACGAAGGCCTCGACCACGGGCACGCTGAGCGTGGCCACGCCGCTGCGCACCTCGCTCCACAGCCAGTCCTCGTGCGCCAGCGCGGCGCCTGCCGGTGCCGGCGTGCCCACCGGCGCCAGCCACAGCGCGCGCGCCTGGCCGCAGGCGGGGTAGAGCTGCACCACGCTGGCGTCGCCCGCGTCGTGCTTGTCCCAGGCGCTGCCCTGCGGGGGCAGCAGCGCGGCGGCGGCGCTGCCGGCCAGGCCGTAGAGCTGCAAGGCCGCGCTGGCGTCTTCCAGCTTGACCTTGGCGCGCAGCACGAAGCGCGACAGCCGCGCCAGCGCGGCGGGCAGCAGGTCGCGGCTGCACACCAGCAGGACGTCCGCGTCGCCGCGCCTAAAGGCGACGAAGCTCGCCAGCATGCGGCCCTTGTTGCTCAGGTGCGCGCACAGGCGGGCGTGGCCGTGGTCCAGCAGGGCGAAGTCCTGCGTCAGCTGGCCGTGGAGGAATTTGGCGGCGTCCTCGCCGCTGGCGCGGATCACGCCAAGATGGTCTAGATGGGTGGCGCCTTCGAGCCGGGCGCCGTGCTGGATCGCGGTCATGGCTGAATTATGATGAACGGTTCGATTCATACAGACAGCAGGGTTGTGCGCCGTTTCCTGGTTTTGATATTCGTTGCCGCCTGCGCCTTGAGCGCGGGCACGGCCTGGTGGCTGCACGCCCCGCTGGCCTGGCGCGCCGGCGCGCCCGCCGATCAGCCGCTGGAGCTGGACATCGAGCCCGGCACCAGCCCCAGGGGCGTGGCCCAGGCGGCGGTGCGCGCGGGGCTGGACACCGACGCCCAGGCGCTGTTCTGGTGGTTCCGCCTGTCGGGCAAAAGCCGCGACATCAAGGCCGGCAATTACGAGATCGCGCGCGGCACCACGCCGTACACGCTGCTGCAGAAAATCGTGCGCGGCGAGCAGGCGCTGCACGCGCTCACGCTGGTCGAGGGCTGGAACTTCCGCCAGCTGCGCGCGGCGCTGAACCGCAGCGAGCAGCTCGGCCACGCCAGCGCCGGCATGAGCGACGCCGACATCATGGCCGCGCTGGGCCGCCCCGGCGTCGCGCCCGAGGGGCGGTTCTTCCCCGACACCTACACCTTCGCCAAGGGCAGCAGCGACCTGGCCGTGCTGCGCCGCGCGCTGCACGCGATGGACCGGCGCCTGGAGGCCGCCTGGGCCGAGCGCACGCCCGACACGCCGCTGCAGTCGGCCGACCAGGCGCTGATCCTGGCCAGCATCGTCGAGAAGGAAACCGGCCAGGCGCAGGACCGCGCGCAGATCGCCGGGGTCTTCATCAACCGCCTGCGCATCGGCATGCCGCTGCAGACCGACCCGACCGTCATCTACGGCCTGGGCGAGAAGTTCGACGGCAACCTGCGCCGGCGCGACCTGCAGGCCGATACGCCCTACAACACCTACACCCGCGGCGGCCTGCCGCCCACGCCGATCAGCATGCCGGGGGCGCATGCGCTGCTGGCCGCCGTGCAGCCAGCGCCCACCAAGGCGCTGTACTTCGTGGCGCGCGGCGACGGCTCCAGCCACTTCAGCGCCACTCTCGACGAGCACAACCGCGCCGTCAACCGCTACCAGCGCGCAGGCAAATGACCCCAGGCATTTTCATCACCTTCGAGGGCATAGACGGCGCGGGCAAGTCCTCGCATATCGACGCCCTGGCCGAGGCGCTGCGCCGCCAGGGGCGCGGCGTGACGCTGACGCGCGAGCCCGGCGGCACGCCGCTGGCCGAGCAGCTGCGCACGCTGCTGCTGCACCAGGACATGGATGCGCTGACCGAGACGCTGCTGGTCTTCGCCGCGCGGCGCGACCATCTGCGCGCCGTGATCGAGCCGGCGCTGGCGCGCGGCGACGCCGTGCTGTGCGACCGTTTCACCGACGCCACCTTTGCCTATCAGGGCGCGGGCCGTGGCTTCGACCTGCAAACACTCCTGTATATGGAGCGGCTTGCGCAGACTGGGCTTGGCCCGGAGCCTGATTTAATGCGTAATCCAGACTTGACCCTGTGGTTCGACCTGCCGCCCCAGGTGGCCGCCCAGCGCCTGGCCCACGCGCGCGCGCCCGACCGCTTCGAGGCCGAGCCCGAGGCGTTCTTTGCCCGCGTCGCCCAGGGCTACGCCGCGCGCGCCGCCCAGGCGCCGCAGCGCTTTGCCCGCCTGGATTCGGCGCAGCCGCGCGCCCAGGTGGCCGCGCAAATGCTGGCCGCCGTGGCCGCCCGGGGCTGGCTGGACGGGGCTGCACCATGAACCAGCCCGCCGCTGCCGTACCGCCCTGGATCGCGCGCCAGCGCCAGCAGCTGCTGGCGCAGCGCGGCCACGCCTGGCTGCTGCACGGGCCTTCGGGCCTGGGGCAGTACGCGCTGGCGTTGGAGCTGGTGCGCGCCTGGCTGTGCGATGGCGCCACCGGCAACGGCGCCTGCGGCCAATGCCCCAGCTGCCACGCCATCAACGTGCGCACCCATGCCGACCTGTGCGTGCTCATGCCCGAGACGCAGATGGTCGAGCTGGGCTGGCCCCTGCCGGAAAAGGCGCAGGCCGAGATCGACGACAAGAAGCGCAAGCCCAGCCGCGAGATCCGCGTCGAGGCGATGCGCGACGCGGTGGAGTTTGCGCAGCGCACCAGCGCGCGCGGGCGCGGCAAGGCGGTGCTGGTGTACCCGGCCGAGCAGATGAACCAGGTGACGGCCAACGCGCTGCTCAAAACGCTGGAGGAGCCGCCGGGCGACGTGCGCTTCGTGCTGGCGACGCAGGCCGTCCACCAGCTGCTGCCCACGATACGCAGCCGCTGCCAGGGCCATGCCATGCAGTGGCCCGCGCCACACGAGGCCGCCGCGTGGCTGCAGGCGCAGGGCGTGGACGAGGGCGCCGCGCCGGCGCTGCTGCGCGCCGCCGGCGAGCGCCCGGACGACGCGCTGGCGCTGGCCCGCGCCGGGCGCAGCCCCCAGGCCTGGGGCCAGCTGCCCGCCGCACTGGCGCGCGGCGACGCCCGCGCCCTGGCCGACCTGGCCCCCGCGCAGGCCGTGGACGCGCTGCAAAAGCTCTGCCACGACCTGCTGGCGCTGCGCGTCGGCGCGCCGCCGCGCTACTTTGCCGCCGCCGACCTGCCGCCCCCCGCGCGCCTGCCGGGCCTGGCGGCGCTGGCGCGCTGGGCGCGCGCGCTGACCCAGGAGGCGCGCACGGCCGAGCACCCCTTCAACGCGGGCCTGATGCTCGAAGCGCTTGTTGCCCAGGCCTGCAGCACACTAAACTCGCGCCATTGACCCACAGGTACCAGCACCCATGAGCAGTCCCTCGACCGCGCCACGCCCCAGCGTGATGCAACTCAACATCAAGGAAAAGGCCGCGCTGTACGCGGCCTACATCCCGTTCTTTGAAGAGGGTGGGATCTTCGTGCCCACGCCGCGCGAATATCGGCTGGGCGACGATGTCTACGTGCTCCTGACCCTGCCCGACGACCCGCAGCGCTACCCCGTGGCCGGGCGCGTGGCCTGGGTGTCGCCGGCGCGCGTGGGCGGCAACCGCACCCAGGGCGTGGGCATCCACTTTCCCAAGGACGAGAAGTCGCGCCAGCTCAGGGCCAAGATCGAGGAAATCCTCGGCTCCGCGCTCGGTTCCGACAAGGCCACGCAGACCATCTGACCGCCCCGGGCCGCAGATGCATGCGGCGCGCGGTGATTCGTGCAGAGCATCCCTAGGTAGTTTCCCTTGGGGTTCCTACCAATGGTGCATTGCAGCATCGACCGCATGATTGTTGCAATGCAGCATCCGGGCACTCCATCGTTTTTGCCGCTCGACGGGCTTGGTTCCGTCTCCCGCCGCCGGTTCGGGCGGTGGGCTGCGGCGTCGGCGCTGCCGGCGGCGCCGGCGTGGGCGCGGGTTGGCGCTCCCGGTGCGCCCGGGCCGCTGCGCATCGCCCTGTGCAGCCAGGCAGACCTGCGGTTTCTGCCGCTGACCGTGGCCAGGGAGCTGGACTATTTCGCGGCGGAGGGCTTGCGCGTGCGCTTCGTCGAATACGCCAGCACGGCGCAGGCCATGCGCGCGGTGGGCCAGGGCGCTGCCGACGTGTGCGGCGGCGCGTTCGAGCACGTGCTGCGCCAGCAGCCGGACGGCCAGTTCTGGCGCAGCCTGGTGCTGCTCGGGCGGGCGCCCCAGCTGGCGCTGGTGGTGGCGCGCCGCCATTGGCCGGTGCGCGGCGGCGCGGCCATCCGGCAGTGGCGCATCGGCGTGGCGGCGCCGCGTTCGGCGTCCGCATCGCTGGTGCATTGGTGGCTCGACCAGCAGCGGGTGGCGCTTGGCGACGTGCGCCTCGTGCCCGTGGGCGTCGGCCGGCCCGCGCTGGAGAGCCTGCAGCGCGGGCGCGTGCAGGCCTTGAGCCATGCCGACCCTGTCATCACCATGCTGGAGCAGCGCGCCCAGGTGCGCGTGCTTGCCGATGCGCGCACGCTCAAGGGCACGGCCGAGATGTTCGGCGGGCCGATGCCGGGCGCCTGCCTGTTCGCCCCCGAGCCCTACGCCAGGCAGCAGGGCGCCGAGGTGCAGGCGCTGGTCAACGCGCTGGTGCGCGGCCTCAAGTGGCTGCAGACGGCCAGCCCGGCGGACTTGATGCGGCTGGTGCCTGCGGGCCATCTGCTGGGCGACCGGGCGGCCTACATGGCGGCGTTCGAGAAGATGCGCGAGACGCTGTCGCCCGACGGCCTGATGCCCCAGGACGGGCCCGCGACGGCGTGGCGCACGATGGCGCGGCTGGAGCCCCGCCTGGCCGGCGCCGAGGTGCGGCTGGCCCAGACCTTCAGCAACGAGTGGGCGCTGCGCGCCGGCCAGAAAATCCAGTGGGCGTGACGTGATCCAGTCTGCGGGCCAAGGGCGCGGTGCGCTACAGTCGCGTGCTTTGCGGCCCGCATCCAGTCCACGCGGGGCCGTTCATGAACCAAGGATTTTGCGATGACGCTGCACCTGAGCATTGGCCCCCTGCTTGCCCTGATCGCCGGTATTGCGATCTTGCTCATGCCCAAGCTGCTGCATATCGTGGTGGCGCTGTACCTGATCGCCGTGGGCGTGCTGGGGCTGCTGGGGATGCACGCGCTGCGCCTGTCGTAAGCGCCGCGCGGCCCGGCTCGGTCAGCGCTTGCGCTTGGCCGGGCTGGCGTGCGCGCTGGCGGTCACCCTGGTCTTGGAGTGCGCCACGGCGCGCTTGGCGCCGGCCTGGCGCAGCGGCAGGTACATCACGACGGATTCGCCCGGCTTGAAGCGGCTGCTGGCCTTTACGTCGTTCCAGTCGGCCACGTCGGCAGGCCTGACCTTGTAGCGCCGGGCGATGCTGGCCACGGTTTCGTGCTTGCCGGCGCGCACCGTGGTGCGGCGCGTGACGATCTCGGGGGTGAAGGCGATCTGGCCGTTGTCGGCCAGGTGGCTCGACACGTTCTTCTGGTTGTCCGCCGTGCGCGGCACCATCAGGGCCGAGCCGGCCTTGATCATCATGCGCGGCGGAATGCCGTTGACGCGGCGCAGGTCGTCCTCGTCCATGCCCGTGCGCCTGGCGGCCGCGGCCACCGTCATGGTGCTGGGCACGGCCCACACGGTCCAGCTGGCGTACTGGCCTTCGCTGTACGCCTGCAGGTTCTTGCGGAAGACCTGGGCGTTGTCCCAGGGCAGCAGGATCTGCGGCATGCCGGCCGCCAGTATCACCGGGCGCTGCAGCGACGGGTTGAGCGCGCGGAAGTCCTCCACGCGCACGCCGGCCAGGTTGGCCACCAGGGCCACGTCGATGTCGCGGGTGATCTCCACGCTCTGGAAGTAGGGGTGGTTGCCGATTAGCGGCAGGTCCACGCTGAAGCCGTCCGGGTTGGCCACGATGTTCTTGATGGCCTGCAGCTTGGGCACGTACATGCGGGTCTCGGCCGGCATGGACAGGTCCAGGTAGCCGGTGGGCAGGCCCTGCTTCTCGTTGCGCGCGATGGCGCGCGCCACGCTGCCTTCGCCCCAGTTGTACGCGGCCAGCGCCAGGTGCCAGTCGCCGAACATGCCGTAGAGTTTTTGCAGGTAGTCCAGCGCCGCGCGGGTGGAGGCCAGCACGTCGCGGCGGTCGTCGCGGAAGGCGTTCTGCTTGAGGTCGAAGTAGTTGCCCGTGGCCGGCATGAACTGCCAGATGCCGGCGGCCTTGGCGCTGGAGACGGCCTGCGGGTTGAACGCGCTCTCGATGAAGGGCAGCAGGGCCAGCTCGCTGGGCATGCCCCGGCGCTCGATCTCCTCGACGATGTAGAACAGGTACTTGCTCGACCGCTCGGTCATGCGCTGGATGTAGTCGGGCCGCGTGGCGTACCACTGTTCGCGGTCGCGCACCTGATCCGTCGCCAGGTCGGGCATGGCAAAGCCCCGGCGTATCCGGTCCCACAGGTCCGTGGGCGCGTCGATGCCCGCCACCGGGTGGCGCGCTGCGCTGGTGCTGGCGATCGGGCTCAGCGGGCCGTCGGGGTAGAGCGGCTCAAGCCGTGTGGCCGTGGCAGCGGTGGCGTCGCTGCCGGCCGGTTCTTGTGGGGGAATGGCGCAGCCGGCCAGCCACAGCAGGCCGGCGAGCCACAGCAGCCGCAGGTATTTCATTTGAATTCGTTCTTCCATTGGCGCAGCGCCGCGAGCACGGCGGCGGCGTCGCCTGCCGGCGTGCCGGGGGCAAAGCCTTGCGCGGCCTGTATGACGGCCGCCTCGCGGGTGCGCAGAAACGGGTTGACGGCGCGCTCGGTCGCCATGCGCGCCGGCAGCGTGGGGCGCCCCGCGGCGCGCAGCGCCTGGCATGCGCCCAGGTAGCGCTGCAGCGCCGCGTTGCCGGGTTCGACGGCGCTGGCGAATTGCAGGTTGGACAGGGTGTACTCGTGGGCGCAGCACACCTGGGTTGCGTCCGGCAGCGCGGCCAGGCGGTCCAGCGATGCCTGCATCTGCGCCGGCGTGCCTTCGAACAAACGCCCGCAGCCGCCGGAAAACAGCGTGTCGCCGCAGAACAGCAGAGGTGCGCCGTGCACCTCTGTGCTGGCGCAGTAATAGGCAATGTGGCCGGCCGTGTGCCCGGGCACGTCCAGCACGTCGAAGCGCAGGCCCAGGGCGTGCACGCTGGCGCCGCCGTGCAAGGCGGTGCAGGGCTGCGGGATGGCCTCGCGGGCCGGGCCGTAGACCGTGCAGCCGGTGGCTTGCTGCAGCGCCGCCACGCCGCCGACATGGTCGCCGTGGTGGTGCGTGACTAGAATCGCTTCGAGCTGCAGGCGCGCGCCGCGCAGCGCCTCGAACACCGGCGCCGCGTCTCCTGGATCGACCACGAGCGCGCGCTGCGCATCGTGCAGCATCCAGATGTAGTTATCGGCAAAGGCAGGCAGCGGCAACAAGTTCATGAGCGGCGAGATTATAGATTTGCACCACTGGCTCGACAGCCCCCCCGGTCGCTACATGCTGGCCTGGGAGCAGGAGCGCTATGACGAACTGGTGGCCGACATCTTTGGCTTTCACGCCCTGCAACTGGGCCTGCCGGCGCTGCAGGGGCTGCGCGGCAACCGCATGCCGCACCGCTGGCTGGCGCTGGGCGAGGGCGAGCCGGCGTGCGCGCAAGCCCCTGTCGCCTTGCTGGCGGCGGCCGAGGCGCTGCCGTTTGCCGAGGCCAGCGTCGACCTGGTGCTGATGCCGCACACGCTGGAGCAAAGCCCCGACCCGCATGCCGCGCTGCGCGAGGTGCAGCGCGTGCTGGTGCCCGAGGGGCGGGTGCTGATCAGCGGCCTGAACCCCTGGAGCCTGTGGGGCCTGCGCCAGCGCCGCGACCGCCTGTACCAGCGCTACGGCGCCGGCGGGCAGCTGTTTTTGCCCGAGCAGGGCGAGTTCATCGCGCCGGGGCGCCTGCGCGACTGGCTGCGCCTGCTGGGCTTCGAGCTGGAATCAGTGAGCTACGGGTGCTTTCGCCCGGCCGTGCGCAGCGCCGCCTGGCTGGAGCGCAGCAGCGCGATGGACGCGCTGGGCGCGCGCTGGTGGCCGATACTCGGGGCCGCGTACTTGGTGGTGGCTGTCAAGCGAGTCGCCGGCATGCGTTTGTTGGAGCCGTCGTGGCGCAAGGCGCGCCAGGCGGCGGGGGCGCCGGTGCCGGTGGGCAAGACGGCCACGCGCCGGCCGCATTGATTGTTGGGCGCTGTGCGCCAAAGGGAGTGTTTTTTGACTGAGGTGGTGATTTATACCGACGGTGCCTGCAAGGGCAACCCCGGCCCCGGCGGCTGGGGCGTGGTGCTGCGATCGGGCACGCTGGAGAAGGAACTGTTCGGGGGCGAGCGCGATACGACCAACAACCGCATGGAACTGATGGCCGTGATCCAGGCGCTGGCCGCGCTCAAGCGCCCGTGCCGGGTGGCGCTGTACCTGGACAGCCAGTACGTACGCCAGGGCATCATGACCTGGATCCACGGCTGGAAGAAGAAAGGCTGGCGCACGGCAGCCGGCCAGCCGGTGAAGAACGTGGAGCTGTGGCAGCGCCTGGACGAGCTGGCCCACGGCGCGGGCCACCAGATCGAATGGCACTGGGTCAAGGGCCACGCCGGCGACCCGGGCAACGAGCGTGCGGACGCCCTGGCCAACCAGGGCGTGGCGCAGGCGCTGGGGCGCTGAACGGGCGGCGCTTCAGCGCGCGGCCTGTATCAGGGCCAGTGCCTGGGCGATGTCCTGCGCCTGGCCCGGGCGCACCAGGCGCGCCAGTTCCTGGCCGTCGCGCAGAAAGATCAGCGTGGGCCAGAGCTTGACGGCGAAGCTGCGCCCCAGGCGCTGGCCTTTGCCGTCTTCCACCTTCACGTGCCGCACGCCGGCGTGCCCGGCCAGGGCCTGCTCGATCAGCGGCTGGGCGCTCTGGCAGTGCGGGCACCAGGGGGTGCCGAATTCGAGCATGGTGGCGCCGGCCAGGGCGTCCACTTCTTCGCGCGCGGGCGGAACGGGCAGGTGTGTGGCGGCAAAAGGCATGTGAATGGTGGAAAAGTGTGTATTCAGGGGCAGCGTGCGGCCTGCGGCGGGGCAGGCGCCGCCGCCAGCAGCCGCACCATGTGCAGCTTGTCGTAGCCCGTACCTGCTACCACGATGGCGCGCGGCAGCAGGCCGTAGGGCCTGAAGCCCGCGTTTTCGTACAGGCGCACGACGTGCATGTTGCTGGCGGTCACGGTCAGTATCAGTTGCTCCAGGCCGGCAATGCCGTCGGCCCGGGCGATGCAGGCGTGCAGCAGTAACTGGCCTATGCCCTGGCGCTGCGCCTTTGGGGCCACCATCATCGCCACCACGCTGGCCATGTGGCGTTGCTGCAGCCGCTCTTCGCGCAGGCAGCCGATGCTGCCGAGGAGTTGCCCCGCCGCATCGAAAGCGCCCAGGAAAAAGCCTTCGGAGGCAGGCATGGACAGCCGCCGCACGTAGGACTCGGCGGGCTGGCCCAGCGCCGTGGCGTAGTCGCTGGTGAAGGCCTCGGGGGCGCTGCGCAGGGCTTCGTCGCGCAGCATTTTGTAGGCCGGCGCATGCTGCGCTGCAAGCTGCGCGATGTGCGCGCCCGGGGCGGATACGGGTGTGGGGGTCATGCGGGGCTACCGTCTTCCAGGGCCTGCAGTTCGGCCAGGGTGTTGGCGTTGCAAAAAGCCAGGGCATTATCGCCAGGCCGGTCGAAGGCGGCCACGGCGCAGCGCTGCGCGCCGATCCACAGGCCGGCTTTGCGCCCGCCCGCATCGACGAAGTGCTGCAGGCTGGCGCGCAGGCTGGCGTGCAGCAGGCAGAACACGGGCTGGTTGTGCAGCCGCACGGCGCCGTCGGCTTGCGGTGCGGGCGCGGCGGCCATGGCGATGAGGGCGTTGCCGGTCGTGGCCGCTGCCGCCAGGCGCTGCGCCAGGTCGGCGGGAAACAGCGGGGTGTCGCAGGCAACGGTCAGCAGCCAGGGCGTGGTGCAATGCGTGAGTCCGCACAGGAATCCGGCCAGCGGGCCGGGATAGCCGGGTGTTGTGTCGGGCCAGACCGGCGCGCCGAAGGCGGCGTAGCGCTCCAGGTTGCGGTTGGCGTTGATCAGCACGTGGCCCACCTGGGGGCGCAGCCGGTCGAGGGCATGCAGCGCCAGCGGCGTTGCGCGAAAAGGCTGCAGCCCCTTGTCCGCGCCGCCCATGCGCGTGCCGCGGCCGCCGGCCAGCACCATGCCCGTGATGTCGTGCGGTGCAATCATGGGAGGGGTCAGCCGCCGATGTAGCTCATTTCGATGCGCCGCTTTTTCGCGCCCGTTTCGGGCGGCAGGCTGGCGCGCAGCTCCGAGTAATGGTCGTCGCGCCCTTGCCAGATGCTGGCGATGGCGGCGGCGATCTGCGCGTCGCTGGCCTGGCCGCGCAGCAGGCTGCGCAAGTCCCAGCCCTGGGTGGCGAACAGGCACAGGTACAGGCGTCCCTCCATGGACAGGCGCGCGCGGCTGCAGTCGCCGCAGAACGGCTGGGTCACGCTGCTGATCACGCCGATCTCGCCCAGGCTGGGGTCGTGCTGTCCGTCGGCGCCGGCAAAGCCCCAGCGTTTGGCAGTCTCGCCGCTGGCGCTGGGCGCCAGCGCCAGCAGGGGCAGCTCGGCCTGCAGGCGGGCGACGACCTCGGCCGACGGCAGCACTTCGTCCATGCGCCAGCCGTTGGTGGCGCCCACGTCCATGAACTCGATGAAGCGCAGCGTCACGCCGCTGCCGCGGAAATGCCGCGCCATGGGCAGGATTTCGTGGTCGTTGACGCCGCGCTTGACGACCATGTTGACCTTGATGTGCTTCAGGCCCACGGCCTGCGCCTTGTCGATGCCGGCGAGCACCTGGCCGACGGGGAAGTCCACGTCGTTCATCTTGCGGAAAATGGCGTCGTCCAGGCTGTCGAGGCTGACCGTGACGCGCCCCAGCCCCGCGTCCTTGAGCGCCTGCGCCTTGCGCGCGAGCAGCGATCCGTTGGTCGTCAGCGTCAGATCCGGCGTGTGGCCGCCGGGCGTGCGCAGCTCGGCCAATTGGGCGACCAGGGCCTCCAGGTTCTTGCGCAGCAGCGGCTCGCCGCCGGTCAGGCGGATCTTGTGCACGCCGTGCGCCATGAACAGGCGCGACAGGCGGGTGATTTCCTCGAAGCTCAGCAGGTCGCCGTGCGGCAGGTACTGGTAGTCCTTGCCGTAGATTTCCTTGGGCATGCAGTAGGTGCAGCGGAAATTGCAGCGGTCGGTCACGCTGATGCGCAGATCGCGCAGCGGCCGCGCGCGCCTGTCCTGCAGCGCGGCGGAGGGGGGCGGGCAATCCGCCTGCGCCGGGACGACAGGTACGAACGCGCCAGCGCGCTGATCCACGATACGAATGACACGTTCAGCCATGGGCAAATTGTGCCCCATGGGGCGTGTGGGGGTATGGGCAGCGGCGGTGCAAATTGACGTACGTCAATTCGAACGGTTTGCCGCCTCTGTCGGCAGCAGATATTTTGTTTGATGCATGTCATGTGATTGCTTGGTGGTAGCCATAAGAATCGCGGCTCATGCAAGACCAAAACAACGTTTTTACATTGGCGGCCACACCACGCGGCCACACGCGTCGTGCAGCCGTGCAGGCTTTGGCTGCCATGCTGCTGGCGCCGACGCTGCCAGTATTGGCGCAAGCGCCCGTGTCGCTGGCCACGGCCATCAACCGCACAGCATGGTTTCGTGCACAGTCGCAGCGCACGGCCAAGGCCTACGGCCAGCTTTACCTGAACGTCGCCGCTGCGCGTGCGCGCGACGTGCTGGCGCAGACCCGCCGCCAGGTATTGGCCGGGTTTGCCGACATCGACGGGCGCAGTTGGCCGGCCGAGGTGGCACGGCTGCTGGCCGAGGTGCGAGCCAGCGCCGACAAGCTCGACGCGCTGGTGGCCCAGGAGCCGACCGAGGAGCATGTGCGCAGTGTTTCGTCCCAGGCCGACCGGATGCTGAGCGACGCCGACGTGGCGGTCATGGCGCTGGAGCGCCTGTCGCAGGCGCCCACGCTGCGGCTGGTCAACGTTTCCGGGCGCCAGCGCATGCTGTCGCAGCGGCTGGCCAAGAATTACGGGCTGGACGCTGCCGGCTTGGGCGGGCCGGGCGTGCGCGAGCAGATGAGGGGCGACGCGCAGGAGTTCCAGCGCAACCTGGCGCAACTCGACAAGGCGCCGCTGTCCACGCCGGCGATCCGCGCCGCCATAGAGCAGGGGCAGGCGCAGTGGGTGTTCTTTGATGCGGCGCTCAAGCGCAAGCCCGACGCGCGCGGCCTGGGCGAGGTGGCCACCACCAGCGAACGCCTGCTGGAGGTGTCCGACCAATTGACGTCGCTCTACGAAGCCGCCCTGAAGGACTTGCTGGGCTGAGAGGGGGCTGGCTCCCCTCGCCAGCCGTCAGCCGTGACGTATCGCCACGGTTTTCAGCGTGGTGAAGCCGTACAGCGCCTCGAAACCCTTCTCGCGGCCGTGGCCGCTGGACTTGACGCCGCCAAACGGCAGTTCCACGCCGCCGCCGGCGCCGTAGTTGTTGATGAACACCTGGCCGCTGGCGATGCGCCGCGCCATGCGCAGCTGGCGCGCGCCGTCGCGCGTCCAGACGCCGGCGGCCAGGCCGAAGCGCGTGACGTTGGCCAGCGCCACGGCAAGCTCCTCGTCGTCGAACGCCATGGCCGAGAGCACCGGGCCGAAGATTTCCTCTTGCGCCAGGCGGTGTCCGGGCGGCACGTCGCGCAGCAGGGTGGGGGCCTGGTAGAAGCCGGTGTCGGGCGCTTCGTCGGCGATCTGGCCCTGGGCCATGATGGGGATGCCGTCGTTGTGCGCCTCGGACAGAAAGTCCCACACGCGCTGCTGCTGGCTCTGGCGGATCAGCGGGCCCAGGTCCAGGTCCATGGCCGCCGGGCCGGCGCGCAGCCGCTCGAAGGCGCCGGCCAGGCGTTCGAGCAGCGGTTCGTAGATGAGCGAATCGACCAGCAGGCGCGAGCCGGCCGAGCAGGTCTGCCCGGAGTTCTGCACGATGGCGTTCACGATGGCCGGCACGGCGGCGTCCAGGTCGGCGTCGGCGAAGACGATTTGCGGGCTTTTGCCGCCCAGCTCCAGCGTGACCGGGCAGTGGCGCTCGGCGGCGGCCTGCTGGATCAGCGTGCCGATGCGCGGGCTGCCGGTGAAGCTGATGTGCTGCACGCCGGGGTGGCGCGCCAGCGCGTCGCCGGCCTCGTGGCCGTAGCCGGTCACGATGTTGATGGCGCCGGCCGGAAAGCCGACCTCGGCGGCCAGTTGGGCCACGCGCAGCAGCGACAGGCAGGCGTCCTCGGCGGGCTTGACGACGCAGGTGTTGCCCGCCGCCAGCGCCGCGCCCACGCAGCGCCCGAAGATTTGCATGGGGTAGTTCCAGGGCACGATGTGGCCGGTCACGCCGTGCGGCTCGCGCCAGGTCAGCACGCTGGTGCCGTTCTGGTAGGGGATGGTCTGGCCGTGCAGCTTGTCGCAGGCGCCGGCGTAGAACTCGAAGTAGCGCGCCAGCGCCGCCGCGTCGGCGCGGGCCTGGCGGGTCGGCTTGCCGCAGTCGCGCTGCTCGATGGCGGCCAGCTCCTCGGCGTGTTCGGCCACGGCGGCGGACAGCCGCGCCAGCAGGCGGCCGCGCTCGGCCGGATCCAGCTGGCTCCACCGGCTGTCGTAGCAACGCCGGGCGGCGCGCACGGCGGCGTCGATGTCGTCGGCCGTGCCGCGCTGGATCTCGTCGTACGGCTGGCCGTCGGAGGGGTCGATGACGGCGATGGTGCGCCCGGATGAAGATGATAGCTGCGCGCCGTCTATATAATTGAAATTCATGATTAAATGTTGCTGAAACGCCCTATTTATAGGCGCATGCAGCTATCAAAAGATTAGACACCCGCGTGGAACTTGACCACCAGCGGCACGATGAGCAGCGCCACGATGTTGATGATCTTGATCAGCGGGTTGACGGCCGGGCCGGCCGTGTCCTTGTAGGGGTCGCCCACGGTGTCGCCGGTCACGGCCGCCTTGTGCGCCTCGCTGCCCTTGCCGCCGTGGTTGCCGTCCTCGATGTATTTCTTGGCGTTGTCCCAGGCGCCGCCGCCGGTGCACATGGAGATCGCCACGAACAGCCCGGTGACGATGGTGCCCATCAGCAGCCCGCCCAGCGCCTTCGGGCCCAGCAGCAGGCCCACGACGATGGGCACGGCCACCGGCAGCAGGCTGGGGATGATCATTTCCTTGATGGCGGCGCCGGTCAGCATGTCCACCGCGCGGCCGTATTCGGGCTTGGCCGTGCCTTCCATGATGCCCGCGATCTCGTGGAACTGGCGGCGCACCTCGACCACCACGCTGCCGGCGGCGCGGCCCACGGCCTCCATGGCCATGGCGCCGAACAGGTAGGGGATCAGCCCGCCGATGAACAGGCCGACGATGACCATGGGGTCGGACAGGTCGAACTTCACCTCTTGTCCGTAGCTGCCCAGCTTGTGCGTGTAGTCGGCAAACAGCACCAGCGCGGCCAGGCCCGCCGAGCCGATGGCGTAGCCCTTGGTCACGGCCTTGGTGGTGTTGCCCACGGCGTCCAGCGGGTCGGTGATGTCGCGCACGCTGCTGGGCAGTTCGGCCATCTCGGCAATGCCGCCGGCGTTGTCGGTGATCGGCCCGTAGGCGTCCAGCGCCACCACGATGCCGGCCATGGACAGCATGGCCATGGCGGCGATCGCCACGCCGTACAGCCCGGCCAGGTTGTAGGCCACGATGATGGCGACGCAGACGAACAGCACCGGCCAGGCCGTCGAGCGCATCGACACGCCCAGCCCGGCGATGATGTTGGTGCCGTGCCCGGTGGTCGAGGCCTGGGCGATGTGGCGCACCGGCGCGTACTGCGTGCCGGTGTAGAACTCGGTGATCCAGACCAGCGCCGCCGTCAGCACCAGGCCGGTGGCGCAGGCGCCGAACAGCTTCATCTGCGCGCCCGTGCCGCCCAGCGCGTTGTCCGGGATGATCCAGGAGGTGACGAACCAGAACGCCACCAGCGACAGCACGCCGGCAATGGCCAGGCCGCGATAGAGCGCGGGCATGACGTTCTTCATGCCGGGGCTGGCCTTGACGAAGAAGCAGCCGATGATGGACGCCACGATGGACACGGCCCCCAGCGCCAGCGGGTAGGCCACGGCGGCGGTGGGCGCGGCGCCCACCATCAGGGCGCCCAGCACCATGGTGGCGATCAGCGTGACGGCGTAGGTCTCGAACAGGTCGGCGGCCATGCCGGCGCAGTCGCCCACGTTGTCGCCCACGTTGTCGGCGATCACCGCTGGGTTGCGCGGGTCGTCCTCGGGGATGCCGGCCTCGACCTTGCCCACCAGGTCGGCGCCCACGTCGGCGCCCTTGGTGAAGATGCCGCCGCCCAGGCGCGCGAAGATGGAGATCAGCGACGAGCCGAAGGCGAAGCCGATCAAGGGGTGCAGCGTGGCCGTCAGCTGCGCGCCTTGCGCGGCGCTGCCCAGCAGCGCCCAGGCAAAGCCCGCCACGCCCAGCAGGCCCAGGCCCACCACCAGCATGCCGGTGATCGCCCCGCCGCGAAACGCCACGGCCAGCGCCGGCCCCATGCCCTGCGTGGCGGCCTGGGCGGTGCGCACGTTGGCGCGCACCGAAACGTTCATGCCGATGAAGCCGCAGGCGCCCGAGAGCACGGCGCCGACGACGAAGCCCGCCGCCGTCAGGGCGTCGAGAAAGACCGCGATCAGGATGGCCAGTACCACGCCCACCAGGGCAATGGTCTTGTACTGGCGCGCCAGGTAGGCCGCCGCGCCGGCCTGGATGGCGGCGGCGATTTCCTGCATGCGGGCGTTGCCCGTGTCTTTCGAGAGAATCCAGGAGCGGGCCCAGATACCGTAGGCAACCGCCAACAAACCGCAAACCAGAGCCAGTATCAGAGGGGAAGTCAGTGCTGTCATTGCAGCCATACTCAATCTCCAGACGAAGGGTTTCACGGATGGAAGCGCAACGCGCGGGAGGTGCTTCCGCTGCGTTGCTTCCTCGTGCACCAGAGTCGTGCAGACGATTGGCCAACGACCCCAGTTTAGGCCCAAAGCCTGCGCTGCAAGCAAGCTGCAAGGGGCGTGCGCCTAAAATTGCGGGTAAGCCCCCATGCCGCATGCCGGCCCGGGGGTTCTGCCAAGTCCATCACTCAACCCACCACAACCATGTCGCTGAACAACGTCAAGCCCGGCAAGAACCTTCCTGAAAACTTCAACGTCGTGATCGAGATTCCCGCCGAATCCGACCCCATCAAGTACGAAGTGGACAAGGAGTCGGGCGCCGTGTTCGTGGATCGCTTCCTGACCACGGCCATGTACTACCCCTGCAACTACGGCTACGTGCCCCAGACCCTGTCGGGCGACGGCGACCCGGTCGACGTGCTGGTCATCACCCCTTACCCGCTGCTGCCCGGCGTGGTCGTGCCCTGCCGCGCGCTGGGCATCCTGAAGATGGAAGACGAGGCCGGCGTGGACGGCAAGGTGCTGGCCGTGCCGACGACCAAGATCCTGAAGATGTACGAAAACTGGAAGACCGTGCAGGACGTGAACCCGATGCGCCTGAAGGCCATCAGCCATTTCTTCGAGCACTACAAGGACCTGGAAGAGGGCAAGTGGGTCAAGGTGCTGGGCTGGGAGGACGTGGATGCCGCCCACAAGGAAATCCTCGATGGCGTGGAAAGCTACAAAAAATCGCAGGCTTGATATCGTTCTGATAGCTGCCTGCGCTTGATGTTCAAGCGCTTGAGCCCGATTTTTGATGAAACCAGGCAATTGCTGCCTGGTTTTTTCATGTGTACGCCCGGCATTCGATGGCGCATGATTGGGCCCGAAGCTGTTCGGCAATTGTTAAATAAGGTAACAACAACCTGCTATGCTGCTGCGCCTTAGCGTGCCGTTCTTTGTTCGGCCCCCTGTTTGACCTTTCAAGGAGTCGCCATGTTGTCCACCCCTGCCCAGCGTTCCAACGTTGCTGCCGCCAGCGCCGCGGCAGAGTACCTGACCTTTCGTCTGGGTCAGGAGGAATACGGCATCGACATCCTGCGCGTGCAGGAAATCCGCTCCTACGAGCAGCCCACGCGCATGGCCCACGCGCCGGACTTCATCAAGGGCGTGATCGACCTGCGCGGCGTCATCGTTCCGATCATCGACCTGCGCCTCAAGCTCCATTGCGAAACGGCCGACTACACCGACTTCACCGTGGTCATCATCCTGAACGTGGGCGGCACGGTGCTGGGCGCGGTGGTCGATGCGGTGGCCGACGTGGTCGCCCTGCAGGCCGACGCGATCAAGCCCGCACCGCAGTTCCAGGGCACGGTGGACGCCTCGTTCGTGCGCGGCATTGCCACGGTGGGCGAGCGTATGCTGATCGTGGTGGACATCGAGTCGCTGCTCAGCGGCACCGAGATGGGGCTGGTCAAGGCGGTGGCCACGGCATGACCGCGTAGCGGGCCGGGTGGCGGCGGCACGGCCGCCAGGCGATGGTTGACGGAGGTGCGAGATGTTTTTTTCGAATTTGCGCATCGGTATCAAGCTGGGCCTGGCGTTTGCCATCCTGGCCGTGTTGACGGCGCTGCTGGGCGGGCTGTCGATCCTGCAGCTGGGCCGGGTCAACGACAACACCCGCGACATCGCGACCATACGCCTGCCGTGCGTGCAGATCCTGGGTGATATCCGCTCCACGGCCAACCGCCTGCGCGCCAGCGAGGTCGGCCTGGTGCTGAGCCAGGATCCGGCCGAAAAACAGCTCCTGACCGAGGACGTGAAAAAGGTCAACGCCATCCTGGCGGACCTGGAGCAGCGCTACGCCCCCCTGGTGACGCCGGACGACGCGGCCGAGTTCGACCAGTTCAAGGGCCTGCACGCGGCCTACCTGAAAACCCAGGAGAAGCTGCTGGCGCTGGTGGCGCAGGGCCCGCAGAGCCAGGCGCAGGCCCAGCAGATGCTGTACCAGGAGTCGCAGCAGGCCTTCATCGCGATGGCCGAAACCATAGGAAAGATCTCCAAGATCAACTCCGACGGCGCGACCCAGGCCTACAACAGCTCGCAGCAGACGTTCGGCGGCGCGCGCGTGGCCGTGCTGGTCGTGCTGCTGTGCGTGGTGTTGGCGGCGGTCGTGCTTGGCGTGTGGATCACGCGCCTGATCACGCGCCCGGTCGCGCAGGCGGTCCAGGCCGCGAACGAGATGGCGCACGGCAACCTGGCCGTGGCATTGCAGGTGCGCAGCCGAGACGAAATGGGCCAGCTCACGCAGGCCCTGCGCGACATGCAGGCGCAGCTGGCCAGCGTGGTGACCGGCGTGCGCGGCAATGCCGAAGGCGTGGCCACGGCCAGCGCCGAAATCGCCCAGGGCAACAGCGACCTGTCCTCGCGCACCGAAAGCCAGGCCAGCGCGCTGGAGGAAACCGCCGCGTCGATGGAAGAGCTGGGCGCCACCGTCA
>Ga0222429_100300_pt1 | contig 50779 bp, 41 predicted proteins | sample 1B50Ametagenome_FD_182475 | JGI IMG/M metagenome (GOLD analysis project Ga0222429, IMG submission 182475) | Enriched microbial communities from leaf-cutter ant dump, University of Wisconsin, Madison, United States - 1B50A (version 2) | ecosystem: Environmental > Terrestrial > Nest > Insects nest...
CTCGTCTCCAGCGACGGCCGGCTGCTGGCCGAATACCGCTGGGTGAACCGCGAATGGGTGGCGCTCGACCAGATCGCCCCGCCCGTGGTGGACGCGTTGATCGCCACCGAGGACCACCGCTTCTACCAGCACTGGGGCATGGACTGGCGGCGCACGCTGTCGTCGCTGGTGCGCACCCTGGGCGGCGAGCGCCAGGGCGGCTCGACCATCACCCAGCAGCTGGCGCGCAACCTCTACCCCGAGGAAATCGGCCGCGCGCCCACGCTCACGCGCAAGCTCAAGGAGGCCATCACCGCCTTCAAGATCGAGTGGCTCTACTCCAAGGACGAAATCCTGGAGACCTACCTGAACACCGTGCCCTTCCTCTACAACGCCTACGGCATAGAGATGGCGGCGCGCACCTATTTCGGCAAGCCGGCGGCGCGGCTGAACGTGCTGGAAAGCGCCACGCTGATCGGCATGCTCAAGGGCACGGCCTACTACAACCCGGTGCGCAACCCCGAGCGCGCACAGGCGCGGCGCAACACCGTGCTGGCGCAGATGCACAAGCGCGACAAGCTGAGTGCGGCGGACTACCAGCGCCTGGTGCGCAGCCCGCTGCGCATCCACTTCGCGCGCCAGGACGAGGCCGCCGGCCTGGCGCCGCACCTGGCGCAGCAGCTGCGCCGCGAGCTGATCGACTGGGCCGACGAGCATGGCTACAGCCTGTACTTCGACGGCCTGGTGATACGCACCACCATCGACGGGCGGCTGCAGGAGCTGGCCAACCAGGCGGTGCGCCAGCAGGGCCGGCTGCTGCAAGGCGTGGCCGACAAGGCCTGGGCGGGCGCGGGCGCCTGGGGCGCCAAAAGCCCGCTGGTGCAGCAACTGGTGCGCGAGTCCGAGCCCTACCAGAAGGCGCTGGCGGGCGGCGCAGACGGCGCGGCCACGCTCAAGGAACTGCTGGCCGACGCCGGCTTCATGCGCCAGCTGCGCGCGGGCAAGACGCGCGTGCAGGCGGGCTTCATGGCGCTGGACCCTGGCAGCGGTGCGGTGCTGGCCTGGGTGGGCAGCCGCGACTATGCGCAAGATCCGTTCGACCACGTGCAGGCGGCGCGGCGCCAGCCGGGCTCGACCTTCAAGCCCTTCGTCTACGGCGCGGCGTTTGCCCAGGGCATGCTGCCCAGCGACACGCTGCAGGACAAGGCCGTGGCCATCGACCTGCCCGGCGGCCAGGTATGGCGCCCCAGCGACGGCCACGGCGGCCCCAGCGGCGAAGCCATGACGCTGCGCGACGCGCTGGCGCAGTCGCGCAACGCCATGGCCGCGCAGCTCATGCAGCAGGTGGGCGCCAAGAAGGTGGTGGCGCTGGCGCGCGCCATGGGCGTGCGCGAATCGCCCCTGGACGCGGTGCCCGCGCTGGCGCTGGGCACCAGCAGCGTCACGCTCAAGGAAATGGTGGCAGCCTACGGCAGCATCGCCAACGGCGGGCGCTACATGGCGCCCTACGTCATCACCCGCATCGAAGACAAGAACGGCCGCGTGCTGGCGCGCTTTGCCCCGCCCGCGCCCGAGCGAGCCATGGACCAGGCGGCCGCGCAGGAGCTGCGCGGCGCGCTACGCGCCGTCATTGACGAGGGCACGGGCCGCGCCATCCGCACGCGCTACGGCATTACCGCCGACGTGGCCGGCAAGACCGGCACCACGCAGGACAACGCCGACGGCTGGTTCATCATGATGCACCCGCAGCTGGTGGCCGGCGCCTGGGTGGGCTTCAACGACCCGCGCATCACGCTGCGCAGCAACTACTGGGGCCAGGGCGCGCACAGCGCGCTGCCCGTGGTGGCCAAGGTGTTCCAGGGCGCGGTGCGCAGCCATATCGTCGATCCGGCGCGGCAGTTCGTCGACGAGGAAAACCACGGCTGGGCGGCGCGCGCGGCAGGCGCGGTGACGGCGCTGCGCGACTGGGCCTACGACCTGTTCGGCCGCCCCGTGGGCACCGGGGCGGGTGCGGCGCAGGCGCCGTCCCGGGCGGACGGCGAACCGGGCGCAGGGCCCGCGCAGCCGCCCGCGCCGGCCCAGGCCGAGGCGCCATCGCCGGTGCTGGTTCAGGATGGCGTGGACGGTGCGCAAGCTAGCGCTGGCGACGCCGCAGCGGAGCCGGACGCCGCGCCGCAGATCACCGAGGAGACCTTGGTGCCGCTGCAGCCCGTGCCGCTGCATGCCCCTGCCGGGATGCAGCCCCCGGTGTGGCAGACCGACCCCGACCCTGATGCGGCGGCACCCGGCGCCGCGCCCGCTGCGGCGCAGCCGCCGGCCGGCCCCGCCGCTGATGGCGTGCAGACGCAGCCGGTGCAGCGCGGCAGCGCCGGCCCGGGCGTGGTGCGGGCGCTGCCGCCGGCCACCGCGCAGTAATTGCCCCCGCTGTTGGAATTAACCGACACCACGCCCTGGTGCGCGGGGCTAACTTCCTGGCTCTCGTATTGACACCCACAAGGAGCCACCCATGCCCAAAACCCTGATCGAGCCGTTTCGCATCAAGAGCGTCGAACCCATCCGCATGACCAGCCGCGCCGACCGCGAGCGCCTGCTGGAGGAGGCCAGGCTCAACGTCTTCAAGCTGCGCGCCGAGGACGTGCTGATCGACTGGCTTACCGACTCGGGCACCGGCGCCATGTCCAGCCGCCAGTGGGGCGCGATCATGGAAGGCGACGAAAGCTACGCCGGCGCGCGCAGCTTCTACCGGCTGGAGAAAGTGCTGCAGGACATCACCGGCATGCCGCACTTCATCCCCACGCACCAGGGCCGCGCGGCCGAGAAGGTGTTGTTCAGCGCCACCTGCAAGGCCGGCGGCCTGGTGCCCAACAACTGCCACTTCGACACCACGCGCGGCAACCTCGAATCGATGGGCGTCGAGGCGCTCGACTGCGTGGTGGCCGAGGGCCTGCAGCCCGCCACCATCGCGCCGTTCAAGGGCAACATCGACCTGGCGAAGGCCGAGGCGGTGCTCAAGGAGCATGGCGCGCGCATTCCGTTTGGCATGCTCACCGTGACCAACAACACCGGCGGCGGCCAGCCCGTGTCGATGGCCAACATCCGCGCCTACGCCGCGCTGCTGAAGCAATACGGCAAGCCCTTCGTCATGGACGTGTGCCGCTTCGCCGAGAACGCCATGTTCATCAAGATGCGCGAGCCGGGCTACGAGAACACGTCCGTCAAGGACATCGCGCGCGAGATGTTCTCCTACGCCGACGGCGCCACCATGAGCGCCAAGAAGGACGGCATGGTCAACATCGGCGGCTTCATCGTGCTGCGCTCCGACGAATGGCTGGACGCGGTGAGAAACGGCCTGATCATGATGGAGGGCTTTCCCACCTACGGCGGCATGGCCGGGCGCGACCTGGAGGCGCTGGCCGTGGGCCTGGAAGAAGGCCTGGACGAAGACTACCTGCGCTACCGCCTGCGCACCGCCGAATACCTGGGCGAAAAGCTCGACGCCGCCGGCGTGGGCTTCGTGCGCCCCACGGGCGGCCACGCCGTCTACATCGACGCCAAGACCGTGCTGCCCGGCATGCCGGTGCAGCACTACCCGGCCTGGGCGCTGTGCAACGCGCTGTACCTGGAGGGCGGTATTCGCGGCGTGGAGATCGGCTCGGTCATGTTCGGCAAACGGCTCGACGACGGCACCGAGACCTACCACAGCATGGAGCTGGTGCGCCTGGCCTTCCCCCGGCGCATGTACACGCAAAGCCACTTCGACTACGCCGCCGAGGTGATCGCCGAAGTCAAGGAAAAAGCCGCCAGCATCCGCGGCGTGAAGATCACCAAGCAGCCGAAGTTTTTGCGCCACTTCACCTGCGAATGCGCCTGGGTGTGAGGCGGCGCGAAGGGCTTCAGCGGGGGGGCAAATCAATACAGTGCATGCCAAAGCGCCCTGCGCGGCGGTCGGCAAAAAAGCGCTCCAGCGTGACGTGCACGGTGCGAAAGGCGATCGTGTCCCAGGGGATTTCGTGCTCGGCGAACAGGCGCGCCTCGATGGTCTCGGGGCCGGGGGCGAACTGGTCGTCCAGCAGCGTGGCCAGGTAGAACAGGTGCACCTGGCCGACCTGGGGAATGTTCACCAGCGAGAACAGCGCGCCCATCTCGATGTGCGCGCCGGCTTCCTCGTCGGTCTCGCGCGCCGCGCCCTGGGCGGTGGTCTCGTCCAGTTCCATGAAGCCGGCCGGCAGCGTCCACTTGCCCCAGCGCGGCTCGATGTTGCGCTTGCACAGCAGCACGCGATCGCCCAGCACCGGCACCGTGCCCACCACGTTCAGCGGGTTCTCGTAATGGACGGTGGCGCAGGCCGTGCATATGGCGCGCGCGCGGGTGTCGCCGTCGTCGGGCACGCGGTAGGCCACGGGGGCGCCGCATTCACGGCAATGCTGGATCGGGCGGCGTGGAAACATTTGAATGAAATTGGCCTCTAGGACTTATGTATAAAGCGTAAGCAGCTATATAAACAATAGCGTTTCAGGCAATGGCGACGCGCAGCGGCTCCAGGCTGTCGATGCTGGCCTCCAGCGTGTCGCCGCGCTGCACCGCGCCCACACCGGCCGGCGTGCCGGTAAAGATCAAGTCGCCAGGGGCCAGTTGCCAGGCGTTGGAGATTTCGGCAATGGTCTCGGCCACGTTCCAGATCATCTGCCCGATGTTGCCGCGCTGGCGCTCCTGGCCGTTGACCATGAGCCGGATGCCGGCGTCCATCACCCCGCCCGCCTGCGCTGCCGGTGTGATGGGGCCGATGGGCGCGCTGGCGTCAAAACCCTTGGCAATGCACCAGGGCCGGCCCTTGGCCTTGGCCTGGGCCTGCAGGTCGCGCCGCGTCATGTCCAGGCCCACGGCGTAGCCCCACACGTGGTCCAGCGCGTCGGCCACGGCAATGCGGTGGCCGGCCTTGCCGATGGCCACCACCAGCTCGATCTCGTGGTGCAGGTCTTCGGTCAGCGTGGGGTAGGGCATGCTGCCCAGCGTGCCGGCGGGCACGGGCAGCACGGCGTCGGCCGGCTTCATGAAGAAGAAAGGCGCCTCGCGCCCGCTCGAACCCATCTCGCGCGCATGCTCGGCGTAGTTGCGGCCCACGCAGTAGATGCGGTGCACGGGAAAGAGCGCGCTGCCCCCTTGCACGGGGACGCTGGCCTGCGCGGCAGGCGGAAAAACATGGTCGGTCATGGTGTGGCGGTAAGCGAATGTGGCTTGCAGTGTGCCACGGTCGTGCGCCATGGCGGGGCGGCGGCGCTGCAAATGCGGCTATGCTGGCCGGGTTTTTTTGGAAGCACGACGCATGAGTCCACCGCCCGCCTGGCTGCAACCCGACTGGCCCGCCCCCGCCAACGTGCGCGCCCTGTGCACCACGCGCCAGGGGGGCGTGAGCCAGGCGCCGTTCGACAGCCTGAACCTGGGCAACCACGTGGGCGACGCGCCTGCGGCGGTGCGGGCCAACCGCGCGGCGCTGCAGGCGGCCATGCAGGAGCAGGGCCGGCCGGTGCGCCCCGTGTTCCTGCGCCAGGTGCACGGCACCCGCACGCTGGCGCTGCGCGCCGACACCCCCGACGAGGCCGAGGCCGACGCCTGCACCAGCGCCACCCCCGGCCTGGCCTGCACCATCATGGTGGCCGACTGCCTGCCGGTGCTGCTGTGCAACCGGGCCGGCACCCTGGTGGCAGCGGCCCACGCCGGCTGGCGCGGGCTGGCCGGCGGCGTGCTGGAAGCGGCCCTGGCCGCCTTCGCGCCGCAGCCTGGGGCCGGGCCGCGCGAGGTGCTGGCGTGGCTCGGCCCGTGCATAGGCCCCCAGGCCTTCGAGGTGGGGGCCGAGGTGCGCGCCGCCTTTTGCGCGCACGACGCGGCGGCGGCAGGCTGTTTTACCGCGCAGCCGGACGGCAAGTTTCTGGCCGATCTGCCCGCGCTGGCACGCCTGCGCCTGCGCGCGGCCGGCGTGGACGCCATCTACGGCAACGACGGATCGGCGCCCTGGTGCACCGTGGCCAACCCGTTACGGTTCTTCTCGCACCGGCGCGGCAGCGCCCTGGGCGGCAGCGGGCGCATGGCCGCCTGCGTCTGGCTGGCCGCCTGACGGCGCATCCTGCCCGTGGGCCGCGCGCTGCTGCGCGGCGTGGGCGTCCAGCTCCGCCTGCATGCGCGCGCGCCGGGCCCGCTTGCGCGCCGGCGTGCCCACGATGTACAGCACCAGGCCCAGCGGCAGCACGCCGTACAGCAGCAGGGTGATGGCGGCGCCCAGCACCGTGCCGTTGGGCGCCATGGCTTCGGCCACGGCCATCATGACGGTGACGTAGAGCCAGGCGATGGCGATCAGGTACATGAGGGGCTGGTAAAAACAAAACGGCGCCGCAGGCAAGGGCCTGCAGTCAGTGACAATCGTCGCCAAGGCGGCATACTGGCATGGCAGACCACGGAGGCAACATGAATTCTGACGCAGGATGGGCCGGCAACGCCCAGAAGATGCAGCAAATGATGAGCGAGGGCTGGACCCGCATGGTGCAGGGCCTGCAAGGCCAGCAGGCCTTGCCGCTGCCCCCCGACAGGCTGGCCCGCATCCAGCAGCAGTACCTGGAGGGGCTGCAGGCGCTGTGGGCGCAGGGCGGAACGCCCCCTGCTGGCGACAAGCGCTTTGCCGGGCAGGAGTGGGGCGCGAACCCGCTGGCGGCGTTTTCCGTGGCCGCCTACCAGCTGCAGGCGCGCGCGCTGACCGAACTGGCCGACGCGGTGCAGGGCGACGCCAAGACGCGCGCGCGCGTGCGCTTTGCCGTCGACCAGTGGCTGGCGGCCATGGCGCCCAGCAACTTCCTGGCGCTGAACGTCGAGGCGCAGCAAAAAGCGCTGCAGACCCAGGGCGAGAGCATTGCCAAGGGCGTGGCCAACATGCTGCACGACCTGCGCCAGGGGTATATCTCGATGACCGACGAGAGCGTCTTCGAGGTGGGCCGCAACGTGGCCACGACCGAAGGCGCGGTGGTGTACGAGAACGAGCTGTTCCAGCTCATCGAATACAAGCCGCTCACGTCCAAGATCCACGCCCGGCCGTTTTTGATGGTGCCGCCGTGCATCAACAAGTTCTACATCCTGGACCTGCAGCCCGACAATTCGCTCATCCGCTACGCCGTCGCCCAGGGGCACCGCACCTTCGTGGTGAGCTGGCGCAACCCCGACGAGTCGCTGGCGCACAAGACCTGGGACGACTACATCGGCGACGCGGTGATCCGCGCCATCGAGGTGGTGCGCGAGATCGGCGGCACGCCGCAGATCAACGCCCTGGGTTTCTGCGTGGGCGGCACCATGCTGGCCAACGCGCTGGCGGTGCTGGCGGCGCGCGGCCAGAACCTGGTGGCCAGCTGCACCTTCCTGACCACGCTGATCGACTTTGCCGACACCGGCATCCTGGACGTGTTCATCGACGAGAACGTGGTCAAGTACCGCGAGCTGCAGATGGGCCAGGGCGGGCTGATGAAGGGCCAGGACATGGCCAGCACCTTCAGCTTTCTGCGCCCCAACGACCTGGTGTGGAACTACGTGGTGGGCAACTACCTGAAGGGCGAATCGCCCCCGCCGTTCGACCTGCTGTACTGGAACGCCGACGCCACCAACCTGCCCGGGCCGTACTACGCCTGGTACCTGCGCAACTTCTATCTTGAAAACAGCCTCGTCAAGCCCGGCGCGCTGACCGTCTGCGGCGAGACGCTGGATCTGCGCCAGCTCAAGCTGCCGGTGTACATCTACGGCTCGCGCGAGGATCACATCGTGCCGGCCACCGCCGCCTACGCTAGCACCCAGCACCTGCCGGGCAAGAAGCGCTTCGTGCTGGGCGCGTCGGGCCACATCGCCGGCGTGATCAACCCGCCGGCCAAGAAAAAGCGCAGCCACTGGGTGCGCGAGGACGGCAAGCTGCCCGCCAGCCTGGAGCAGTGGCGCGCAGGCGCCGACGAGCTGCCCGGCAGCTGGTGGGACGACTGGGCCGCCTGGCTCAAGGGCCATGCGGGCAAGCAGGTGGCCGCGCCCAAGGGCTACGGCAACGGCCACGCGTACAAGGCCATCGAGCCGGCGCCGGGCCGCTACGTCAAGCAAAAAGCCTGATTGCAATCAACAACCAACGAAAGGAAATCATCATGGACGACATCGTCATCGTCTCCGCAGCGCGCACCCCCGTGGGCAAGTTTGGCGGCGCACTGGCCAAGACCGCGGCCACCGAGCTGGGCGCCATCGTCATCAAGGAAGCCCTGGCGCGCGCCAGGGTGGGCCTGGACCAGGTGGGCGAGGTCATCATGGGCCAGGTGCTGGCGGCGGGCTGCGGCCAGAACCCGGCGCGCCAGGCCATGATGCGCGCCGGCGTTGCCAAGGAAACCCCGGCGCTGACCATCAACGCCGTGTGCGGCTCGGGCCTGAAGGCCGTGATGCTGGCGGCCCAGGCCGTGGCCTGCGGCGACAGCGAGATCGTCGTCGCCGGCGGGCAGGAGAACATGAGCCTGGCGCCCCACGTGCTGGGCGGCTCGCGCGAAGGCCAGCGCATGGGCGACTGGAAACTCACCGATTCGATGATCGTCGACGGCCTGTGGGACGTGTACAACCAGTACCACATGGGCATTACCGCCGAGAACGTGGCCAAGGCGCACGGCATCACGCGCGAAATGCAGGATGCGCTGGCGCTGGCCAGCCAGCAAAAGGCCGCCGCCGCGCAGGACGCCGGGCGCTTTGCCGATGAAATCGTGCCGGTGAGCCTGCCCCAGCGCAAGGGCGACCCCATCGTCTTCGCCGCCGACGAGTACCTGAACCGCAAGACCAGCGCCGATGCGCTGGCCGGCCTGCGCCCCGCCTTCGACAAGGCCGGCAGCGTGACCGCCGGCAATGCCTCGGGCCTGAACGACGGCGCCGCCGCCGTGGTGGTGATGAGCGCCAGGCAGGCTGCCGCCCTGGGCCTGACGCCGCTGGCGCGCATTGCCGCCTACGCCACCAGCGGGCTCGACCCGGCCACCATGGGCATGGGGCCGGTGCCCGCGTCGCGCAAGGCGCTGGCGCGCGCCGGCTGGAACGCCGCCGACGTTGATCTGTTCGAGCTCAACGAAGCCTTCGCCGCGCAGGCCTGCGCCGTCAACCAGGCGCTGGGCGTGGACCCGGCGCGCGTCAACGTCAACGGCGGCGCCATTGCCATCGGCCACCCGATCGGCGCGTCGGGCTGCCGCATCCTGGTGACGCTGCTGCACGAAATGCAGCGCCGCGATGCCAAGAAGGGCCTGGCCGCGCTGTGCATCGGCGGTGGCATGGGCGTTTCGCTGGCGCTGGAGCGCTGAAGCGTCCCCGCACGCCCCCAGGCCGCGTGGCGGGTCGTACGGCCTGGGGATTTTTTGTGTGGCTAATCAGACAGGCGGGGGATGTTTTGAAAGCCGAGCCAGAAATCTTGGGTACAGTGGCCACAGGCGGGCAGAGCCAGGCCCTCCGGATTTGAGACAACCAGGAGCACACAATGAGTCAGAAGATTGCATACGTCACAGGCGGCATGGGCGGCATTGGAACGGCAATTTGCCAGCGTCTGCATCGTGACGGGTTCAAGGTCATTGCCGGCTGCGGCCCCACGCGCGACTACCAGAAATGGCTGGACGAGCAAAAGGCGCAAGGCTATACGTTCCATGCGTCGGTGGGCAACGTGGGCAACTGGGATTCCACGGTGGAGGCCTTTGCCAAGGCCAAGCAGGAGCATGGCGCGATCGACGTGCTGGTGAACAACGCCGGCATCACGCGCGACCGCATGTTCCTGAAGATGTCGCGCGAGGACTGGGACGCCGTCATCGAGACCAACCTCAACAGCATGTTCAACGTGACCAAGCAGGTCGTGGCCGACATGGTCGACCGGGGCTGGGGGCGCATCGTCAACATCAGCAGCGTCAACGGCGAAAAGGGCCAGGCCGGGCAGACCAACTACTCGGCCGCCAAGGCTGGCATGCACGGCTTCTCGATGGCGCTGGCGCAGGAGCTGGCCACCAAGGGCGTGACGGTCAATACCGTCAGCCCCGGCTACATCGGCACCGACATGGTCAAGGCCATCCGCCCGGACGTGCTGGAGAAAATCGTCGCCACCGTGCCCGTCAAGCGCCTGGGCGAGCCCAGCGAGATCGCCTCCATCATCTCCTGGCTGGCTTCGGAAGAGGGCGGCTACGCCACCGGCGCCGATTTCTCCGTCAACGGCGGCCTGCACATGCACTGACGGCGAACAGTCCTGCCGCTATGGCGGGGCACCAACAAAAAAGGAACGTGTAGCGTGTACACGTTCCTTTTTTGTTGGACGGCCGGGTGGTTCAGCAGCGCACGGGGGCGCGCTTGCGGTCGCGTTCATCGTCGGGCCAGAGGTTCAGGGTTGCGTTTGCGTTCATGGGGATAACTCCTTGCATGGAACTCCAACGCGCCGTCGTTGCTTTGCGTTGACCGCGTGTTTGAAAAAAAATGCAAGCCCGGGGTCACCCTAGAAGATTACCCAAAATTCCTTATTGTGAAATTTTCTCGAACAATTGCTGTGTCGCATACCCGTCCGCCGGCAGTCCCTGGCCGCGCTGGTAGCGACGTACCGCGGCGCGCGTGGCCGGGCCCATCACGCCGTCGGCCGTGCCGGCCTGCAGGCCTTGGGCGTTCAGCGCCTCCTGCATGGCGCGGATCTGGCTGCGCGACAGCGGCTCCTCGTCGCGCGGCCAGGCGGCGGCCAGCCCGCCGGCGCCTTCGATGCGGCGTGCCAGCAGCGCCACCGCCAGCGCGTAGTTGACCGAGTTGTTGTAGCGCAGCAGGGCGCGGAAGTTGGCACCGACCAGAATGGCCGGGCCGTGCGCGCCGGCCGGGGCGATGATGGACGCGTCGTCCAGCGCGGGCAGGGGGGCGCGGTCCTGGCTGCGCACGCCTTCATCGTCCCACTTTGCACTGGATTGGTGCACGGCCAGTTCGGCGCGGGCGTAGTCGAAGCCGGCGGGCAGCCGCACCTCGGCGATCACGGGCTGGCCGCTCTGCCAGCCCGAGCTGGCCAGGTAGTTGGCGGTGGAGGCGGCCACGTCGGGCACGCTGGCCCAGATGTCGGCCCGCCCGTCGCCGTCGGCGTCCACGGCGTACGCCAGGTAGACCGACGGCAGGAACTGGGTGTGGCCCATGGCGCCGGCCCACGAGCCCTGCAGGCGCTCGGGGGCGATGCCGTCCTGGTCGAGTATCGTCAGCGCGGCCAGCAGCTCGCGTTCGGCCCAGGCGCGGCGCCGGCCGTCGAACGCCAGCGTGGCCAGCGCGTCCACGGTGGAGAAGCTGCCGAAGTTGCGCCCGTAGTTGCTCTCCATGCCCCAGATGGCGACCAGCACGCCCGGCTCCACGCCGTAGCGCGCGCCAGCGCCCTGCAGCGCCTTGGCGTTGCGCTGGTACTGGCGCTGGCCTTGCTGCACGCGCAGGGGCGAGACGGCGTTGTCCAGGTAATTCCAGGGGGTGCGGGTGAATTCGGGCTGGGCGCGGTCCAGGCGCACCACCTCGGGCTGCCAGCGCGCGCGCAGCAAGGCTCCTTGTATCGTGGCGTTGCCAATGCCGGCGGCGCGGGCGCGCTCGGCAAAGCCGGCCAGCCAGTCGCCAAAGCTGGCGGCGTGCGCGGCGCCGGCTTCGTCCGTGCCGTCGGCTGGCGTGGTTGCGGCGGCGGTTGGCGCTGCGGCGGCAGGGGCCGTGCTGGGCGCGGCCGCAGGCGTTGGGGCGGCGGCAACAGGGGGCGAGACGGGCGGGGCGGCGCAGCCGGCGATGGAACCCAGGCCCAGGGTGCAGCTAAGAAACAGGTGGCGCATGCGGCGATTGTGCCGCCCGCGTGCATGCATACTCGCGCCAACGATGTAAATCTGGGCAACCATGCACACTTTTCTCTGGCACGACTACGAAACCTTCGGCGCCAACACGCGCCGCGACCGGCCAGCGCAGTTTGCCGGCATACGCACCGATGCAGAGCTGAACGAGATCGGCGCGCCGCTGATGCTGTACTGCCAGCAGGCGGGCGACTACCTGCCCGACCCAGAGGCCTGTTTGATCACCGGCATCACGCCCCAGCTGTGCCAGCAGCGCGGCGTGCCCGAGCACGAGTTCGCCGCCCGCATCGAGGCCGAGCTGGCGCAGCCCGGCACCATCGGCGTGGGCTACAACACCATCCGCTTCGACGACGAGATCACGCGCCACATGTTCTGGCGCAACCTGATCGACCCCTACGCGCGCGAGTGGCAGAACCAGTGCGGGCGCTGGGACCTGCTCGACGTGGTGCGCATGTGCTATGCGCTGCGCCCGGACGGCATCGCCTGGCCGGCCAAGGAGGACGGTGCGCCCAGCTTCAGGCTGGAAGACCTGGCGCGCGCCAACGGCCTGCAGCACGAGGCGGCGCACGATGCGCTGTCGGACGTGCGCGCCACCATCGCCCTGGCGCGGCTGGTGCGCCGGCACAACCCCCGGCTGTTCGACTTTGCCCTGGCGCTGCACAAGAAGGAGCGCGTGGCGCAGGAGCTGCGCCTGCCCGCCATGCAGCAGACGGCGCGGCCGTTCCTGCACGTATCGGGCATGTTCCCCACGGCCAACGGCTGCCTGGCCGTGATGTGGCCGCTGGCCAGCCACCCCACCAACAAGAACGAGCTGCTGGCCTGGAACCTGGCGCACGACCCCGCGGTGCTTGCCAGCCTGAGCGCCGATGAACTGCGCCAGCGCCTGTTCACGCGCCAGGCCGACCTGCCCGAGGGCGTGGCGCGCCTGCCCCTGAAAAGCGTGCACCTGAACAAATCGCCCATGGTCGTGGGCAACCTGAACACGCTGACGCCGCAACTGGCCGAGCGCTGGGGCATCGACCTGGAGCGCGCCGCGCAGCACGCCGAGGCCGCGCGCGCGCTGCCCGACCTGAGCGCCGTCTGGGCGCAGGTCTACCAGCGCCCGCGCGAGGACGCGCCGGACGTGGAGCAGGACCTGTACGGCGGCTTCGTCGGCAACGAGGACCGCCGCCGCCTGAACCGCCTGCGCAGCCTGCCGCCGCAGGAGCTGGCGCACGAGCGCACCGGCTTCGACGACCCGCGCCTGGCCGAGCTGGTCTGGCGCTGGCGCGCGCGCAACTTTGCGCAGACCCTGTCGCCCGAGGAGCAGCAGCGCTGGCGCGAACACTGCGCCGCCGTGCTGATGCAGGGGCAGGGCGGCGGCCTGACCTACGAGGTGCTGTTCGAGCGCCTGGACAGCCTGGGCGAGCAGGCCGACGAGCGCGGCCAGGCGATTCTGGAAGCCATCTACGACTGGGCCGAAAGCATTGCGCCAGAATGACTGTTTGCTAATTTATTGATAGCTATCAGCGCTTGCTGGTATTGCCTTTGATGCCAATTTGGTTCATATTTTTCCACTCTGCAGGAAGACGCCGCCCATGACCCAAGCCCCCCCGCCGCTACCGGCCAGCATCGGCAAATACCGCATCGAGCGCGAATTGGGGCGGGGCGCCAGCGGCGTCGTCTACCTGGGGCAGGACGGCTTTCGCGGCCGGCCCGTGGCCATCAAGCAAATGCACGCCCACCTGCTGGCGCAGCCCGAGCAGGCCGCGCGCCACCGCAAGCTGCTGCGCAACGAGGCGCAGCTGGCCGGGCACCTGCGCCACCCCAACATCGTCAGCCTGCTGGACGTGGACGAAGGCGCCAGCCCGCCTTACCTGGTGCTTGAATACGTGGATGGCGGCGCGCTGGCGCAGCACACCAGCGCGGACGCGCTGCTGCCCGTGCCGCAGGTGCTGGACATCGCCTTCAAGTGCGCCAACGCGCTCGAATACGCGCAGCGCCAGGGCCTGGTGCACCGCGACATCAAGCCGGCCAACCTGCTGCTGACCGGCGCGGGCGAGGTCAAGCTGACCGACTTCGGCACGGCGCTGTCGCTGACCAGCGAGGCCACCCAGCTGGCCGGCCTGGTGGGCTCGCCCGCCTACATGTCGCCCGAGCAGGTGCGCGAGGAGCCGCTCACGCCGGCCAGCGACATGTTCTCGCTCGGTGTGGTGCTGTACGAGCTGCTGACCGGGCGCCACCCGTTTGCCGGCGAAAGCGACTACGCCACGCTCTACAAGATAGGCAACGAAACGCCCACCGCCCCCAGCCTGCTGCGCGCCGCGCTGCCCGCCGGCCTGGACGAACTGCTGGCGCGCGCGCTGCACAAGGACGCGCGCGCACGCTTTGCCAGCTGGGCCGACTTTGCCCAGGCGCTGCTGGCCACGCAGCAGGCGCTGCCGCGCCTGCGCTCGCACGACACCGAGGCCGAGCGCTTCGCGCTGCTGCGCGGGCTGGCGTTCCTGGCCGACTTCCACGACGTGGCGCTGTGGGAGCTGATGCGCCTGGGCCGCTGGGTGCGCGTGCCCGCCGGCACGCTGCTGATGCAGGAGGGCGCAGCGGGCGACTCGTTCAGCCTGATCCTGGAGGGCGAGGTGAGCGTGACGCGCCAGGGCTGGGAGCTGAGCGTGCTCGGCCCCGGCGTGACCATTGGCGAGATGACCTACCTGCGCCCCGAGGCCCAGGTCCGCAGCGCCAGCGCCACGGCGCGCACCGACGCGCTGCTGCTCAAGGTGCGCAACCCGGCGCTGCGCCAGGCGTCCGAGGCGCTGCAGTCGCACTTCGACAAGGCCTTCATCCGCCTGCTGGTCAGCCGCCTGATCGCCACCAACGAGCAACTGGCCGAATGGGATCTGGTGGTGGCGCCGTCCGGGCCGGATTGAGGCGGTCTGCGGCGGTCAAGCGCCTCCCCGCCGTGACCTGCGCGAGGCGCTGCGCCCACCGGCGCTCTCAGCCGGCGATGTCCTCGTGGTGCTCGGCCACGCCGCGCTTCCAGTAGGCGGACAGGCGCATGCGCCGCGCGTCGGCCCCCTTGCCCAGCAGCGGCGCGCGCAGCGCGGACATCAGGGCATGCTCGCCCGCGCCCCAGACGAACCCGCTGCCCGCCGGCAGGACGAGTTGCTCCACCGCCTGCAGCAGCGAGTCGGTAAAGCCGCAGTCCAGCGCCGCGCGGCTGCTCCAGGCGCGCCGGTCGGCCGGGTTGGCCAGCTGCACGCGCACGATGGCTCGCGTGCCGGCGGGCAGCTCGGCCAGGCGGCGCTCTATCGCGGGCATGGCGGATTCGTCGCCCAGCAGCAGGTGCCAGTCCAGCCCCGGCGCCACCAGCATGCTGCCGCGCGGGCCGGCCAGCCCCACCCACTGGCCTACGGGCGCGTGCAGCGCCCAGTCCACGGCGGGGCCGCCGTCGTGCACGGCAAATTCGAGCTGCACGGTGTTGGCGCCGGCGTCGTGGTACAGCGGCGTGTAGTCCCGCATGGTGGGGCGCGGGCCGTCGATGTGCGGGCGGCCGTCCACCATGGCGGGCAGGCTGGGCCGCTCCTGCCCGGCCTGCGGCAGGATGAGCTTGACGTGGTCGTCGAACCCGGCGCTGACAAAGCCCGCCAGCGCAGGCCCGCCCAGCGTCAGGCGCACAAAGCCGGGGCTGACGGCGTGGCGCGCCAGCACTTGCACGTGGCGCGCGGCAAACGGGTGGCGCACGCGTTCGATCAGGGGAGCTGCGGCAGGAGAGGTAGAGGTCATTTTGCTAACATGTTGATTAAGTCCACAAATTATCCGATTGATTGGTGGACTATGTCAACCAATAAATCCCCATGCCACCCCAGACGTCCGTAGAAATTTTTGACGAACTGCACGCGCTGCTGCACATCTTTCGCGCGCGCATGCGCCAGCGCCTGGAGTCGGTGTGCCCGGACCTGAGCTTTGGCGAGCTGCGCGTGCTGATGCGGGTGGGCGAGCAGCCCGGCTGCGCGCAGAAGGCGCTGGTGGAGCACAGCCGCATGGACAAGGCGCAGATGGCGCGCACGCTGGCGCAATTGCACGACAAGGGCTGGCTGCTGCGCAGCGAAAGCGCCGCCGACCGACGCGTGCGCGAGCTGCACCTGAGCGCCCAGGGCCAGCGCCTGTTTGCGCAACTGGCCGCCCAGCGCGCGGCCCTGGCGGCCGAACTGCTGGCCGATTGCCCAGCGCCCGAGCAGGCGCGGTTGCTGCAGCTGCTGGGGCAGGCCCGCGCCAGCGCGCAAGCGCCGGTTGCCGGGTCGTAGGGTTGTGGGGTTGTAGGGTGGGGCGGCGTCAATAAAAATATAGCTGTTTGCGCTTTATATACAAGGTTTTCAAATACTTTTGTATATGAAATGAATAGGTATCAAGCGTACGCAGCTAGCAAAATAAGATCCAGGCGCTGGAGCGCCTGCTGGACACGCCCAACGACGAAATCGGTCTTTCGCTGATGGACGAACGCCTGCCCAAGCGTGTGCGCAGCAAGTCTGTCAGCGCATCGGGCGCCCTGTGATGGCAATCGCTGCACCCAGCCGCCAGCAGGTTCAGGTCTGTATCGGAAAGGCATCTGCTCCCACGGCCATGCGCCCACTGCGGATGTGCGCCAGCTCTGGCTTCGCCCTCGACAAAGCGTAGGCATTGGCTGTGCTGGGCGAGGTGCATGCTGCGGTAGCGAACTGGCGCAGGGTGGCATTGGACGCAGAGGTTGGGCTGTGTGCGGCTGAGTTGGATGATTTCGCGCCAGCCTTCGAGCACGAGCAAATGGAGGCCGCTGCCGCGTTGCTTGGTGTAGTGCATTGGCGGTTGGCATCGCGGGGCTGGCATTGACCTGACTTCGGGGGAGGGGGGCTTTCTCGGCCCATGCGGAGTTAAGTGGTCAACCCTGAAGGGAAAACACGCCATCTGCCTCTTCCCGCAGCCAGTCGGCAAGGGGTTTGCAGCGCTGACGGATGCGGGTATTCGGAGATTCGAGAAGGTAGTAGCCGTAACCTGTCGGCATCTGGTGGTTGAAAGGGGCCACCAGTTCACCGCAGCGCAGCGCGTCCACCACGAGCGGCCAGCTCGCGAGCAAAATGCCGCTGTCTTGTTCTGCGGCACGCAATGCTAGGTGAGAGTGGTTGAAATGCAGGCCTGCCTGAAGACCAATATCTTCAATTTCACTACGTTCCACCTGGGCCGACTGCCACCAGTCATGCCATGACGTGCCGAGATTGTCATCATGCAGCAGTTGCACCGACGCCAGCTTGTTGCGATTTTTCTTCAACTTGCTGGCCGTGGCTGCGCTGCATACAGGCAGTATGGTTTCCATGACCAGCGGTGTGATGTGCTGCACTGGCCAGTCGCCGCGGCCATAGAGGATACCCAGGTCTGCCTCGGCAATCTTGAAGCTCTCAGTGTATTTCCGAGTATCCACTCGCACAGAGATACCCGCGTGCTGTTCAAGGAACGCCGGTAGGCGGTCTACCAGCCAGCGGGCGGCAAACGAATCAGTGGTTTGCAAGCGTGCAACAACCAGCTTGCCGGCCTGCTCCATAGCAATCGCCGTCGTCGCTTCCAACGTATTGAGGGTGCCCGACACGCCTTCCAGGTACTGCGCACCTGCTGCTGTGAGCACCACAGAGCGCGTGCTGCGCCGAAACAGCGGGAAGCCCAGCCAGCTTTCCAGTTGACGTATCTGATGGCTGACGGCCGATGGCGTGACGTGCAATTCCTCACTCGCGGCGGTGAAGCCGCCAAGGCGGGCAACGGTCTCAGCCGCGATGAGCGGTATCAGCGGTGGCAAACGGCGCTTGGGCACGGTGATGATGATTTATGAATTTGATTCATCATATCGAAAAAAATCATTGTTTGTTGCGTAGAGATTCGCAATCTAGCATCCATTCCACAAATGGCTTTAGGAGTGGATATGTCAAATGCTAGGGACTTTGAAAACATTGACTGGGGGGCCAAGGGGCCGACAGAGTTTTGGTCGGTAGCAGATGCGATTCAACAAGCGACATTAGAGGAGACGGACGAAATGTTCGCCTACCTTGCACAAGCATCTGCAAATACCCTGAGGGAGATACTGATTCAATATCGGTACTTCACCGTCTACTACATCCCGGATCTGGCTCTGCTGGTCGCGCGTTTGCCGGATGGGCCGATACGCAGCTTCTTGGCAGAAATCCTCAATGACGAACTGGGCCTTGGCAAGCCTGAGCAGGCCCACCCCAGACTCTACGACGACTTCTTGGAATCAATCGGCGTCGATGTCAGCGGACTCTCCGATTACGCGTTGGCCGGCAACATCAAGCTGTTGGATGAAGCACGTAAGCATTTGGCCGATCCCTCCCGGCGTGGTGAGTACGCCGTTGGCCTGCGCGGCATGGGCGGGGAATGTGTCTGTCAAATCTATATTGCCCAGCTTCACCGTTATCTCGTCATGAATCCCTATATCCGTCAGCTCGGGCACAAGGTTGATTGGCGCTTTTGGGATCTGCATGTGGGCGACCATGATATTGCCCATCGCGAGCACACGCGGGCCTTGATTGATCGAGAGATCGTCCAAAAAGGCGGGGAGGGACTCATATCCCTGGGAAACGGCTATGCCTATAGCGTGGGACAGTGGCAGGCCTTCTGGAGACACATTTTTCGGCTACGTGCGTTAGAGGGAAATTCTTTCACGGCCTCTCGCACGGGTGTCCGATCGTTTGTTGATCTGGCCATTTCCCAGTAGGAGGCGGATATGGAATCGAATTTGCGGCTCTCGCATGCTGGCTGGGAAAACTACTATGCAGCCCATACCGATGAACGGGCGTGGGGTGGTGTGCCCGACGCATTTCTTCTGGAGCACTTGGACAAGCTGTTGCAGGCCAATGCCTCCTGTGTGCTCGATGTTGCCTCGGGCGATGGCAGAAATTCCTGGCCATTTCTGGAGCGGGATATCACTGTTGTGGCTGCGGACCTCTCACCGACTGCGCTTGCGACAATGGCGCAACGGTGCTTTCAGGCACGAGTACGAATGCCTGTCTTGCTGGCTGGTGATTTCCTGGCTTCTCAACTGGTGGAGGGGCAATTCGACTGTGCGTTGTGCTTCAACAGTATTCCTCACTTCGAAGAGCCTGCCCTTGTCATTGCTCGGATGGCCGCGTTGTTACGTGATGGAGGGCGCATGGTATTCAACGCTTTCACTCCGGGGGACGTTGCATTCGGACAGGGTGAGAAGATTGGCGACAACCGGTATTACTACCAGCAGACGCTGTTTACCTTCATGTCCGAATCGGATGTTCAAGACATCCTCCCCAATACCGTCAAGGTCGTCAAAGCCGAGACGCGTCGTTGGGACGAACCAGACCACGGAATCTATCGGAAGGGATGGCATACCCACGAGGCCTGCTTTTTCATCCTGGAGAAGCTACCGCAAGCGCAATGCTCTGCGAAGGAAGATCGCGTGAAATGACTGAAATAAGTCAGATCAGAATGCCGCATTCTTATGCCATTGGTATTACAGCCGCACTGGCGGCCGCGCTCGTCTGGTCAATGAATTTTGTAGTGCCGTTTGTTATCGATTCTTACTCAGTCTTTGACTTTGCGCTGCTACGCTTTGTGATCTCCGGCGGTGTTGGTGTAATAACGCTGGCCTGGAAATGGGATAAAGCCCGACACCTCGTGTTGCGCGATTGGCTCGTTGCGGCGCTGCTCGTGTTCATTGGGTATGTGGGCTATTTCCTGTTGGTAGCAGGCTCAGCTATCTATGTCGGGCCCGTGATTGCACCAGCTATTCTTGGCATTGTCCCCGTTGTGCTGGCTATTGCCGGCAATCTTCGCCAGGGCACTGTCCCGTGGCGCCTGTTGGCTGCCCCACTGATGCTTGTTGTCCTTGGACTGTGGCTGGTGAACAGAGAAACTCCGGCCAATATCGACTATTCAGCAACTCCTACATTGCTACGGGGCATGCTTCTGGCAATCGGCGCGGTAGCTTTGTGGACGTGGTTCGGCCTGGCCAATCAGGCGGCACTTGCGGTGCGGCCCAACATGGATACAGGCATATGGACAGCGCTCATTCTGATTGGCGGGGGGGTGGAGATGCTCGCCTTCTTCCCTGTCGGCGCACTGCTGGGCGTTTTCCAGATCCCTCACCTCGGCCTGAGCTGGAAAGCGGCCGGCCCCCTGTATGTCTGGGGTATCTCCTTGGCATTCCTGTCCTCGGTTGGCGGCACATGGGCTTGGACAATTGCTGCACGCAACCTGTCCGTGGCATTGTCTGCACAACTGATCGTCGCAGAAACCGGGTTTGGGGCCATCTTTGGTCTTGCCGTGCATAGCCGCTGGCCAACCTGGGCGGAGGCCACGGGCTTGGCAGCACTCATCTTTGGCGTCGTTACAGCCATTCGCATCTTCTACCGAAAAAACGGATGATGTCGTAGACGGTCAGGGGCTGCAGTACGGAAAACACGTCCTTCTTGAAAACCCGCCCGATCTGCTTCGGCGTGCTTTGCCGGCCTTTGTCTTCCAGGGAGAGATTACTTACGAAGTTCCTTGGCGTTCGGTGGAAGTCTGTGGAAAGTCGAAGTGGAGTGGGTGAAGGGAACAACACCTAGCATCCAACCCGTTGATTTATAAAAGGATTTTCGGGATAGAAAACCCACTTTGGGCCACAAAATGTACCACTTCACAGCCCTTGGTGGCGAGTCGCTTCTGTGCTTGACGGACCCTGTTGGTAAGCTCTATTCATAGGTTCATTATTTCGCTATCATGGACAAAGATAAAAATATTTGTCTTGAATAGCGAACATGTCCCGCAAACCACCTGTTGTCTTTCCACAGGAGCAGCGCCTGCTCTCCGAGTTGGGGGAGCGGCTGCGCCTGGCCCGCAAGCGGCGCAAGCTGAGCAACGCGGTGGTGGCCCAGCGTGCGGGGGTTTCCAGAACCACCGTGTACAAGGTCGAGGCGGGTGATCCTGGCGCGACCCTGGGGGCCTATATCCGGGTGCTGGCCGTGCTGGGCCTCGAAGGCGATCTCAATCTGCTGGCCGCCGATGACCGGATCGGGCGCAAGCTGCAGGATCTGGCGCTGGAGCCGTCTTCTGATACCAGGCGCCGAAAGGCCAACCCTTCATCGACCCCGAATTCCGAGGGGCCTGCATGACTAGGCAGGACAACGCCCTGGAGGTCTGGCTGGACGATGACCTTGGCCCTCCATGCCTGGTCGGCACGCTGGCTCATAACCGTGGTCAGATCCGCTTCCACTACGAACGGGACTGGCTCAAGGACCCTCGTGCCTTCGCGCTGGACCCCGATCTCTCCCTGGACGAGCACCCCTTCTTTCCGAAACCGGAACTGGGCAACTTCGGAATCTTCCTGGACTCATCGCCTGACCGCTGGGGCCAAACGCTCATGAAGCGCCGCGAGGCACTGCAGGCTAAGGACGAGAAGCGGCCACCCCGCACGCTCTACGCCTGGGACTTCCTCATCGGTGTGCAGGACCAGACCCGCCAGGGTGCATTGCGCTTTCGCCGGCCGGGCACGGAAACCTTCCTTGGTGACGAGAAGATGGCGGCACCTCCGGTGACGACCTTGCGTGAACTGGAAGCAGTGGCCTATCAGCTCAGCAACCGGCGCATCGACGACCTCGATGCCCTGCGCAGGTGGCTGGCGGTGCTCGTCGCGCCGGGTGCCTCGCTGGGCGGGGCCAGGCCGAAGGCCAACTTCACCGAAGCCGACGGTTCGCTCTGGATCGCCAAGTTCCCTGCCCGCGATGATGACCGGGATGTCGGGGCCTGGGAGTACGTGGTTCACCAACTGGCCCGGAAGGCAGGCGTGGATGTACCGCCCGCGAGGCTGATCAGGCTGGGCAACGACTTCCACACCTTTTGCGTGCAGCGGTTCGATCGGGCACATGGCACGAGGCGCTTCTATGCCTCGGCGATGACGTTGCTGCGCAAGACGCGGAGCGAGGGCACGAGCTACCTGGAACTGGCCCAGTTCATCCGGGCCCAAGGCGATGCGGAGCATGCAGACGCGGACTTGGCACAACTGTTCCGCCGCGTGGCATTCAACGTCGCGGTCGGCAACCGAGACGATCACCTGCGCAACCATGGCTTCGTGCTTGGCAAGACCGGGTGGCGCCTCGCGCCAGCGTTTGATGTCAACCCGAACATCGACAAGGCAGAGCACGTACTGAACATCGACGATGTCGACAACCGGCCGAGCCTGGAGACGGTTCTCGGCACGGCGGCGTTCTACGGGCTTGGCGACGGCCCTGCTCGGCAGGCGGTGGAGGAAGTGGCGGCAGCGGTCGATGGCTGGCAGGGCGCGGCGCGCAGAGCCGGCATCTCAGGCGCCGACATTGACCTGACGGTGGGGGCTTTCTCGGCTCACGCGCAGTTTCGTGCGCAGTAGGGTAGACGGACACCCGCACTGTGCTGCCGGAGGCATAGAAACCGCTTCCACGTCTGCAAATCCTGACTCTCATGCGTAGATGGGAAACGTCTAAGCGTCACGCCCAAATTCACCCGTGGGGTGTGGAGAATCACTTGGAGCGGGTGAAGGGAATCGAACCCTCGTATGAAGCTTGGGAAGCTGCCGTTCTACCATTGAACTACACCCGCGAAGCCCCACATTATAGGGGCGGCTGGCCGGGGTTTCAGGCGGGCGGGCCGGGCTGCGACAGGGCCGGGTGCTGCGCCTGGGGCTTGTCCAGGTGGTAGCCCTGCACCATGTCCACGCCAAAGGTTTTCAAAAGCTGCAGGATTTCCGCGTTTTCCACGAACTCGGCGACGGTGTGCTTGCCCATGCCGCGCGCCACTTCGATGATGGAGCGCACGAAGACCTGGTTGTCCGGGTCGCGGTGCAGGTCGCGGATGAACAGGCCGTCGATCTTGAGCACGTCCACCTTCAGATGCTTGAGGTAGGCGAACGACGCGAATCCGGTGCCGAAGTCGTCCAGGCAGATGACGCAGCCGCTGTGGCGTAGCGCGTCGATGAAGCGCGCCGCGTCGCGCAGGTCGGACACGGCCGAGGTCTCGGTCAGCTCGACCAGCAGGCGCTGGGGCGCTACGCCCCATTGCTGCAGCTGGGCGTCGATGTAGCCGGGCAGGTCCGGGTCGTCGAACGAGCGCCCCGAGATGTTGATCGCCAGGCCCGGCAGGCTCGGGTGGCGTGCCAGCAGGCGCACGCCTTCGCGGATGACCCAGCGGTCGATCTCCAGGATCTTGCCGCTTTTCTCGGCGTGGGCGATGAACTGGCCGGGCGGCACCAGCACGTCGGGGTTGGCCGCGTCCACCATGCGCACCAGGGCTTCCAGGTGCGCCAAGCTGCCGTCGGCGGCGCGGTACACGCCCTGGAAGTGCAGGCGCAGCAGCCCGGCCTCCAGCGCGTGGGCGATGCGGTCGTTCCAGGCCAGGCGCGCCACCATCTGCTCGGACGCGTCGCGGTCCGGGCGGTATACGCTCCAGCGGTTCTTGCCCTGGTGCTTGGCCTGGTACATGGCCGCGTCGGCGTGCGTGACCAGATCCTGCGCGTTGCCGGCGTGGGTGGGGTGATGCGCTATGCCCAGGCTGGTGGTCAGGCGCAGCGTCTGCAGGTCGATGCAGACGGGCGTCTGGGCGATGGCCTGCACGATGCGCTCGGCCAGCAGCTGCGCGTCGATCAGCGTGGCGTGCGGCATGAAGACGGCGAATTCGTCGCCGCCCAGCCGGCTCAGGGTGTCCGTCTCGCGGATCAGGGTGCGCACCTCGGCGGCCAGGCGGATGAGCACGGCGTCGCCCGCGTGGTGGCCGAAGGTGTCGTTGACGAACTTGAACTCGTCCAGGTCGAAGAACAGCAGCGCGCCCTGATGCTCGAAGCGCTCGGACTCCTTGAAGAAGCGGTGCAGTTCCTCCTCGAACCGGCGGCGGTTGTACAGGCCGGTCAGCGCGTCGCGCTCGGCCAGGTGGATGAGCTGCTGCGCGATCTGGCGCTCCTGCGTCACGTCCTCGCAGACCCACAGGTGGCCCACGTGGTGGCCGTCGCTGTCGTGCACCGGGTGGCAGCCGAGCGTGACGATGCGCCCGTCCTGCATGGTGCATTCGAACTCGCTGCCGCTGGCGGTGTTGGCGATCTGGGCGCGCACGCGGGCCGCGAAGCTGCCCGCGTCGCGCACCCGGGTGTTGCTGGCGGCGAAGATCTCGTCGAGCGTGCGGTGCTGCAGCCGGCTGTCCGGCGAGATGTCCCACATGCGCACGAAGGCCTGGTTGCAGTAGGTGACCTGGCCCCGCGCCGACGCGAACACGATGCCCAGCTCCATCGCGCCCAGCAGGGCCAGCAGGCGGGCGCGCTCTTCCTCCAGGCGCGCCATGTACTGGCGGCGCTCGTCCACCTCGCGCTGCAGCTCCTGCGCGTGGGCGAATTGCAGGCTGCGCTGCTGCGCCAGCTCGGCCACCATGGTGTCGAACGCCCGGGCCAGGCGGCCCAGCTCGTCCTGGCTGGCGGTGGCGATGGGGCCGGGGCTGCCGCCCTGGCCCAGCGCGTCCACGGCGTGCGTCAGGCGCTGCAGCGGGCGCGCCACCAGTTCGCGGATGCGCCGCCCCAGCAGCCACAGCCCGGGCAGCAGGCCCAGCAGCCCCACGGCGAACAGAACGGCCAGGCCGCGCATCAGCAGCCCGTTGAGCTGCGCCTGCGCCAGCACGTAGACCTGGTACCAGCCCGGCCCCTGGATGCGCGACCAGGCCACCCAGTGGCTGCCGTCGGCCGTCAGGCCAGCGCCGGTGTCGGCATGGCTGCCCTGCAGCAGGGCCTGCACCTGGGTCAGCAGCGCATCGTGCAGCGAGGCGATGCGCAGTTGTCCGTCGGCCGCGGCGATGCGGCTGCGCAGGCCGGGGTGGGCGATCAGGTTGCCGTCGGCGCTCATGATGAGCTGCTGGCCGTATTCGCCGCTGCTGGCGCCCACGGCCTCCAGCAGCGTCTGTATGGACAGGTCGTGGCCCAGCGTGCCGACCCAGCGCCCCTGCCAGTCCAGCGGGTCGATGACGGACACCATCCAGGTGTTGGCCTGCTTGTCCAGGTAAACGGGCGTCCAGAAGACCTCGCGCCCGGGGTTGCGGCGCGGGTCGGAGCCCAGCATCGTCGGGTAGGCCGCGTTGGTGGCCTGCGCGTCGGCGCCGCTGCCCCAGTCGATGCCGCGCGCGTAGACCATCAGGCCGTCTTCGACGAAATCCATGTAGACCGAGAAGAACGGCGGCACCAGCGCCGGGCCTTGCTCGCGCAGCAGCTCGTAGCTGAGCACGGCGCGCAGCCGGACGGACGCGTCCAGCCCCTGGGCCGGCTCGTGCAGGTACAGGGTCGGGGCGTGTTCCGGGTCCACCAGCTGCGGGCGCAGGCGCCACAGGCCGTCGCCGCTGCGGGCGAACAGCTGGTCGAAACGCCGCAGCGCCTGCGCCTGGTCGGCGCCGTCCAGCCGGCGCAGCAGCTCGGCGCGCAGGCGGCGCACGCTGTGCTCGGCCTGCAGGAACAGCCCCTGGTTGCCCTGCGCCTTGAGCTGCACCATCTTCTGCATGACGGGCGGCACGATGCGGTCGGCCGCCACCCGCATGGCGACGTAGCCCAGCGCCGACAGCGCCAGCAGCAGCACGGTGAACAGTCCCCAGATGGTCAGGGACAGCCGCTGGATCAGGGAGGACTGGGGCTGCTGCGGTTGCACGAACGGTTCCGTACAGGCGGTGGCGGCTGGCGCCGGATAGGGGAATGTGCCAATGCTAGCGAAGAAAGCCGGTATCCGCTTTCATCCGGGGCGTGCGCGCACGATTGTTGCGCCCATGCAGCATGCGCGCCGCCGGGCCTTGCGCCGGGCGCGAAATCTATAATCCCCGGTTGGCCACGCTGGCGCGTACATCTGCCCACGAACCCCTTACACCATGAGCATTCCCCAATTTTCCGTCGCGGACATCCGCAAGACCTTCCTGGACTTTTTTGCCGCCAAGGGCCACACGGTGGTGCCGTCGAGCCCCCTGGTGCCGGGCAACGACCCGACGCTGATGTTCACCAACAGCGGCATGGTGCAGTTCAAGGACGTGTTCCTGGGCACGGACAAGCGCTCCTACGTGCGCGCGGCCAGCGTGCAGGCCTGCTTGCGCGCCGGCGGCAAGCACAACGACCTGGAGAACGTGGGCTACACCGCGCGCCACCACACCTTCTTCGAGATGCTGGGCAACTGGAGCTTTGGCGACTACTTCAAGCGCGAGAGCATCGAGTGGGGCTGGGAGCTGCTGACCAAGGTGTACGGCCTGCCGGCCGAGCGCCTGCTGGCCACCGTCTACCACGAGGACGACGAGGCCTACGACATCTGGCACAAGGTCATCGGCCTGCCGGCCGAGCGCATCATCCGCATCGGCGACAACAAGGGCGGCAAGTACAAGAGCGACAACTTCTGGATGATGGCCGACACCGGCCCCTGCGGCCCCTGCTCGGAAATCTTCTACGACCACGGCGCGCACATCCCCGGCGGCCCCCCGGGCAGCCCCGACGAGGACGGCGACCGCTTCATCGAGATCTGGAACCACGTGTTCATGCAGTTCGAGATGCACGAGGACGGCAGCATTACCAAGTTGCCCGCCCCCTGCGTGGACACCGGCATGGGCCTGGAGCGCCTGGCCGCCATCCTGCAGCACGTGCACAGCAACTACGAGATCGACCTGTTCGAGGCGCTGATCGCCGCCGCCGCGCGCGAAACCGGCTGTGCCGACCTGGCCAACCCCTCGCTCAAGGTGATCGCCGACCACATCCGCGCCACGGCCTTCCTGGTCAGCGACGGCGTCATCCCCAGCAACGAGGGCCGGGGTTACGTGCAGCGGCGCATCATCCGCCGCGCCATCCGCCACGGCTACAAGCTGGGCCGCAAGACGCCGTTCTTCCACAAGCTCGTCGCCCCGCTGGTGCAGCAGATGGGCGCGGCCTACCCGCGCCTGGCCGCGCAGCAGGAGCGCATCACCGAAGTGCTCAAGGTCGAGGAGGAACGCTTCTTCGAGACCCTGGCGCACGGCATGGAGATTCTGGACGGCGCCCTGGCCGGCGGCGCCCAGGTGCTACCCGGCGACGTGGCCTTCAAGCTGCACGACACCTACGGCTTCCCGCTCGACCTGAGCAACGACGTGTGCCGCGAGCGCGGCGTGGCCGTGGACGAGGCGGGCTTCGACGCCGCCATGCAGCACCAGAAGGACACGGCGCGCGCGGCCGGCAAGTTCAAGATGGACAAGCAGCTGGACTACCAGGGCGCGGGCAACGCGTTCACCGGCTACGAGCATCTGGCCGAATCCACAAAAATCGTAGCTATTTACGCTGACGGTACGCCAGTTTCAGAATTAAAGCCTGGTGAAAGTGGCGTAATCGTTGCGCAAGCCACTCCTTTTTATGCAGAAAGCGGTGGCCAGGTGGGCGACCAGGGCGTGATCAGCGCCGGCGCCGCCCGCTTCGTGGTGCACGACACGCAGAAAATCAAGGCCGACGTGTTCGGCCACCACGGCGTGCTCGAAGGCGCCAGCAGCCTGAAGGTCGGCGACGCCGTGCAGGCCCAGGTGGACGGCGCGCGCCGCGCCGCCACCATGCGCAACCATTCGGCCACCCACCTGATGCACAAGGCGCTGCGCGAGGTGCTGGGCAGCCACGTGCAGCAAAAGGGCAGCCTGGTCACGCCCGAGCGCACGCGCTTCGACTTTGCCCACAACGCGCCGGTCAGCGACGCGCAGGTGCGCGAGATCGAGCGGCTGGTCAACGAGGAAATCCTGGCCAATGCCGCCACGCAGGCGCGCGTGATGGACATCGAGAGCGCGCAGCAGACCGGCGCCATGATGCTGTTCGGCGAGAAATACGGTGAGACCGTGCGCGTGCTCGACATCGGCAGCAGCCGCGAGCTGTGCGGCGGCACGCACGTGGCACGCACGGGCGACATCGGCCTGTTCAAGATCGTCGCCGAAAGCGGCGTGGCCGCCGGCGTGCGGCGCGTCGAGGCCGTCACCGGCATGAACGCGCTGGCCTGCCTGCAGGAGCTGGAAGCCACCGTGGCGCAGGCGGCCGGTGCGCTCAAGGCGCCGGCGGCCGAGCTGACGGCGCGCATCGGCGGCGCGCTCGACCAGATCAAGGCGCTGGAGAAGGAGCTTGCCGCGCTCAAGGGCAAGCTGGCCTCCAGCCAGGGCGACGAACTCGCCACCCAGGCCGTCGACGTCAAGGGCTTGAAGGTGCTGGCCGCGCGCCTGGAAGGCGCCGACGCCAAGACCCTGCGCGAGACCATGGACAAGCTCAAGGACAAGCTCAAAAGCGCCGCCATCGTGCTGGCCGCGGTGGACGGCGACAAGGTGCAGCTGGCCGCCGGCGTCACGCCCGACGCGGTGGGCAAGGTCAAGGCCGGCGAGCTGGTCAACTTCGTCGCCCAGCAGGTGGGCGGCAAGGGCGGCGGCAAGCCCGACATGGCCATGGCCGGCGGCAGCAACGCCGCCGCGCTGCCGCAGGCGCTGGCGGGCGTGCAGGGTTGGGTGGAGCAGCGCTTGTAATGAAACACACCCCCTGAGTCGCCTTCGGCGCCTTCCCCCTCTCTCACGCTGCGCGTGGGAGGGGGACGCAGCCAGCGCGGCGGGGCGGCCCTTGCGCGGCTGCCCGCGCCTGGGCCGCGCCGGTTTCATGGGACGTGGGACGCGCGCAGCGCGGTGGGGCAACTGATGCGGCGCGGGTAGCGCGCCAGCGCCATGGACAATTGAAATGCAAACACCCGCCGGAGCGATCCGGCGGGTGTTGTTTCGTGGGGTGGCGGGCAGCGCGAGGGTCAGAACAGTTCGACGTCGTCGTTCGCCACCTTGACCTTGAGCGCGCCGCTTTGCACCAGGTCGTCGTACAGCCAGACCTGGTTGCGCCCGTGCTCCTTGGCGTAGTAGAGCGCCTGGTCGGCGCGGCCCATGATCTCGACGGACGAACTGGCGTCGGTGGCGGTGAAGCCGATGCTGATCGTGATCTTGCCGATCTGCGGGAAGGTGTAGGCCTCGATGTCGGCGCGCAGCCGCTCCAGCGCGTCGCGCGCCTGGGTCTTGGTGACCGAGCGCAGCAGGATCACGAACTCCTCGCCGCCGAAGCGAAACACCTTGTCCTGCGAGCGGAACATGGCGCGCAGGCGGTTGGCCACCAGGATCAGCACCTCGTCGCCGAACAGGTGGCCGAAGTTGTCGTTGACGGCCTTGAAGTGGTCGATGTCGATCACCGCCAGCCACTGGCGCGGGGATTCGCGCTCCTGCGTGGCAATGCCCACGTCGCCGGCGGTCTGGCGCGAGAACTGCTCCTCGAAGGTCTTGCGGTTGAGCAGCCCGGTCAGCGCGTCGCGCTCGCTGTAGTCCAGCAGGCGCTGGTAGTTCTGGTAGACCAGGAAAATCCCCATGATCACGTCGCGCTGGTGGCGCGTGAACGCGCGCGTCTTGGTGATCTCCAGGCAGGTATAGGCGCGGTCCGCCAGCCATACGGGCAGCCACATGGTGTGGCAGCCGTCCTGGGGGCTTTCGATGCTTTCCTTGTGCTGGGCGATGCCCGCCGCCAGCTCGGGCAGGCGCGCCAGCGGCAGGCGCTGCGGGTCGTTGGCCGCGTCGGCTTCGCTGGAGACGATCTCGCCGCCGTCGCTCCAGCTGCGCGGGCGCAGCATGGCCTCCTGGTCGTGCGAGAAAAACTCCAGCGCCCGCACCTGCACGATGTGCCCGAGCTTGAGCAGCGTGGACAGCACCGACACCTCCAGCCGCAGATGGTCGCGGTGCGCGGTCATCTCGGCCAGGTTCTGCAGCAAGGGCTTCACGGGCGTCGTCTCCTGATTCTTTTTGGGTGCCGTCAGCATCGTCGAAATACCAGATCCCATACTCCATGCCCCAGCCTCAGGCCGCGGTTCTCGAACTTCGTCAGGGGGCGGTAGTCGGGTTGCGGCGCGTAGCCCTGCGCGGTGTTGCCCAGCAGCGGCTCGGCGGACAGCACCTGCAGCATCTGCTCGGCGTAGGGCTGCCAGTCGGTGGCGCAGTGGATGTAGCCGCCGGGCTTGAGACGGGTGCACAGTTTAGCCACCAGCGGCGGCTGGATCAACCGGCGCTTGTTGTGGCGCTTCTTGTGCCAGGGGTCGGGAAAGAAGATGTGCACGCCGTCCAGGCTGGCTGGCGCCAGCATATGCTCCAGCACCTCGACCGCGTCGTGCTGCACGATGCGGATATTGCCCAGGCCCTGCTCGCCCATGCGCTTGAGCAGCGCGCCCACGCCGGGCTCGTGCACCTCGCAGCACAGAAAGTTGTCGCCCGGGCGCACGCCGGCGATGTGCGCCGTGGCGTCGCCCATGCCGAAGCCGATCTCCAGGATCAGCGGCGCGCTGCGGCCGAAGGCGGCGGGCGCGTCGAGCAGGGCGGGGGCGTAGTCCAGCACGTAGCGCGGGCCCAGTTCTTCCAGCGCCTTGGCCTGGCCGGTGGTGGTGCGCCCGGCGCGGCGCACGTAGCTCTTGATGCCCTTGGGGTGGGCCACGTGGCCGGGGGCGGCGCCTGCGTTGGCGTCGTCGTCTTGTGGGGGAATGGTTTCAATCACGCTGCGGATTGTAGATTCCGCGCCAGGCCCGCACCCACAGGGACAGCGCCTGGGCCGCCGTGCCGCTTGCGGCCGCCGGCGGCAGGCCCAGCACCTGGGCGGCCGCGGCCAGCGCCTGCAGCGGGCGGGCGTGGTCGATGGGCGGCGCGCCGTGCTGCTTGGAGAGTTTCTCGCCGTCCGGCGCGCACACCAGCGGCAGGTGCAGGTAGCGCGGCGTGGCCACCCGCAGCGCCGCCTGCAGCAGCATCTGGCGCGGCGTGTTGTCCAGCAGGTCGGCGCCGCGCACCACGTCGGTCACGCCCTGGTCGGCGTCGTCCACCACCACGGCCAGCTGGTAGGCCCACAGGCCGTCGGCGCGGCGCAGCACGAAGTCGCCCACCTGGCGCGCCACGTCCTGCTGCTGCGGGCCCAGGCGGCGGTCGTGCCAGTGCAGTTGCCCATCGACTACCGAAAACATAGCTGCTTGCGCTTGATGGGTAAGCGTTTGAGCCATGTTTTGCTGGAATTTTTCGGTATGAAAGCGCCAGGCGCGCGCGGGGCGCCCGGCCAGGCCGGCGCGGCAGGTACCGGGGTAGGGGCGCTCCACGTGGCGCTGGTGCGCCAGGCCCTGGGCGGCTTGCGCGGCGGCGATATCGCGCCGCGTGCAGGCGCAGGGGTAGGCCAGCTGGCGCTGCAGCAGCGCGTCCAGCGCCTGCTGGTAGCGCGCGCCGCGCGTGGACTGGTAGAGCGGGGCGGCGTCGGGCTGCAGGCCGCAGGCGGCCAGCTGCGTCAGGATGAAGCCGGCCGCGCCGGGCACGCAGCGCGGGCCGTCCACGTCTTCGATGCGCACCAGCCAGCGCCCGCCGTGCGCGCGCGCGTCGAGCCAGCTGGCCAGCGCGGCGACGAGCGAGCCGGCGTGCAGCGGCCCGGTGGGCGATGGGGCGAAGCGGCCGGTGTAGCCGTGGGCGTGGTGCTGCGGCGGGCTCACGCCACGGCCAGGGCCAGCTCCAGGCCCGAGAGGAAGGCGTCCTCCAGCCGGTGGCCCAGGCACCAGTCGCCGCACGCGCCCAGGCCGCTGGCGGCGTCCCACGCAAAGGGCTGGCCCAGCGGCTGCTGCGTCTGGGCGTGCGTCCAGCGGCGCAGTTCGGCGTGCGTGGGGCTGGCGTGGATGCCGGTGATTTCGGCGAACGCGCGCACCAGCTTGGCGCGCACGCGCGCCGGGTCGTCGTCCAGGTGCTCCTGCGACCAGGCCGGGCTGGCCTGCACCGTCCAGCGCTCGATCTGGCCGCGCCCGGGCTTGCTCGACTCGCGCGCCAGCCAGGCGATGCGGTGGTGCGTGCTGCGCGCGGCGTTCCACTGCGGGCCCAGCGTGGTCAGGCCCGGGCGCACGGCCTGGGCGAAGGCCAGCATCAGCGTCCAGCAGGGGTCGATGCGCACGGCCTGCAGCGCCTGGCTCCAGGGCGCCTGCAGGCCGCATTGCTGCAGCAGCGCCAGGGTTTGCGCGGCGGGCTGGCTCAGCAGCACGGCGTCGAACCCGGCGTGCACCTGGGTGGCGCCGTCGGGCGCCTCGGTGCGCAGCTGCCAGGCCTGGGGCTTGAGGGCGTCGCGGGCGATGTGGGTAACGGCGGCGCGGGTGTGCAGGCGCGCGCCCAGCGGCGCGGCCCAGGCCTGCACCAGCGCGTCCATGGCGGGGGCGGCCACCCAGTGCGCCTCGCTGGGCGGCGGGGCGGCGCTGGCGACGTGGCCGCTGGCGTCGAGCACGCGGATGGTGCTGGCGCTCCAGGGGCGGCACAGGCCGGGCACGGTGGCCAGCGCGCGCTCGAAGCGGGCGTCGCGCACGGTGAAGTACTGCGCGCCGGCGTCGAAGTGGCCAAAGGGCGATTCGAGCGCGGCGGTGCGCCCGCCCGCCTGCGGCAGGCGTTCGAAGACGGCCACGTCGTGCCCGGCCTGCGCCAGGGTGCGCGCGCAGGCCACGCCGGCCATGCCGGCGCCGACCACGGCAATGCGCTGCGGCGCGCGGTGTCTGCTGCGGGGTTTGGTGTGTTGCATGGCGGGCGCTTTCGCAAGTCGGTGGAGGCTGCGCGGGCGTGGCAGCGTTGAAGGGCAACTCTACACGCCCAGGGCGTGCAAAAGTAGCCGGATGGGCCGGTTCTTCTCGTTAAAAGTGATGATGGTTTTCCAGCAGTGCGCGGCGCGTGGCGCTGCTGCCCAGCTGGGACAGCCACCATTGCAGCGCCCGGCCCGGCGGGTTGGGGCCGGCGCTGCTCCACATGTAGCTGACCGCCACGGTGCGCGCCGGGCGCGCGACCTGGCGCTCGACCAGGTGGCCGGCCTCCAGGTAGGGGCGCACCATCGGCTCGGGCAGAAAGCCGCCGCCCAGGCCGCGCAGTTGCGCCTGGATCTTGGCGGGCATGCTGTCCACGGTGAACACGTCTTGGCCCGGCAGGATGCCCAGGCTGGTCTTGGCGCGGCGCGCCGAATCGGCCACGGCGACCAGGCGGTGCTCGCGCAGCGTGCTGTCCGACAGCGGCTCGGGCAGCTGCGCCAGCGGGTGGTGCGGCGCCACCACGAAGATGAAGCGCAGCTCGCCCAGCGCGGCGCACTGCAGGCCGGGCATGCTGACGTTGCCCATGCCGCCGATGGCCAGGTCCGCCTCGCCCGAGGCCAGGGCGTCGGCCGGGCCGCCCAGGATGCCCTCGCTCCACTTGAGCCGCGTGGGCGGTTGCAGGGCGTAGAAGGCTTCGACCAGTTCGAGCATGGTGGTGGGCGAGATCACGCCATCGACCGCGATCGTCAGCCGCGGCTCCCAGCCGGTGGCTACGCGGCGCACGCGGTGGGCGATGGCGTCCACGTCTTCGAGCAGGCGCGCGCCCTCGCGCAGCAGCGCCAGGCCGGCGTCGGTGGGGCGCGCCTGGCGCGAGCGGCGGTCGAACAGCAGCACGTCGAGCGCGTCCTCGATCTGGCGCACGCGGTAGGTCAGCGCGCTGGGCACCAGGCCCAGCTGGCGCGCGGCGGCGGCAAAGCTGCCGGTGTCGGCAATGCTTTGCAGCAGGGCGAGGTTGTCGGGCGAGAGCGCTGCACGGGTGCTTTGCATGGTTGGCCGCTGGATGATTCAATGGTTTTGAATGATGCCTTCATCCGCCCAGTCCCTGCAAGCGCTGCGCCAGGCCTACAGTCGTTTCATCGTTTGAAAGGATGGAAAACATGCTCACCGTTCGCAAATCACTCGACCGCGGCTTTGCCGACCACGGCTGGCTGCAGTCGCGCCACAGCTTCTCGTTTGCCGGCTACTACGACCCGCGCTACATGGGCTGGGGCAATCTGCGCGTCATCAACGAGGACCGCATTGCCCCCGGCACCGGCTTTGGCACGCACGGCCACCGCGACATGGAGATCATCAGCTACGTGCTCTCGGGCGAGCTGGCGCACAAGGACAGCATGGGCAACGTCCAGGGCATACCGCCGGGCGACGTGCAGCGCATGAGCGCGGGCAGCGGCGTGCTGCACAGCGAGTTCAACCACGCCGAGGGCCAGACCACGCATTTCCTGCAGATCTGGATCGAACCCAACGTGCGCGGCATTGCGCCGGGCTACGAGCAGATCAGCGTGCCGCAGGCGGACAAGCGCGGGCGCCTGCGCAAGGTGGCGGCGCCGGACGGCGGCGCGGGCGCGGTGCGCATCCATGCCGACGCCACGGTCTACGCCGGCCTGTTCGACGGGGCCGAGGCCGCCACGCTGGTGCTGGCGCCCGGGCGCAAGGCCTACGTGCACTTGGTGCGCGGGCGGCTGGTGGTCAACGGCCAGGCGCTGGAGGGGGGCGACGCGGCGCAGCTGGAGGGCGAGGCGCAGGTGGTGCTGGAGCAGGGCGAAGACGCCGAGGTGCTGGTGTTCGACCTGGCGCCATAGTGCGCTGGGCTATTGAAAAATATAGCTATCTGCGCTTTATGGGTAAGGGTTTGAGGCCGATTTCATTCAAAAATCAGGCCGGGTAGCGCTGCCATCGGCTCTGCTGCAGCTTCTCGTGCGGCAGGAAGCGCTCCTTGTAGTTCATCTTCGGGCTTTGCTCGATCCAGTAGCCCAGGTAGACGTGCGGCAGGCCCAGGCTGCGCGCCTGCTGGATCTGCCACAGCACGTTGTAGGTGCCGTAGCTGGCGCCGTCCTCGGGCTCGTAGAAGGTGTAGACGGCGGACAGCCCGTCGTCGAGCACGTCCAGGATGGACACCATCTTCAGCGCGCCGTCCCGGCCGTCCGCGCCGGGCGCGCGAAACTCCACCAGGCGCGAGTTGACGCGGCTTTGCAGCAGGAACTGGGTGTACTGCTCGATGCTGTCGTGGTCCATGCCGCCGCCGCTGTGGCGCGCCGCCTGGTAGCGTAGGTAGAGCTGGTAGTGCTCGGGCTCGAAGCACAGGCGCAGCACGCGCGCCTGCAGGCCGGCGTGGCGCTGCGCCGCGCGGCGCTGGCTGCGGTCGGGCGCGAAGGCGCCGGCCAGCACGCGCAGCGGCGTGCACGCCTGGCAGCCGTCGCAGTACGGGCGGTAGGTGAACATGCCGCTGCGCCGAAAGCCCTGCGCCACCAGGCCGGAGTACACGCTGGTCTGGATCAGGTGGCTGGGCGTGGCCACCTGCGAGCGCGCCTGCCGGTTGGGCAGGTAGCTGCACGGGTAGGGCGCAGTGGCATAGAACTGCAGGCTCTGTAGCGGAAGATCGTTGAGCTGGGTCACGCCGCGTGCATCGGTGGCAAAAGTTCGTTCCAGTATACGGGGGCAAAGCGCCATTCGGCGGGCGCCAGCCCTTGCGCGGCGCGCACGTGGGCCAGAAAGTCGGCGCGCGCCACCTCGCGCGCGCCCAGCGAGGCCAGGTGGCGCGTGTTCTGCTGGCAGTCGATGAGCGCGACGCCCGCGCGCCGGCACAGGCAGACGAGCGCCGCCAGGGCGATCTTGGAGGCGTCGGTGGCGTGCGCGAACATCGATTCGCCGAACACCGCGCGCCCCAGCGCCACGCAGTACAGCCCGCCTACGAGCCGGCCGTCCACCCAGGTCTCCACGCTGTGCGCCGTGCCGGCCTGGTGCAGCCGGACGTAGGCGTCCACCATGTCGGGCACGATCCAGGTGCCGCCCTGGCCCGCGCGCGGCGTGCCCGCGCAGGCCTGGATGACGCGGGCGAAGGCGCTGTCCACGCGCACCTCGCAGCCAGGCGTGGCGCGAAAGCGCTGCAGCACGCGGCGCAGCGAGCGGTGCAGGCGGAATTCGGCCACCGGCAGCACCATGCGCGGGTCGGGGCTCCACCACAGGACGGGCTGGTCCTTGTCGTACCAGGGAAAGATGCCGCTGGCGTAGGCGGCGCGCAGGTGCGCCACGTCCAGCGCGCCGCCGGCGGCGAGCAGGCCGGGCGCGGGGTCGCGCGCGCCCCAGGCCTGTTCCGGCGGGGGAAAGGGGTCGCCCGGCTCAAGCCAGGGCAGGCGGGTGCTCATGGGGGTTTCTGGCGGTGAATGGGGCGGGCGATACGCCGCCGCCGCGCAATGGTAGCCGGCGCGGGCCGCGGCGATCGCCGGGCAGCCATGGCATGGGCGCGCGCCGGGGTAAGCTCGGGGGTCTGCCCACACGCCTGCCCATGCTTGCCTACGTCCTCAAACGCCTGCTGCTGATGCTGCCCACCTTGCTGGGCGTGCTGCTGCTGACCTTTGTGGTGATCCAGTTCGTGCCGGGCGGGCCGGTCGAGCAGTACCTGGCCGAGGCCAAGGCGGGAATGGGCGCGGGCGGCGAGGGCGCCGCCATGGCCTACCGGGGCGCGCAGGGGGTGGACGCCAAGCGGCTGGAGCAGATCAAGCAGCTCTACGGCTTCGACAAGCCGGCGCCCGAGCGCTTCGTGCAGATGCTGGGGCGCTTTGCGCGCTTCGACCTGGGGCGCAGCTTCTTCCAGAACAAGGACGTGTGGCAGCTGATCAAGGAAAAACTCCCGGTCTCGATCAGCCTGGGGCTGTGGACGTTCTTCATCAGCTACCTGGTGGCGGTGCCGCTGGGCGTGGCCAAGGCGGTGCGCGCGGGCTCGCGCTTCGACCTGGTGAGCACGCTCGTCATTCTGGTGGGCTACGCGATCCCGGGGTTTGTGCTGGGCGTGGCACTGCTGGTCGTCTTTGGCGGGCAGCTGCAGTGGTTTCCGCTGCGCGGGCTGACGTCGGCCCACTGGGACGAACTGGGCTGGGGCGCGCGCGTGGCGGACTACCTGTGGCACATCACGCTGCCCGTCACGGCCATGGTGGCGGGCAGCTTTGCCGTCACGGCCATGCTGACCAAGAACGCCTTCCTGGAGGAAATCCGCAAGCAATACGTGCTGACGGCGCGCGCCAAGGGCTTGTCGGACCGGCAGGTGCTGTACCGCCACGTGTTTCGCAATGCGCTGCTGCCCATCGTCACGGGGTTCCCGGCGGCCTTCGTGGGGGCATTTTTTACCGGCTCGCTGCTCATCGAGACGCTGTTCTCGCTCGACGGCCTGGGCCTGCTCAGCTACGAGAGCGTGATCCGGCGCGACTACCCGGTGGTGCTGGGCACGCTGTTTCTGTTCACCCTGATCGGCCTGGTCACCCGGCTGATCTCGGACCTGTGCTACGTGTGGGTCGATCCGCGCGTGAAGTTCGATTGAAACCATGGACGCGCCGCTCCGCACCGCAGCCCATCCCACCGCCCCTTCGCTGTCGCCCACGCGCCGCGCCTGGCGGCGCTTTCGCGCCAACCGCCTGGGTTTCTGGAGCCTGGTGGTGTTCTGCACCCTGGTCGTCCTCAGCCTGGGCGCCGAGCTGATCAGCAACGACCGGCCGCTGCTGGTGCGCTACCAGGGGCAGTTCTACCTGCCGATGCTGCACGACTACCCCGAGACGACGTTCGGCGGCGACTTCCAGACGCCAGCCGACTACCTCGACCCCTACGTGCGCCAGCGCATTACCGAGGGCGGCAACTGGGCGGTCTACACCATCAACCCCTACGGCCCCAAAACGCTGAACTACTTTGCCAAGGCGCCCAACCCGTCCGGCCCCTCGCGCGCCAACTGGCTGGGCACCGACGACCGCGGGCGCGACCTGCTGGCGCAGCTGATCTACGGCTTTCGCGTCAGCGTGCTGTTCGGCCTGGCGCTCACGGCGGCGGGCGTGCTGCTGGGCGTGCTGGCCGGCGCGGTGCAGGGCTTTTTTGGCGGCAAGACGGATCTGGCGCTGCAGCGCTTCATCGAAATCTGGGGCTCCATGCCCGAGCTGTACCTGCTGATCATCTTCAGCGCCGTGTTCGCGCCCAGCATCGCGCTGCTGCTGGTGCTGCTGAGCCTGTTTGGCTGGATGGGGCTGTCGGACTACGTGCGCGCCGAGTTCCTGCGCAACCGCCAGCTCGACTACGTGAAGGCGGCGCGCGCGCTGGGCGTGCCCGACCGGCAAATCATCTGGCGCCACATCCTGCCCAACAGCATGACGCCGGTGGTCACCTTCCTGCCATTTCGCATGGGTGCGGCCATCCTGGCGCTGACCTCGCTGGACTTCCTGGGCCTGGGCGTGCCGCCGGGCACGCCCAGCCTGGGCGAGCTGCTCAGCCAGGGCAAGAACAACATCGACGCGTGGTGGATCTCCATCTTCACCTTTGGCGTGCTGGTCACCACGCTGCTGCTGCTGACCTTCATGGGCGACGCGCTGCGCGACGCGCTCGACCCGCGTAAGGCGGAGCAATGACATGCGTGCCACCCCGCCCATGAACCCGCAAACACAACCCCTGCTGCAGGTGCAGGACTTGCGCGTGCGCTTTGGCGCCAAGGAAGTGGTGCACGGCGTGAGCTTCGACGTGCACCCCGGCGAGAAGCTGGCCCTGGTGGGCGAGTCCGGCTCGGGCAAGAGCGTGACGGCGCTGGCGCTGCTGCGCCTGGCGGGCGACGCCCGGATCGAGGGCCGCGCGCTGATGCAGGGGCGCGACCTGCTGCAGCTGCCCGAGCGCGAGCTGCGCGCCGTGCGCGGCGAAGCCATCGCCATGGTGTTCCAGGAGCCGATGACGGCGCTCAACCCGCTGATGACCGTAGGCCAGCAAGTGGCCGAGGTTTTGATGCTGAAACAGGGCTTGAGCAAGTCGCAGAGCGCGCAATCAGCAATTGAATTAATAGCAAACACCGGCATTCCGGAGCCTGCGCGGCGCGCGGCCTGCTATCCGCACCAGCTCTCTGGCGGGCAGCGCCAGCGCGCCATGATCGCCATGGCGCTGGCCTGCCGCCCCCGGCTGCTGCTGGCCGACGAGCCCACCACGGCGCTGGACGTGACGCTGCGCGGGCAGATCCTGGAGCTGCTGTCGGATCTGCAGCGCCAGACCGGCATGGCGGTGCTGCTCATCACGCACGACCTGAACCTGGTGCGCCGCTTTGCCGACCGCGTGGCGGTAATGGAGCACGGCCACCTGGTGGAGCAGGGCGGCGTGGCCCAGGTCTTCGGTGCGCCCAAACACGATTACACGCGCCGCCTGATCGGCAGCGCGCCGCGGCGCGACGTGATCGAGGCCGAGGACGTCGCGGGGGCCGAAGGCGCCGCGCCCGCGGCCCAGGCCGGGGGCTTGAGCGTGGCCTACCCCGTTGCAGTGCCGGGCCTGCGCGGCTGGCTCGCCAAGGGCGAGTTCGTGGCTGTGAAGGGCGTGGGGTTTCGCATCCAGCGCGCGCGCACGCTGGGGGTGGTGGGCGAGTCGGGTTCGGGCAAGTCCACGCTGGCCCAGGCGCTGCTGGGCCTGCTGCCCGCGCGCGGCGAGCTGCAGGTGGCAGGGCAGGCCTGGCAGCAGCCCGCGCACCGCAACAGCGCACACAACCAGGCCTTGCGCCGGCAGGTGCAGGTGGTGTTCCAGGACCCGTTCTCGTCCCTGTCGCCGCGCATGACGGTGGAGGACATCGTGGGCGAGGGCCTGCGCGTGCACGCGCCGCAGCTGCCCGCGCCCGAGCGCCGTGCGCGCGTGGCCGCCATGCTGGCCGAGGTGGGCCTGGCCGAGGCGCAGTTTCCCGGCTTGCTGGCGCGCTACCCGCATGAATTCTCGGGCGGCCAGCGCCAGCGCCTGGCCATTGCCCGCGCCCTGATCGTGCAGCCGCAGCTGCTGGTGCTCGACGAGCCCACCAGCGCGCTCGACGTGACCATCCAGCAGCAGGTACTGTCGCTGCTGGCGCGCCTGCAGAAGGAGCGCGGCCTGTCCTACCTGCTCATCACGCACGACGTGGCCGTGGTGCGCGCGATGGCGCACGAGGTCATCGTGATGAAGGACGGCGAGGTGGTGGAGAGCGGCGGCGTGCACCAGGTGCTGGATGCGCCGCGCCACCCGTACACGCAGCGGCTGGTGGCGGCGGCCGCCATGCAGGACAGTGCTGGTTAGAAATGAAGTGGCCTTTTCACGATTGCAGGCACTACGTATTGACCGGCTTTTGTGCCATCACCATGGCATACAGCGCCTGCGCCGCCACGGATAGGCTGCGGTCGCGCCGGCGCACCAGGTAAATGCGGCGCGTCAGACCGGGCAAGGCGATGAGGCGCGTGGCGAGCGCGTCCTGGCGGAAGTGAAACAGCGACAACGAGGGCACGACGCTGATGCCCAGCCCTGCACGCACCATGCCCATGACGGTGGAAAGTTGTTCGACTTCCATGAGTGTGTTCATGGCTTGCGGGTGAAAGGCCGCTTCCAGATATTGGCGCACGCTGCTGGTGCGCGCCAGATGCACGAACGGCCATGCGGCGAGATCCTTGACCTGCAGCGGGGCGGTCTTGCGGCGTTGTGCAAGCGGGTGATCGGCGCGGCACACCAGATGAAACCCGTCGCTGCAAAACGGCTGGGCCTGCAGTTCAGGGGTATCGGCGCGAATGGCTGCCAGGGCAAAATCGGCCTTGCCCGTGGCCACGCGTTCGATGCACGGCTCGGAAAGTACATCCGCAATGTCGAGTTCCACGCCAGGGTGGGCTGCACGGTAATGCGCCAGCACGCCGGGAAGCCAATCGGCGGCCAGCGATGGCAACAGTGCCACGGCCACACGCCCGCGCCGTAGCGACGCCGCGTCGCGCATGGTGTCCAACGCGTGGTCCATCTCGGCACGGATACGCTGCGCAGCCTCAAGAAAATTCTCGCCCTCTGCCGTCAGGCATACATGGCGCGTGCTGCGGTCGAACAGGCGCAGTTCCAAGCCGTCTTCCAGCGCGCGGATGAGCGCGCTGAATGCAGGTTGTGACAAATGGCACTGCACGGCTGCCCGCGTGAAGTTGCGTTGCGTAGCCAAGGCCAGAAAGGCATCGATCTGGCGAGAGGAGATATTCATTTGCTTTTTGGATGAATTTATCTTGATAATCTATTTCACAGAATAAACCAGCGTGCCTACAGTCCGTTGCAACGGACAGACTCAGGACACGCAATGGCCCACCTCTCTTCCTTGCTCATCGGCTGTGCTGCCGGCTTCTCGGGCGACCGCACGGATGCTGCAGTACCCGTGGTGCGGGCGCTTGTGGAAAGCGGCCAGCCTTCGGTGCTGATCTTCGAGACCCTGGCAGAACGCACGCTGGCGCTGGCTCAACTAGCGCGCCGCAGCGACCCGGATGCAGGCTACGAACCGCTACTGGATGACTTGTTGCGCCCGGTGCTGGCGCAATGCCTGGCGCACGGCGTGCGCATCGTGAGCAACTTTGGCGCGGCCAACCCGTTGGGCGCCGCCCAGTACATCCAGCGCCTGGCGCAAGAGCTGGGCACGCGCCGCCCACGCGTGGCCGTAGTGCATGGCGATGACCTGAGCGGCCCGGAGCACCGCGCCCTACTGGCTCAGGCCCTGGGGCAGGGTATGCCGACCCAGCCCATAGCGAGCGCCAACGCCTACATAGGTGCCCAGCCCATTGCCGACGCGCTGCGCGCCGGCGCCGACATCGTGGTCTGCGGCCGCGTGGCCGACCCTTCGCTGGTGTTGGGTCCAGCGCTGGCGCATTTCGGCTGGCCGATGGATGACTGGGATCGCCTGGCACGGGCCACCATGGCCGGCCACCTGCTTGAATGCGGCTCCCAGGTTACGGGCGGCTACTTTGCCGACCCTGGCTACAAGGACGTGCCCGATATGGCCCGCCTGGGTTACCCCATTGCCGAGATCGACGCCGACGGCCACTGCACCATCACCAAGCCTGCGGGCACGGGTGGGCGTGTGGACGAATGCACGGTCAAGGAGCAGTTGCTGTACGAGCTGCATGACCCCGCTGCCTACTTGACGCCTGACGTGGTGGCCGACATCACCGGCGCCCGCGTCCTGCAGGTGGGCCGCGACCGCGTGCGCCTGGAAGGTGTGCGCGGCCACGCGCGGCCTCCGTCGCTCAAGGTGAACGTCTGCTTCGAATCCGGCTGGTTTGCCGAGGGCGAGATTTCCTATGCCGGCGCGCGCGCCGAGGCGCGTGCCCGTCTGGCCGCAGAGGTGCTGCGCGAGCGCCTGGCCGACGTGGCGCCGCTGCGCGTCGACCTGATCGGTGTAGCCAGCGTGTTCGCCGACGACGCAGGGCGTTGGCGCGAGGCTCAGACGCCCGGTGATGCGCGCGACGTGCGCCTGCGCGTGGCTCTGCAGCACCAGAACCACGCCAGCGCCCAGCGCCTGGTGCGAGAGGTGACGGCCCTGTATTGCTGCGGTCCGGCTGGCGGCGGCGGCGTGCGTACCGCCAAGCGCCCGCGCCTGGGAACCGTGTCCTGCCTTGTGCCGCACGAGGCGGTTTCCACAGGCTTCACATTGCTGGACTGAATGGCTTTCACCATGACCGATACCGTTCTGACCGTACCTCTGTACCGCCTGGCCCATGGCCGCACGGGCGACAAGGGTAATCGATCCAACATCAGCGTGATCGCCTGGCACCCGATGCTGTGGGGCCTGATCGTGGAGCAGGTCACCGAGCAGGCCGTGGCGCGCCAGTTTGCGCTGCGCCGGCCCAGCCGCGTCACGCGCTATGTGCTGCCCGCACTGCAGTCAATGAATTTCGTACTCGACGGCGTGCTCGACGGCGGCGTGAACGATGCGCTCAACCTCGACAGCCACGGCAAGGCGCTGTCCTTTTTGCTGCTGGATCTGCCCGTACTGGTTCCAGTGGATTTGGCTCGGTACTTGGCCGGTTCCTGTGCAGAACCGTGACCATTTTTTCTTTCCGCACATGACAACATAGGAGACAACATGAACCCATCCATCCATCGCCGTCACGTACTGGCCACTGTAGCCGCCGGCTTGGTGCTGACCATGGCGGGCGCGGCCTGCGCACAGGAGTCTGTTTACCCGGCCAAGGCCATAACCTTTATCGTCCCGTTTGCAGCAGGCAGTGCGACCGACCAGCTTGCGCGTGCCCTGGGGCAATCCGTGACCACCGAAACCAGCCAGCCCGTGGTAGTGGACAACAAGGCTGGCGCCAGCGGCATGATTGCTGCGCAAGCTGCAGCCAAGGCAGCCCCCGATGGCTATACCGTTCTGATTACGACGAACACCACGCAAGCTGCCAACGAGCATCTGTACAAAAAATTGCCTTACGATCCTGTGAAGGACTTTGCCCCTGTAACCGGCCTGGGCAAAGGGGGACAGGTGCTGGTCGTCAATTCCGGCGCACCCTACAAGACCGTGGCCGAACTGCTGGCCGCAGCCAGGCAGAACCCGGGCAAGCTCAGCTTTGGCAGCGGTAGTTCGTCGAGCCGCATGGCTGGCGAGATGCTCAAGCAGCTTGCGCATGTGGACATCCTGCACGTGCCCTATAAAAGCAACCCGATGGCTATCACCGACCTGCTGGGCGGGCAGATCGACATGATGGTCACCGATACTTCCACTGGTATGCCGCAGATCAAGGCGGGAAAATTGCGCGCCCTGGGCTACTCCACGCAAAAACGAGGTGCGCAGCTTCCTGACATACCCACCATTGCCGAGGCGGGCGTCAAGGGCTACGACATGGGCTATTGGTTCGCGGCCTACGTCCCTGCTGGAACTCCTGCAGCCGTGGTCGCGCGTTTGAATGCCTTGCTGGCCAACGCAACCAAAGGCGACGCTGCCCAGGCATTCTTCAAGACCGCAGGCTCGGAGGCATGGAACACCACGCCCGAAGAGCTGGCCAAGTTCCAAGCGGCAGAGGCCCAGAAATGGGGCCAGGTCATCAAGGCTGCGGGCATCACACCGGAATAGGCTTTTAGTGCACCACGATCACGGGCACGCTGCACAGGCGCAGCAGCGCCGTGGTGGTGCTGCCCACGATCAGCTGGCGGATGCGCGAGTGGCCGTAGGCGCCCAGCACCAGCAGCACGTTGCCCAGCGATTCGAGCAGGCTGGGCAGGGCTTCCTCGGGCAGGCCGGGGACGATCTGGGTGTCGATGGTGAAGCCGGCGCCCTGCAGCTGGGACTGCGCCGCAGCCAGTTGCGCGTGCGTGGGCTCGGTCGGCTCGCCCGCCGTCACCAGCAGGCCGGGCATGCCGCGCAGCAGCGGGCTTTTGGCCACGGCGTCGATGGCGCGCTGCGCCGTGGCGCTGCCGTCGAAGGCGACGACGAAGCGGTTGGGCGCGGCGAACTCGGGGTGCGTCATCACCAATACGGGCTGGCGCACGTTGCGTATCACGCTCTCCACCCTGTGGTCCAGGCGCAGCTTGCGCGCGCTGCTGGCGCGGCGGGTGCGGCCGAGCACGAACAGGCGGGCGCTGGATTCGTGTTCCAGCAGCACGTCGGTCAGCTCGCCCTGGCACAGCAGAACCTGCAGCGCCGGCACGGCCTGGGGATCGACGCGCGCGCGCGCCTGCTCCAGCATCTGCTGCGCGGCCTCCTGGGCCACCTGGCGGCGTTCTTCGTCCAGGTCGTTCAGGCGCTGCAGCAGCAAGTCTTGCGCCCCCATGCCGATCACGCCGCTGTAGTCGCCCACGGGCGGCATCGGTTCGGGGCGTTCCAGCGCATGCAGCAGCGCCATGGGGGCCTGCAGCCGGGCGGCGGCCCAGCTTGCGCCGTCTACCACGGCGTGGGTGGTGGCCAGGCCATCGATGCAGGCGTAGACGGTGTCTTGCTGTTGTGTCATGTCGCGGCTCCTGTGGTTTGGCTGTGCACAGTCTGACAGCCTGGGGTGCGCCGCGCCAACCGGGAAAACCGTAACGCAAGCGCTGGTGCTGCCCTCATCGGCGCCTGGGCGGCGCGTACAGGTCCCAGGTGGCGATGAACAGCGCCGCGATCACCGGGCCGATGACGAAGCCCGTCAGGCCGAACAGCGCCATGCCGCCCAGCGTGGAGATCAGCACCACGTAGTCGGGCATCTTGGTGTCCTTGCCCACCAGCAGCGGGCGCAGCAGGTTGTCCACCAGGCCGATGACGCAAATGCCGTAGGCCGTCAGCACCGCGCCTTGCCAGGTGGCGCCGGTCGCCAGGAAGTAGATGGCCACCGGCCCCCAGATCAGGCTGGCGCCCACGGCCGGCAGCAGCGACAGGAAAGCCATCAGCACGCCCCACATGACCGGCCCCTGGATGTCCAGCATCCAGAAGATCAGGCCGCCGAGCGCGCCCTGCGACGCCGCCACGACGATGTTGCCCTTGACGGTGGCGCGGATCACGGTGGTGAACTTGGCGCTCAGGTCGCGCTTGTGCTGCTCCTGCAGCGGAATCGCGTCGCGGATGCGCGCCGCCAGCCGGGTGCCATCGCGCAGCAGGAAGAACAGCAGGTACAGCATCAGCCCGAAGCTGACGACGAATTGCAGCGTGTTCTGCCCCACGGCCAGCGCCTTGGTGGCCAGCACCTGGCTGACCTGGGCGCCCACGCTGGCCAGCTTGGCCTGCAGTTCGGCCAGGCTGGTCAGGTGCAGGCGGTCGAGCAGCTGCAGCGCCCAGGAGGGCAGGGCGGCCAGCACCTGCTGCACGTAGGCGCCGAAGTTCAGGTCGCCCGAGCGCACGCGCGCGTAGGCCACGCTCGCTTCCTGCGCCAGCGACACGCTGATCAGCACCATCGGCAGGATCACGACCAGCAGGCACAGCCCCAGCGTGATCAGCGCCGCCAGGTTGGGCCGCCGGGGCATGCGCGCCAGCAGCCGCCGGTGCAGCGGCATGAACAAAATGGCCAGCACCACGCCCCAGAACACGGCGCCGTTGAACGGCCACAGAATGGCCAGGAAGGCCAGCGAGACGACGGCGAGCAGGAAACGCAGGGTTCTGTCCTGGGCTGCGGGCAGGTTCATGAAGATTCGCCTGGAGTGAAAACAGCGCAACTGTACGGTACTGCGGCCCGCCGGCGCGGGCCTGCGGCTGCAGGCTGCGGCGTTCGGTGGCACAATGGCGCCCGCAAACACCGGCCCTTCCCCAGCCACAGTCGCATCCGCCAACCGGTTCAGCCGTGACGCGGAAGGTTTGTCAACCAGCTAAAGCTTCCTTCAGGGAGGCAGAGGTCAGCGGAACATGAGTGAGCCCACGTCCGTCTATCAAGCCTACCAAGGCAATACCTATCTCTTCGGCGGCAACGCGCCGTATGTCGAGGAGATGTACGAGAACTACCTGGCCAACCCCGGTAGCGTGCCCGATTCGTGGCGCGAATACTTCGACGCCCTGCAGCACGTGCCTGCCGTGGACGGCAGCGATGCCAAGGACGTACCCCACCTGCCCGTCATCAACGCCTTTGCCGAGCGCGCCAAGCAAGGCGGCACCAAGGTGGTGGTGGCCAGCAGCAATGCCGAGATGGGGCGCAAGCGCACGGCCGTGCAGCAGCTCATCGCCGCGTACCGCAACGTTGGCGCCCGCTGGGCCGACCTCGACCCCCTGAAACGCACCGAGCGCCCGGCCATTCCCGAGCTCGACCCGGCCTTCTACGGCTTTGCCGACGCTGACCAGGAAACGGTGTTCGACGCCAGCAACACCTTCTTCGGCAAGGACAAGATGCCGCTGCGCGAGCTGCTCAACGCGCTGCGCGAGACCTACTGCGGCACCATGGGCGCCGAGTACATGTACGCCACCAACCAGGTCGAAAAGCGCTGGTGGCAGCAAAAGCTCGAAGCCTCCCGCAGCAAGCCCAGCTTTGACACCGACAAGAAAAAGCGCATCCTCGATCGCCTGACGGCCGCCGAAGGGCTGGAGCGCTACCTGCACACCAAGTTCGTCGGCCAGAAGCGCTTCTCGCTCGAAGGCGGCGAGAGCTTCATCGCCGCGATGGACGAACTGATCCAGTCCGCCGGCAGCCGCGGCGTGCAGGAAGTTGTGATCGGCATGGCCCACCGCGGCCGCCTGAACGTGCTGGTCAACACCCTGGGCAAGATGCCCAAGGATCTGTTCGCCGAGTTCGACCACACCGCCCCCGAGGATCTGCCCGCCGGCGACGTGAAGTACCACCAGGGCTTCAGCTCCGACGTGTCCACCCCTGGCGGCCCGGTGCACCTGAGCCTGGCGTTCAACCCCTCGCACCTGGAAATCGTCAACCCGGTGGTGGAAGGCTCGGTGCGCTCGCGCATGGACCGCCGCGCCGACCCGCACGGCAAGCAGGTGCTGCCGGTGCTGGTGCACGGCGACGCGGCCTTCGCCGGCCAGGGCGTGAACCAGGAAACCCTGGCGCTGTCCGAGACCCGCGGCTACACCACGGGCGGCACGGTGCACATCATCATCAACAACCAGATCGGCTTCACCACGTCCGATCCGCGCGACCTGCGCTCCACGCTGTACTGCACCGACATCGTGAAGATGATCGAGTCGCCGGTGCTGCACGTGAACGGCGACGACCCCGAGTCCGTCTGCCTGGCCATGCAGCTGGCGCTGGAATACCGCATGGAGTTCTCGCGCGACGTGGTGGTGGACATCATCTGCTACCGCAAGCTGGGCCACAACGAGCAGGACACGCCCGCGCTCACCCAGCCGCTGATGTACAAGAAGATCGGCCAGCACCCCGGCACGCGCAAGCTTTACGCCGACAGGCTGGCCACGCAAGGCCTGGGCGAAACCCTGGGCGACGACATGGCAAAGGCCTACCGCGCCGCCATGGACGCGGGCAAGCACTCCATCGACCCGGTGCTGACCAACTTCAAGAGCAAGTACGCCGTCGATTGGAGCCCCTTCCTGGGCAAGGCCTGGACGGATGCGGCCGAAACCGCCATTCCGCTGACCGAATGGAAGCGCCTGGCCGAGCGCATCACCACCATCCCCGAGAACGTCACGCCGCACATGCTGGTCAAGAAGGTCTACGACGACCGCGCCGCCATGGGCCGGGGCGAGCACAACGTGGACTGGGGCATGGGCGAGCACATGGCCCTCGCCTCGCTGGTGGCCAGCGGCTACCCCGTGCGCCTGTCGGGCGAGGACAGCGGGCGCGGCACCTTCACGCACCGCCACGCCGTGATCCACGACCAGAAGCGCGAGAAGTGGGACGAAGGCACCTATGTGCCGCTGCAGAACGTGGCCGAGAACCAGGCGCCGTTCGTCGTCATCGACTCCATCCTGTCCGAAGAAGCAGTGCTGGCGTTCGAATACGGCTATGCATCCAACGACCCCAATACCCTGGTGGTCTGGGAAGCGCAGTTCGGCGACTTCGCCAACGGCGCGCAGGTGGTGATCGACCAGTTCATCGCCTCGGGCGAGGTCAAGTGGGGCCGCGTCAACGGCATCACGCTGATGCTGCCGCACGGCTACGAAGGCCAGGGCCCCGAGCACAGCTCGGCGCGCCTGGAGCGCTTCATGCAGCTGGCGGCCGACGCCAACATGCAGATCGTGCAGCCCACCACGGCCAGCCAGATCTTCCACGTGCTGCGCCGCCAGATGGTGCGCAGCCTGCGCAAGCCCCTGGTCATCATGACGCCCAAGAGCCTGCTGCGCAACAAGGACGCGACCTCGCCGCTGTCCGAGTTCACCAGCGGGGGCTTCCAGACCGTGCTGGGCGAGCAGGACGAGGCCATCGCCAAGAACGCCGCCAAGGTCAAGCGCATCATCGCCTGCTCGGGCAAGGTGTACTACGACCTGGTCAAGAAGCGCGCCGAGCTGGAGCGCACCGACGTGGCCATCGTCCGCGTCGAGCAGCTCTATCCCTTCCCGCACAAGGCGTTTGCCGCCGAGATCAAGAAGTACGCCAAGGCCACCGACATCGTGTGGTGCCAGGACGAGCCGCAGAACCAGGGCGCCTGGTTCTTCATCCAGCACAACATCCACGAGAACATGCTCGAAGGCCAGAAGCTCGGCTACGCCGGGCGCGCCGCCTCGGCATCGCCCGCCGTGGGGTATGCGCACCTGCACGCCGACCAGCAAAAGAGCCTGGTCGAGGCGGCGTTCGCCAAGCTCAAGGGTTTTGTCCTGACCAAATAAGTTGAGCGCCCCACCCAACGCTTAACGCACAACGCTTTACGGAATAACACATCATGGCAATCGTAGAAGTCAAGGTCCCGCAGCTGTCCGAATCCGTGGCCGAAGCCACGCTGCTGCAATGGAAGAAAAAGCCCGGCGAGGCTGTCGCCGTTGACGAGATCCTCATCGAAATCGAAACCGACAAGGTCGTGCTCGAAGTGCCCGCGCCGGCCGCCGGCGTGTTGGCCGAACTGGTGCAGGCAGACGGCGCCACCGTCACCGCCGACCAGCTCATCGCCAAAATCGACACCGAAGGCAAGGCCGGCGCGGCCGCGCCCGCTGCGGCCGCCGCACCTGCGGCCGCTGCAGCGGCACCCGCCGCTGCGGCGCCTGCAGCCGCCGCCGGCGGCAACAAGGGTGGCGTGGCCATGCCGGCCGCCGCCAAGATCCTGGCCGAGAACAACCTGTCCGCCAGCGCCGTGGCCGGCACCGGCAAGGACGGCCGCGTGACCAAGGGCGACGCGCTGGCCGCCGTGGCCGGCGGCGTGCAGTCCACGGCCGCCGTCATCCCCACCGGCGTGCCCACCAAGGCCTTGCCGCAGGTGGCGGCCCCCGCCGCGCCCGACCTGGGCGAGCGCCCCGAGCAGCGCGTGCCCATGAGCCGCCTGCGCGCCCGCGTGGCCGAGCGCCTGCTGCAGTCGCAATCCACCAACGCCATCCTGACCACGTTCAACGAAGTCAACATGGCTCCGGTGATGGAGCTGCGCAAGAAGTTCCAGGACGCGTTCACCAAGGAGCACGGCGTCAAGCTCGGCTTCATGTCCTTCTTCGTGAAGGCGGCGGTGCACGCGCTCAAGAAGTTCCCGGTGATCAACGCCAGCGTGGACGGCAACGATATCGTCTACCACGGCTACTTCGACATCGGCATCGCCGTGGGCAGCCCGCGCGGCCTGGTGGTGCCGATCCTGCGCAACGCCGACCAGATGAGCTTTGCCGACATCGAGAAGAAGATCGCCGAATTCGGCAAGAAGGCCGCTGAAGGCAAGCTGGGCATCGAGGACATGACCGGCGGTACCTTCTCGATCAGCAACGGCGGCACCTTCGGCTCGATGATGTCCACCCCCATCATCAACCCGCCGCAGTCGGCCATCCTGGGCGTGCATGCCACCAAGGACCGCGCCGTGGTCGAGAACGGCCAGGTCGTGGTGCGTCCGATGAACTACCTGGCGATGAGCTACGACCACCGCATCATCGACGGCCGCGAAGCCGTGCTGGGCCTGGTGGCGATGAAGGATGCGCTGGAAGATCCCTCGCGTCTGCTCTTCGACCTGTAATCGCGCATCGACACGAACAACCCACCCTCGGCAGCGCCCAGCGGTGGGTTTTTTCAACCTATTTCAAGCATTCACACCATGAGCAAACAATTCGACGTTGTCGTCATCGGCGCCGGCCCCGGCGGCTACATCGCCGCCATCCGTGCGGCGCAACTGGGCATGCAGGTCGCCTGCATCGACGAGTGGAAGAACGCCGCCGGCGGCGCTGCCCCCGGTGGCACCTGCACCAACGTGGGCTGCATTCCGTCGAAGGCGCTGCTGCAGTCCAGCGAGCATTTCGAGCACGCCAACAAGCACTTTGCCGAACACGGCATCAGCACCGGCAAGGTGAGCATGGACGTGGCCACGATGATCGGCCGCAAGGACGCCGTGGTGAAGCAGAACAACGACGGCATCCTCTACCTGTTCAAGAAGAACAAGGTGACGTTCTTCCATGGCCGTGGCTCGTTCGTGCGCGCCGTCGAAGGCGGCTACGAGATCAAGGTGGCCGGCAAGGCCGAGGAACTGCTGACCGCCAAGCAGGTCATCGTCGCCACCGGCTCCAACGCGCGCGTGCTGCCGGGCGTGGAGTTCGACGAAGTGAACGTGCTGTCCAACGACGGCGCGCTGGCCATTCAAGCGGTGCCCAAGAAGCTGGGCGTGATCGGCTCGGGCGTGATCGGCCTGGAGATGGGCAGCGTCTGGCGCCGCCTGGGCGCGGACGTGACCGTGCTTGAAGGTCTGCCGACCTTCCTGGGCGCGGTGGACGAGCAGGTCGCCAAGGAAGCCAAGAAGGCCTTCGACAAGCAGGGCCTGAAGATCGAGCTGGGGGTGAAGATCGCCGAGGTCAAGAACGCC
>Ga0222429_100301_pt1 | contig 50601 bp, 39 predicted proteins | sample 1B50Ametagenome_FD_182475 | JGI IMG/M metagenome (GOLD analysis project Ga0222429, IMG submission 182475) | Enriched microbial communities from leaf-cutter ant dump, University of Wisconsin, Madison, United States - 1B50A (version 2) | ecosystem: Environmental > Terrestrial > Nest > Insects nest...
CTTATTAAAGGTAAAATAACAGATGAAAAAGGCAACCCGATACCCGGTGTGTCGGTAACGGTAAAGGGTACCACCAAAGGTATTATTGCGGAGGAAGACGGCTCGTTTACCATTGATGCAAATCCGGGAGAGACCCTTGAGTTCAGCGCCGTAGGATATAAGTTATTCAGCATCAAGGTCGGTTCCGACAAGATCCTTTCAATAGTACTTAGGGAAGACGCGGCAGATTTGAACGCGGTAGTGGTCATCGGATATGGCACGCAAAGGAAAGGGGACCTGACCGGCGCCATTACCAGTCTTAAGGCAAGCGACCTTACCTCCGGCGGTACAGTAAGTAATGCGGCACAGGCGTTACAAGGCAGGGCAGCGGGGGTTATGGTGGTGCAAAACTCAAAAGCGCCCGGGGGAAGTATTTCTGTACGTGTGCGTGGCTCCAACTCTATCAGCAGCACTAATGAGCCTTTATACGTGGTGGATGGATTTGCTACCACCAGTGGCGTCGATCTCAACCCCAATGATATAGAATCAATGGAGATCCTGAAAGACGCTTCCGCAACCGCTATATATGGAGCACGCGGTGCAAACGGGGTGATCATCATTACCACGAAGAGAGGAAAATCGGGCAAAGCCCAGATCTCTTACAACGGATATGTGGGGATGCAAAAGGTGAACAATCCTTTTACCATGCTGAATGGCAAGCAATATATGAACCTGGCAAATGAATTGTACCAGGAAATTGACGGGCAGGCTGGCCAGGAGAATGGTGCTTATACCGAGTCTCAGCTTCAATCAGATGTAAGCACTGACTGGGTTAAGGAAGCTACCCGCACCGGTGTGGTGCACAGTCATAACCTGCAGGTGCAGGGGGGTAATGAGAATACGAAGATCCTTACCAGCATTGGTTACTTCAACCAGGCAGGTGTTTTAAAAAATACTGACTACTCAAGATTCTCAGGCCGCGTAAACGTAGACCAGAAGATCAACGACTTTATTAAGTCCGGCTTGACCATGTATGGGCAAAGAGCCAACTCCAATGTGCAGGACTATGGTGGAAATATCCTTCAATCGAATGTATTGCTGGGGATATTAACGTATGATCCTACCGTGTCGGCGTATAATGCTGACGGTAGCTTTGGAAGACCACCCGGTGGAAGAGGAGATAATCCTTTGGCGAACCTGGTCGGAAGGCAGAATGAAGTAGTGCAGGACAGGTTCAACGGGAATGCTTACCTTGAAATAAAGCCTATCCCAGAGCTTACAGGCAGGATTAACGGTGGTGCGGAAATAGCACATTATTTTACCGGTAAGTATCTACCCAAAACCACCTACCAGGGAGGTATAGACAATGGTGTTGCCAGTACAATGGACTATTCTTCCACAAGGCAGTTATTTGATGCAACGCTTACATATGCAAAAACTTTTAACGACATTCATTCCTTTAGTGCATTGGGTGGATATGCTTACGAGAAAACCTACTACAGCTTCAAGTCGCTCGCTGTAAAGGGTTTCTCAACAGATCTATTCAGCTTTAATAATTTAGATGCCGCTTCTACTATTACCGGCACTAATTATTATAAGCAGGAAAGTCTCCTGATCTCTTTCTTTGGTCGGTTGAATTATGGGTACAAAGACAAATACCTGCTTACTGCTACATTAAGAAGAGACGGTTCCTCCCGCTTTGGTACCGATCATAAATGGGGATACTTTCCTTCCGGTGCATTTGCATGGAGAATGGATAAAGAAGACTTTATCAGGGACCTGGACCTGTTTTCCACCCTCAAGTTCAGGCTTGGCTATGGCAGAACAGGTAATGACCAGATCGGTAACTACGCCTCCTATGCGTTAATGGCTTCTACCCGTTTGACACTTGATGGCAGTACCAATACAGCCGGGAGCCATTTGAATCAGGGTTCCCCGGAGAATCCGGAGCTGAGATGGGAAACCACCTCACAATACAATGTAGGTATAGATATGGGATTCTTTGATTCCCGCCTGATGGTAACCGTTGACGGGTACTATAAAAAGACCAGTGACCTCCTCATCAGCAAAACTTTTCCTTTATATTCCGGGTTTACATCCGGCCTGGTTAATTTAGGCTCGGTTGAAAACAAAGGTATTGAATTCGAAATCTCATCAAAGAATATCAACAGCGGAAGCTTTACATGGGATACAAAATTCAACCTGGCTATCAACAGGAATAAAGTATTGGATATTGGAGGAAAAGATATTTACTTAAGCTCTTCCAAGCCTATGGGCACGGTTTCTGAAGAACAGTTTGCTATTATCCGCGAAGGAGAAGCGCTGGGTTCATTGTTTGGCTATGTATATGATGGGGTAATACAGCAGGGAGAAACATATACACCGCAACCTAACTCCGTTGCAGGTGATCCTAAGTTCCTCGATATTTCAGGACCGGATGGAAAACCTGATGGTAAAATAGATTCATACGACCGTACCATCATCGGATCTGCCAATCCCAAATTTATTTATGGTTTAACCAATACTTTTAACTATAATAATTTTGACCTAAACATATTCCTGCATGGCTCAGTAGGGAATGACCTGTTGAATATGACCCGTATGAACCTGGAATGGAACCGTACTACAGATGCATTGAACAGGTGGACACCGACCAATACCAATACTGATATACCCAGGAACGGCTTTTATTATATGAAGTCCGGTGGTTATATCAACTCTCACTTTATTGAGAATGCTTCTTTCATGCGGTTAAAGAATATCACGTTAGGCTACACATTGAAGGATATATCCCGGGCATTCAACTCTGTTCGTTTTTACATTACAGCAGAAAACCTGCTGACCCTTACGAAGTATTCAGGGTGGGACCCGGAAGTGGATACAAAAGGATATGAAACAACTACCAGTGGAACTTCCGGTGCAGGTACTGCAAACGGTGGACAGACAGCGAACGGAGGTGCAGGATTGGATTTCAATGCTTACCCGGCTATGCGCTCTTTCACATTTGGGCTAAGCATTAATTTTTAATCAGTATTGACTCTTTATTTTAAAAATTATGAGAATGAAATATTTATCAATAATAAGTTTGGGTTTACTGGCACTGGTGACAGGTTGTACCAAGCTTGAACCCAAATTATACAGCGATCTTACTACCGCTAATGCATATTCTACCGAAAGTGATGTCAATGCTGCGTTGGTGGGTATATATGCTGATCTCAATCCTTATCCCGGTGACGCATGGATGTACTATGCCGGCTACTTGGTAATGACTACAGACTACACGACAGATATGGGCTTTTCTACCGCAGCGGGTGACCCTGATAAAATGAGCAATTTTACCTACGATGCCAATAACAGGTATATCAGGTATAACTGGCAGTTTATGTATAATGTTATCAGTAATGCTAACTTCCTGCTGGCAAATATAGAAGGTGTGCCGATGGATGAAGCAAATAAGAAAAGAATTATCGGTCAGGCCCGTTTTTTAAGAGCGCTGGCATACAGGGATATTACTGATGCCTGGGGACCTGCGCCATTATATACAGAACCGGTATTAAAGCCTGTTGAAACGGCCAACGCTCCTTTAGCATCGGTTGAAGAAATTGACCGGTTAATTATTGAGGATTGTAAATATGGTATAGAAAACCTGCCGGAAGCCTGGGATAAAAGTGAAATATCAAGGGCCACTAAAGGCGCCTGTGCCACCCTGTTAGCGAATGTGTATATGCGGGCGCATAAGTACGAAGAAGCAAAGCCTTATGTGGATATGGTGCTGGCATTGAAAGATGCAGGGGTTTACAAGCTTAATCCTGATTTCAAAAATGTGTGGTCTGAGAATAACAAGTTTGATGGAGGATTTATTTTCTGTATTCTCCACGAAGCCGGTATGAATGGCGGTGAAATAACCAATCACTTTGGACCTTCAGACCATAAAGAGGTTACTAACAGGTGGCAATATTACGGCGTATCACTTGAGTTCTGGCGCAAATACCATGACCTCGATCCAAGGAAGCAATTTTTCTATTACGACTATGAAGGCGCATCTCCCCGCGACAAAGATACCAAGTATGGGTTTTATTATATGGTTCCTGCTCCGGGACAAACGACCCCTCCTGCAGATACAGTTAAGTTTTTGAAGAATGTGGCTACCAAGAAATATTCATATGACATGGTGTCAAATTCTTATTATGATGGTCGTACCATTGCCATTTTCCGTATTGAAGATGTGATATTATATAAGGCAGAAATAGAGAATGAATTGAACGGACCAACTGCTGCCCTGCCATATATCAACCAGATAAGGGTACGGGCGGGGGCACCTGAATATGGCTCCGGCGGTGTTTTCCCGGCTCCGGCTTCAAAAGAAGAAATGGCGCAGAAAATACTGGACGAGCGGGGGTATGAATTGGTATTTGAATATAAACGCAGACCGGACCTGATCCGCTTTGGTAAGTATGTAAGCACCTCAAACGATTACCTTACTTCCCGCGGTTTGGCGCCTGTGGTAAAAGAGAATATGAAATACCTCCCGTATCCGTTGATTGATGCACAGTTGAACAACGAAATGGCAGCAGAAAACCTCAACAGGGTTCCATAATTATATTTTATAGCTAATTTTGCCAACCACCTGGTTCATATCTGGATCAGGTGGTTTTTTTCTGAATTTAAAAGTTATGAACAAACGTGCCGGACTGATTGCGGGTATTGCAGCTATCATTGCAATCGTATTACTTTATATGAACCGCTCTGTTTCTATTCTGAGTATTGAGTTGTCCTCACCGAATAATATTGCCATGAATGAAGCAATAAAAATCGTGTTGGATAAGGACGAGCGTGTATACGTTCGTTACTGGAAAGACGGGTCGCAGGAGAAGCTGAGGACACCTTTAACCGACAGAACAAAGGAGCATGATATAAGGCTATTGTTGCTTGAACCTAATACCACCTATCATTTCCAGGTGATCATTGACAAATTATTCAATGTTTCCTCCAGGGAAATGCATTTTCGTACAAGAGAACAATCGTCCTGGCTGGTGCATCAATGGGTAAGGGAAGATCAGCCGCATGATGCCTCAACGCTTGATAGCGGGATGGTTATGCTATGTAATGCCCGCCTACCGGGGTACATAGCAATGGTTGATGGAAAAGGAGATATAAGATGGTACTGGCAGATAGATGATATTGGAGTAAGGGCAGCTACACTTACACCGAAGGGTACCATATTGGCGATGTTACGTCCGCCGATGCGGGATGTGATAGATGATACGCCGAAAGAAGAAGCAGATAATCTTCGCGAGATGGAAAAGCCGATCAGACGGGGAGCTTTAGGTTTTGCCGGCGGCACTGCTGTTGCGGAAATTGACCTTACCGGAAAAGTACTTTGGCGCATTAATATGGATACGGTGGACGGGGGGAAACATAAAGTGATCCACCACGATGTGCGGATGGATAAAAAAGGCAACATTGTCCTTCTTACACGTAATCAAAAAGTATTTGACATGTCCAACGCAGGGGGCAATGGCATTGATACACTGGGCGGCGATGGTATTCTTGTGATGGATAATCAGGGAAAAAAAATATGGGAGTGGGATGTATGGGATAACTGGGACATGGAACACGATCCTTTTCTTAAGGAGTTTGCCTATGACCGTTTTCATATGAACGCACTGAATTTCGACGTTGATAGTAATTATCTGGTATCGGTAGCCATTGAAGACCAGATATGGAAGGTGAACAAACAAACCGGTAAAATTATGTGGAAGCTGGGGAAGAACGGTGATTTCAAAATGGACACTTCCTATAACTTCTCCTTCCAGCATTCTGTCCACATCAACCCCGATGGCGACCTGATGGTGTTTGATAACTCCCTTTGGAAAAAACTGTCCGGCGCGGTATCATTTAAGCTGGATACAATTCAATGGACGGCAACGCCTAACATCCATGCCATGCTGCCTCCTTCTAAATACACCTCACGTATGGGCAGCGCTTATGTATTGCCCAATAAAAACTTGTTGCAATGCAGTTCTAAAACCGGCGCGGTAATGGTGACGGACCGGGAGGGTAAAATTTTATGGCAATTGAATTGTTATTTTGTTCCCTACAGGGCAGAGTATATCCCTGCATCACTATGGAATAAATACCGCTTGAAAGATGGATGAGACAACATAAAATTCCGTTACCCGCTTATTTGCCTTTTCCTTTGATGATGATCCGCAATGTGTGCAGCATGATATTGCAGTCCATAAAGATGGAGATGTTTTCAATATAGATCAGGTCATACTGCATCCGGGTGATCATTTCTTCCACGTTTTCTGCATAACCGAATTTAACCATGCCCATACTGGTGATGCCGGGTTTCACCTGGAGCAGGTATTTAAAGTGGGGTGCCTTTTCCGTGATCCTGGAAATATAGTGATCTCTTTCCGGCCGGGGGCCTACCAGACTCATTTCACCTTTCAGCACATTCCAGAATTGCGGCAGCTCATCGATACGCCATTTTCTCATATACCTTCCCCAGGTGGTTATGCGTGGATCATCTTTCGATGATAAAGCCGGACCATTTTTTTCCGCATCATGCACCATAGACCTGAATTTGTACATGCGGAAAGGTTTCCCCTTATAACCTGTCCGCTCCTGCACAAATAAAACGGGGCCTTTGGAGGATAACTTCACGCGGATGGCAATGTATAACAGGAAAGGAGACAAAATGATCAGTGCGCCGGATGAAATGGCTATGTCCATGAGCAGCTTTATATTTTGCTGCCATTCGGGTATCAACCCCTTTCTGATATCTATCAACGGAGCGTCCAGGATATTTTTAGTACGAACAGATCCTGCAAGGATGTCGAGATGACGCGGTGCGATCTTAATATCAATATCCTTTTCACTCACCTGGTTGATGATATCCATGATATATTCGCTGTCGGCCTTGTCAAGGGCTATAATGACCTGTGAAGGATGGTAAACCTCCATTATGTTGTTCAGCTCTGTTATATTTCCCAGCGATGGCATGAATTTCTTCAGTCCGTTCGCGGAACTTCCCGTTTCTACAAACCCGATGAAATTATACCCTAATTGCCTGGCCGTTCTCTGCAGATCGTGAAAAACATTTGCTGCAGAATTCGTATTCCCGATGATGATTGTATCGAATACAACTTTTTTTGCTTCGATCTGTTTTTGTGAAAGTCTCAGCAGGAGAAGCCTGCCCATCCAGATCAGTACGGTATGACATAAAAATATTACCAGGAAAGCTTTATAATAATAGGGGTAATTAACGCTGGGATCATCGAGCACCAGCAGAAAGAACAAGACCAGGCTACCCAAAAATGTACCGGCAACGGTAGCAAAAAACTCCCGGAATTTTTGCCTGGTATAGAGAGAGCGGCTATAGGAACCCAACAGCAGGAATAAGATGACCCAACCGAGAGGAATAATGATAATGCTGTACAAAAACAAGGCGTTATGGGTAAACTCTCCTTTGATATTTGCCGGGAATCCTGAAATGATCTTCCTGGCAAAAAAAGCTATTACCCATGCTGCCATTGCAGTGAGGTAGTCTACAATGGCATACCACCGTATGGATATTTCAGGTTGGTTTTTCATGGCGTATACAGCCGGGTTATTTCACCGAATAATTAACGGATTTTATTTTATTAAGCACCTGGTGCGCCACGTCCATCGCAATCAACCCGTCTACTTCGGATACAATCGTTGGCAAATCATTTAATACGGAATTTGTGAAGGCTTCCAGCTCCAGTTGTATGGCATTGGCTTCCGGCATTGTAAGATTAGAAACGGCAATTTCTTTTTTGCCGGTCGGTGTTTCAATGTCAAACACAAAAGCATCCCGGTCATCATCTGCCTCGCTTTTCAGCTTTATAACTTCCGTTTTCTTCTCCAGGAAATCTATCCCGATATAAGCATCCTTTTGGAACAGCCGCATTTTCCTCATCTTCTTCATGGACATACGGGAGGAGGTAAGATTGGCAACACAGCCGTTATTGAATTCTATTCTTACGTTTGCAATGTCAGGGGTATCGGTCATTACGGCTACGCCACTGGCGGATATAGCCTTTACATCGCTTTTTACAATGTTCAGAATGATATCGATGTCATGTATCATCAGGTCCAGGATAACACTCACTTCCGTACCTCTCGGATTGAATTGTGCCAGGCGGTGCACTTCAATGAACATGGGATTCAGCGTATGCCCTTTCAGTGCCAGGTAAGCAGGGTTGAACCGTTCTACATGCCCCACCTGGATCTTAACATTGGCTTCCCTCGCAAGCTTTACGATCTTATGTGCCTGCTCCATCGTATCGGCCAGGGGTTTCTCCACAAATACGTGCTTGGACTTGCGGATCGCGCTCTCGCACAAAGCAAAATGATGATTGGTGGGCGCTACAATATCCACTGCATCACAGGAGTCCAGCAAACTCTCAATCTCCCGGAAGCGCGTGAGGCCAAACTGCTTTTCCACCGCCTCTGCTGTTGCGTCATCAGGATCGTAAAAGCCGGTGATCTGTGCCTGCTTTATTTTCTGCCAGTTGCTTATATGGAATTTGCCAAGATGTCCTGCACCCAATATGCCTATTTTAAGCATGCGTAACAATTTGCCGCAAATATAAGATTTGCAGCCGGGTGAGTTGCAGGGTATTTCTGATGTAGGGTTAAAGGATTGCCGATAGAGCGAATCGTCTTCGTTCAGTAATTGCGGGTTGCTGACTTTAGATTGCTGATTTTCGATGTGGATATATGACCACAACATCCCCGTATTCCAAATCAGCCCTCACAAATCCAAAATCAGTAATCCTATCCTATTTTTTCTTCTTCTGGGCTTTGGGAGCAAAGATGATCAGCATCCTTTTACCTTCCAGCTTTGGAAGGCCCTCCGGCGCACCCATCTCGGCAAGGCGTTCTGCGAACTTCAATAATAAGAGCTCACCTCTTTCCTTGAACATGATAGCACGTCCTTTGAACTGTACATAGGCTTTCACCTTGTTGCCTTCTTTCAGGAACTCTTCCGCATGTTTGGCTTTAAAGTTAAAGTCATGGTCGTCCGTATTGGGTGTAAACCGTATTTCCTTTACTTCAGAAACTTTGGAGTTGGCTTTCATTTCCTTCTCCTTCTTCTTTTTTTCGTAGAGGAATTTGTTATAATCGATGATCTTGCAGACGGGAGGATCGGCATTCGGAGAAATTTCAACCAGGTCCAACCCCTGTTCGTTCGCTATTTTTTGCGCTTCTTGTGTGGGGTAAATACCGGGTTCCACATTATCACCCACCAGGCGTATCTGGGGTACCCTGATCATATGGTTGGTTCTGTGTTCCTGATTTTGTTCTTTTTTAAAACGGGGATTGAAGGCGCCCCTGGGAGGTCGTGGTGAAAATGCCATTTATTGCTTTTAAAGTGAGTTCCCTTTTTTCCAGGGAGTGTTAATTTGTTATTTAGTTATTGAATATAAGATTATAATAACATGCAAAGGTAAAAATCATGCCATGATTTCCTACACATTTGCCGAAAATATTTATTGTGCGGCACTCCGGCTTTTTATTGCCGTTGTCAGTTGATTTACAAAAGATTCCAACTCCTGGGCGCCTGCGTCGCCTTTTCCATGCTGCCGTATGGACACTTTTTGCTCATTCACCTCTTTTTCTCCTATAATGAGCATATAAGGAACTTTTGCCATTTCAGTATCACGTATTTTTCTTCCTATCTTTTCGGGGCGTTCATCGATTTCCGCACGAATGTCTGCATTTTTCAGGGTATCCAGCACGGTACGGGCATATTCATTAAATTTATCACTTATGGGCAATACTTTTACCTGCAGCGGCGCCAGCCATAGCGGCAGGTTGCCGGCATAATGCTCCAGCAGGAAACCGATAAAACGTTCGTGGGTACCCAGCGGTGCTCTGTGAATAATTAAAGGGGTCTCTGTCCGGTTGTCTGCAGTAGTAAACTGCAGCTTAAAGCTGTTCCCCTGCGAAAAATCCACCTGGTTGGTCGCCAGGGTAAATTCCCGCCCGATCACGCTGTATATCTGCACATCAATCTTGGGTCCGTAAAAAGCTGCTTCGTCCTGCACCTCTACATAAGGTATATTGGATTCTATCAGCACCTGGCGTACCATTTCCTCTGTTTCCTTCCACAATTCCGGCTCGTTCACATATTTTTTCCCCAGCTTATCCGGCGAATGCAGGCTCAGCCGCATTACATATTTTTCTATACCGAAGATCTTAAAATACTTCTGGTACATCTCGTTCACCGCCCGGAACTCGTCCGCAAACTGTTCCCGGGTGCAGTAAATATGCGCATCATTCATATGCAGGCAGCGTACCCGCATGAGTCCGAAGAGCTCCCCGCTCTGTTCATAACGGTAAACAGTACCGTATTCGGCAATGCGGTAAGGAAGATCGCGGTAACTTTTAGGCTCTGCCGCAAAGATCTTATGGTGGTGCGGGCAGTTCATTGCTTTCAGGTAGTATTTCTCCCCGTCAATTTCCATGGGAGGATACATGCTGTCGGCATAATAAGGCAGGTGACCACTGGTCAGGTACATGCTTTCCTTGGCAATATGGGGCGTAACCACTCTTTTATAACCGGCTTTCTGCTCTGTTTCTTTTGCCAGCTTCTCCAACTCTTCTATTACTACGGTACCATTCGGCAACCACATGATCAGGCCTTGCCCTACATCATCATCCATGGTATAAATGCCCAGTTCCCTGCCCAGCTTACGGTGATCCCGTTTTTTGGCTTCTTCCAGCAGCTGCAGGTATTCATCCAGCTCCTTTTGTGTAGGAAATGTAACGCCGTAAATACGGGTAAGCTGCTTATTTTTTTCATCTCCCTTCCAGTAAGCGCCTGCAATGCTGGTAAGCTTAATGGCCTTAATAACGCCTGTGCCCGGAATATGAGGACCCCGGCAGAGATCGGTAAAACCGCCCTGGGTATAAAAGGTGATATTACCATCTTCCAGGTTTTGCAGCAGGTCCAGCTTGTAATCATCCCCTTTTTCGGTGAAATATTTGATAGCGTCCGCCTTGGATATGTCTTTGCGTATATACGAATTGTTTTGCCGGGCCAGCTCGCTCATTTTCTTTTCCAGCTTTGCCAGGTCTTCTTCTGTCAGCTTGCGGTCCCCCAGGTCCATGTCATAGTAAAACCCATATCCCTTCTCTACCGGAGGGCCTACCCAAAACTTTACGCCGGGAAAAGTAGCTTCCACAGCCTCTGCCATCAGGTGGGCCGAAGAATGCCAGAAAGCATATTTACCACCGTCGTCGTTCCAGGTGAGCAGCGTAAGGGCGCTGTCCTGCCGGATAGGGCGGGTGGCATCCCATATCTCACCATTTACTGAAGCCGCCAATACTTTTCTAGCCAATCCCTCACTGATGGATTTTGCTACTTCTAACGCTGATATTCCATCCGGGTACTCTCTGACAGCGCCATCCGGAAATGTTATCTTCACCATAATTTTATTTACTTGATTCCTGAAAAAGGAGTGCAAATTTAACGAAGTCTTGGCGTATCATTTCATTTAATGCTTCTATTTCCTTAGTATTGAAGCTAAATTTGCACGAAAAGCTTAGTCTTGATGAAAGGATTGTTACTATTGGCTTTATTTTTTTCCGGCTCTACCCTTTGGGCACAAAATCTTACCGGTCAATGGACCGGCACCTTCAACTCTGCCAACAATATCGTAGCGGGTGAAGGCGACACTGAATATGTGCTGGAACTGGAGATCAACGGCTCTAAAGTAACAGGATATTCTTACTCCTACTTCAATCATTATCCTGAGCGATATTATGTCATATGCCGGTTGGAAGGATCTTATGAGAAGGGAAGCCGGTCGATAGTCGTGAACGAAGAAGAGCGCGTGAGAGGAAATACACCTCCTTTCTGGAGCGACTGCCTGCAAACCCATATCCTCACCTTCCTGAAGCAAGGCAGTTCGGAAAAGCTGGTAGGCAGATGGAGAGGGTATAAGCCGGATGGCTGTGGCGTTGGAAGCACAGAGCTGGAACGGAAAATGTTGACAAAAGTGGCTCCGCCGAAGGCAAAGCCGCCTGTAGCAAAAACAGCCCCTCCCGGGAAAAAGCCAAATGCGCAAAACCTAACCCCGTCCAATAAGCCTAAAACACAGCAACCGGCAACGACTGCCAGGCCCAAACCGCAAACAGCTACAAAACCCTCCACGGCACAAACGAAAGAGAAAAAACCGGACCAGGATGCTCCTCAGCGGATAGCGCAGGTGCCGGAAAAAGTCAGGAGAGATTCGTCCAGGAGTACACTACCCGGGCTAACGGCGCCCAATATGCCTGCATATGGAAAAAGAGGTAAAAAGGTATTGAAAACTATTGAAGTCCCTAACTTTGAAGAGTTCCGGCTGGATTTTTATGATAATGGCGAAATCGACGGCGACACCATCTCTGTTTTTTATAATGATAAGCTGATATTATCAAAGCAGCGTCTTACAGATAAACCTCTCACTGTTAAAGTGAAGCTTGATCCTGATACGGAAGAGAACGAACTGGTGATGTATGCGGATAACCTGGGAGCCATACCGCCTAATACCGCGTTGATGGTAGCTACTATTGCTGGCAGGAGGTATGAAGTGCACATCAGCTCGACGGAGAAAACCAGCGGCACTATCCGGTTCCGGAGAAAAGCAGACTAAACACACTATAAGCGATCTATTATGCTGCGAAGCGAAATGCTGAGACAACTCGATGAAACAGGGGAGTGGGACATTATTATTATCGGAGGAGGCGCTACAGGACTCGGGTCGGCGGTGGATGCAGCTTCCAGGGGCTACAAAACACTTTTGCTGGAAAGATATGACTTTGGAAAAGGAACCTCCAGCCGTGCTACCAAGTTGGTGCATGGAGGGGTGAGGTATCTTGCGCAGGGTAACATCAAGCTGGTAAGGGAAGCCCTGAAAGAGAGGGGGATCCTTTTACAGAACGCACCACATCTTACCCGTATTCAACCCTTTGTTTTACCCGTTTATAGCTGGTGGCAAAAGCTGATGTATGGCACGGGGTTAAGAATATATGACCTGATGTCCGGCAAACGGAGTATCGGGAAAACAGCATTGTTATCAAAAAAAGAAACGTCCGAAAGACTGCCGGCACTTAACACCGAAAAGCTGAAAGGAGGTATTTTGTATTATGACGGGCAGTTTGACGATGCGAGGCTGGCGTTATGCCTGGCGCAAACCGCGGCAGAACAGGGTGCAGCAGTGCTGAACTATATGGAGGTGGTAGACCTTGTGAAGGAGAACGGTATCGTGAAAGGAGTGATAGCGGAAGATCTGTTTACCGGGAATGAGTTTGAATTAAAAGCAAAGGTTGTAGTGAATGCCACCGGTGTGTTTGTGGATGATATTCTGCAAATGGATGATGAAAACCAACGCCCTATTGTTTCTCCGTCGCAGGGTATCCATTTTGTGGTTGACAGAAAGTTCTTTCCCGGAACCGATGCATTAATGATTCCGAAAACGGATGACGGAAGGGTATTATTTGCCGTACCCTGGCAGCAGCATGTCATAATAGGTACTACAGACACGGCAGTGCAGCACATCGATTTTGAACCCCGCCCCCTGGAGATGGAGATCGCCTTTATTTTCAGGAATATCAACAGGTATCTTAATTCGGGGATCACTGAAAAAGATGTTAAGGCAGTATTTGCCGGGCTTCGTCCACTGGTAAAAGCGTCCGGTAAAAAAAATACCGCTATGATGCGCCGTGATCACACGATCGTTGTGTCAAAAAGCAAGCTGGTTACCATTACAGGGGGCAAGTGGACCACCTACCGGAAAATGGCGAAGGACGCGGTAGACAATGCCATATTCACAGGCAGGCTTTCCCGGAAGAGCTGTGTCACAGAGTCGCTGCCGCTATATGGCGCTACCACCAGTATACGGGATATACCAGCCGCGCTGTATACCTATGGGGCTGCGGCAGATGCAATAAAAGCGTTAATGAATGCTGATCCTGTATTGTCCGGGAAGATACATCCCAATCATCCTTATACCAAAGCACAGGTAGTGTGGGCTGTGAGAAATGAAATGGCCATGACGGTAGAAGATGTCCTGGCCCGGCGTATGCGGTTATTGTTCCTGGATGCAAAGGATGCCATGGAAGCCGCCCCTGTAGCGGCTGCCGTGATGGCCGCTGAGATGGGCAAAGATGATGGCTGGATACAAAAGCAGATAACGTCTTTTGGTGCTGTAGCGCAAGGTTACCTGATCAATGATCGGCCGCTTTCTGATAAATGAGACAGGTGGGTAACCAATGAACGATTACCGCACCTGCTCAATAGAACTTTCAAGGTTTAGAATTCGTAGCTGTTGCCTGTTTTCCGTATAGTGACCACATCTACTGTGCTTCCGTATTGCGTGGTTACTGTAAATGATTTGCTCTTTCCCGGCGCTGTAACTGTAACGAAGCAGGAGTTCAGCGAGCTGGTGCGTCTGTAATCATTCACCTGCACCCGGTACTCCCCATCCGGCGCATTTTCCAGCCAGAATATATTTTCCGGACCAAAGCCATCCAGGTCATCCCGGTCCAGTTCTCCGCCGGTCTCCGATCTCGTGTTTGCATAATATATGCGGGTACCCGAAGGATCTGTCACCCAGAGATCCTGGTCTGTAGCGGTGTTCCAGGAGAGGCTCACCTGCAAAGAGCCGGTACCGAGCCGCAATACATCAGCGCATACTCTCGTGCTGTTGCTGATATTACCGGAGGCGTCATATACACTAAAGATCAGGCAAAACTCACCCCGGTCAACGTTAGCAGGCAGCCCCATCGGAAAGTTGATCTGTCCGGAGCTGGTGGAGTTGCCGGAGTACGGCACATTGAAATAATAGTTGGCGCCTTCTATCTGCACATAAAACCCCCGGAGATTGTTTACCGCATTGCTATAGGTATACAAGAAGGGTACTGTGGCTCCATTGGAGGTAGTTACTTCCTGTATTACCGCTGTGATAGAAGGTGTTTGAAGATTGCCGGTAGGGGCAGGTATGGACCCGTTTACTCTTTGGGAGCCTGTCGGCATTACCACCACACCTGAAAGCGCGGTGGCATCTGCCGGGTCGATCAGGGCATCAGGATCCTTACTTGGTTTATCCTTTCCGCAGGACGCCAGCAGGCCTCCCAGCAGCAATATGAAGCTGAAACGAATGATATTCATAACAATTGTTTTAAAAGTTAAATCCTAAACGGAGGCCGGCTGTGCTCAGGCTGCCGTTTTTAAAACCAACATGTTCGTAGCGAAGGCCGATCTCGAAAGTGCCCGCCTGGTAGCCGATAGTAGGTGCAAAGGTCACTCCGCTCTGGCTTATGCTGGCCACATTGTCATCGAGGTCCTTGTAATAAGTTTTGAAGTTTGAAAAACCTATTTCTCCCATCGCGAAAAAATGGTCTTTGTAGATGAACTTGTACCCTGCTTTTACAGGTATCTGCAAGCTGATCTGCAGGTTATCCGCATCTACTTTTTTGGGGATAAATATCAGCCCGCCGCTCGTAAGCGTGGCAAAGCCGGGACCTACTTTGTATGAAGCCCGCAGCGTAAGCCCGGGCGCAAAGCTGAAGGCCTCACCGGCATCTCCCAGGGGAAGAGCCGACTCCAGGCCAAACCCGAAGCTGAAAGTTTTGGACATTTTTTGGGCGCTGGTCTGGATGCTTATGAAAGCAAAACATACAAGCAAAAAGGGGATCAGAATCTTTTTCATTGTAATTGATTTAAAATTTTAATGATTTTTGTTCATTGGTTTTTATCAGGCAGGCATGACAATGCCTGTCCCGTTGGGATCACAAGGATGAAAGGATAGTTTAACTATCTGTACCAGGTACCTACAGGATAGACAACAGTAAGGCGGTTACAGGTTGATCAACAAATAATGCTTTACAATGTGAAAATAGAAAGTTGCTGTTACGCCGTTATCCCGGTTTTACGGTATTTTTTGGCAGCTATAGAAGAGATGTGAAGAATTCAATTTTAGCGGCAGGCAGAGAAACAGCAATAAGATATGGTGTCCTTTGAAAATTCCACTTTTTTCAGGAGGCTAGTGTTATGTCAGCGATAAAACGACGGCTAATATTTCCCGCTGATTTCGCAAATAAGCGCAGAAGGCTTTGATTATCTACGGAATTCAGCGGAATCTGCGGGGAGATCTCAAATGAAAATTCATGTTTGATATGACACTGGGGCCTTGCTTCCGGATAATGTATAATGTTTATTGATCGCTAAGATAGTCTTTCAGAAAATATATAGCTGCCAGTATAACCACATTCCATACAAATATGCTTGTCAGAAATTTCCAGAATTTTCTTTTGCGTCCGTCGATCGCCTCTATCAGGCCCTGCTTCCCGGATATACCGGGAAGACTTGAGCACACGTAGTCAAAGTAATCGTTTCTTACAAACACATCGGGTATGATCACCGGAAGCTTGACCCACTCAAAAAACTCGAAATCACGTACTTTGATCCGGTGCAGCGGGAACAGGCATTTGTAGCAATACCACACATATTCCACGCAGCTCATCGTCTGGGCATTTTTGAAATCGAATTTATAATCGTAAGGGGTACCCTCCAGGGCAACCGCATTACGCAGAATCACCTCTTTATACCTGGCGTCAAAGTTGTCCTCATCCGTAAGGGAGCTTTCGGGGATTTCTGTTTTTATCTTTTTGAGCAAATGCTCCACAATACCAAGTTCTCCATCTACCTCTGTTGACATGCCATGCTGCAGGTGATGCAACAGTCGCTCCTCTTCTTCGGTTTTGCCGAAGCCGAACCGGATCACCGCTACCTCATCGCAGCAGCAAAACTCCTCCAGCGAAACCTTGTGTACGCCGTGTTTCCCTGTACTGTGCCATACGTGCGTTACCACATCGCCCTCACCGTAGCACAGACCTACATGCGTAAAGTAGCTGTTTTCTGAAAAGATAATACTGTCCAGGTATTGGTTGTAACGGCGTAAAATGATATCGCAAGGCTGCGCCATTTGCTGCAATAAGGCGATATCAATGGTGGGGTTTTTTACCGGGTTGGGCTTGTGTCTCAGAAGGAATGGTATATAGGGATTATAGATGTACTCGGTAAGTTTCATGATGGTGGACCTGGTCAGCCAGGCGTAGAGCCAGAATCCAAGAAAGAGCACAACAGGAAAAAAAGCAGCAAAAAGCGGCACACTGAACTCCATTTCAAAGAAAAACCTGTTAACAACAAATAATGCCAGTATATTTAAAAAAAGTACGAGAATACCAAGTAAGATCAGCTTTTTTGTGATAACGTAAAAATACGTGCGCGCATTGTTATCTTCTTGCATGAGTTGAATTTATTTATTATAAATTTACATAAAATGAATCTCGGATGCACTTTTCGGGAAGAAAACTTTTTCTGATAGTTTTATGGGGCATAGCATTATTTTGTACGGCTTTTTACTGGCGGATGCAAGTTGTAAGAGCAGATACCCTGCCGTTGCAGCTGCCTGTTATACAAGGACTGGAATACTACAAAACTTCCGACACAGGCATAACAGTGCAGGATGTTGTGGCGTTGCACCGGCAAGGCTCCTTTACGCCGGTTACCGCGGCGGTTTTTAATCCCGGCATTGCTGCGGGTTGTTACTGGTTTCATTTTACCATTTCCGGTTATCGCCCGGACAAAGATCAACTGCTGGAGATAGACAATTCCAGGATAAATCAAATGGAACTATTTGTCGTCACCGGCGCTGTCCGATCGCTGGGCAGGCTGGGTGATGTTTTTCCTTTCGATCAAAGACAGATCAAAAACAAAAACTTCGTGTACCGGTTACCGGAAGAGGCCGATAGCAAAACTGCTTATTTGTTATTTGTAAACGAGGTAGGCAACACCCTTACCCTACCCATACGGGCTGTGGATGAAGATGCTTTTTATGCCGGCAACGACCGGTACCTTTTTTTAGGTGGTTGGGTATATGGCATATTGATGTTTGTAGCATTGATGAGCTTTCTTTTTTTCTGGACCTCCGGTCATAAGCTGTACCTATTTTACAGCCTGTATATTATCAGTGGAGTGCTTTGGCTTTTCAGCTATTTCGGGATCGGTTATGCCTATATATGGGGTCAATTTCCACGTGCCAATATAACCATGGCGCCTTTTGCCGCCTCACTGAATATTTTATTAAACCTGCAGGTATGCCAGTTGTTGCTGAAGCTGCCGGCAACCCTGCCGGGACTCAACCGGTATTTCAATATTTGTAAAGGACTGCTGATGGCAACGGCCGCGTTTCCCGTAGGGTTTAATCTTAATCACTATGGGTACATGGTCAACCATAGTTACCTGGTTGTTTTTTTAAGTGTTATCCTCCTGTCCATGCTGCTCTTATCCTATACCGTTATAAGAGACATGAAGTCTGCCACGGCCAAAGTCTATCTTTTTGCCAGCCTTGTGAAAGCCGGTGGAATTATTCATCTCGTTTTTGTAGAGTTAGGTGCTTTCCAGGCGGTGCTGAACCTGGAAGGATTGCTGCAGGCCGGTATCCTCCTGGAGATATTGTTGCTTACCTATGCGCTGGCGAGCCGCTATGCTGTTTACAGGCTTAAAATATTTTCGAAAGTAATTGAGGCGCATGAAAAAGAACGTTCCCGTATATCGAAGGAAATACACGACAGCATTTCCAATAACCTCACCAGCATTTATATTGGCATAGGTAACATTGCAAAGGAGATCCAGCCTGCTGCACCGGATGAAGGAAAACGGCTGCAGAAGCTGAGAGTGGAACTTGCGCAGCTACAAACAGAAGTGAGAAGCATTTCGCATAATGTAATGCCAGATTTTGTGCATACCCTGTCCCTGAACGAAATTGTGGAAACATATATTGAAAAGCTGAAGATAAAGCTGCACAACGCTGCCGACCCGTTAAAGGTGGAGTTCTCTTCCAATACCGAGGTGTTCGAGTTTGGTGTGGAAGCAAGGCTGAATATATTCCGCATCGTACAGGAGATCGTGACGAATATATTAAAGCATTCCAACGCCCGCCAGGCGGATATCGTTTTTGATTTTCACAGGAATAAGCTGCTGATCACAGCGGAAGACGACGGTATAGGGTTGGTAAATATGTCGGGAAAGAAAGGAGGATTGGGATTGGATAATATCAGGTCCCGTGTAGAATTGCTACAGGGACGGATGCATATTTCAGCGCATTTGCTGCCGCTGCAACCTGCGCAATCCACAGAGGCATACGGTACAAAAATCGATATTGAAATCCCGTACCGAAGCGAAATAATCGGTAAAAACGATCCATATGAGTACTAACGCAAAAATAAAATATATCATTATCGACGACCACCCGATGGTCAGGCAGGGTATGAAATACACCATAGAAAGTAGTGGTTGTTTTGAGTTATTGAAGGAGTTTGACAGCATCCGGACCGCCCTAACAGAGCCGATGCCTACCCTGCCCGAAGTCATGATACTTGATCTTGAGCTGAAGGATGGCGATGCTTTGCCTGCCATACCCCGGCTGAAGTCCCGGTTCCCGGGCTGCGGCATCATTGTATATACACACCTGGATTGTACGCCTAAGCAACTGGATGCCGCGGGTGTAAACGGGTATCTCAGAAAAACAGATGCGGAAGACCTGGTGGAAGCCATGCAGGTCATTGCCGGAGGAAAGAATTATTTTAAATATAATGTAGAGCCTGTGCATATAGATGTTTCGGATAGCCGTCACCTGTTTATTATAAAAAAGTTCAGTACCCTTACCAGGAGACAACTGGAGATAGCTGAGCTGATGCGCCTGCAATTGAATAACCGGCAAATAGGAGAGAGATTGTTTATATCAGCAGGAACCGTTGACACGCACCGCAAAGCAATAAAGGAAAAGCTGGACGTAACAGACAAGGCGCAATTATTTGAATACCTGGATTATTATTTTATTACGCTGAAAAAAACCTGCTTTCCTGACGGGATACCAGGGCCACAACAGAAACGATGACCCGATTGAACGGGTGAGTTGAAAATGAAGATCAGACCCCTGCTACACCATCTGTTTCCTTAGGTTTGCCGTCGCGGGACGAATAAACCTATCCTGCTTTTAAAACCTGTTAGGTTATTCACTCCTGCCTCCTGCTCAGTATCATTTACCCCGCAAAAGTTCAGGTTACTTATTTTTTCCATCGCCTGTAAACACTTATTCCTATCAGTCCGAATACCACTAATAAGCTGGAGGCAATTTTAAGCAACAAGTTTGGATAACCCGGGGAGTCTTCTTTATATCCCAGGACAGCAACAAGCAGGCTTGATGAATCCCAGATAACAGAAAGTGAAGTAATGGTTGTAAGGAATAGCAATAACCGTTCTATCTTACTTTCTTTTTTCTCTCTTATTGACGTGTCAATACGGTTTATTTTTTCATCGATCCTGTTTATTTCCTGGGTTATTTCGAGCACCTGTATTAATTTTTTAAAAATCTCGTTTGGTAAAAATTTATAACTGATCTGCGAAAGATCAAAGTCATGTCGGAAATGGATAAACTCATCCCTCAGGCTTGCCGCTTTGCTGGAATTGGAAGATACTTTTCCCAGCTCTTTATGCATCCGGAAAAGGTAAAGCTGGATATAGAGAATAAAAATGTAGATGGTAATGTATTCGTTCTCCCACATATTGTTCCTGTCTTCTTCCTTCAGGTTGATGGAGATACGCACCACGTTATCAAAAAGGATCATGGTCCGCCAGTTGTGAAACACATTCAGCACATTATTGGCAAGCAATTTCTGGTAATAAGTGCCGTGAAAGTCATGAATGGTTTTGTGCCCGATGGTATACAGCGGGCTTGCCGTAGCCAGATCTGTCAGTATATCATTCCACTCTTTACCGGTTTTAAAGGACGTTTTTGTATCTATATTCAGAAAAGCCTTCAGTTGTGGGTTCAGCTTACGCCACCCGGCTGTACTGGTATGCACAAAGGGGATGATATCTGATTCAATGAAGGCAAACAGCGGGTTCGTATTGGTGTATTTTTGATTGTCTGTGGTATTACGCAAGCCATATACCAGGTCGGCAACCGTCTCGAATGTTATATCTTCTCCCGTTTGGATGGCGATCGTAAACAGCCCCAGGTTTTCCCGGAAAATATGCAATTCTACTTTGCTGATGACAAACTGGAGCATTTTTCCTTTCACCGTAATGCTCCGGGGAACGCTGCAGATATTTTGCTTTACAAGATGATTGGACTGCAATGTACCCAGCCCGATGGCATTCATTGCTTTCGGGCCCTGCGGATACAGGGTTTGCAGCCAGTTGGGGAAATATTTTTGTTCAAAATACTCCTTGCTTCTTTCGAAATAATCGTTGTGGGCAAAGACCTCATTAAAAGCCGGCTCCTGCAGCTTTTGCTTTTCATATTCAAAAAAACCGCTCAGGTATAAGCCTGCATGTTGAATAGGTGGGAGCATGATGAAAATTTATTATAATGATTTAAATCTTCCTGTGTCTATCGCCAATGACATCTCTTTTTGGGTATACTCATCAATAACCTTCACCGCCAGGCAGCATTTCGAATATAGGATATAATCTCCACCAAACAGCTTTTTCTGCCTGCGGATTTGCAGCATATGCCCTGTTTTCTTAAATGCGTATTCCCCGGCCATGCCATCTTACAGGTAGCCTGGCCTTTGTACCAATGCTTTAACTTCTGCCCAACAGATTTACCCCCGGTGAGAAAAGCTCTCCTGCCACGATATACGTTTACATCAATACACGCGGGGTACGGGATCGAAATGACGATAATACATCAATATAAACCGTTAGTAAACCCACGCCCTGTGCTGTAATTCCGGCGTCGTCAGGTACGCAATGCCGTAAGGGCGCCAATTGTTAATTCCGTTGTGTTATTTTTTAGAAAAAAAGCTACATTTAGAAAAAGTATTGCTATGCATAGAAAGGATTTTATCAAATCGGCAGTGTTGGGCGCCGCTGCCTTTACCATTGTCCCGCGGCATGTGCTGGGCGGAAAGAAATACCTGGTGCCCAGTGACAGGATTACCCTGGGGTTTGTAGGGAACGGCAAAATGGGACTGGGTCTTTTGAATTCCCTTTCCAGGCTTAATGAAACGATCGTGCTGGCGACCTCGGATGTAGATAAAAAGAAATTAGCCCGTTTTATCGAAAGGGCACAGGAAGCTAACAGCAAAAAGGTAAGCACTGACGTGGCCGGCTATAACGATTACCGGGAACTGATAGCCCGGAAAGATATCGATGCGGTGGTAGTGGCTACTCCAGATCACTGGCATGCGCAGGTAACCGTTGATGCCGCGAAGGCAGGCAAAGATATCTATTGTGAAAAACCGCTGTCGCTGACCATCGCGGAAGGAAGAGCGATGGTAAAGGCGGTAAGAAAATATAAGCGCATATTACAAACCGGTAGTATGCAGCGGTCTTCCTATAATTTCCGGCAGGTAGCGGAGCTGGTGTTAAATGGTTATATCGGCGATATTAAAGAGATCAACGTGTCCGTGGGGGAACCCGTAAGGCAATGTGACCTGCCTACTTTACCCACGCCCGATTATCTTGATTGGGATAGGTGGATTGGGCCGTCATTATACAGGGGCTACAACCCCGTTTTGTCTCCTCCCATCGAAGATGATTCCTGGGCCTGGTGGCGTGGCTACAAAGGCTTTGGCGGCGGATTGATCACCGACTGGGGAGCGCACATGTTTGATATTGTGCAATGGGCCCTGGGTATGGATAAATCAGGACCGGTAAGCTTTACACCGCCGCAGGAGGCAGGAGCGGAATCGGGACTTTATTATACCTATAAAAACGGTATTACGGTGCATCATAGAAAATGGGGTGGGGAAAAGGACGGTAATGCCATACAATTCATTGGAACTGAGGGTACCCTGGAGGTTTCAAGATCCTTCATCCGTTCCAATCCTGCGTTTATTGCAGAGATTAAAATAAAAGACGCTGATAAGAGGGTATATTTCAGCGACAATCATCAGCAGGACTGGATCAATGCCATTAAAAAAAGGTCTCTTCCCATATGTGATGTGGAAACCGGGCATCGCACTGCTACTATATGTAATGCAGTTAACATTGCATATGAGCTAAGAAGAGCGCTCAAATGGGATCCGGTGAAGGAGAGATTTGACAATCCTTCTGCCAATATGATGCTATCCCGCCCTTACCGGGGACCCTGGGATTTCAATAATTTCTAGTGTCATGTCAAACATGAATTTTCATTTGAGATCTCCCGCAGATTCCGCTGAATTCCGCAGATAATCAAAGCCTTCTGCGCTTATTTGCGAAATCAGCGGGAAATATTAGCCGTCGTTTTATCGCTGACATGACACCAGTAGTAAGTAAAATATAACTACCCACAGGTGTTACTCCTGTGGGTAGCTGACTTGCTACATGGTAGAATGAATATAACTTTCCAGGTGCCCGATGGTTTCCTGCTGTTCAAGAATGGTTTCTTTTACAACATCCAGTACGGAGATCACACCATAAAATTCGTTGTCTTTAAAAACGGGAAGATAGCGGAGGTTGTGCGCTGTCATGATCGTCATACATTCATCCAGCTCGGTTTCCGGGGTTACCTGTGGAAGGTACTCCAGCATGATCTCCCCCACAGGTGTTTCGCTGGAAGATTTACCCAACAGGATCACTTTTCTGGCATAATCCCTTTCTGTCATTAACCCACAATATTTTCCGCTGTGGTCTTTGATGATGACAGAGCCAATGTTCTTTTGCGACATGATTTTAAGCGCTTCCAGTACAGTTACATCGGGGGTGATGGTAACATTCACGTGTCCTTTACGCTGAAATATTTGTGCAACTGTTCTCATAATTTAAATAATGTAATGGTGAGGAATACAATGTTGGCTCAGGTAATATACAAAAAATATTTCAGTATAAAGTATAAAAAAAGAAGTATGTAACCAGGGTTTGTATACCCCGCCGGATATAGCTGTCAGCTTAAGTTCCTGATCAGGTATCCTTAATCATTGAACCCTGACATGTAAAGTCAATAAGGTGACCGGTCTTTTTTACCTGAGTAAAATATCAGGGAGATATAGCCGAAGCTACAGTAGCACTAAAGCTTAATCAGTCCCGCATTTTGCGAGACGGGAATTTCGGTAATCCACCACGGCGGACATGTTATTCCCCGGCGGCTTTTTGCGCCCGTGTCCGTCCGGAGGTGGATACTTTTTTCTGCAAAAAAGAGTAACAGAAAAATAGCAGGAAGTCTGGAGCTAAAATGAAGACCGTGTTTACGAAAACAAATCAAGGTTTCGCCGCACTGCGGCTCGTGAGATTTTTTTATCCCACATTTACTACAAATATTTCACGGTGCGATCACCATTTTACAGGCATTTGATTAACAGCAACTTGCATAATATATCATTGGCAGCCGCGGGACACTTTCCTGCTTGTGCGCGGTGTTGCCGCTGAACCGTCTGAAACCTGTCCGGGGCATTTGGGTACCAGGTTCCTTACATTGATGCTTATACCCTGCCAGGTTCTTCGGTCCGGCAAGACCCAATACCGTTGAAAAATGTATCTATTGCTGCTTTTTTACATAAACTTCTATAAAACCCTGAACAGTACTCCGGGGCGCCAGGAAAGCATCCACTTTTTCATAGTGTTCCTGTAATACCTTCTGCACACGATAGGGATAAAAGTTGTTCAGTTCAGGCAGGTCCTCGAACAGGACAAGGTCGTAATAATTTTCCTTTATTTTTTTCTCGAACATTTCCGCTTCGCGGTTAAACATACCTACACCCAGGTGATACCATAGCGGGTAGCCCGGGCCCGCTTCCAGCTTGTAAGGTATTTCTTTGGCAAGGGTTGTCAGCTCGGACATATTGAGGACCTTCATATCTTTCGTATTTTTCACAACATCCATTGCCATCAGCCTTTTGATACCTTCTGCTGTAGGCGGTGGCACCTTCACTCTTTTTAATGTCGGCAGGTCTGTAAATACCCACTGGGACATATCTATGAAATTAGGATCCTTCTTGTACGTAATGGCATTGTGCATATTGACGACATTTTCTCCACTGGGAGAGGTCATGTGCGTAGTTACCTGATTCGAATGGATAAACAGCCGTTTAATATGAAGCCAATAGGTCTGGCTCCATAGTAAAAAGGCGCCTGCTACCATCAATACACTAAACTTGAGACCTCCTGACCTGGCCGGAAATAACAATACCATATTACTGATGATGAAGACATAGGCAAATGCATGGAAGAAAATATTACACTCTTCCGGTGTATAGCTGGTTACCTGGTAAATGGCTGCCATACACAATATACCCATCGTAAGCAGCAGGAAGATCATGTATTGTTTATCAGATATAAAGCTCTTCAGGTCCTTATACTTCCAGTATACAAGCACCAGGGTGATGAAAACGTAAAACCTGAGCCAGCTGGAGTCTACGAAAAAAGTGTTCAGAATATCGCTTTTGTCCACCCGGGCATTGTGCGGCGGTTGCCCGTAGTTGAACCAATAATGAAAATCCCACTGGGAAAAATAGAGCACCGTACAGGCGGAGAGCACCGCGAAAGATGCCAGATAGAGAAGGGTATAGCTCCACTTTTTTTCAAGCCAGCTGGTATAGAGCACCAGGAACAGGCATATGAAGAAGATCAATCCACCGCCATCCTGCTTGGTAAAAAAGCTGATATAAGTAAATGTACCAGCCAGTAATAAATTGATATGTGCCTTTTTGGAGCTTTCTGCAAACAGTCCCCGTAATAAAAAAGCAAGTGCCATAAAGCCGAATACAATAACGGTATGGTTGTACCAGGGCCAATAGTTACGGAAGGAATAGGATAGGCAGAAAATAATAATTCCTGAGATACGGATCGCGGATGCAACAGAAAGACTTTTCAGGATGGACCGGAAAGCCAAACCGGCTAGTATATTGATGAATACCTGTGCTTTTGCCAGGGATATAAGGGTCGGACCGAAAAGCTTGAAAAAAACAGCCGGGATCACCCAGTAATAGCCGCCCATAGGCAACCCGAAATCCCGGAAAGGTATCTGTCCTTCACTGATCCTATAAGCTCCTTCCCACGATAAATATATTCCTACCTTATAAGGCATACTTAAAAGAGCAGGCACCATCGCAAGCACTATAATAATAAGAATTTCCAGGATTGCGCCTGTTCGGGGATGATTCAGGTAAGACCAGATGTTTTTTTGCTGCATATAAGCTGTTGTCATTTCGGGTGGGCAAAAATAGACAATATTTATATAGCGCCTGAGTTTCAGCTGTTATCCGGATATCCCTGGTCCTATTTATTGACCTGGATCAACAAAAGAAACTGTTTTATATTTGTTTGATGAGCGCACAAACCGGTAAATATATAATTGTGCTGGGACTGGTGATAGCAGTGATCGGGATCATCGTGTATTTTTTCCACGACAAGCTGCGATGGATAGGCAGGCTGCCGGGGGATATCAGGGTAGAGCATGAAAACGGGGGATTTTATTTCCCGGTAACGACCATGCTGTTGCTGAGCTTACTGGCTTCGGGGTTACTCTGGATATTAAAAAAGCTATAAGGAAGGACGGATCCTCCGCTTATAGCTTTTTGAGTTATTGCTGAAAAACTTCTGTTATGCTTCTGATTTTTCGGCTTTGTTTTCTTCTTTCAAAGAAAACCTGATCAGCGATTTTTCCTTATCCAGGTCAGCGATCAGCACATCACCCGCTTTTACATTCATGTTCAGTATCTCTTCGGCCAGCGGGTCTTCCAGGTATTTCTGGATGGCGCGGTGCAAAGGACGTGCGCCAAACTGCTGATCGTATCCTTTCTCGGCGATGAATTTCTTCGCATCTTCTGAAAGCTCGAGAGTAAAGCCAAGATTTGCCAGTCTCTTCATCACGCCTTTCATCAGGATATCGATAATAAGGAATATATCCTCCTGTGTAAGGGAGTTGAAAACAACTACATCATCGATCCTGTTCAGGAACTCGGGACTGAAAGTACGTTTAAGCGCTTTTTCAATGACCGCCTTGTTATTTTCTTCTGCATTTTGCACACGGGCTGCGGTGGCAAACCCTACGCCTTCCCCGAAATCTTTCAACTGGCGTACGCCTATATTGGAGGTCATAATAATAAGCGTATTCTTGAAGTCTACCTTACGACCTAACCCATCTGTCAGTTGACCATCGTCCAACACCTGCAGCAGGATATTGTATATATCCGGATGCGCTTTCTCTATTTCATCCAGCAGCACCACAGAATACGGTTTTCTGCGTACCCTTTCTGTCAGTTGCCCGCCTTCTTCATATCCTACGTAGCCGGGAGGCGCACCGATCAGCCTGCTCACCGTAAACTTCTCCATATATTCACTCATGTCAATGCGTATCAGCGCATCTTCAGAATCGAACATGTGCCTGGCAAGCGCCCTTGCCAGCTCTGTTTTACCTACCCCGGTCGGGCCGAGGAATATAAAGGTGCCGATGGGCTTTTTAGGATCTTTTAATCCAACCCTGTTACGTTGTATGGCTTTTACTACTTTTTGAATAGCTTCTTCCTGCCCGATAACAGCCCCTTTCAGGTCGTCGCTCATTTTACGCAACTTTTCTGTTTCAGCCTGCACCATCCTCTTCACAGGTATGCCCGTCATCATGCTCACCACTTCGGCGATTGCTTCTTCGTCTATAGGATACCGTTTGTGCTTGCTTTCCTCTTCCCATTGCGCTTTTGCTTTTTCAAGCTCTTCCTGCAATCTCTTTTCGCTGTCGCGAAGGGAGGCAGCCTCTTCGAAACGCTGGCTTTTTACCACCTTGTTTTTTTCGTGCTTGATGTCCTCTATCTTTTTTTCCAGCTCCACGATCTCGGTGGGGACATTGATATTTTTAAGGTGCACCCTGGCGCCTACTTCGTCCATTACGTCGATGGCTTTGTCTGGGAGCAGCCGGTCGGTAATATACCGGTCGCTCAGCTTCACGCAGGCATCAATGGAATCATCCGAATAGGTTACATTGTGGTAATCCTCGTATTTGGACTTGATGTTCTGCAATATCTGGACGGTTTCGTCCACACTCGGCGGATCCACCAGCACTTTCTGAAATCTTCTGTCCAGCGCGCCGTCCTTTTCTATATACATCCGGTACTCATCCAGCGTAGAAGCGCCAATGCACTGTAGTTCGCCTCTTGCCAGGGCCGGCTTGAATATGTTGGACGCATCCAGGGAGCCGCTTGCACCGCCGGCGCCTACGATCGTATGGATCTCGTCGATAAACAGGATCACATCCCGGTTCTTCTCCAGCTCATTCATGATCGCCTTCATCCGCTCTTCAAATTGCCCGCGGTATTTTGTTCCTGCCACCAATGCAGCCAGGTCAAGGGAAACGACTCTTTTGTCGAACAGTACCCGTGATACCTTCCGCTGAACGATCCTCAGCGCCAATCCTTCCACGATGGCTGTTTTACCCACACCCGGCTCTCCTATAAGGATCGGGTTGTTCTTTTTCCTGCGCGACAGGATCTGGGATACCCTTTCTATTTCTTCTTCCCGTCCCACGATGGGATCCAGCGTTCCCATTTCGGCAAGGCGGGTGATATCCCTTCCGAAATTATCCAGAACGGGGGTTTTGCTTTTTGTATTCGATGCCTGGGACTTTGACTTTTGCTGATAACTTTTCTTTTCATCATCAAAGTCGTCGTCTGCATCGTCCGCATATTCATTCCTGACATCGTTGCTTTTGACCATGCCCAGCTCATTTCTGAAAAGGTCATAGTCAATATCGAACTGGTTCAGGATCTGGGTAGCGATATTTTCTTTATTCTTTAAGATGGAAAGCATCAGGTGCTCGGTTTCCACCGTCGGACTTTTCAGCGCTTTAGCTTCCAGAACGGTTACCCGGATTACTTTCTCAGCCTGCTTGGTGAGCGGAAGACTATTAATGTTGGCGATATTTTTCCCTGTTTTATCCTTTACGGCTAACTCAACTTCCTTGCGTAATTCGTATAGATCAACATTCAGGTTTTTTAATATTTTCACTGCCAGGTTCTCTCCTTCACGGATCAACCCCAGCAACAAATGCTCTGTGCCAATAAAGTCATTCCCCAACCTCAATGCTTCTTCCCGGCTAAAAGAAATGATCTCCTTTACCTGGGTTGAAAAATTATTATCCATTTATTCTAGTTTAAAATGTGATCGTTACAATAATAACAAATAATTTTGATTCCTGTTAATAGAACATTACAGCAGTGTGAATTATTGTGTTACGCAACCAATTGATTTAGAGACTAAGAAGCTTTAATACGTTAAAACACACCAGGACCCATTCTTACCCAAAAGAATTAGGGTAATTTAGCTGTTACTATTTCAATTAAAAAGAACTTATCTATGGACTTCAAATTAGATACCAAGGAAAAATTTCATGTCATAACGATAAAGAATCCGAAGCTTCATGCTAATATGACAGAGGAATTACGCAACAAGTTGGTTGAAGTTACAGAAAATCATGTTAAACATATCATTCTGAATTTTAAAGAAGTAGAAGAAATTGATGAGGGAATTGCTTCCTGGCTGGCGGAAGAGCAGGAACGGGCGGCCGTGGAGAACCGTTCTTTTGTTATCTGTGAGCTGCAAAAAATGGTCAAAACCTTTCTGTCAGAACTGGAAATGCTTGATATTTTAAATGTAACACCTACGGAAAGCGAAGCCTGGGACATTGTGCAAATGGAAGAAGTTGAGCGGGAGTTGCTTGGAGAATAACTATTGATTAACAAATATTTAAGACAGCAGACCTGTGGGTGTTTGGAAACAAATAGCAGAATATCTTTATCTGAGGAAAAAGGACCCTGACCGGGAAGATACGTCCTGGATCAGGTATATGCATGGCATCAACCGCATATCCATCCTGTTATTCCTTTTTGCTTTGATCGTGATCATTGTCCGGGCGATAAAAAGCTGCGGATAGCTCCTGCGGCGTTGGCGGAAGCATGCCCGCCCCGGCTGAGAATCTCGTGCAGCGTGGCATAATCAGCTTGAAGCTCCTTTTGCTTTTCGGGATCATACAGTAATTGTTTCAACTCTTTTACCAGGTTATCTGTTGTCATTTCGTGCTGTATCAGTTCCTTTACCACCGGCTTATCCATGATAAGGTTTACCAGGGAAATATATTTGACCCTGATCACCCGTTTGGCGATTTCGTAAGAAATGGCGCTTCCCTTATAACAAACCACTTCCGGAACCCCGAATAATGCAGTTTCCAGTGTGGCGGTACCCGAGGTAACCAGTGCGGCGTCTGCCTGCCTCAGCAGGTCATATGTTTTCCCCGAAACACTTTTAACATTCGGGTAAGGACTTAGCAGCGTTTCATAAAATGAATCGTCCTGCCCGGGTGCTTTTGCCACTACAAATTCCAGGTTGGGGAAATGTTTGCTTACTTCCAGCATCACCGGCAGCTTTTTCAGGATCTCCTGTTTCCGGCTTCCCGGCAGCAGGGCTACGGTATTTCCTGTTTTATGTTGGTTGCCTTTGGCTTTTACTTCATCAATTACTTCCACCAGCGGGTGGCCCACATACTCCACTTCGTAGTGCCATTTTTGGTAAAATTCTTTCTCAAACGGTAATATCACCAGCATCTTATCCACACATTGTTTGATGGTCTTCACCCGGTTCTCCTTCCAGGCCCATACCTGTGGCGAAATATAGTAGATGACCTTTAATCCCTGCTGTTTGGCCCATTTTGCAATGCGCAGGTTAAACCCGGGATAGTCTATCAGGATGATTGCGTCCGGTTGAAACGCGGTAATGTCTTTTTTACAGAAGCTCAGGTTCCTGAAAATGGTCCGCAGGTTCATCACTACTTCCACGAAGCCCATAAAGGCCAGCTCCCGGTAGTGTTTTACGACATGTGCGCCTGCTTCCGCCATCAGGTCGCCGCCCCAGGCCCGTATATCTGCATGGGCATCCCGCTTTTTTAATTCCCTGATCAGATTAGAACCGTGCAGATCCCCCGAGGCCTCGCCCGCTATAATGTAATACTTCACCCTTTCTGTTTTAGGTTACGAAGGTAGTTATACGAAGTATCTAAAAGCCAGGGCTGCTATTGCATATACCAGTGTGCTGGCAAAAATGCCTTTGGCTGTTTTATCTTTCCGGTAGTTGATATACAGGGTGAAAATAAGGATGTTCAGGAACAGGCAGGGGATAGTGATACCTGTTACGAGTCTTTTATCGGAGCGGAGTGCGTCAAGCATGTCTCCAAAGCTGAAAAGGGGATAGAACTTGGCAAAATAGTAAATAACAACACTCAGGAGCGGTGTCAACAACCCCAGTATTATCCCGAATCTTATATTATCTTTCTTAAGGATCACTTTTTGAATATTTTTTCAAATTTGGTTTTCAAAGTATAATTGGTCAGGTCAAACTGAACGGGCACAACGCTTACAAAATTGTTTGCCAGCGCCCAGACATCCGTATCTTTTCCCTTGTCAAAGTTCACGAAGGCGCCTGTGAGCCAGAAATATTTTTTGCCGGTAGGATCTTTTCTTTCATCAAAATCCTCTTCATATTTGGCATAGGCCTGCCTGCATACTTTTACGCCGCTGATGAGGCTTTCATCAACAGCAGGAATATTTACATTCAGGCATAAATGTTTATCAGCTTTTCGTTTCAGCACTTCTTCCACGATGATCCGCGCATATTTCCGCGCAGCGGTAAAATCGGCCTCCATGCTGTAGTCCAGCAAGGAAAACCCGATGGAAGGAATGTTCTCGATAGACGCTTCAATAGCGGCGCTCATGGTGCCGGAGTAAATGACATTGATGGAATGATTGGCGCCGTGATTGATGCCGCTGACGCACAGGTCGGGCTTGCGATGCAACACTTTATCAACCGCCAGCTTTACGCAATCTACCGGCGTGCCGCTACAGCTCCATGCTTCCACATCCTCAACCGGTAATTCTACTTTTTGCATTCTCAGCGGAGAGCCGATGGTGATGGCATGCCCCATGCCCGATTGCGGTTTATCGGGTGCCACTACTACTATTTTTCCCAATCCCTGCAGGGAGAGAACCAGGTTGTATATACCTGGCGCCATTACGCCATCGTCATTGGTGACCAGAATTACAGGTGTTTCTTTTTTTCTTTTACCTGTAGCCATGAAGGGTTTTTAGTTTATTGTGTAAATGTATAGGAAAATTCAAACTTATAATTCAAATTCCTTTCTTTACTTTGGCACGTCATGTTTGTTCTGGGAAAAATACTGATCATTCTGTTGAATCCGGTTTTGTGGATCGTTTGCTTTTTTCTGTACGGACTATTTACAAAAAATGAAAAGAGAAAAAAGCGGGCCTTCTTCACGGCTGTTGTCATGTTGTTTTTTTTCTCAAACCCTTTCATTATCGATAAGCTTACCAACGCTTACCAGGCAAAAAAATATAATCTGCGAAGAGGAGAAGTGTACAGCGCCGGTATATTGCTGGGTGGATTTTCCGGTTTTAACGAGGCAGACAGCCTGGTATATTTCGGAGAGCATGCAGACCGCTTTATACAGGCCGCCGAATTGTACAGAACAGGGCATATCAGGAAAATAATCATCGCTGCAGGCAGCGGGGAGGCTTTTCGTGATTTCCCGTTCCGGGAGGCGGATTTTGCTTATGAGCAATTAGCGAATCTGTGCATACCGGTAACGGACCTGTATCCGGACCGGGATTCGCGTAATACACTTGAGAATGCACAGAATGCAAAAAGGATCATTGATTCGTTGCAGTTGCCTCCTCCTTACCTGCTCATCACTTCCGCCATTCATATGCCGCGGGCAACCGCTACTTTCCAGAAAGCCGGATTGGACATAAAACCTTACCCGGCAGCCTTCTCGGTGCGCCCCAGCAACCGGATCACGCCGGAGATCATTATCCCGACGGGCAGGGCTCTCGATAACTGGAACAACCTGATTAGGGAAGTGGTGGGAAATATTTTATACCGAATATTAAGAAGAGGATAGGCAACTTATCTATTTTTGCCGGCGTTATGAAAAAAACAGGCTTCTTTTTTACGCTGCTATTAGGTGCAGCTATGTTGCAGGCACAGGAGATAGAACTGGACCCGGTGACCATTACTGCATCTTTGAGCAGGCAAAAGTCTTCTCAAACCGGAAGGAATATTACGATCATTAAAGGAGAAGTTTTTCAAAAGCTTCCGGTGCAGACGCTGGATGAGCTGCTACGGTATATTCCGGGCATAGAGATCCAGGCCCGCGGACCCAAAGGGTCGCAGAGTGATATTGTGCTGCGCGGCGGCACCTTTCAACAGGTACTGGTCATCCTGGATGGTATGCGCCTCAATGATCCGAATACGGGACATTTCAGCAGCTATATTCCCATTGCCCCATCTGAAATAGAAAGAATAGAAGTATTAAAAGGGGCATCGTCTGCCATACATGGCGCAGATGCGGTAGGAGGTGTCATCAATATCATTACCAAATCTTTTTCTGTAAAAGAAGCGGAGCACAGGCTGCAAACCAATGCCTCGGTAGCGGCCGGCGAATATGGTTACCTGAACGGGGAAGCAGGGGTGAACTACTCCGGCAGTAAGCTCAATCTGTCGGCAGGGCTGGTAACCAACAAGGCGGATGGTGTGTTGCAACGCGGCGCCAGGGGGTTCTTCAACAACACCACGTTCTCTACTTCCGTTAATTACAGGCTGACGGAGAAATGGAACATAGCTTACCGGTTTGCCCATGATAGCCGTGATTTTGCTGCACAGAACTACTACACAACATTTGCCTCCGACACCGCCAGTGAGCAGGTGACTACACGGTGGCATCAGATCAGGATCGGCTACCAGACAGAGAAAGAAAGCCTGACACTGGATGCGGGATATAAGTCGCTGACAGATATTTTTTATTTTACACCTGCTTCTATTCCCAACAACAGTAAGTCTGCCTTATTCCAGGCACTCCTGATGTACCAGCGAAAGCTCGGCGACCGTACGACGCTGGTAACCGGCGTTAACTATCAGAATAAGAATATACAATCTAATGACCGCGGAGAACATTCGTTATACCTGGTGTCTCCCTTTATTTCTTTATCGCAGCAACTATGGCGCGGCTTTTATATACGCCCTTCGGCACAGTGGGTAGCATTTAAAAACATCCGTTCCGAAATTGTACCGCAACTGGATTTTTCGCAGAAGATCAGCAACTGGCAGCTCAGGGGCAGTGTGGGCAAAACCATTCGTGATGCAGACTTTACCGAAAGGTATAATAACTATGGTAAAAATCCTGTAACCAGCGGCAGGGTGGGAAATCCGTCCCTGCTGACCGAAACATCTGTCAGCTATGAGGCCGGTGCAGACTGGTTCTGGCAGAACCGGTTAAAGGTGTCCGGTGGTTTTTTCCAGCGTTTTCATAAGCGGCTGATCGACTACAGCACTACACCGTATGCTGATATGCCGCGGAAGGATAACCTGGTACCGGGCGGGATGTATGCCCTGGCAAAAAATATCGCGGAAGTAAATACCACTGGTGCAGAGCTGGACCTGCAATATATGCAGCAGCTGGATGCCGGCCAGTCTCTTACAGCCGCCGCCGGTTTGGTATGGCTCAACAGCGCCAGCAGCGATACCGTTCCCTCTTTTTATATATCCTCTCATGCGAAATTCCTGGCCAATTTTGCATTGATATACCAATGTCACGGACTTACATTCAGCATTAACGGTTTATTCAAACAAAGGCAGCAGCAGGAAGCATTGCCTATTCATGCTACCATAACACCGGATTATTTTGTAATAAATGCAAAGGCAGAATACAGGTTCTATGGCGGCTTTTCCGCTTTTGTGCAGGCAGATAACCTGTTCAACCGTAAGTACAGTGATTTGCTGGGTACCCCTATGCCCGGCAGGTGGGTACTTGGTGGCTTACGGTTTAACCTGGATACCCGGTTTCAGAAAGCCCGGTCTCTTTAAGCATTGATATATTATGGAGCATTAATGCATTCATATGCGTTCTGTTGATATAAACAGGCGGTAGTATATTTGCATGGTAAATGCAAAGAAGTCATGATAAAGCAGCATTCGATAGAGGCGTTGTTACGAAATCCGGTTTTATTACCCGAATTGAAAACAGTTGGTGAAAAAGTATTGAGCAGCGAAAGGCTGACGGAAGAAGAGGGGGTGTTGCTGTTTGAGAAGGGCAGCCTGTCTTTTGTAGGCGCCCTGGCAAACTTTGTGAGGGAAAAGCTTCATGGAGACATTACCTATTTCAACCGCAATTTTCATATTGAGCCTACCAATGTATGCGTGTTCACCTGCAGCTTTTGCTCTTATTCCCGGTTGTATGCCAAAAGAGAGGAAGGATGGGAACTCAGCGTTGAGCAGATGATGCATATTGTAAAAAGTTATGACGGAAAGCCGGTGACAGAAGTGCATATCGTGGGGGGGGTGCATCCTAAAATGAACCTGCCGTTCTTTATGGATCTGATGCGGCAGATAAAGGCGCATCGTCCGGACCTGCATATCAAAGGATATACCCCTGTAGAGCTGGATTATATGTTCCGGAAGGCCAAAGTATCGCCGGAAGAAGGTATGAAAATGCTGAAAGAAGCAGGGCTGGACTCATTGCCCGGCGGCGGGGCAGAAATATTCCATCCGGAGATCCGTTCACAGATATGTGATGATAAGGTGGATGCCGAGGGATGGCTGCGTATTCACGAAGCCGCGCATAACCTGGGCATGCACAGCAATGCAACCATGCTGTACGGGCATATTGAAAAATTCTGGCACCGGGTGGATCATATGAAACGTTTGCGGGATCTCCAGGACAAAACCGGCGGGTTCAATACATTTATACCATTGAAATTCCGGAACAAGCAAAATGATATGAGCGATCAGCCGGAATGCTCGGTGGTGGAAGACATGCGGATGTATGCCATTGCCCGGCTTTTTATGGACAACTTCCCCCACCTGAAAGCTTATTGGCCGATGCTGGGACGTCAGAATGCACAGCTGACCCTCTCATTTGGGGTAAATGATATTGACGGGACCATTGATGATACCACAAAGATCTATTCCATGGCCGGCAGCGAAGAACAAAATCCTGCGCTGACAACCACCGAGCTGGTGAACCTGATCCGGCAGGTGAGGCGGGTGCCCGTGGAGCGGGATACGCTCTATCAGACCATCCGGGATTACAGCAAAGAGGAAGAAATTCCTGTTTGCTAGCGGCTCCCCCGGCGGGGTTGCTGCAATGTCTTACAATTGTCAAATTGCGATTTTTTTATCTTTTTTTAAACTTTTTTAACAAGGTAATAGTTTATATTCGCAATCGATTGCAAGTCAAATCAGCCTTTGTTGATCCAACCGTTTTTAGCTGGAAGGTTTCAACAAAGGCTGAGCCAATTATAGACCTTTACATCTTCACCGTTGCACCCAGCCAGGCCATCATTCCCATTCCCTGCTCAATGGCGGATTCATCAATATTAAAGGTAGGCGTATGTACGCCCGATGTAATTCCTGCTGCTTCATTGCCAACTCCCAGCCGGAAGAAACAGCCGGGTATCATTTGTGAATAGTAGCCGAAGTCTTCCGCACCCATGCGCAATTCTGTTTCCAGGATGTTATCGTCACCGGCATAATCCCGCGCTGCGGCGCTGGCTATTTCATGGAGTACTTCATTATTGTAAACGGTCGGATAGCCGACATCAATATGCAGGTCAATTTCAGCGCCCATACCTTCCACCAGGTCCTTCGACAGCTTACGGATAAGCTCATGCGCTTTAAAGCGCCATTCTTCATCCATTGCCCGGAAGGTTCCCATCAGCTTTACTTCGCTCGGGATAACGTTGGTTGTATACCCTCCCTGGAAAGAGGTAACAGAAAGAACAGAGGGTGAAAAAGGATTGCGGTTGCGGCTGATGACCTGTTGCAGCGCCACCACCAGTTGCGAGGCAATAAGGATGGTATCGGCGGTTTGTTGCGGCGCCGCAGCATGCCCGCCCTTGCTTTTGATGGTAATATATAATTCATCGGCGCTGGCCATGATCTTGCCGCCCCGGAAGCTGAATTTTCCCGTTTCCAGGTGGGGATGCACATGCATGCCAATGATAGCAGACGGCGCCGGATGCTCCAGCACCCCTTCTTTGATCAGCAGGCTGGCCCCGCCGGGATTTTTTTCTTCACCGGGTTGAAATATAAGCTTAACGGTTCCTTCCCATTCATCCTTTGTCTCGTGCAGTATCCTGGCGGCGCCCAGCAGGCAGGCGGTATGCACATCATGTCCGCAGGCATGCATGACCCCCTCGTTTTGGGACTTATAGGCAACATTGTTTTCTTCTTTTATCGGTAATGCATCCATATCTGCCCGTAACGCAATGACCCTGCTTCCCGGATTTTTTCCTGCAAGCAACCCCACTACTCCTGTAGTGGCTTTTATTTCAAAAGGAATATGAAGCTTTTGCAGCTGCTCCTGCACAAAAGCAGCGGTCTTGAATTCCTGGTAACTCAGCTCGGGGTGGGCGTGAAGATGGTGGCGGATTTGAATGAAATCGGGCGCCAGCTGCCTGGCCAATGCTGCTATGGTAGCTTTTAACATGGTGCAAAGATATTATCCGTAAACCTGAAAAACTTATATCTTTACGAACAGATTTATGTTAAACTTCATCAGGAAACTAACCCCCAAATTTTATTACCTGCATAAGTATTTTGGTAAAAAACCATTTACCCTGCTGGATGTCGGCGCCGGTAATCATTCGGCCTCCAAGACCAAAAAACTGTTTCCCGCCTGCTTATATTACGGCATTGACCTGGATAAAAACTTCAACAATGACGAAAGTGACTTTGCGGTGATGGAGCAATTTTATGAAATGGACCTGACCCGGCTGGAATTTGATGTGATACCGGACCATGCCTTCGATTTCATACGGATGACCCATATTATTGAGCACCTGCATAATGGTGATGAAGTGATCCGGAAGCTGATCCCCAAATTAAAAACGGGAGGTTATATTTATATTGAGTATCCGGGACAGAAGAGTACCAGGCTGCCATCGATGTACGGCACCCTTAATTTTTACGACGACCCGACGCATGTAAGGATATTTAGTACGAAAGAGCTGGTCCCGTTATTAAAAAGTTGCGGGATGATCACAATAAGGAGCGGTACCCGGAGAAGCCTGGTGTTTTTGCTCGCTACCCCCTTTAGGGTTATTTTTAATGTTATACGGGGTAAAAAACTCCGGGGGAATATGTTCTGGGACCTGCTGGGTTTTGCAGAATTTGTACTTGCCCAAAAAGTAGCTGACAAACAGGGAGTTGCTTCCTAACATTTCCGGCCAGCACGTTTTTTCTTTTCTTACCTTTGCACTCTTTCTGCCAGAATGGCTGTTGCCAAAATCAGCACCATATTTGAACGAAAAAAGGGATACCGTTTTAAAACATCTTATTATAATATATTTTCAATATGTTGAATTTCCTATCTAAGCTATTCGGGGGAAATAAATCAGAGAAAGATATCAAAATAATCTCCCCGCTGGTAACGAAAATAAACGAACATTTTGCTTCCTATGCCTCCATTTCCAATGATGAGCTGAGGGGAAAAACAGCCGAGTTCAAATCACGTATCAAGCAGCACGTAGCAACCATTGACGATGAAATAGCAGCGTTGAAGAAACAGGCGGAGGAGCTTGCTTTTTCTGAAATAAACCTGAAGGATGAAATTTACCAGAAGGTGGACAAGCTGGTGAAACAACGGGATGAAAAGCTGGAAGAAGCGCTGGATGAAATTTTGCCGGAAGCTTTTGCTGTGGTAAAGGAAACCGCCCGCCGTTTTTCTCAGCATGAAGAGCTGGAAGCAACTGCTACAGCGCTGGACCGTGAATTGAGTATCGATCGCCCGCATATTACTATTGACGGTGAAAAGGTGAAGTATAAAAACACCTGGACAGCCGGCGGCAACCAGGTGACCTGGAATATGGTGCACTATGATGTACAGTTGTTAGGTGGTATTGTGCTGCACAAAGGGAAAATATCCGAAATGGCCACGGGCGAAGGTAAAACGCTGGTATCTACTTTGCCTGCCTACCTGAATGCCCTGGCAGATGAAGGGGTGCATATTGTGACGGTGAACGACTACCTGGCAAAACGTGACTCTGAATGGAATGGTACCATTTATGAATTCCTGGGGCTGACCGTGGATTGTATCGACAGGCACCATCCCAACAGCATAGCCCGCAGAAAAGCTTACCAGGCAAGCATTACCTATGGAACCAACAACGAATTCGGCTTCGACTACCTGAGGGATAATATGGTGCATAACCCGGATGAAATGGTGCAGAGAAAACATCATTTTGCCATGGTGGATGAGGTGGACAGTGTATTGATCGATGACGCCAGAACACCGTTGATCATATCCGGCCCGGTATCCAAAGGTGGTGATGATCAGCAATACATCGCTTTAAAGCCAAGGGTGCACCAGTTGGTGGAAGTACAGCGGCAGGTAGTAAATAAATCACTGATAGATGCCAAAAAGCTGATCGCGGAAGGAAAGGATGACCCCAGGGACGGGGGGCTGGCTTTGATGAGAGCTTACAGGGGATTACCAAAAACAGGCGCGCTGATCAAATACCTGAGTGAACCCGGCATCAGGGTAAAGCTGCAGAAAGCGGAGAACTATTACCTGGCTGATCAGCAGAAGCAAATGCGCATTGTGGACGAAGAGTTGTATTTCCATATCGACGAAAAGAATAACCAGGTAGAGCTCACCGATAAAGGACTGCAATATATTACCCGCTCCGGGGAAGATCCTAACTTTTTCATATTGCCGGACCTGAGCGTATTGCTCGCGGAAATAGAAACAAGCAATGATACCCCCGAGGAAAAGCTGCAGAAAAAGGAAGCTGTGCTGAATGAATACGGACAAAAAGCAGATCGTATCCACACGGTACAGCAACTGCTGAAAGCATACGCGTTGTTTGAAAAAGATGTTGAATACATCGTTATTGACGGGCAGGTGAAAATAGTGGACGAACAGACCGGGCGTATTATGGAAGGACGCCGTTACAGTGATGGCTTACACCAGGCAATAGAAGCAAAGGAAAACGTGAAAGTGGAAGCTGCTACACAAACCTATGCTACCATCACCTTACAGAACTTCTTCCGTATGTACCACAAGCTTTGTGGTATGACGGGTACTGCCGAAACGGAAGCAGGCGAGTTCTGGAGCATCTATAAGCTGGATGTGGTGTCTATCCCTACCAACATTCCCGTAACCCGTAAAGACGAGCAGGATCTGGTATATAAAACCAAAAGAGAGAAGTATAAAGCCGTTATCGAAGAGGTAGAAAAGCTCCGCGACAGCGGCCGTCCGACGCTGGTAGGTACTACTTCGGTGGAAGTGAGTGAATTGCTGAGCAAGATGCTGCAGGCGCGGAAAATTCCCCATAATGTATTGAATGCCAAACAACATGCCCGTGAAGCGCAGGTGGTAGCGGAAGCCGGGTTAGCCGGTGCCGTGACCATCGCCACCAACATGGCCGGTCGTGGTACGGATATCAAGCTCGGGTCCGGTGTGAAAGAAGCAGGCGGGTTGGCCATCATTGGCACCGAGCGTCACGAATCACGCCGTGTGGACAGGCAGTTGAGGGGTCGTGCCGGTCGTCAGGGAGATCCCGGAACTTCACAGTTTTATGTATCCCTGGAAGACGACCTGATGCGTATGTTCGGCAGCGAAAGAATAGCGTCGTTGATGGACAGGATGGGGTACAAGGAAGGGGAAGTGATCCAGCACAGCATGATCACGCGCAGCATTGAGCGCGCCCAGAAAAAAGTAGAGGAAAACAACTTCGGCATCCGTAAGAGATTGCTGGAATATGACGATGTGATGAACAAGCAGAGAAATGTCGTTTATACCAAACGGCAGCATGCTTTGTTTGGCGAGCGCCTGGCGCTTGACCTGGATAATGCTTTTTACAATGTTTGTGAAGGGTTGATCAACTCCTTCCGCGAGCAGGATGACTTTGAAGGATTCAAGCTGGCGGTGATCATACACTTCGGGCTGGATACAGCTATCACAGAAGATGAATTCAGAAAAGGCGATATCAACAGGGTAGCCGAGACTTTATACAACGAAGCCTCTGATAATTTCCAGAGACGGAAAGAAGGCGTTATGCAGCAGGCGGTTCCGGTTTTCCAGAATATTAAAGTATCACAGGGAAATCATATCGAAAATGTAGTGGTGCCGTTTACCGATGGTAAGAAGAACCTGCAGGTATTGGCCAATATGAATAAAACCCTTTCGACAAATGGCCAGGAGCTGGCTAACGCGCTGGAGCGCACCATTACCCTTGCCGTGATCGATGAAGCCTGGAAAGAGCATTTGCGTGCAATGGACGACCTCAAGCACAGTGTGCAAACGGCAGTATACGAGCAAAAAGATCCCCTGGTCATATATAAGACAACAGCGTTTGAGCTTTTCCGTAATATGGATGGTGATGTGAACAGGGATATCGTTTCATTCCTGAGCCACGCTGGTATTCCCATAGAATCTTCGCAGTCTTCCCAGATCCGGGAAGGAAGGGAGAAAAAGACCGACATGAGCAGGATGAAGATCAACAAGGATGAGATAGACGCACGGGGGGATGATTATGCCGCTAATGAAAATGATTACTTTGATCCTTCTACTGCCAGTGGAAAACCTGAACCGGTGAAGGTTGGTCCAAAAATCGGGCGCAACGACCCATGCCCGTGCGGCAGCGGCAAGAAGTATAAGCAATGCCACGGGAAGGAAGGGTAAGTTTGAGAATGTGGGAATGAAGACAGGGTTATGAATATTGCATCGTATATAGACCACACTATACTAAAACCCACCACGGTGGTGGCGGATGTTGAAAAGCTTTGCGCAGAAGCGCTGCAATACCGGTTTGCGGCCGTTTGTGTGCCGCCGCTGTATACAAAAAAAGCGAAACAATTACTGGAGGGTTCCGGTGTAAAAACGGCAACTGTAATAGGGTTCCCGTTTGGTTATTCTGCTATTGAAGCCAAGATCGCGGAAATAGTGCTTTCCATCGTGGACGGTGTCGATGAGCTGGATATGGTTGCCAATATTTCGGCGATCAAAAACGGTGACTGGGAATTCCTGGCGAACGAAATCGGCACTATCTTGCCTGTTATCCGTAATAAGCAAAAGACCATTAAAGTGATCATAGAAAGTGGTGTGCTCACCAAAGAAGAGATCATTAAATGCTGTGACCTGTATGGTGTCGCCGGCATCGACTATCTTAAAACCTCCACCGGGTATGCCGAAAAAGGTGCTTCCATAGAAACGGTTGAGCTTATGCGGACCTACCTGCCGGCGCATGTAAAGATCAAAGCCTCCGGCGGCATCAGAACCTATACATTTGCCAACCAGTTAATTAGAGCCGGAGCAGACAGGCTGGGGTGCAGTGCAGGCGTGGACATCGTGCAGCAATCGCTTGCAGGGAGCAGAGGGTAGCTTTTTAACATATGGGTTGCAGGCAAATGAGTATTTTAGCGCTTGCCAACCCGCAGCCCGGTTAAATCATCTTATAGATCATGAAGAGATTCATTTTAATATTTGCTGTTGCATTTTTTCTGGTTTCTTTTTGTCAGGCACAGCCGGATACCTTGAAAAATATTACGGTAACGAAGGATGCCCGTATTGACCTGCTGCTGCAAAAGAATAAAGAGATCAACGAAGAGAATTACCTTAAGACCCTCAAAAATATGGATGGGTTCCGCTTACAGCTTGTCAGTACCAATGACCGGCAGAAAGCATTGGACCTGAAAACAAAAATGATGGCGGAATTCCCGGAAGAAGAAACCTACCTTCTTTACCATGCTCCTTATTTCCGTGTGCAGATGGGAAATTTCCGGACAAGAGAAGATGCGGGCCGGTTTGCAGAAAAGTTAAAAAAGACGTTCTCCGGCAGCGCCATCGTTGTTCCCTCCAAAGTAGTTATAAAACCTTCTAAAGACGGAGAGCTGATATTGTAGCCAGCCGGCGGTTTAAAAGCAGTCCCCTTTGTAAAATTTCCCTCCTCCCTATTCAGCAGCTTTATCTGCTTTGTTATTGCCTTTACCCTCCTTTCAGTCAGCCATCCAAATAAAAAATGCTGCGTTTATCCTTATCCATGCAACATGTATTTCACCCGTTTGTCTTTATAGTAAATTGGAATAACAAAACGGGCATTTGGAGTCGACGATTTTATATGAACAATATGCGGACCTGGTGCAGAAATGCAGGGAGGGTGATAGTCGTGGGTTTAAACAACTCTACGACCACTATTCCGGGGCAATGTATAATACCAGCCTGCGGATCTTGAATAATACAGTAGAAGCGGAGGATATTCTGCAGGAGTCTTTTATGGATGCTTTCAGGAATATCCACTCTTTTGAAAATAAGAGCAGCTTCGGAGCCTGGCTGAAACAGATCGTGATCAATAAATCAATAAACCTTCTGAAGAAAAAGAAGATTACACTGATAGAAACGAATGCGGATGAAATTGAGTGTGAAAATACAGAGGAAGAAGGTGCCGGATGGAAGGTGCAACAGGTGAAGGATGCAATTAAAAAGTTGCCCGACGGCTACAGAACCACACTGACACTTTATCTGCTGGAAGGATATGACCACGAAGAAATTGCACAGATAATGGGAGTGGCGGAATCTACAACCAGGACACAATATATCCGGGCTAAAAAAAAGTTATTGGAAATCATCAAAAGCGGTTCACATGAATAAAGACCTGGAACGGTTTGTGAGAGATAACCGGGCAGCATTTGACACGGAGAAGCCGTCCGCACGTATCTGGACAGCAATTGAAAATAAGCTGGGGCATACACCGGGGAATAAAAAAAAGGTGTATAAGTTTAAACCATTTTGGTTGACTGCTGCAGCTATAGTGCTGGTGGTGGCGGCTGTTAATATCTATTCATTGTTTATCAATGACCGGAAAGATGTCCCGGTAGTGCAGCCTGCGGGCAATGGCTATATTGCCGTCCTGGATCCGGCATACGCCGCGGAAGTAAGCAGGTTTACCATATTGATAGATGAAAAGCAAGCAGAACTGAAATCCTTACAAGCTGACAACCCGGTATTGTATGAAAAATTCAGTAAGGATATACAAAAGTTAGATAGCACCTATCACCTTTTACGAAATCAGCTTCCCGTAAACCCCAATAAGGAAGAGCTGTTACAGGCAATGATCGGGAATCTGCACCTGCAGATCAGCCTGCTGAATCAACAACTGGACATTATACAAAAAATCAAACAATCAAATAGTCAATCGTTATGAAACACATATTTTATATTATATCCATCGCAGCTGCTGTTTTGCTTTCCTTTCCCGGTGTTGCCGGAGAAGTGATAGAGAAAAAAAAGACCGTGTCAGAAACCTACCAGGTGTCCGCCGCTGATAAAATATCCGTAACCAATTCCTTCGGACAGGTGAAGCTGAATACCTGGAATAAGAAAGAGGTAAAGGTAGATATAACTATTGTAGGCAGGAGCGCATCAGAATCCGGGGCACAGGAGCTGCTGGATAAGATAAAAATTGAACACGGGAAAAATAGCAGCGGTGTTTTTTTTAGAACGAAGATGGAACAGTTGCATACTAAAAACAACGGCAATAAGAACAAAGGGTACAAAGAAGAAGGGGTGGAAATTAATTATATTGTATACCTGCCGGATCAGAACCCCATTGATATTTCCAATTCTTTCGGTGCCCTGGAAATAGGAGATTTTTCAGGTAACGCTGTATTGGAAAGTAAATTTGGCAGCCTGACCGCCGGTAACTTATCTAATGTGAAGAAGCTGCTTGTTGAGTTTGGAAAAGCAGATGTAAAGTCAATTCATAACGGGGAGCTTACCATTAAATTTTCAAAGGCGAATATTGAAAAGCTAAGCGGTAATATTCAATCGAATTTAGAATTTTGCGAAGCGGTTGATATCCGGGTTGACAATACCCTGAAACAGTTTGACCTGAAATCATCCTATTCTACCGTTGCCGTAGTGCTGGATAAAAGTCTTTCCGCTGATTTTGATATCAAAACCAGCTTTGGAGAAATGAATAACAGCAGCACATTTGATATTTCCGAGAAAAAGCAGGATACCAAGGGGCCTGTTTTTGACAGGTCTTACCATGGTACCGCGGGTAATGGCGCTGCCAGGGTTACAATAAAGTCCTCATTCGGGAATATTAAGTTTAAGTGACCGTTGAGGTGACAAACAGATTTTCCCCAAACAGGTAGTTTCTGGGAAACAATCATTATTCTTGCAGGAAATTTTCCTGACATGAAAATGATACTTACACTATTGATCTGCTGTATTGGAGTACAGCTTAATGCACAGGATGCTTTGACGATCGCTTCCTATAATCTCCGGTATAATAATTCGGGCGACGGGGAAAATGCGTGGCCCAACCGTAAGGAAAATGTAAAAGCGCTGATCCGTTTTCATGAGTTTGATCTGTTTGGAACACAGGAAGGATTGATCGGCCAGATAAAGGATATTGCGGAGCTGAATGAATTCAGCTATTACGGAAAAGGAAGAGATGACGGAAAGGAAGGCGGAGAGCATTCTGTGATCTTTTATAAAAAAGATCGTTTCCGGTTATTGGCTTCCGGCGACTTCTGGCTAAGCGAAACACCGGACAAACCCGGCAAGGGGTGGGATGCAACCTGCTGCAACCGTATCTGCTCCTGGGTGAAGCTGAAGGATAACATGACCGGAAAGGAATTCTACTTTTTCAACGTTCACTTCGATCACCAGGGAGTACAGGCAAGAAAAGAGTCGGGCAAGCTGATGGTAAAGAAGATCAGGGAAATTGCAGGCAACAGTACTGTGATCTGCACAGGTGATTTCAATTCCACACCAGAAACTGAACAGATACTGGAAATGCAGTCCCTGCTAAAAGATGCCCAAAAAGTTTCGGAGGCTCCGCCTTATGGACCGGAAGGAACTTTTAATGCTTTTAAATTTGATGCGCCGATGAAGGACAGGATAGACTATATTTTTGTGAGCAATAATATCCGGGTATTAAAATACGGCGTTCTGACTGATGCAAAGGACCAGCGTTATCCCTCGGATCATCAGCCGGTTGTGATCAGGGCAGTTATCAAATAAATTTTCCCCGCACAGGCTTTACGGGATTACAGGTCTCAGGTTGCAGGTGGCATGCACACCCCTGGAACCCTGAGACCTGTGTCTTGAGCCCTGCATCCAGATAGTATCGTTCAAAAACCTGTCAGAAAGCTGCAATAATTTTTACAGGCTGATGCTAAATTTGTGACGATTTAATACGTAACGATAAACAAGCCATATGAGACAACGCAGACTTCATATCATTACCTTACTGTTTTTGATCATTTCCCTGCCGCTAAGCGCCCAGTTTTCTGTAAGCGAAAACAAACGATTCCTGTTGAAAGACGGGAAAGCTTTTTTCTGGCTGGGAGATACTGCCTGGGAGTTGTTTCACCGGCTCAGTAAAAAAGAAACCGACCAGTACCTGGAACACAGGGCCAATCAGGGATTCACCATTATCCAGGCAGTGGTGCTGGCTGAGATCGACGGACTGACCGTTCCCAATGCGGAAGGGGAGACCCCGCTCCTGGACAACAACCCGGAGACCCCGAATGAAAAATATTTTAAGCATGTTGACTATGTGATCGACAAAGCACAGTCGCTTGGTTTGAATATCGGCCTGCTGCCCACCTGGGGCGACAAGGTATTTACAGACAGTTGGGGAGCCGGACCGGAAATATTCAATGAACGTAACGCGGCGGTATATGCGGGATGGCTGGCAAAACGGTATGCCGGTAAAAAGAATATCATATGGATCACGGGCGGCGACCGGAACCCGAGAGGTGAGCAGGATCTTGCCATCTGGCGGGCGATGGGGAATGCCATCAGGAAAGCAACCGATAATAAAGCGCTTATTACTTTTCATCCGCAACCGTCAGAAATGGGGTCTGCGCAATGGTTTCATAAAGATCCGTGGCTTAGCTTCAATATGTTTCAGACAGGACACTGCCGCAACGGAGACAGTTATGATAAGGTGCTGGCTGCTTATAATTTATTGCCGGTAAAACCGGTGATAGATGGAGAGCCGATTTATGAAGACCATCCGGTATGTTTCAATGTAAAAGACCTGGGCACCTCCAATGCCTATGATGTACGTCGGTCTGCTTACCTGGCCTTGTTTGCCGGCGCATTTGGACATACCTATGGCTGCCATGACATATGGCAGATGTATTCTGCCCGGGTAGCTCCCGTAAATGGCCCGCACCTGTACTGGCACGACGCCCTGGATCTGCCTGGCGCCACGCAAATGAAATATGTCCGGCAACTGATGGAATCAAGACCTATGCTGGACCGCGTACCCGACCAGTCGATCATTAAAGAAAATAACTATCCTTCTGCCGAAAGGATACAGGGAACCAGGGGGAAGGACTATATGTTTATTTACTCCGCAACAGGAAAGTCATTCACGGTACTACCCGGTAAGATCAGCGGCTCCCGGCTGAAAGCACATTGGTATAATCCCAAAGATGGTACGAAAAAAGAGGCAGGCAGTGTATCCAACAGTGAAGAAAACCGTTTTCAGCCTCCATCTTCCGGCTACGGACATGACTGGGTACTGGTATTGGATGGAGTGTCGTAAAGCGTGACGCAGAAAAAACATCGTCTTCGCGATCCGGGCTGTGGAGAGGGAGAAGCAATCCCTGATAAATGTTTGATTGCAGCGATCTGTGATTGCTGATTAAAACGTTTGCCATGCTGAGGTACGAAGGCGTATGTAATACAGCAAAAATAGGCTCTTGTCTCGTTGAGATTGCTTCTCCCGTTAGAATATTTTATGCAACTTAATCATTTCTGAAGTGGCGTCGCGGTGATGGAAAAAGAGAAAGATCGTGCGCCTTTTGTCACCTTTCCATTCACCAACCCAATTATTTTTTAATGATCTTTCCAAGTCCCCTGCCTGCTGTGGCATAGGTTTCGGTGAGTCGCATGCCGGTATCAAAGTCGGCACCCCAAAAGTCGCCACCAGGTGCTTTGGTTACAGAAATACGTGCCAGCACTTTTCCCTTGTTTGCTGTTTCCACAATCACAGCCTCACCATTGATGTGGGCTTTTCTTCTGGCAACGCCTACATTATACCCCGGCTCCGTAAAAGAAGTGTTGAAGATGAGGGTATACTTAGCATTCGGGTCTTCGGATAACCCGGAATGTTTGTTGAACAATTCCAGGAAACGCGGCTTGTAACGGTTTTCACGATCTTCTACCCATTTTACAGCCCAGGAATCTCCGGAACCGGCTTCCTTTTTGTTTAGATCATCTTTCCTGTCTGCGATATAATCCGCTTCCTTATCGTATCTTCCGACAGACAGGTTGTTGTAGGTAAGTTCAATGTTAATGGAATTTCCGTTTTTCAGGTCATCAGGGATTTTGCCTTCAACGATTTTTACTTTTTGCGCATTGGCATTCACAAATATCATTGTGGCGCCCGCCAGTAATAAATTTTTGATCATATTGGGGTTTATTTTGTGCGAAATTAGAATTAAGTCTGATATCTGCAATAACAGGTAAGTCAATAATTATATTTCATCTTTGGTGAAGGCCGCTGGATAATCAATTGTATATAGGAGGGGGAATGCTGGCCAACCTGCTGCTCCCGCATGTGTCCTCACGTGCAACTCTAATGCAGGTCGTACTAACCGGTAATATTGATCTGAATAACGCAGCCGGGCAGGTCCCCCTGTTTACTGTTTGGCCGGGCTGGGTTCTATATGTCACGACTCAATGGTCAACATGCATTTCGTTTTTAACCAACCCTGCTACAATCTCTGCGCCTTTCAGGCATAACGCGATCCCTCCTCCGGGATGTACCGTCCCGCCGCAGAAATATAGACCGGGGAAACCTTCATCGTAGTTGGCCGGGCGGAAAAAAGCTGAGCGCCAGTTATTGGCGCTTGAACCATATAATGCTCCGCGAAAAGTGTTGGTCTGCCGGGTTATGATCCCCGGGTGCAGGATGCTTTCCGTTTCGATCAAAGGCTCTATATCTTCTTTCAGCATGCCGCGCAGCTTTTTAAGCACCTGCTGTTTTATCTGTGGAATTTCTTTATCCCAATCAATGTCCGTTCCCGACGGGGCGTTGATCATAACAACCCAGTTCTCTTTGCCTTCCGGCGCATGCTCCTGCTCCATTTTGGCTGTTATGTTGATATAAACAGTAGGATCTTTGTACACCTGCTTCAGCTTAAAAATATGTTCGAACTCGTACCTGCAGGCAGCGCTGAACAAAACATTGTGCAGGTGAAGGTTCGGGAATTGTTTTTTGATACCCCAGTAAAAAATAATGGCGCTGCTGCCCGCTTCTTTTTTGGCAAGCGCCGAGGCTTTCTGTGGCTGGTGCAACAGCTGGCTGTAGGCGAAATGTATATCCGTGTCTGTTATCACAATATCCGAGAAGATGTTATTGCCATCCAGCACGATACCCCTGGACTGGCTGCCGGTATGGATGATCCGGGATACATTTTTATTGAATTCAAAAACGACACCTTTTTTCAGGGCTAGCTGGTACAGGGCGTTTACAATGCTGATCATGCCGCCTTTGGGATAGCAGATGCCTTTGTTCAACTCCCTGTTTGCGATCAGGCTTAGCGCTGCCGGCGCTTCATACGGGTTAGAGCCATTACAGGTTGCAAAACGGTTGAAGATCTGGATGGCTTCGCCTGTCGTCAAATTGTTTTCGTTGTATTCATTGAGCGTGTAATACAGCAGGGAAGGACCCAGCGCTGACAGTCCGCTTAAGATATCCCCGTTGAACCATGATTTTACCCGATGTAGCGATCCCTTCATAAAAAGAGCACTAACCCTGTCGTATATTTTTTCGGACCGGTCAAGATACCTGTGAAGTGCTTCCGGCTGCTCTCCCAGCTTTTCAGCAAACTCCCGGACGAGCTCCTGCCTTTCTGTCCAGGCATTTACTATTTTGCCGCTGGCAAAAAAATACCGGCAACTGTTTGGTACGGGTTGCCAGGAAATATAGGAATCCATTGGCTCACCGGCCAGCCGGAACAAGCTCCCGATCAATCCGGGTTCTGTAAGCAACGTAAGTCCGCTATCGAAGTTATAGCCATCCTTTCGTGTCGTAGTTATTTTTCCTCCGGGATAATCATTTTTTTCATATACCACCACCTGGTATCCCTGCACGGAAAGTCTTATTGCAGCAGCCATGCCGGCTATACCGGCGCCGATCACAATTGCTTTTGGTAGATGCATAACAGTTAATTGGACAGCAGGACCAATGCCTGCCTATTTAAACACATCGTTATAAAACAACGGTGCATCCGTATCCTTGTCAAAACCTATAATAATAACCCTGAAGCTTTGTCCGTTATCGTTATTATAAAATTTAACGGTGGTCGGCCTGTTGGGGGCGGTTTGCAGTGCAGGGTTCCAGTAAATTACGTCCCGGGTATCATTCTCAAGCGCTTTGGAAGCTGCTTCCTTATAATCCGGGGCATAAAATTCCGCCACCTTATCGTAGCCGGTCAGGGTAGCATTGTTAAGGGACGGCGGCTTGTTCGCTCCCGAGGCGGCCTGCGTATCACCCCTGCGGGTATAGATGGCAACAACGCTT